>JACCDR011909701.1_pt1 | contig 85887 bp, 100 predicted proteins | sample 7446431 | NCBI WGS metagenome assembly JACCDR01 (sample SAMN15323443, study PRJNA562643) | freshwater metagenome | isolation source: river surface water | place: USA:Blue River Watershed | collected 2017-08-17
AAGCCAGCGCTCTAAGTGCTCCTTAAGCACCGCTTGTTTTGTTGCCATGTTCATATGGCAGAGAGGGTAACCGACTTATGAACTATACGACAGGGTTAGAGGAACATTATTTATGAGCTATAGCGAGCCACTTGCATTTATTAAGCGACTACCCTACTATAGCTAATGACGTCCCGCTGCGGACGCCCGTCCAAAGCGGACGTCGTTCCTCAACGTCCATCCAGGAGAACCGCCATGAACCGCACCTCCCGCACCAACACGCTGGCTGCCAGTCCCAGCAGCGACGTGAGCATCAAGAAGCCCGCGGGCACCAGCAGCCGTTTCGTGATGAGCGCGCCGCGCGTCAGCAGCGCCAGCATGAACGCCGTGTCGACGGCCGCCGCCGGCCAGAGCAACGCCACGTCGCCCTGACGCCCAGCTGCTGGCCACCGGCTAGTCGGACCGAACAACCCGCCACCCTCCCAGAGGGTGGCTTTTTCTTTTCCTCCATCTACCTGCTATACTAGCTGTCTATGCAAACACAACAATGGTTGGAGTGGCGCTACGCCACCAAGCAGTTTATTGACGATACTCCACTACCTGACGAGACGCTCACGTATATTCTCGAAGCCGGTAACCTTACCGCCACTTCGTACGGTCTCCAGCCATTTGGTCTCGTCGTTGTGACCGATAAAGCGCTCAAAGAAGCCATCATGGCAAACGCGTACAACCAAGTGCAAGTTGGTACCAATAGCGCTCTCATCGTCGTCGCTGCCCGCACGGACGTTAACGAAGCGATGATCAGTGAGTACGCAGCACGCATTGAACGAGTCCGCGGCTTGCCAGCTGGTACGACTGACGGCTACAAGGCGATGATGGTTGGTCATCTCACCAGTTTGCCAGAAGAGGTACGTCTCACCTGGGCACAACGTCAGTCATACCTCGCTCTTGGCACCATGATGGTCGCCGCCGCCGAAAAGCAGGTCGACCATTGTCCAATGGAAGGATTTGACCCTATGAAGGTTAATGAGATTCTTGATCTCGGAAAGCATAACCTTCACGCGACCGCGCTCCTGGCGCTTGGTACTCGTTCGCCAGAAGACAAGACGCAGCATTATCCAAAGGTACGACGCGATCTTGCTGAACTCGTGATTCGAAAGTAACGCCCGTAAAAATAAAACCACTCGCCAGCTCCCTGGCGGGTGGTTTTATTTTTACGGATTGTCTGTGTATACTTTGTCACATGGCATAGTGCCATAGAAAAGGAGGATTCATGGTACCGCTGTCTTTCTTGATGCTGCTCCTACCTGCGTTACCGCCACCCATCACGCTCGCGGTGTTGGAGCAGCCTTTGAGAACGCCCCGTCAATGACACCAGTACCGGCAAATGCTGCCAAAGTCCCAGCGGATCGGTGTGCGTCGCAAGGGTTCGTACATGACGTGTCGCTAACTACGCCGACACCACCCTGCGCCCCTCGGGCGCAGTTTTCTTTTTGAGAAGAATGTATATAATGCCGAGGTTGCGACGAGGTGCTGCACAGGAGGTGACATGGAGAAGTCTTTATTCGTTTCTTTTGGTGTAGCGGTACAAGCCACGCTACCTTCAGCCTTTCCGCGGTGTGCGAGAGAGATCTTGCCCACAGCCATGCGCGACCGCTTCCCATGGCCGAAGGCGGCAAAGAAAAAGCACCGCCGGAAGATCCTGTTTCGCCGCAAGTAGCAGAGCATCGCTTGGTGCTTGCAACCTCGCACTGCGCCCTCGGGCGCAGTTTTCTTTTTCTATTGTCGCCTACGCCACCGTACGGTATAGTTCGTAGCACCAACCTTCCGCCTATAGCTCAGTTGGTAGAGCGCAGAGCTTATACCTCTGTGGTCCTTGGTTCGAGTCCAAGTGGGCGGACACAGGAAATTTTTAATCGATAGACCTCTCAAGTCCTTGGTTCATTCTACCTGAGTAGTTCCACACTCGTAGTCGCACTTCTCCTTGAAAATGAGGTCACTTCACGTGAGTCTACAACTCATGCACACTACTCTTCGATCACTACCCACTCCATTTCATCAGCATGAGAAGTTCGTGATGCTATACTTGCGAGTAGTATGACATTACACAGAGGCATGGTGGGAGGAGCGTTACTGCTCGTTGCTGGTGCAGGCTATTTACTCATAGCCACTCTCAACCCTCCTACTGTCACTCGTATCACTGCAACCGTCGATAGTGGTATCGTCACACAAATCGTCTCTGTGACGGGTATCATCACTGCCGAAGATACCGCTGCACTTTCCTTCCCCGTACAAGGACGAGTCGCACAGGTCAATGTCAGAAAAGGTGACAACGTCGTCGAAGGTCAAATACTCGCTACCCTCGAATCACGTGAGGGAGAAGCCAACCTCGCGGCCGCGCGCGCCGCGGTAGCAGACGCCAGAGCAGCACTCGCTCTCCTTGATGCTGGTGTTAGAGAAGAAACACGAGCAGTCACAACTGAGACTGTTCGACTCAAGGAAGCACAGCTCGTCACGACGAGACAAACCACGGAACAGGCTATTGCGACCGCCAAGCGTACCCTCCTCAATACCGAGCTCACCTCGTACACGAACAACACCAACAAAACCGCCGTCCCTCCCCTCGTATCGGGTACATACCAATGTGATGCGGAAGGAATGTATGTCATTTCAGTCTTTCGATCAAACGCACAGAGTGGGTTTTCATTTACGGTTCGTGGCCTCGAAGAAGGAACCTTTGACGCCTCACTCGACCAACCAGCAACCTTTGGCAGTTGCGGCCTCCGTCTCCTCTTCACCGCTGGTGGTAACTACGCCAACACAACCTGGTACATCGATATTCCCAATAAAAAATCACCACTCTACACGCAAAACAAAAATGCCTATGATGCTGCTGTGACAAATGCCGCAACAGCCATTGCACTTGCCGAACAGGAACTCTTTCTCGCAGAGGCAACTGCTCGAGAGAGCGTCGCGAGCGCCCGACCTGAGGCACGTGCTCAAGCTGAAGCAACTCTGGCTGCTGCCCTCGCTCGCGCCGAGAGTAGTGAGGCAGCTTTGAGTGATCGTGTCTTACGAGCGCCCTTTAATGGTACGGTCGTGAGTCTCGATCTAGTTCCTGGAGAAACAATCACCACAGCACCAGTCCTTTCACTTTTTTCAAGTGAACGGTACGAACTCATTGCACGCGTACCCGAAGTTGATATCGGCAAACTCGCCCTCGGACAACCAGCGACCGTGGTATTTGACACACGACCTGATCAGCCACAAGCTGCCAGAATTGATTTTCTCTCTCCGCAAGCGATTACCATCGATGGCGTCGCGTACTACGAAGCGAGACTCGCTCTTGAAGAGAGACCCGAATGGCTACGCAGTGGTCTCAACGCTGACATTGATATTATCATCGGACAGACCGAAGCCGCCGCCCGTCTACCAGAACGTTTTATTGAGACCCGCGAAGACGGTACGAGCGTCGTTGTAAAAAAAGAAGGCGATCTTCTTGCGACAACCAGTGTGGAGATACTCTTTCGTGGTAACGATGGCTTTGTCTCACTCTCAGGTCTCTTAGCAGGAGAACACGTCGTCCTCCCCTAACCTCACACTATGCGATCACTTCGTATTGGTATACTCCTCGGTTGGCGTCAGATACAACGCGCAAATAAATGGACCACAGGGCTCATTATCTTTGTGATGATGCTCACCTTCCTCAACCTGATCGCTGTATCTGGTATTCTCGTTGGACTCATTGCGGGTGCCGAAACGGCCGTCCGCGCGAGTTCACTTGGCGATATCATCATTAGTCCTAAAGATGACGAAGACAGGATTCTCGAAACTGAAACCATCCGTCGTATTCTGCCAGCATTTCCCGAGATCACAGCCTACTCAGTCCGCTATGAGGGCGCAGGAGTCCTCGAAGCCAACTACACTGAACGCCGCGATCTCCGAGGCGAGCGGGATATTGCAAATGTCCGTGTCACCGGGATTGACCCCATCGCAGAAGACGAGATGACTGGGCTTCGCAATGATGTCATCGAGGGTGACTACCTCGACCCACATGAAGAAGGCTACATGTTGGTTGGTGCACTCTACACCGAAGAGTATGCTTCTAACTTTGGTGATGTCTTTGAGACGGTATCAAACATTCGACCCGGTGCGAAGATTCGACTCACAAGCGGCGACGTGAGCAAAGAATTTACCGTCAAAGGCATCGTCCAATCAAAGGTTGATGAAGTATCGCTCAATACGTACATTCCCGAACGTGAATTCCGACGACTTTTCAATCGCTTCGACCGCAACGCTGACCAGATTGTGATCCGCGTCATCACACCCGAAGCAAACGAATCAATCAAACAGTTGCTTCTTGAAAGTGGTATTGGTGCCTACGCCAAAATCCAAACCTATGAGGAAGGAAAACCAAAATTCATCACTGATATCAAAAACACCTTTAATATTCTTGGTACATTCATTGGTTCTATTGGCATCGTCGTTGCCTCGATTACCATCTTTATTATTATCTTCATCAACGCCCTCTCTCGCAGGCGACAGATTGGTATCCTCAAAGCGATTGGTATCGATCGCCGAGCGATCGAATGTGCGTACATTCTTCAAGCAGCATTCTACGCGCTCGTCGGTTCACTTCTCGGCGTCCTCATTACGTTTGGCTTTCTCATCGACTACTTTGCCCAAAATCCAATCAATTTCCCATTTAGTGACGGCATCCTTGTCGCTGACCCGATCGAAACAGCCTATCGGTTTGCCGCTCTCTTTGTAATCACACTCGCAGCAGGATTCCTGCCGGCTTGGATGATCGCTCGACAAAATACCCTCAACGCCATTCTTGGTCGAAAATAATCATATGGAACACACACCACTCATTGTTGCTAGCAACGTCGTCCGCACTTTTGGTGAAGGCGACCTCGCCCAAACTGTCCTCCACGGTATCTCGCTCACCGTAGCGCAAGGAGAATTCCTCGCTATCATGGGTAAGTCTGGGGCCGGCAAATCAACCCTCATGTATCAGCTCTCCCTCCTTGATGAACCAACGAGCGGAACAATCACGATAGACGGAACGCCAGTACAATCACTCTCTGAAGTCGAAGCAACCTCATTTCGCCTCCACACGCTCGGCTATGTCTTCCAAGACTACGCACTTGTCCCAGACCTCTCAGCCCTCGAAAACGTCATGCTCCCTCTCCTCATGCGTGGTAACTCGTGGGAGGAAGCCAAAACAGAAGCTGCCGCTGCCATCACGTCAGTTGGACTCCCAAGCAAAACAAACAATCTCCCGAGTCAACTCTCAGGTGGCGAGCAGCAGCGTATTGCGATTGCGCGCGCAATCGCCGGAAAACCAAAGATTCTCTTCGCGGATGAACCCACAGCCAACCTTGATAGCATTTCCGGCAACGCCATCATCGAACTCCTCACTCACCTCAATCGAACGTTCGGACAAACCGTTGTTATGGTGACCCATGAGCGAGACTACGCCGAGAGTGCTGATCGGATCATTCACATGGCTGACGGCCACATTGTCAACGAAGAACATCGTCCACGCTAGCCAGAATCAAAAGAGACCCCATGTGGGGTCTCTTTGCTACGCTGCGACAATCTTCGTCGGGTCGGCTGGGTGCAGATCAGCGTCTCGTTCTTTCTTGTACGCATCCTGGATTTCTACCCCTTCGCGCTTCAAGAGTGCTTCGTACTCTTCTCGTTCGAGGGTTTCCACCTCAACAAGTCGCTGCGAGATCGCGTCGAGCGCCCTTCGATACTTCATGAGAATTGTCCGTGCCTTCTCTTTTCCTTCTGCAATAATACGAGCAACTTCATCGTCAATCGCCTTCGCTACTTGTGGCGAGTAGCCACGATCTTCACTCACACCGCCACCAATCATTCGTCCGCCGGTTCCCTCAAGAGCAATTGGTCCAAGATCACTCATCCCATACTTGGTCACCATATCACGAGCAAGGTTTGCCACCACTTGTAAGTCGTTCGATGGGCCAGTCGTTAAGTCACCAAAGACCATCTCTTCGGTCACATATCCACCGAGCGTCATCGCGATGTCATCCAAAAACTCCTTCTTCGTGTGCATGCGACGATCCTCATCGGGAAGCTTGAGCGTATATCCCGCTGCACGACCACGAGAAATAATAGATATCTTCTGGACTGGATCTGCATACGGCAGCACGCTCGCCACGAGCGCGTGCCCTACTTCGTGATACGCCGTCACAAGCTTCTCACGCTGTGAAAGCACATGACTCTTTCGCTCTGGACCAAGCATGACCTTTTCGATTGAGCGAATGATATCAAATTGCCCTACCTTCTTTCGTCCCTCACGCGCCGCAAGAATCGCAGCCTCGTTCATAAGTGAGTAAAGGTCAGCTCCAGAAAATCCCGGTGTCCGTTGCGCGATAATATCGAGATTCACATCGTCTTGCAGTGGCTTCTTGCGAGCGTGCACGCCGAGAATCTCAACACGGTCTTTTCGATCCGGGAGATCAATGGTCACCCGACGATCAAAGCGTCCCGGTCGAAGCAATGCTGGGTCGAGCACATCTGGTCGGTTGGTTGCTGCCATCACGATTACTTTGGCATTCGGTTCAAATCCGTCCATCTCAACAAGAATCTGATTGAGCGTCTGTTCTCGCTCATCATTACCACCGCCAACACCAGTGCCTCGAATCCGTCCCACCGCATCAATTTCATCCACGAAGATAATTGCAGGGGCTGCCTTTTTTGCCATCGAGAAGAGATCACGCACCCGTGACGCACCCACACCCACGAACATCTCCACGAACTCTGACCCAGAAATAGAGAAGAATGGTACTCCCGCCTCCCCAGCGACAGCGCGAGCAAGGAGCGTCTTTCCTGTTCCCGGCGCTCCCATCATCATTACCCCCTTCGGGATCTCCGCACCAATATCCAGAAACTTTTTCGGATTCTTGAGGAAGTCAACAATTTCCTCAAGTTCCTGCTTCGCTTCCTTTGCACCAGCCACATCTTTAAACGTCACCTTCTGGTTGGTATCATTTGGATCAATCATTCGCGCCTTACTCGAACCAAAGTTAAGCGCCTGCATTCCCGCTCCCTTTACCGATCGAGTGAAGAACCAGATGATAATACCGAGGAAGAGTAACGGGAACAGAAATGGCGCGAGTTGCGAGAACCAATACCCAAATCCGGTCTCTCGCTCAACACTGATCGTCACCTTACCTAACTCTTCTGGACTCACGCCAAAGTTAATCAATGATTCAGAAATAGAAGCATCAAGTTCACGCTTCGCAATCCCTGGCGCCTTTGTTTCGTCGACGTACGCAAGCGAAAGTTCTGCTCCTCGCACTTCAATCTCTTTCACCTCTCCTGCCTTCACCTGTGCCACAACTTCCGACAAAGTGAGCTCCGTCGGCTTGATGCGAGACTCAGAGAGATGACTAAACGCAAACATGACAAGCACCAAGAGAAGCATTGTCGAAAGCATATTGTTCCAAAAATTGCCCGGCCCAAGCGGTACGTGTTGACGCATCTCTTTCAAATTCGGCATTGAACGCTTCTCTTTTGGCACATCATTCGCCTCAGGCGTCGGTTCGTGAGACACAGACTGTGTCGTGTCGTCATCGGTTTTTGTATTCATTTCTTCTGGTGCTGGTGTTGACATAATACTCCGCATTATACAGAAAATTTCCTTTCTGACGAGACGTCGTCCTTGTCCTTACCCTTGGCGTTCTGTCGATTTTCAGGCACACTTATCGCTATGACGACTGTCGAAAACAAAAAGGCATATCACGACTACAACCTCATCGAGATGTACGAGGCCGGGGCGGTGCTGTCTGGGTATGAGGTAAAGGCAATCCGGGCGGGCAAAGCCTCGCTCCGTGGCGCCTACGTCGTCATTCGAGGGGGCGAGGCATTCCTCGTCAACGCCAGCGTTAGCCCCTACCAAATCGCCAATACCCCCAAGGGGTACGACCCAGAACGTGCCCGAAAACTCCTCTTGCGTAAAAAGGAGCTTGTTGCTCTCTTACGCGGGAGTGAGCAGGAAGGGTTGACAATAGTGGCATTAAAGTGGTATAATAAGAATCGACACTTGAAGCTCTCGGTCGCTCTCGCACGTGGCAAGAAGAAGGCCGACAAGCGAGAAACGTTAAAAGAACGAAGCGTGAAGCGAGACATCGATCGCATCATGAAGAGCCAGTAAGGAACCACCCCGCTCATCGTCATCATGACCACAACGCACATCATTCCCTGAAAGCGCCTGTCCGACACGAAGTCGGGCTCTCCCAGGGGATGCTAGGCATCGACGGTTAGTCCATCCTCATGTGTGCAGTGTCGAAATTGGAATCAATTCGTAAAAAGGTTCCACCTTGTATTTGCAAACAAAGCAGTACCAAGTCCATACGCTCGCGCGTTTGGATTCGCTCCCGCTCTCGCGTAACCATTCCCGAGACCCGGAGTGATGCGGTCATGACAAACGCCTCATACGTCATGTTCCGTAGTATAGCCATGAGGCTGTGACATCCCCTGCTGTCGCCGGAGGAAGCCGAGATTGTAGCGACTCGAATCTTGTTTGTTTTGTCGCTCCTTAAGGACAAGATTCTAAATCAAAGGAATGACTACACACTGTAGAAACACTGAGTGATACCTAATTCGGACGCGGGTTCAATTCCCGCCATCTCCACATAAAGAAACACATCCACCCTTATGGGTGGTTTTGTGTTTTCGGTGGAATGGCGAGCTGGCAAACGATTTTGCCTGCGTGAATTGAATTGACCGCAGCGATGTTTCTTTCCCTTTACTGGGAGAAACCGCAAGGTGAGCCTGCAGGCACTTATGAACGTAGGGAATTAGTGACTTGGTCCGTTTTTTATCTGCCGCTGCAAAAATGATTTTGCTATACTGTGTACACTTTATGGAAAGATTAACCAATCCAGCTGAACAGGAAGCTAAAATCAAATCCTTTCAAGAAAAACACCTGCCTGAAGGTATGCGTTCACAGAAGAAGGTGAACTTGATTATTTCAGCTGGTCTAGAATTGATGTATGCCAGGCAAGCTGACATTGAAGGGTTGGAAAACTTGCCTGAAAAGGGACCATTTATTGTGGTAGCTAATCACTTCAACCTTAAGGAGACAGAGATACTACTAGCCACACTTAAAAACTATGACGCTCACGTTATCGCTTCAAAAAAAGTACACGGTGAGCATCCAATACGAGGACTTGGTGTAAGAGCCATACGAGGACTTACTTCACCTGACAGCCTCGCCCACCTATCACCCGAAGAAAAACAAGCTCTCCTAGACCGTGTTCCTGACCAATTTGTACGTCAAAAATACCAAGAGATTATTGATCGTGAAGAAGTAGGAGAAGTTGATCGTAGTGGATTAGTTGAGCTTATACGTTCTTCTGTAGCTCTCCTTTCAAGAGGTGACGTGCTCATCATTTATCCTGAAGGGTTATGGCTCTATGATGGTGAAGATGGTGCACCCCGAAGTCATTCCCTATACAAAGGCTATGACGGCTTTGCGGTAATTGCTGAACAATACAAAAAACTAACAGGCGAAGACGTACCGATTGTACCGATAGGTTTTTATGAGGAAGGTGAAAAGAAACAGGTGAAAATTGGTACTGCCAGCACATTAAGAGACAATGACAGCGAGCTATCAAATGCCGATTGGTACATGGAACAAATAGCAGAGATGTTACCAGAAGAACAACGTGGACATTATGGAAACAAGTAACAAAGTAAAAGTTTGGCTCACCTGCCCTCTGACACACGCTGAAGCAGTCAGAATGGCTATTGGGGATGCTGGAATAGGTAAAATTGGAAACTACTCACACTGTAGTTTTGTCACTAAAGGCAAGGGGTACTTCATGCCAAATGCTGAAGCTAATAAAATCGAGGAGGTGGACGAAGTGGCGATTGAGTTTCTTTGCGAAGTAGATCAACTACCCGTACTGAAGCAAGTGCTAAAGACTACTCACCCTTACGAGGAGGTTGCTTTGGATATATTCCCTTTATTTCAAATTTAGAAAATACTCTTCAACCTCCTTGTAGGATCGCAGATGAACAATCTTTTTCGGATGTTCACGCACAAATTGTTGCATTTGTTTACCATGCGTGAATGTGCGTCGAACTATCTCAAAGATGAATGTAACATCGTCCCAACGACGTAGCTCCGAGTGTCGTTCACTGAAAAAAACTCTATGAACGTGGTTTACCAGACGGCGCCAAAGTGGAATATCGAGAAACACGACCTGATCCGCCCTTTCTGTAATCAGAGGTTGCACGCGAGAATACCAACCATCAGAAACCCATGCATCTTGTTGTATAAAGTCTTCGACTTTTGCATAAATATACGCCCTCACTTTTTCCTTACCTTCCCTATCCTCTTCTTTGAGAGTGTGACCGTTAGCTTCAAACCAAAATCTATCAAGGTGAATATGTGGTATATCAAAGTTCTCGCTGATTTTGCGTGCCAATGTACTTTTGCCGCTACCGGAATTTCCAATAATAGTTATTCGCATGGGCCAAGTATAACTTTTCTGGCTGACAGGTTCTAATCTAGCCCGATCGTTTGCTGCCAAAACCTCTACTCACAAATCGGATAGGGATTTGAGCATGAGCGGAATCTGTTTTTACCTTGCATGCCACCACCTATGCCATAACCGCTTACAGAAGTGATGCTCCTCTATACCCACGCCAAATCTGCCAGAGTGAACCAATACTAAAGAACATGTAGAGGAGCATAAGGGCTGGTACATCATAGATGTCCTGCCAGGTACCGGCCGGGTCATGGTGCAGCCCGAGATTGATTGCGAGGCTCATTACAAAAACGATCGGAATGGTCACGCGAGCAAATGCCCACCATGCGACAAAAACTCGGGCTGGGGCGAAGTACGTAATAAGAGAGAATACAAATATGAATGGGAAGAATAAAAATGTTTCACCAATATTTACAGCAGCTTCTCGACAAAAATAGCTGCTACAAAAATCATAGTTGAGACTATACTCAATCAAGATTATTGATAGAGTCAGGAGCAAACTTGTAATGAGAACTATCTTATTTTTCATACGTTTAATTTTACCCTATCTTTCAGTACAAACATCAACAAATCTCGGTAAAGCGTCAGTACTCGAATCAGCTGTTTGTGGACACTCACATCCTCGACCACCACAAATTCAGCCAACTCTCCACGGAGAGCTGGAACAAGCTTCTTCACTCTCGTACCTGTAGTATGAGAGCCTGTGGTCTCTGTCGCTTCTGTAACCACCGGTCTCACATCAGCCAGGCCAGGGTTCACGCGACTCTCAAACACGCCATCGCCGTCATAATCAATCTCAAGTACAACATCGCCAGAATCATCATCATTTACCCTGATCTTGGTTGAGGTACTTGAAGGAATAGCACTGTACGTGACCCGCGACGACAGACTATTACCTGTATACGCATCGATATCAAACGTAAATGATCCTGTCGCTACTCCTTCAAGGCGGACTGAATAATCTCTCTCCTCTGAAGGAATAGAGAGGGTCTGCACCTCGCCGTACCGCCGGTACTCGACACCACGAACGACGGAAGTCGAACTTCCTACTACTTCCCCGTCGCTGAGCACAACAGACAGGTCAAGCGGTGAGTGCAGTTGGTAGACCAATCGAGTTCCTGCACTGCTGATGTTAGGGCTACTGGTACTGAGGTACCTATAGTCTTCCAGCGCAACATTTTGAGTTGTATCCTTAATAAAATCTCTTAATTCAGCAACCTCAAAAATATCTCTATGAACAACTCTATTTCTAATTACTGAATCATACCGTACTAAATCCAACCACCACTTCTCACGTTCGCTTCCGGCTGGTAGAGCGAGGGCACTTGGGGCAAGCACCGTCCCATCACCGTCGACGACTTCAATGACGCGGTACCCGAGCTTTGGACCAAACTCCACACAGATCATGGCTCCACCAGGAAACGGCTCCCGTCGCGTACACTCGTGATCCGTAAAGTACGTGAGGCCAGCTGGCGTCGGGATACCCACGCCGGCAACTTCGTACACCGTCGCTCCAGTCGGCTGCCAATCAGTCATGGCCTCATGCACCAGACTCGCATATCCCAACAGATGTGAGTAGACCGTCGCGGGCGTCGCCACATCCTCCCAAGAAGGGGTCTCACGACCACTTTCCTTTTGTAAGAAGGCGGTGAGTGCCTCGGACGTGATAAGAGCCTCACCAAAGCGCTCTATCCAAGGACGAGTACTCGTCCCCTCCTCAAAGGTCACGACTGGGGTGTCAACAAGATCAAAGTACGTTGCCTGCGGCAAGAGATGGTACCCAAAGGGCGCGGTGTTCATCAGTTGACGTGACTCGACATGCGAAATATACGAACCCCATGGACCCATAGCGACGCCGTGGAGTAATCCCAAGATGGCCTCCGGTGTCCCCGCTTGTGGTACCGCAACCAAAATGACATGCTCAATCGCCTCAAGAAGCGGGTCATTCGCCGCCTTCATCGCCGCTAGCAACGTCTTCGCGACGAGTCCGCCGTTTGAATGACCGACGAGTACGACTTTGCCATTCGGCGAGGCAGCTACAAGATCGGCAAGACGTTGGTAGACATATCCATCCGTATACTCCAGCGTTTCGTCATAAACAATCCGATCATCGACGACACGTGTTTTTAGGACATCATAAAGACTGAGCCGCCAGTCATACGACACCATCTCATACGCAGCAATGGTACCGGTCTCGTTCCAGTCTTCAAGATCTTCTCGTAATGACTCGTAGAGATTGATGATTGCGGCGACGTCGTCGATGACACCGCTCGTTGTCGTGTAGATATCGTTGATACTGCTGCCATAGATATCAAGATGGAGACGATTGATGTCACAATCGTCAGAAGATACCCAACGCTCGCGGCGAGACACCGTGCCGAACATACTGCATGCAGCACTATCTTCATAGAGTCGTGACCCCATGATACCAGGCAAGAAAAGGAGGCTTGGCGCGCCGATAGCCTCTTCTGCTTCTCTCACCGTAAACGTGATGGCGTACGTGAGTGTGAGTGGTACCGTATCGGCAAAAGCCGTCGGCACAAAAAAGCTCTTCACGCCGTGCCACCACTGTTTTGAAATCGTCAGTTCGTATTCTTTGACTACCATGGTGTAGGTACCCTCTCGCACCATTGTTGGCTCTGGCAGTAGTGCCTGATCAACAGCATCAAGAAATGCGTAGTATTCAGATCGAACATCCGCCCCGCGACTATCAACATGAGGCTCACCATCTTCGTTCTCAAAAAAAACAGTAAGATCCTCTGCACGAAATTGTGCAGCAACGATATCTCGGTACAACACTCGATCCTCCTCTACTGCAAAAAAGATATTGATGTACCCAAGGTAGTCAGTCTCCAAAAGCGATGGAGGTTCAAGGTCGAAGTACACATAATCATCGCCATCATGGCGTAGCAAAAACGATCGACTTGGCCCAAGTCCTGTTGGGGTACCCACCACCGTTACATCACGTGTACCAAGGGGAGCTACCGTCACGGTCCCCCCAGAAACTACCTCGCTCCCATCGACAACGAGCGTGTATGGTGACGGAGGGACCGTATCAACTTGAAATGGATCATCACAGTCAATCACGTCTCGCCGTTCGATCGCTTCCCCGCCAAAAGCCGGATCAAAAAAATACCCTGGAGCGATGATGTCACCACAGGGTATTGTCTCAGCTGCGCGAGTAGTTGGTGTACCAAGAAATCCAAACAACAGTATGGTACAAAACATAACCCCACCGCTTCGTATGCTCCCGATCATCCGTATAGTATACAACGAACCAAAAGTACGTATAGACCAAGGAGGCAATGTCGCTTCACAAGAGGATTTATTGTCACAAAATAGTAGGGTCAAGCACGCCCGGTGAAGCGAGGTAAATATGCAGTGCCACAAGCGGTACAGAAACCGGAAGCGGAATAATGAGACCAAGTGGGCACCGGATCCATCGCGGCAACGAACGTCAAGTACCGTTCGAAGATAACAGTAGAATAGAGAATCAATTAAAACATGTGTATAGTCTCCGATTGCGGTACGTTGGCAACATATACTAGGTGAAGAAGCACAACCACAGAGGAACAACATGACGAAAACGCTCAGACCTTTGCGTTACGCAGCTGAAGTGCTCTATGAATGTGGACAAGGGAACTTCGGCAATGCTTCGGAAGCGCTCGCAAGATTGGAGCAGTACTACGCCGACAACATGGGTGGACAACTACGAGTCATGGTCGAAGCGCTCCGACATCCACAAAACCAATCATCGGAAGAGCTCTCACTTTTAAGTCAACGACTTCACTATCTCGCTGGCTGCCACTGGCAGTGACACCGCGCTTCGCGCGGTGTTTCTTTTTATTGTGATAGAATATGCAGACTATGAATAAACAACGAATTCTTGTCATTGAAGACTCACACAGTCTCTCAGAATCTCTTATTGATATGCTTCATTTTAAAGGCTATGAAACCCTACGGGCTAACAACGGTACCGACGGTATCGCGCTCGCACTCAACGAACACCCCGATCTCATTCTGCTTGATGTCCGACTTCCTGACATAGAAGGATTTTCTATCCTTCGTACCCTCCGTGAAAATGATTGGGGGAAAACGGCTCGAGTCCTCATTCTCACTGCGGCCGACACCTCCGAAGAAGTCCCAGAAGATCTCAACATCAGCGAATCTGATATTCTCCACAAATCACATTGGGGCATTGAAAATCTCGCGACCAGAATCGCCGAAGAACTACAAAAATAAAACTGTCTCGTACGGTTAATTATGAGTGGATAGGTACAACGACCATAAACTGTGACCCCTCTCCCTCAACAGACGTAAACGTGAGTCGACCACCAAGCGCAATCACGGCACGCTTCGCAATGTAGAGCCCAAGTCCGGTACCATCGGGTACTTCCTTGAGAGCATTTGTCGCACGGTATATCTTGGTAAAGATACGTGGCTGATCATTGACCGGGATCCCGATACCTGTATCGTCAACAGTAATGACGACATTCTCTCCTTCGGTTCGGTACCGTACCGCCACCTTCCCTCCTTGATTGGTATACTTCACAGCGTTCGTAAAAAGATTCGTTACCACCATTCGTAACAACCCCCAATCCGTGGTCATCATCGACACATCCGGTGCAAATTCAGTCTCAACCGTAATATGCTTACTCGTTGCAGTCACCATATGATCACGGAGTATTTCATCAAACATCTGCCGAGGTGATCCGGGTGTAAATTCAGTGGTTCGTGTCCCAAGTTCAAAACGAGACACATTCAAGAAATCATCAACCAGGTGATTCATTCGCTCAATACTAGAAAGGAGTCTATTTATATACTTTTGTTGCTGCTCGGTGAGTGTTTCAGCCCCATCCATAAGAAGGAGTTCAGCGCTCCAGCGCATCCCCGCAAGTGGCGTACGAAGCTGGTGCGAGGCCAATGATACGAATTCAGACTTAGCGATGTCGACTTGTTTCATTCTGGTCACATCAAGAATTACAAAGAGAATTTGTGGTTGACCATGTTCTGACTCAAAGTGGAGTGCCGAGAGCTGCGCCCACAGCGTCGCCTCCCCCGATACAAATGAGACAGATTCATCAGTGACCGAGACACCTTTCACGATCTTCTCGACGAGTACATCTTGGTGTTCGGCAACTTCTGTCTTGAAGAGATTAAACAGCGATCGCTGCCCAATTGTTTCTGCACTCTCTCCCGAAAGTCGTAACGCAGCAGCATTATACGTGAGCACTTTTCCCGTCCGATCCGTGACAACGTACGCAATCGGACTATGTTCAAAGACTTGGGCAAAGAGGAGCGAGTGTGGACGAATGGCCTTTTCCACTTTTCGGGCAATCTCAACGCGAAAAGCACGCTCAAGCAGAACGACATCATAGACAGCCTTTGCGATCAGGATAGCTATCGTCCCCGCAAGGAAAAAAGCTAATTCCGGGAGATTCTCTGAAGGAAACTCGACAAAAACAACCACAGAACCAAGAGCAATACCTAAGACAACAAGACTGATAAGCCCTGCTATAAGGGGTCTTCGTCGGTCAACAATTGCCAGTGTTGCACTGAGGTCGCTTGTTGCATCATCACTCATACGTAATTCTCTCTATAGTATAGCCCGACACCGGAACATCTCGACACTGTTATCCTCCACCAGAAGACGATGATCAAAATAATTTGCTATACTCCCCGGTATTATCATGCATACGACATACACCATAAAACGAGGAAGTGCTGGATTAGGATTATTCGCTGCCGTTCCCTTCAAAAAAGGAGATCTCATCATTGAATACACAGGAGAAAAAATCAGCGATGCCGAAGCAGCCCGTCGAGGTGGAAAATATCTATTTGAACTCAATGACGATTGGACCATTGATGGTAAAGGGCGCGAAAATACCGCACGCTACCTCAACCATGCCTGCAAACCGAACTGCTATCCTGAGCTCGACGAACATGAAGAACATATCTATATCTATGCTAAGCGTGCCATTGCTGTCGGTGAAGAACTGACCTACCACTACGGCAAAGATTATTTTGATATCTTGATAGGAAAAGACTCCTGTCGCTGCGCTACCTGCGTAGAGCGACGCGCTACTCAGTCAAAGGTGGTGTAACTTCGTCATCAACACTTGGAACCGCAGGCGCTACTTCGGTCACATCTGTACTTGATGCTGTCGTCGACGAAGCTGATTCTATTGCCACATCTGTCGTCGTCGCTAGAGATGACGTCGCAACTGGTGTTGGATCAGGCGGTGGGACCGCGCCGCTAGCAACGAGACCGCCATCTGGGAGACTGGTATTTTGTACTGGTATAGTAACCGGTACAGATACTTCTTCACCGGTCACCGCATCACGAACCATCATCTCTTGTTGTGTTGCTATCTGACCAACGTTAATCTGTCCGGCATCTGATATGCCAATCAATGCTGACGCACCAAAACCAACACATAACACCCCAAGAGGAATAAGCACTCTCTTCTTTTTTGTTGACGTAGTACGTACTGTGGGTGACGTAACGACGGCCGGTGCCTTGCGACGGGTGCGCACCTCACCGTCAACTTCGACTGCTGGACTACTCACGGCACGTGCAACACGCTTTCGTGGAGCGCGCTTCTTGGGTACTTCTTGCTCAGCTGTTTCTTCAATTGTCACTTTTGCTCGTGGCATAGTATGCGGTTATTGTAGCATCTCTGTGATACGCTATCGCTATGGAACACACACTTCTCACTGTTAGTAGCGTTTATGCTCTCGTAGTACTGTGTATCGTCACAACAGTATTCATCATCGCTTCGTGGCGAGATGACAATAGCATCATGGATATAGCCTATGGTCCGACATTTGCCATCGCTGCCTGGTGTACGATGTTACTCACGAGTACAACCAATCTCGGTATCATCATTGCCTCAGTCATAACACTATGGGCACTACGACTCGGCACAAGAATTTTTCGGAAAAATAAGGGGCGGCCGGAAGATGCCCGATACGCAGCCTGGCGAACAGCCTGGCGCGAACACGGTGCACTGTACTTTGTGATTCGAAGCTATCTCCAGATCTATATCCTTCAAGGGAGTATCATCGTCCTTGTTGCTGTTCCTTTTTTAGTAAGCCTCACCACGCACACCCTCAACACAGCCTTCGCGATTTGTGGGATCGCGCTTTCACTTTTTGGACTTGGCTTTGAGACACTTGCCGATCGACAACTTGATCAGTTTCTACGAGAAAAGAAACTAGGACAAACAATGAGTCCCATCATCACGACTGGCCTCTTTCGGTACAGTCGCCGGCCAAACTACTTCGGCGAGACTCTCGTGTGGTGGGGACTTGCCCTTGCAGCCTTTGGTTCCTCATCTGCTTGGATCGTCTTTGTGAGCCCACTTCTGATTACCTATATCGTAACCCGGATCACCGGACCAATGCTCGAAGCGATCTTCCTCAGAGAATATAACAACGAGTACCAAGCCTACATGAAAAAAACCAGTTACTTCATCCCCCTTCCACCCCGAAGCGAACAAGTCTAGGTTGCGTCACAACGTAAGTATGCTAGAGTGCACGGTATATACGGAGGCCCTCGTAGCATACCTATCGATGTTTCCGTCTACGGAACGTACCTTGATCATTATTTTTTAAGCAATATTGCCTTGTTTCGACCAACTACTTCAGAAAAAAATATCAAAACTCGCATCAACCACGCGATAAAAGCGAAAGAGCTTCGTGTTGTTGGCCCTATGGGAGAGAACCTCGGCGTGCTTGCTCTTGAGGCGGCACTCAAGGCGGCAGAGGAGCACAATCTCGACCTCATCGAAATCTCACCGAACGCTACCCCACCGGTTGCGAAGATTATGGACTACGGAAAATTCCGCTACCAAACTGGGCGGAAGGCTCGTGAGGTGAAAGCAAAATCACACGTCACCGAAACAAAGAGTGTCCAAGTCAAAATAGGCACTGGTGACCATGACCAACAACTCAAAGCCCGAAAAACTGCTGAGTGGCTTGAGGAAGGTCATCGCGTCAAGATTGACCTCTTCCTCTGGGGACGATACAAGAGTATGGAAGAAGGATTCCTTAAAGAACGCCTCGAGCGGTTCTTGAAGATTATCCCCTCAGACTACAAGATAGCTGACGAAATGAAGCGTAGCCCTAAAGGATTTAGCATTACCCTCGAACGAATGCCAGGCACAAAGCCAACGGCGTCACTTCGCCCGATCAATAAGGACGTCGCCAAAGAGGTAGTAAAAAAGCCCCAAACTGAACAAAAAAATAAGAAACGAGACCTCGATGACCTCCTCGAGGCCGGCATGCGGTAAAAGGCCCAAAATAAGCTTTGACAGTCTGTCCGTAGTACGCTATAGTTGCACCACTTCGGCTTCGGCACGATATATTTATGAAGACAAACAAATCATACACGAAGCGCATTAAGGTAACGAAAAACGGCAAATTGGTAGCGCGTAAGCCTGGTCAAAACCACTTCAACGCACGCCAAACTGGCCGTCAACGACTCCGCCGCAAGCGCACCCAACTTCTCTCGCTCAGTAAGCGTATTACCCGACGTTTCCTTCCCGGTACTGCTGCGTAAGACTCATTTATCATCCAATTTCATTAGTAAGTAGCATCATATGTCTCGAGTAAAAGGAGGTGTTATGGCGCAGAAGCGTCGCCGAAACATCCTTGATGAAGTAAAGGGGTACCGACTCCAACGCTCAAAGAAGAAGCGGGTTGCGCGTGAGGCCATCTACCGTGCACAACTTCATGCATTCGCGCACCGACGCGACAAGAAGAATGACTTCCGTCGCCTCTGGACCGTCCGTATCAACGCTGCCCTCATGGCACTCGGACTCAAATACAGTCGTTTCATCGCTACGTTGAAGACCAAGAATATATTGATTGACCGAAAGGTACTTGCCACTCTTGCAACTGATCGGCCTGAAGCCTTCTCTCGTCTCGTTGAGAGCGTCAAGTAGCACTCTATCCTCCACACAACAAATACAAGCCATCCCCTCGGGGATGGCTTGTATTTGTTGTGTGGAGTGAAGTATCGTGCGTCGGACTAAAAATGCAACTCAACTTCTTCATTCTCTTCTGGCGCGCGTGCTGTGACACCGAGATAATCATGAAGACGTTGTGTCAAGAATAGTGACGAACGCTCTTCTCCCATGGTCACAAATACCTGTTCAGCTTTTTGACATCCACCTTCGACAAGGGCCACAAGTTGATCACGGTCAGCGTGACCGGAATAACCTTGAATACGAGCAATGGTCGCACGCACCTTAACCTTCTCTCCATCAATGGTGATCGATCGGGCACCATCTTGCAGCAGTCTCCCGACACTTCCTACGGATTGGTATCCAACGAGGAGTACGGTCGTATTCTTCTCATCAAGATACTCCCGCTCATGTCGACGAATTCTACCTCCATGACTCATCCCCGATCCAGCAATGATGATCTTGGCGCCACGTACTTTTACGATCGATTCTGACTCCGCGATAGTGGGCGTAAACTTAAGACCTTTAAAATCAAAGATGTCGTCACCATCAGCAATCTGTGCTTGAATATCATCGCGTAAATACGTTCGGTATTCACGATAGACCTCAGTCACTGCGATTGCGAGTGGTGAATCAAGAAACACAGGGAGTGGTGTGATGCGGCCCTTCTCAACGAGATTATTAATCTCATAAAGCATCCCCTGTGTCCGCTCGAGTGAGAAGGCTGGGATGATCAATGTTCCATTCTTACGCTGCGTTTCCTCAATGTAGTGCTGGAGAAGCGCCGTTCGCTCCTCAACCTCTTCATGGAGACGATCACCATAGACACTCTCCATTACCAGATAGTGGTAATCTTCTGGGATTATTGGTGGCGCCAGAAGTGGTTGCGGTACATTACCAATATCTCCCGTGAATACTATTTTTCTTCCCTCTCTCGTCAAATGGAGCATTCCCGAACCAAGGATATGACCTGCATCGGTATACCAGGCAGTAATATCATCAGGAAGTGTAAATCGCTCGTCATACCCGACAGTGCGCCAGAGTGAGAGCGCGTGATCAATATCTTCTTCTTTGTACAAAAGTTCAGCACCATACCGCTTTGATTCATACTGCATCACCTTAAAGGCGTCACGCAGCATAATTGCAGCCAGTGCTTTCGTCGGGTGGGTACTATAGATCGTCCCCCGGAAACCGTCACGGCATAACTTGGGAATCCTCCCAATATGGTCAGCGTGCGCGTGAGTAACAAGGAGCACATCGACGTCGGTCGGATCGTACACAAAAGGACGAGCGTTTGCCTCAGCGGCAAAGCGGTCTCCTTGCACCAACCCGCAATCAACAAGGAGTGCTACTTTGCCAGTATCCAGCATAAAATTAGCACCAGTCACTGAACCAATACCCCCATAAAACCCAAGCGTTGATGTCTTTGTTTCCATAGATAGTACGTATTGTACCGTAGGTCATGAAACTTCTGTAGTAAGGACTTCGTAACAAAAAACTCCTCCCGAAGGAGGAGTTTTTTGTAGGGACCACCACGTGTGCTCCTAGGAAATCCCAGGTGGGCACCCTTTCCAATAACTGTCTGAAATCTCACAAGTGAGTTCTCATCGGCTATTGCGACTTTAGGCAGCCCGAAACGTGTGTTTAATCGGAACACACGTTATACGTGGCCCCTATAAGAGAGTATACCACGCTATAGAAAATCGACTACTCGATTGATCCATCAATGTTCACGTCGTACATAATGCGTTCTTGCGCAGTGACATACTTCATAATTTCGTCTTCGGTGAACCAAATATTGATCTCTCGCTCGGCTTCTGATACGGCATCTGAACAGTGAATGAGATTTCGTACCGCACGATTTTCGTATGATGCATGTCCGTATGAATCAATCGTATAATCGCCACGAAGGGTGCCGACATCTGACGTTGACGGCTCGGTTGTACCGACAATCTTAGTAACAACGGCAACCGCTTGATTCCCTTCCCACACCATCGCAACGACTGGACCGGCAGTCATGTACTTCACCACGGTGCGAATAATATCCTTGCCATATTCCATTGGCTCTTTTTCGATTGGTAACCCTTGTGACATCAAATCCTCAACAATCTTTGTTCCCTTGCGGAGGAACCATTCCTCATTCTTGTTGTAGTGTTGGACAAGTTTTTCTTCGGTCGGCACGAACATCTTCATCGCCGTACACTTGAGACCAGTCTGCTCAAAACGCTTAATAACTTCACCGATGAGACTTCGTTGGACGGTATCTGGCTTCAAAATAACAAATGTTCGTTCTTGATGTGGGTGTTTTTTCATATATACGTACTAAGTAGTCCCGGCAGTATAGCGGCTTAGTCAGCTTTATTCAAGCGAGCACGTCGTTTCGTGAGAATGAGTGGTCCATCGTGTGTGATTGCAACAGTGTGTTCGAAGTGTGCCGAAATTGAACCATCTTTCGTGTAGACACTGTATCCATCACCCTCATCATCGAAGTAGACATCTTTTTTTCCCGCGTTCACAATCGGTTCGATTGCGTAGATATGACCCACCTCAATGAGCGGCCCAGTACCTGGCGTGCCAACATTTGGAATAGTTGGTTCTTCATGAACGGCGTACCCTACCCCATGCCCACACAATACCTCAACGAGTGAGAACCCTCGTCCTTCAACAAATGTCTGAATCGCGGCACTAATATCACCGATATGATTTCCTGGTTGTGCGGCCTTAATGCCGTGAGCGAGTGCTTCTTCGGTTGCAGCAAGAAGTCGTCGCGCCTCGTCCGAGATCACACCAACTCCCACCGTGATACCTGAGTCGACAATCATCCCTTCATAGCCAATCGACATATCAATATTGACGACATCTCCTTCTGCGAGAATGACATCTGCTGAGGGTATGCCGTGTTGCACACAATTATTCACCGAAACACACACTGCTGCCGGGTATGGATAATCAGCAAAACCAGGGTGATAGCCGAGGAGTACCGGTTCAGCACCGTATTCTTCACAAAGTTCCATCGCTCGATCATCGATATCGAGTGTGGTGGCCCCGGGTACAGCTACTTTGGCGAGCTCTCCGAGAAACTGTGCTAGAAGCGCTCCGGCCTCCTTCAAGGCTTCAATCTCTTCAGCTGTTTTTTTCGTAATCATAGACATTGTCTCTGTTAGAGTCCGAGAGCGGTAATAATCGCGGCGTGCACCTCGTCAATATTCATACGACCATCAATATCATGAACAATCGTGTTGGGACGAGACCGGTAATACGCAACAACCGGTAGCGTGTCCTCACGATACCAACGCAATCGTTCCTCAATCGAAGCTGGTGTATCGTCCGCACGTGCTCGGCTCTGCATACGTGTTCGAACCACTTCCTCAGGAGTCACAAGATTAATCACGTCAAGCTTCCCTCGTTCAAAAAAGTGAAAGGCGTCTTCAAGATCTGGGATCTGCGCCACCGTTCGTGGAAAGCCATCAATAAGCAAATGACTCTTAGGATCGAGCTGATCAACCATTGCTTGACCCCATAATACCGCCGAGAGAAAGTCTGGTTGGAGCGATCCCGCATCAAGGGTTACGGCGACTTTATCTTCCGCAAATGTCTCTTGCTTAGCAGCAAGAGAGCGAAATCGACGACCAGTCTGAATATCAACCACACGACGACGCTCATCATCGGTTTCAAGTACCTGCTTCAATCGTTCTATCTGTGTCCCTTTCCCGCTTCCTTGTGGACCAATGAAGATGACCGTGATCGGAGTGATGGTATGCATATTATGAAAGTAGTTGGGTAATGATCGCCTCACTCACTCGCTCTCTCTCCTCTTCACCATTAATATCGATCACCTTGCCGTACCCACGGAAAATATCAATGGATCGCTCGGTATGCTCGGCGTACTCTTCGAGTCGGCGTTCAACCGACTTGTGTGTATCGAGTACGTCACGCGCCCGCGCGACACTGCGCTCCCGTACCACATCATCACTAACCTTGAGATTAAAGACGATGTATGGTCGCCCGATCCACTCATGGATCTCATGAAAGAGAGCCGCCTCATCCGGCTTTTTTGCAACCGCCTCAAACACGACGAGCTCGTGTTCAAACTGATTTACAAGCGCGTGCGTCATCCAATAGGAAGCCAACCATTCGGGCATAAGGAGGCCAGCTTCATAAGCCTCCTTTACTCGCTTCCCGAAGTTAGTTGGTTGCGCAGCTGCCGCCCGTGTATTGTTACCATTTGAATACAAGTGTCCGCCAAAACGGTGCAAAATAGTGTCTGCCTGCGTACCCTTCCCTGAGGCGATCTTCCCCATGAGGACAATACTTTGGTACTTCGTGTGGTACTCCATTCCCACGAGGGTAACAGGTTTTTTGTGGCTCTGCAATAGGTTTTCTATGGTATGCTACTCTCAACCATGGAACGAAAACACATCATCACCATCTCAGGAAAGCCAGGAAGTGGCAAATCATCAACCGCCGATAAAATTGCAGAAATGTTGAGCTACACCCGCCACTCTTCGGGAGATATGGTACGTAGCCTACTTGCTCGGGAAGGGATGACACTCCGCGAATACAACGAACAAGCCGAGGAAAACCACAACCTTGATACAAAAATTGACGAGTACCTCCGTAACCTTCGTACCAAGAAAGACATAGTGATCGACTCCCGCCTCGGCTTCTATTGGATCCCTGAGTCGTTCAAAGTGTATCTCGATCTTGATATGCAAGTTGCAACCGTTCGTATTTACAAAGACGCCGTTAGTAATAACATGCGCCTCAAAAGTGGCGAAACGGTCAACTCTCTCGATGTCGTCGCCCACCAAGTCAAAGACCGCATGGAGACAGAACGACGCCGCTTCAGGTCGCTCTATAACGTTGATCCATACAACACGGAGCACTTTGATCTCATTGTCGACACCGCCAGGCATAGCCCCCAGACAGTCGCGCTCACCATCTTTGACATGTACCGCCGTTGGCTCAAATCAGAAACCTGGAAACAGCAATTCAGTGACATCCCTCTCGGCTACTCCTTCAAGAACCAATACTAGTTTGGTGCATTCTTTGGAAAAAAGTATCGTTGCCCACTCTCATAAAACGGCGCAAGAGGTGTTGTTACATTTTCCTGCCATACAACTATCTCGTTTGTCGAAAGCGCCCGTGGTGTTGTGTCACTCTCAACCGGTATGGGATACACCGTCAGACCTTTCTCGCTGAACACACCACCAACGACGAGACCCTGACTCGTCGACGTGGCCATATCCTGATCAAAAAGAAAATTCCCCAATGAATAGAAAATCGGAACGCCGTTGTATACTTCAACATCTTGGAGTACATGGGGGTGACTACCAACAACGAGATCAGCCCCAAGATCTACCAGCGCATGCGCGATTGCTTCTTGTGTCGCGTTATGGTGTGTCTCATATTCCCGTCCCCAGTGCACATAGACGACGATGCGGTACGTATCACGCAATGACGACAAGACACCTTCAAAATCTGGTATCCCCGCCAACGTATCAAATGCCACGTAGGCAACCGGAATAGCACTGTCGTCTCTCGTGACAATCCCAACCCCCGGATACGGATAAGTACTCGAAGGTGCCCCAAATTCAATCCCCACGCGTCGAAGTAGTTCTTGCGTTGTACGATACCCCTCTTCTTTGCCATCTCGCGCGTGGTTATTTGTTACAAACATGCCCGTCACACGGGCACGGTCAAGTGTCGTAAGGTGGCGCGCGTCAAACAAAAATCGTGGTGGCAATGAATTCCAGTCTGACCATTTCGGTTCGGTACTCGTCGTCATCACACCCTCAAGATTGAGAAATGCATCATCCACACCCCAAAAGAAGCGCTCACCTAGATCCTTAAACTGCTCATCACCCAATGAGGCTGCTCGAGCAAACATCGTATCGCCACCAATCATAAACGAGTACGACCGACGCTCTTCCTTCGCTCCCCGCTGATATGATCCCATGATGTGTGTTGTCATTTCACCAATCTCGTTCCCGGTTAATGTCCCGGAATTCGTATGCGCAAAAAGGCGAAAAGCCGATGTGTCGTGCAACGTTGCCCACACAATGAGCGCTACCATGGCTTCTGGTGAATCGACCTCGGCTTTTTTATACCCCAGCACACTATCAAGGTTGTAGAGGGCACGCAGTGACACTTCATCGTGAAGTTCAGCGACGGCTTGTGCGGCAGAGTGGGAAAAGTCAATCGACGCAACGAGGAGACATTCCCCGTCACAGTGTTGTGCTAGCCTTGTCGTTAGCGCAACTATCTCACGATACGTTGCGCCTCGATGCGCAAGAAGCGGGAAAATCTTGGCTTTCGGAAAGGCCTCTCGGAGTGGTCCAACAATACTAGTAACGCCATGCTCCCACGTAAATGGTTCGTCCTGTATCGGGACACCACTGACAGTAATGAGCTCACGATCCGGAGCTAGCTCGCCGTACTGCGTTGACCAAACACGATCAGTCGTCACCACAGGAGCGTTGTTCTGATCAAAGTGATCAGGAGAAATCACAATGATTGTTTTCGGCTGCACATCTTCCTTCACCTCATCGAGAAATGCTGCACGAGTCTCAGCCACCATATCATGGTGTGGAATCACAATGGCCGATACCGCGCTTGGTAGCTGTGCCTGTATCCAACCATAGAGGAAAAACCCGCCTATCCCTATGAGCGCAAGACCGAGCAACACTCTCGTCAATCGCATATTAACGGAGCAATCCACCCCACTCGGTCACGGTATATCCACTACGTACAAAGGTGGGTAGTACTTGCTCTTTAATGGCGACCGGGGTATCCATGCCTTCAAAATCAACGAACACACGAATCAGTGTCTCGGGTGCCGGGGTAATTGTCAGCTTCGCCAGCTCCTCCATCTCGTCCGTGAAGAACCAGGTGATGCGCGTGTACGGTTGTGTAGGAATGTGATCCTTCCAGAATTCCGTAAAGTCACTTATTTCCCGTGTCGTGAAACCCATCGTTGCGAGTTGTTGTTCCATTGTCTTGAGTGCATCATTCGAAGGCACGATAACCCCACGTGTAACATCAGGATAGTTGCCGTACCCAAACCCATCCCAAAAGAGCGATGTGTACGTACCACTGTGATGAACAAGGGTGCCATCGGGTTTTGCAACGACCGTCCAGCCCTGGTCATACAGAGGTTCTGATTTTGTCACTTCAGCCGCAACACTCACCGTGATTTCTGTCTCCTCCTCAGGGTAGACGTAGATGACCGGCTTCGCACATTCAGCTTGTGGACCATACTTAGTGTTAATGAGTAGTCGCTGATTACCAAGTGAATCCTTGAACAAAATCACCCCCCGTTCTTTCAAAAACTCTTCACGGCTAAATGTCACTTGCTTTGATTCACCATTTTCGTACGTATAGTACATCCCCTGCGTCATCGCAAAGAGAGCATCGACGATAGGGTGAGCCGGGTCCTTGAGGCCGTAAATTACTTCTCCGGTATCAGCACGACCAACGATAGCAAGCGTTGATTCTGGTATTGCTGGACTGACCACACCGGTATCTCCAAAACCACAACCTCCTGTTTGCCCTCGATAACTGGTTTGATTTCGACTTCCGTCTGTCCAGGTAATTTGGGGTACGCGATCGTCGGTCATAAACGGCTCTTGATAACTTCCGTACGAGGCTAATCCCCCCGGAAGTCGAACCGCATACTCCAATCGCTTTGTCCCCGGTAGATCTGCAGAAGATTCGACTTTAAAAAGTGGTCCGTACACTGTAGTCGTTACGAACTCGGACACATTCCCATAGTAATAGCCAAAAAATCCACCCGCTGAACTGAATCGAATATCACTGTAGTTGTATGCATCTGGGATATTTAGATGATTCAAAACTGTCGTAGTATCAAATCTTGTGGTACTCGCATACCGGTACTGGGTGTAAAGATAACGATTAATATCGTACGAGTGTCTCATAAGGACCGTCAAGACACTGTCTTGACCATTCCACAGCGCTATAACAGCTTCACCTGCACCCATTCCCTCCCCAGACACTTCGGTATATACAATATCTTGTTCAAAGTAGGTACCTAATTTATAGAACACGTAGCGACCGTCTGGTGTCTCTCGGTCTCCACTGCATGAGGTTGCTGATCCTTGAAAATCATAGCAACTAACAAGGGGCACTGTTACGTCAACCCGTTCTGGTTTTAGTAACCACGAAACACCAGCTTGAGGTACGATAGCAGTATAGTATGCAGAATAATCTCTTTGATCATCACTATTAAAACCAGGATCAATCATATGATTTATTCTCTCTTCCTGATCTAACTCCAACGCCATTGGCACATCCTCTATTCTAGGAGGCATTGCCCATTCATCCCCAACATCTCCTTCGTACTCTTCGATAATAACATCGGGAAATGACGGGAGTTTATGGTCACCTCTGTGTGACCCTTGCACAAGAAGCGCCACTGCAATCATCGTCACCGCGCCGAGAAGAAAGGCAAGAACCGCAATAACGATATATGGGGATTTTTTGACCTCCGCACTGACCACTCCAGACGTTGGCGCCGCTGGTTGTTCTGCCACTGGTGTCGTCACTTCGGGCTCGTTGTTCATAGAAGTAAGATTATGGTTGATATGCTCCCTGTACGATATACCACTCTTCTCAAGGCTGCAATACAAAAGCCCTGCACCGAATTCGGCACAGGGCTTTTGTGAGAGACATATCTGATCCTAGTAATCACGAAGTGATGCTTGCGCGTCAAGACGTCGCAAGAGATCGAGGACGACCGACACCACAATCAAGATCGCTGTACCGCCAATCGCGAGCGCAGTGATCCCCGTGAGGAGCGTCATACCAATCGGTAGAATCGCTACGATACCGAGGAACAAGGCGCCGACGAGCGTGAGTCGGGTAATGAGTCCGCCCAAGTACTCGGCAGTGTGCTCACCCGGGCGAATCCCCGCGATAAATGCACCGTTGCGCTGCAAGTTCTTCGCGACCGCATCAGGATCAAAGGTGACCGCGGTGTAGAAGAATGTGAAGAGAAAGACGAGGACGAAGTAGACACCACCGTAAAGGAGCTGGTTCGCCAAGAGAGCATTCACTGTCTCAATCGCACCTGGTACCCACGGCAAATCAAAAGCCGCAAGCACATTCAAGACCATCTGTGGGAACAAGAGGATCGAGAGCGCAAAGATGATCGGAATCACTCCTGCTTGGTTGAGACGAAGTGGAAGGTATGAAGAACTACCCCCATACGTTACCCCACCGCGACTTTGCTTGGCATAGGTAATTGGCACGGGACGCTCTGCTTCTGTCATAAAGACAACCGCATAAATGATCGCAAGCGCAACACCGACGAATCCGAGATACATCGGGAGCTGTGACGCATCGAAGCTGAACGCGAGTTGGCCGACTGTCGATGGAAGTGTCGCCACGATACCGGCAAAGATAATGATGGAGACACCATTCCCAACTCCGTACTCCGTCACCAGCTCACCAATCCACATGAGGAGGATCGAACCAGCGACAATGAGAATGACGTTGACCATGAAGTCAAAGGTCGAAAGACCAGCGATCACCCCCTGACTCTCAAGAAGCGTGAGGAAACCAAATCCTTGCAGCACCGCTAAGGGTAGCGTCAAGAGACGACTGTACTGCGTGAAGCGAGCACGTCCTGCCTCCCCTTCTTCTGTGTAGAGACTCTTCAATTTACTATTCATCACCGTCATGAGCTGCATGATGATCGATGCAGTGATGAACGGTCCAACACCCAGCATCACAATCGAGAGATTGGCGAGGCCACCACCCGAGAAAATGTTGAGGAGACCCAAGAATTCATTGTTGTTAAAGAACTCTTCGAGAACGTTCTGGTCAACACCAGGAATCGGAATAGTTGCAAGCAAGCGAAAGACGACGAGCGCAGCGAGCACGAAGAGAATTCGGTTGCGGATTGCAGGCTCAGTGAAGATAATCTTGAGCTTGTGAAAAAATGTTTGCATACCGCTGTATAGTACCTATTTTGTCACTGATCCACCAGCAGCTGTCACCTTGGCAACCGCCGCTTCAGACAGCGAGCATCCGGTAATCGTCAATGCCTTGGTGAGGGTACCTGTCGCAAGAATTTTGACAACTGGAAGACGACCACCAGCACGCTTCGCCACACCTTCGGCGACGAGTGTCTGTGGTGAAACCGTTGCACCAGCTGCGAAGACTTCCTCAAGGGTCGTCAAATTGACCGGGAACGGCTTTACCTTCCCACTGTTAACGGTCCGAGCACGGTTCTTACCAAACCCGCGGAGTTTCGGCAACTTCTTGATGAAGTCACGCATTTCTGGACGGGTACTGTTACCAGCACGAGCAGTCTGCCCCTTTCCACCACGACCCGAGGTCTTGCCACGCTTTCCTCCGCGACCAATGCGCTTTGCCACCTTACGTGGAGCGGTTGGCTGTAGTTCATGTAACTGCATACTACTTGAAGTTCTTTAGGAGCTTGAGCGCTTCGACAGCGGCGCGAGCATTATTAAGTTTGTTCTTACTGCGAGAGAAGATCTTCGCGGTCACGTCCTTCACGCCCGCGTACTCAAGGACGATACGAACCGATGATCCAGCGACGATACCTCGTCCTGGCGCCGGCATAATCATCACTTCACTTGATGCATACTTGGTATGCACGTCGTGGAGGATATGACCATCCTTGTTAAGTGGAACGGTAATCATGTGCTTCTTGGCATCACGGATAGCTTTTTCAATAGCTGCTTGCGTGTCGCCCGCCTTACCAATACCCACTCCCACCTTGCCGCGCTTGTCACCGATCACGATTGCGACCGAGAAACTGAAACGTCGTCCACCAGCCATCACACGCGTGACGCGGCGAATACTGATGATCTTCTGGTCGAATTCTGGTCGAACGCGCTCTGGTCGAGTACTGCGTCGTGGACGTCGCGCGCCACCACGCTTATCGCCTGCTCCCTTACGGCCTCGACCCTTCGCTGCCTCATCGGTAGCTTCAGGTGATGTCTCAGGAACAGCGGGTGCATCGGTTGAGGTCTCTACCTCAGTGTCTGACGTCACGTCAGTTGTAGCTTCCTGCTGTGTTTGTTCTGACATAAATGTTGTACTTCGTACGTACCATTCAAAACGAATGAACGACGACTAAAATGTTAATCCTCCCTCTCGAGCTGCGTCTGCGAGCGCAGCAACGGCTCCTTGATAGCGGAATCCACCGCGATCAAAGACGACGCTTGTTACGCCGAGTGCCTTTGCCTTTTCGGCAATGCTTGTCCCGACACTTGTCGCCCGTGTCACAAGTGGACCCTTAGCGACTTGTCGTGAGTCTGCAGCAGCAAGCGTATGCATCGCTGCATCATCAATCAGCTGTACGTAGATATCACGGTTACTGCGGTATACCGCTAAGCGAGGACGAGCGGCGGTACCCACCACCTTAGCGCGAATACGCTTGTGACGTGACACGCGGTGGTTATTCTTTTTCTGTGCTTTTTCCATATGAGACACGAGACGGGCCTATGCAGCCTTCTTACCTTGCTTGCGAATAATGTACTCTCCACGGTAGCGAATACCTTTCCCTTTGTATGGTTCAGGCTTCTTCACCTTACGAATGTTAGCTGCGAACTGTCCAAGCAGATCCTTATCAGCACTTGCGAGTGTGATAACGGTCTTTTCAACCGTTGCCGTCACTCCTTCAGGAATACGCACTGGTACCGGGTGTGAGAACCCAACCGAGAGGACAATGTCGCTTCCCTTGAGTTCTGCTTTATACCCAACACCTTCAATATCAAGAATCTTCGTGAAGCCTTCCGTCACGCCTTTCACCATGTTGCGGGTGTGCGCGGCGTAGGTACCCCAGAGGGCCGACGCATTTGGTGTGGTACCTGGTGTAACCACGACCGTCTCTCCTTCAACAGTAACGGTCACGTCAGCTGGTACAACTCGAGTGAGTGTGTGCTTCGCACCCTTCACGGTGAGCACGCCATCAGCCACCGTAGCAGTAACGCCACTTGGGAGGGTGATGGGTTGTTTTCCTAGTCGACTCATATTTACCAAATGATAAAAAGCTGCTCACCACCAACATTCTTCTCCTTAGCTTCCTCGTTCGTGAGGAGACCAAGCGGAGTCGAAAGGATGAGATGCCCCTGACCAAACTTAACCTTGTGAATATCTGCGACCTTTGTATAGAGTCGTCGTCCTGGCTTTGAGACGCGCTTCACACCACGGATGGCATGAGCACCGTTCTCGTACTTCAAGGAAGCAACGAGTACCTTCTGTGCCTTCTTCCCTTGTTCCTTCACGCCTGCGAGGTATCCTGCAGCGACGAGTTTTTCGGCGACTGCCACGCGGAGCTTTGAGTGTGGGACGACCACCTCAGTCTTCCCTACGGCCCCAGCGTTCTTGAGGCGAATAATGAAATCGCCAATTGTGTCGCCTACCATGATGATTTCTTAACGCCTGGTATATGTCCTTCATGCGCGAGCTCGCGGAAGCAGATACGGCAGATATCAAAATCACGCATGTATCCTCGCTTGCGGCTGCACAGCTTGCAACGTCGTACGACGCGACAAGCATACTTTGGTTCGCGGTTTGCGCGCACCGTTACAGAAATTCGTGCCACGAAATATGTTGTGTTTACAAGGTAGTATCACGTAGTTAATCGTGACTTACCTTCTGATAAATCGCTCAAAGAAAGACTCTTCAAGCAGCGGAAGGAAGAGGATTGAGTCCTTGCCTCCCTTCACGCCTTGCCGCCAAATGTACCAGAAAATAAAGGCTTGTCAAACAAAAACCGCCCCCTTGGGAGCGGTTTGGGAGTAGAGAGCTGATCTTTCTACCCTGAGGCCTCCGTCGAAGCCGAGGGAGGGGTGAGGTGTACGCTAGCAAACGACAGACATTCCTTCTTTACCACCTCTCCTCCCAATTCAAGTACCCAGAAGAGAAGCTGTCTCGATGCTTTCATCGCGATCCGGCACTTCGGCCGCTTGGCACGCTGCAGCAAAATCGCCATCTCCCGAACATCGATGACCAGAGCGAGCTTGCGCTGCAACGACTCAAGCCTCACTGGCTCTTGACTCACCGGTTCTGTCATCACCATCTTTGTGGTAGCAGGGCACTTCTGGTAGAGCCATAGCAGCAACAGCAGGTATGGGCACAAGTCTTTCACCTGGTACTCAATTGCCGCACATGCGTCCGCAATCGCTGATTGCGTCGTATCGAGAAGAATAGAAACATCGAGGGTACGAACTGTTCCGATCCCTTCCAAGTGAAGTGCCTGTGGGATCGGCTTCCCTCGGTGAGAGAATTTGCAAGTATGGTTCGGGACACTCTCGATCCTGTGATGGGATGGTTCACGTTTCCCTGGAGGAAACTCAATCACCTCTCGTCCATCGCTGAGTCGCTTCCTGACCAGCCCCTTGATTCCCGAGTCTGTTTCTTGACTCGTACCAACGCTCGGAAACGCCGGCTTTATTACGGTGCTCATGACGCGCTCCTCATGTTAGGGTACAAGAAAAAGTACTACCGATTGGTACTATACCACCGCTAAGCAAGCTGCCAAATCAGGCGAATCAAAAATCGATGCCCTTGCACAAAACAACCGCACCCCTTTTGGGGTGCGGTTGTTTTGAAGATTAGCTGCCTTCACGAACGAGACGAAGGTCTCGTTCTCAAAAAGCCTACTCGGCTTTTTGGAGTGGCAGGGTCAAGTTTCTAAGTATGTCGTTTCGCTTCGCTCACAACATCCTAAGAACTTCCTCCCCGGACTCGCGGATCCTGCGCTTTCGCGACAGGATCAACGCTCCGTCTCTTGCCACCCACGAACGAGACGAAGGTCTCGTTCTCAAAAAGCCTACTCGGCTTTTTGGAGTGGCAAGCCAATGTGGCGGAGGAGGGCCTCAGCTGCCTTCTTGTCTCGTGTCGTTGTCACAATCGTGATCGCGAGCGAGAACACATCTTTGATTTCTTCATCGTTACATTCTGGGAAGATGGTGTGTTCCTTGATACCCATGGTGTAGTTCCCCATCGCATCAATCGCACTCACCTTGAGTCCATGAAAGTCTCGCGTTCGTGGCAGTGCTAAGTGAACGAGCTTATCGAGTAAGTGAATCATGCGAGTCCCACGAAGAGTCACTTGGTAGCCAATGATGTCACCTTCACGAAGTTTAAACGATGCAATCGATTGCTTCGCAGGGCGTGGTGATGCCTTCTGACCAGTGATCGTCGCGAGACGATCCTGAATGAGAGCCAACTTCGCCTTATCCTGGACGCGACCTGTACCAACGGACACCACGACTTTTTCAATCGTCGGTGTCTGCATCACATTCTTGTAGCCAAAAGCATCCTTGAGGCTTGCGTGCGCACTTTTGAGGCGTGTCTTTGTCGTTTCCATACTAAATTTTCTTACCACTTGGGCGGGCAACGCGCACCTTCTTGCGCTTCTCTCCCTCACCCTCAAAGGTGTAGCCAACCCGTACTGGCTTATCTCCCTCAATGAGGGCGACGTTTGCCACGGGGAGCGGCACACTCTTCTCAATAATTTGACCTTGTGAACGGGTGCGGCGATTCTTTTGGTGTCGCTTCACGACATTCACTCCTTCGATAAGAACCTTCTCAAGCTTTGGAAAAGCAGTGAGGACCGTGCCGGTCTTTCCTTTATCTTTTCCTGTGGTCACCATGACAGTGTCGCCTTTTCTGATTTTCATATGAATGCTACTTACACTACCTCGGGTGCGAGGGAAGCGATTTTCTGATAACCAGCCTCAGCTACTTCACGTGGGATTGGTCCAAACACGCGATTCGCCTTTGGTTCGAGCTTTGCCTTGTCAATGAGAACAACCGCGTTGTCATCAAAGCTGACATACGACCCATCCTTACGTCGAAATGGCTTACGTTGACGTACGACCACGCCATAGACGACATCCTTCTTCTTCACGGCCTTGCGTGGTTCTGCAATTTGGACAGACAAGACGACCATTTCGCCAAGTTCTGCATAACGCTTCTTTGACCCACCGAGCACCTTGAAGACGCGGCCGATTTTTGCTCCCGAGTTGTCCGTGATCTTCACAATTGTTTGTGGCTGAATCATGTTACTTGGTGGTTATGAGCTCAAAGTGCTTGCGCTTTGAGAGCGGGCGGGTTTCTTTAATGTCGACCACTTGTCCTACTGCGGCAGTATTGCCGGCATCGTGTACCAAGAACTTCTTGGTGCGACGCATATACTTCTTGTACTTTGGGTGCTTCACATAACGCTCGACGGCAACCGTAATCGTGTCTTTCATCTTAGTGGAGACAACGGTACCGCGGAGCACACGTGGGGTACTGACCTTTGTTGTTGTACTCATACGGGTTACTTAGTTGTGCCGTTCGTGCGAGCGGTGAGCTCGGTGAGTGCACGTGCCACTTCTTTTTTGGCGGTGCGGATCACATGGGCCTTCTTACTAAATTTATCTTTAAAGCGCTCTGTACGGATAGTTTCGCGAGCCTTCGTCACGAGTTCGATAAGCTCGGCTTCCGTCTTTTTGCGCATGTCTGACATGATACTCATAGGCGGTTAGGCGCGCGTCTCTTCGCGCGTGACGAGTTTACCTTGTAATGGGAGCTTCGCGGTTGCTTTACGAAAGGCTTCGCGAGCAATATCTTCTGATACTCCTTCTACCTCAAAGAGGACGCGACCAGGTCGAACCTCGAACACAAAGTGATCTGGGTCTCCCTTACCCTTCCCCATCGGCAGTTCAGCTGCTTTCTTGGTAATTGGTTTATCAGGGAAAATACGAATCCAAATCTTCCCGGTCTTCCCTAGTGTACGTGAGATCACCCGACGCGCTGCTTCAATCTGATTTGACTTCACGCGTGAGGCTGAGGTTGCCTTGAGACCAAAGTCACCAAAGGCAACGGTGATGCCACGAGTGTCTGGAAGAGCTCGCTTCGCTTCACTCTTGCGGCCAACTTGCCACTTGCGGTGTTTTACTTTTTTCGGAAATAACATACGAATGTTGTGAGGTTATGCAGTCCGAGCAGATGGTCGAGACGTGCGTGGTGCAGCGTCAACCTGTCCGCTCTTACGGTCAGCAAACACTTGACCCCGATAAATCCATACCTTGATACCAATAGCTCCGTACGGGAGTCGAGCGGTTACTCGTGCAAAATCAATATCAGCACGGAGTGTCTGAAGTGGAATTCGACCCTTCTTCAGTTCCTCGCGTCGGGCCATATCTGCGCCACCAAGACGTCCTGAGAGAATGATACGAACTCCTTCAACATCGCGATTCGCCATGATCTTTTCGATCGTCTGCTTCATGACGCGTCGGAAGGTGAGACGTTTCTCAAGGCCTTCGGCAATCATCTGCCCCATAATATTGGCACTTGATTCTGGAGTACGAACTTCTTCAACATCGAGCTTAATTTCTGGTTTGTCAGTGAGCTTCAGAGTACGGAGCAAGAGATCAAGTTCTTTCTTCAATTTCGTTGCGCCCTCACCACTACGGCCAATGACGAGACCTGGTCGTGCAGTACGAATGATGATGCGGAGGTCTTTTTGACTTCGCTCAATCTCCATACTGTCAACGGACATACCCTTCAGTTTCTTTTCAAAAAACTTCCGGATTGCTGCGTCAGTGCGGAGGTACTCACGAAATTTCTTCCCGTCTGTCGTAAACCAGCGACTCTTCCAATCGCGGTTGACGCCGATACGTTGTACGTATGGATGTGCTACGTGTGTCATAGGATACGATTACTTTTCACCGAGCTCTACCGCAACATGACTGTTGCGCTTATTAATGCGAGACGCTGAACCACGAGCTCGTGGCATAAAGCGCTTCAAGACGGTCCCCTTGTTGACGGTAACGTGCTTCACGAAGAGACGGTCAGCGGTCTTTCCCGCCGCGACGGCATTTGCAACCGCTGATGCAACAAGCTTGGCCACTGGGCCAGCGGCGCGCTTATCAACGAAACGAAGTACCGCGTACGCGTCAGCGATACGCTTACCTTTCACCACATTCGCCACGAGGCGAACCTTACGTGGTGACTGTCGGTAGTTTTTGAGAATTGCTTTCATACTGATGACTACTTCTTAGTGGTGGTTGCTGACTTGGCGGCCTTTGCTGCAGCAATCTCAGCTTCCTTCTTCTTCGCTTCAAGTTCCTTCTGCATCTTACCGCCGTGACGATAGAACTTCTTCGTCGGTGAGAACTCACCAAGTCGATGTCCTACCATTTCCTCTGCGATTAAGACTGGGATATGTTCTTTTCCATTGTGAACGCCGAAGGTGAAACCGACCATCTCAGGAGCGATCATTGAATCGCGAGACCAGGTCTTGATGACACCACCCTCTCCGGGTTTCTTTCCGGCGATCTTTTTCAGTAGCTTTTCGTCTACATATGGTCCTTTATAGAGTGATCGTGACATACTGCTTACTTACAAATAAAGACGCATTTGCATGCGTTTCTTGAGAACCTCTTGCAAAGAAAGGTAACGGCCGTCCTTATCAGAGGTTCCCAACGACTCATTGATTGTTTATTTTCAACGTGTTTGTGAGTGACACTACTCACGTGAGGTCGGAACTCGGATAGCGTACCAGAAGAGGAAAAAATGTCAATCGAGGATTGTCTGCCCCATTCCAGAACCGTACTACACGAATCGCTGAGTTTTGCTACACTATCTTGTATGACGAACCTTCGAGGCGGAACACATACCACCCTCACCGAGACGGCCGAACTCGTCGTTCGTGTGCTAGAGACAATACCCGAAGTAAAGAACATATCACCCGGGATTATCAACCAGACCCGCAGTCGAAGTGGCCGACGCTTCATCACAGTAAGCTTCACTAACGCTGGTCTCGAATTCATCATTACCGGTCAAGGCGTGCAAAAGGTCGCGGTCCACGCTGCTCCAGAAGCCAGCCGGGACATCTACAACGCAGTATCGAGCCATAAGCGATTAACTTCCATTTCCTTCAAGACTCGCAACCGCAAGCCCGGAATCTGATAGAATAAAACCTTTCCAACTTATAGTCCGAGCTGCAGGCGAACTATTTGTTCCACTGACAATAAATTCTCAAAGCTCAGTTTATCAATTTTCTTTACAAGACGTTCTGTACTGACGGTTCTGATTTGATCAGCCATAGCTTTTGCAGTTTGCTTTTTGAGTTGAACCAAACATTCGCTCACGTGTACTTTGGTAATATTTGAGGTAAGTGGTATAACCTGTATCCGATCGAGATATGTATTAGCTACGTTGTTACTCAGCACCACAGCCGGTCGGCATTTATTAATTTCAGTTCCTAACGTTGGATCAAGCGTTACCCACCAAACCTCTCCCCGCTTTGGTTTAATTACAGTCGCCATACGTTATCTGCCTCTATTACCTCGTCAACACTCTCCCATTCCTTAGCTACTATCGCACTCTCTTCGCTTTCTGCTAGCTCACGATAACTATCAGCCAAAGAGGCATGTACAACATGTGGCCTAACCACCTGACTCATGAAGTTACCGATCCCTCGGTCTCCCACTTTCTGTTTAAGACCATGATACACATCAGCATCGAGCATGATGGTAACTTTCTTTTTTTCTCGAGTTTTCATAATACGTATTATATTACGTAATATAAAATCACGTCAAGTTAACCACAACAACAAAGCCCCCAGAAGGGGGCTTTGTTGTTGTGGGTGAGCCACCTGTGTGTCTATAGCGATTACGCACCACCAATTTTCATCAATCGTCCTGGCTTGCGACGAGTCACAATAAAGACGTTTGAGTACTTCTTTGGTGATCGAGTCTTCTGTCCCTTGCCGGTTGGACGACCCTGCTTCGTACGAGCACGTCGGTGTCCTCGTGGCGCTCGACCTTCTCCACCTCCGTGTGGGTGGTCGACGGCGTTTCGAGCAGAACCTCGTGTCTTGGGACGAATACCTCGGTGTCGAGCACGTCCGGCCTTTCCGAGAGCAACCAAACGGTACTCTTCATTGGATACAGCGCCAATCGATGCCCAGGCAGTCGCAATGATCTTGCGGACTTCCGTTGATGGCATCTTCACGAGAGTGTAGGCACCATCTTGAGCGACGACTTCAGCATAGTTACCAGCAGATCGAGCGAGACGAGCACCAGCTCCGGGCTTAATCTCAACGTTGTAGATAAACGTTCCCACCGGAATCGCACCAAGCGGAAGGCGGTTACCGAGCTTTGGCTTCGCAGTTGCTGACGTGATGATCTCGTCGTTCTGTCCGATACCCTGTGGGACAAGGACATACCGTCGTTCACCATCAGCGTACACAACAAGCGCGATGAAGCCTGATCGATTTGGATCGTACTCGACAGTTTCGACTCGAGCAGTGATATCTTTCTTATCGTAACGGAAGTCTACCTGTCGATACGTCTTCTTGTTCCCTGCTCCTCGGTAGAGGGCCGTGGTACGTCCATAACTGTTACGTCCGCCAGTGCCACGCTTCCCTTTAGTGAGTGACTTCAATGGAGCACTCTTCGTTGAGGTAAGTTTCTGCTTGTAGTCGATGACTGATCCGTCACGTCGCCCAGCAGAAGTTGGTTTATATTGTTTCATACTGATTAGACGAGATTAATAGTGTCACCACTTTTAAGATAGACGTACGCCTTCTTATAGCCTGATTCCTTCACCATGCGGTTCTTTGAGCCAGAGAGGCGAAGTGCTGGTCGTTTACTCACGATGTTGACCTTCACCGGCGTCACGTTGTAGAGAGCCTTCACTGCATCACGTACCGAAAACTTTGTTGCGTCACGACGGACTGTGAACGTGTAGACATTCTTATCACCAAGACGGACAGTCTTTTCGGTGAGACGAGGTCCAACGATCACCGCAGCGATGTTGCGATCGGTCGCCCGAGCGTTCGTCGCGGGTGTGACAGCGTTTTCGGTAGCTTTTGCAGGAGCTTTTGAGCGACTGAAGAGTGCCATATTATGCTGACTTAGTTGGTGTGACGACTGCGACACGCTGAGCAAGAATCTCAATCACTGTATCCGCATTCGTTACCACCACATACTTATAAGTAAGGAGATCAACTGGGTTAACATCCTTAGCCAAGATTACCTCAAGATTTCCCATGTTTTGGAAACTCTTCTCGAGTGCAGTATCACGTGTCGGGACAACAATCGCTGCCGCGTTCTTGCGCTTTGTCGCAAGTGGTGCAACGCCGGTACCTACGGCGAGTGCCTTCAAGAAGGACTTGGCTTGTGCCGTCTTTGGTTCACTGAACGTAAGACTATCGACAAGGAAGAGTTCCCCGTCAGTACACTTCTTTGAAAGTACCGTGGCGAGTGCCTTTGCCTTTACCTTGCGGTTCAGCTTCACACTGTAATCACGTGTATTGCGTGGTCCGTGTGCCACACCTCCCTTTGTCCAGATTGGTGAGCGAGTGGATCCATGTCGAGCGCGTCCTGTTCCCTTTTGCTTCCATGGCTTCTTGCCGCCACCACTGACCTCACTACGATCCTTGGTGTGTGCGATCGGGGTGCGCGCATTGGCTTGCATACCCGTCACGACCTCATGAACAAGGTCAGCATTCCAGGCAATGCCGAAAACATTTTCTGGAAGCGTCATTGTGCGAACTTTTTTTCCTTCACTTGAATAGATTGTTGCATTCATATAGTATGACCTTATTTCGTGAGTCCACGAACTTCTACTAATGCACCATTTCGACCAGGAACGGCGCCACTTACCAACAAGAGATTCTGCTCAGGGACAACTTGGAGCACGCGGAGATTCTTAACCGTAATCGTGTCACTCCCCATACGTCCGGCCATACGCGTACCCTTGATGACACGCATAAAACCTGTTGCACCGATTGAACCCGGTTCACGCTCTGAATGCTTCTGACCGTGGGTACGGCGTCCGCCACCAAAGCTGTGACGCTTCACCACACCTTGGAATCCTTTTCCTTTTGAGGTTGCGGTCACCTCGACAACATCACCAGGCGTAAAGGTTGCCGCAGTAACGGTTGCTCCGGTTTCAGGAAAAGCGACAGTTGCCACCTCTCCTTTCTTTGGACGATATTCTCGAACCACCTTCGCTGGAGTCTTCAAGTGACCGGTCTCAGCCTTGTTAAGGCGGTGTGCCTTTTCGGCACCAGTTGCGATCTGTACCGCCGCATATCCATCGTGCTCAACGGTCTTCACCTGCGTGACCCGTTGCGCTTCCACTTTGAGAATGGTTGCCGCGTGGCACACACCCTTCTCGTCAAAGACCTGCGTCATGCCAGTCTTTGTGCCTACAATGAATTTCATGTGTCTGCGGTTATCTACTAAACTGCTTCACCAAGAGAACCGTTTACGACAAACCGCACCAATCATGAGCATGCGAGACACAAGTCTCGCAGCACTCATTTTGAGGTGCGGGTTGTGCCCATTGGTCCGGACATGTCCGTACGTAGGTCTTCTTTGAAGCTGCGCGTAACTATACTAGAAATACAAAAAACCGCAAGTCTGTTAGGACTCGCGGCTTTTCTTGAATATCTGACTTAGATTTCTTCGTAGTTACGCGGCACCATGTTGATGCGAACATCCTGGACGCGCGGTTCGCTGAGACCTGGCGCGGTACAACTCACTCGCACCACTTGCGTTGAGGTTATCACATTCGTCGCAATATTGTGGGTACTCGTCGGTGACGCGGCTGTACCAAAGTGATTGATAGTGACGGGACTACCTGGAATATTTCCGATAATAGTACACGTAACTTCGCTCTCAGACACAATTTGAAGTGTGATGAGCGCTGCACTATCAGCCCGTACGAGGATAAGATTTGGCGTGAATGAAAGCACTGGATCCGGTTTACACATACTCATGCCTGGTGTTGACGTCGCGTAGAAGAAGAATCCACCTCCACACACCGCACTCAAGGTCCTAGTCACAAGCACCTCTGACCCATCGCGACCTTCGACTGTCGTTGAACCATGATCGAGCGTGATCGAGACCAAGTTGCCAGTTGGACTTGTTGAAAATTCTGTCTCGACTGCAGGTGTGCCGTAAGTTGTCATCACGCGTGGAGCCACTGATCCTGAGAGATCCCACGTTACGGCACCCGCACATGTGCTCGCATCCTCTGCTATCGTACAACCCACTCCAGCCAAGGCAGCACACGCCGGTGACGAGCGAGCACTCCGCTCCACCCAGTTAGAGTAGCCGCTCGCATTCACGGCGCGCACCGAGAGACTGTTATATAGCGTATTTGGTAACATTACATCAAGAAGATAGGTTGTCACCGCACCAGCATTGACCACCGTCGTACCTCCGTCTGGAGAGACCTCGTACCGAGTCGCGCCGCTAACCGGTGACCAACTAAGGCTCACATAACCACCACACTGCGTCGGTGTTGAAGCACTGAGTGCCGTTGGCTCACTTGGTGTATTCGGAGCAACATTGAAATAACGAGTCGACACATTGTCCGTATCGACACTTTCACCAATAGCATTACCCGAATCAACCACAAACGACACGCCAAGAACGCCAAATCCAGAGAGAGTCAGAAGATCAGAGAGCTGCACTGGTGTACTCGCTCCAGCTGCTAGACCAGCTGGATAATTTTCAAAGCCAAACGGAATAGTTGGGGTACATCCCACGCCCCAACAATACAGGAAGCTACTCGTGAAGGCGCCGGTGGCTGCGGTTCCATTGTTGAGCGTCTGCGCAGAAAAACGAATCGTGTCACCCTCGCGTAGCGTCGCAGCGTCACCTACCGAAAGGTCGACTGACGCTAACGGCTTCAAATTTGGCCCAGGAAGCTTGGGTACACAGCCACTTAGACCATCTGATACTTCGGTGACGTTATCGCATACTCGAAGCCCCGTCCCGTCGTAAGCCGTTCCTGACGCACACCAAAACGCGTACGGCCGTCCATTTGACGTAGGAGTTGCTCCAATTGTCAGTCCCCCAAAATCACTACTGCCAACACTAGCAACAGAGCCAAGTAACGACCAAAATGATTTCACACCATCAGCGATTGGTGGATAGTTTGATCCAACGTTACAAAACGGGGCTCCGCTCACATCCCATGTAATTAGCGGCATTGGTTCACCGAAATTAGCACTCTTGATAGTATCAACTTTAGGAACACAAAGACTTCCTCCGTCGGATTCTTCCGTTACATTGTTGCAAACACGAAGGTAGGTAGTATCCGAGACAGAACCATTCACACATGAAAATTCATACAAATTTGCACTTGCTTGGACAATTCTTCCGCCAAAATTGGATGAACCAGTGGATGCTGGGGTCATAGACACCCAAAATGCTCTAATTCCATCCGCAATATTAGGATACGTTGTTCCGGTACTACAACTCGCTACTCCGTCAAGATTCCAACTAATCATTGGCATTGGTGATCCAACGTTTACACTAACAGTCCCTCCTGCTTCTGCCGTGCTGGCAACCCCTAGACCCAAAAGGACAAAGGAAATAATAGCTACACGAGCATTCAAAAATAATTGACGAGCAAACATAGAATAAAACATACTTATTCTATTTAGTATACGTTATCTTTATAAAAAAGAAGCGGCCTATCAACACGAAGTTGGTAGGCCGCGGGAGTGACTCAACCCTTTCCAGGGGAGTTACTGCGTTGTCGAGTGCGGGCAGGTGAGCGGCCGCATGAGATCAGGTTGCCCTGGGCTCATTTCGGCGATGAGCGTGCCGCTCGTGGCGCCGTTTGGTCGGTAGTAGAGCCGTGACTGCGACTCCGTCATGCCGTTCGGCGTCCAATAGGTACTGCCATCGGACAGAGTGGCGCTAGTGCCCCAATCGGGAGTTGCCGGGTTGTACTGACTGATGAAGTCATAGTCCAGCGGGTTGGCCGGAGGAGCTCCAGGGACCACGGTTGTCTTGGGGTTATCCTTGTCCGTGACGTCGATGAGCATCGAAACCGGCTTGTCTCCAAAGCGCTGCCCGTCGTAGAACGAGGTCACGTTGATCCGGCAGAACCGATCAAACTCGACACCGGCCTTGGCCAGCCCACCCTTGAGGAGAAGGCCGTAGCCCGTAGCGTTCGCCACGGGGACAAAGACACCCGGCTTGGTCCGATCGACCACGTAGAAGTGGCCGTAGAGACCACCGATCGCCAGGACCAGGTCCTTCACTACTGCCACCTTGCGGCAGGCGAGCGGGGTCATGTCAGGATCTTCGAGCGACCCCGGTGCGCACTTGCTCTGGAACACCTTCCCGGTGTTGTCGAGCGTTGCTGCGCTGGTCCTGAGGACGATCTTGCGATCACCGAGCGGGATGCCGGAGACCGGCACATCCACCGTGCTGGCTCCCGTCATCGGCACCGGCACCGTGACAGCGCCTGAGCCTTCGCCGATCTGGAGGACCGGCTGGTCGCTGGCCTTGACGTTCGCCAAGGTGACCGTGACCGCACCCGGCTGGGTGCAGACCGATCCCTGCGCCGTGAAGCACGGCGCCTTGGGAGTCACCACCCCCGAAGGAGTGGCGCCCGGGGGCTGGACGACCGGCGGTTGGGCCGGCGGCGTGTCACCGCCACCACCCCCGCCGCCGCAGGCACTGAGGCCAGCAAGGACGAGGATTGTGGTGAAGGCCCCGAGGGCGGAGCGAACTCGCTTCCAATCCCCCAGCGCGCCGGGGGCGAACTTTTCGAACGTGGCCATGATGGCCTCCTTTCTGCCCCGAGGGGCGCTGGTGGTTGAAAGTATCTTTTTGCCCCAGCGCCGTAGCTGCCGGAGCATTCTTGCAAAGAGCCGAGGAGTCGTCTGCGTTCTCATTCACTTAGTATACCGCATGCGGTGACACTAGTTGACAGAGCAGTACTCCATGGTTCAATTATACGATACTCCTCTACAATATGCAAGTGCCGGTGGCAAGACGCTATCTGTGCATAACAGGTGGATAAAACGTGCAAAATTCTACACCTCTCCTCTCTTCTCGCCACGGAAAAAGAGCGAAAACCGCGCCCTAGGGCGCGGTTTTTCGGTCTTTTTATCCGTAAGGGTTTTATCCGCAAGGGATTTCTTCCCCGTTCTACTCAAAGTTAAGTTCGATCGTTGGACTCGCAGCACCAACTATGATCGGAGCAGACACAAGGCAGTTGTTACCCTCACTGCCACTTTCATCGATCACATTCCCCGAATCAGCACAGTGTCTTACATACAGCGTGCCACTTCTACTTGGCACAAACGTTGCCGTAAATATTTCAGATGAACCAGACCAGAATGTATTAGTGTTGTTTGTACCACCTGAGATGCTTGACCAAGCTCCTGTCGTACCACCCCACTGTATCGTAAACGTTGAGTTGAAGGTGGTACTGAATGGCCCCACAGCAGATGGAGCTGGATATGCTCCGATATTTCGAATCGTTGCACTGAGAGAGATTGTGTCACCAATTTGATACGTTATAGGTCCTACAGGTGGTGGCACACAAGCTGGCATGGTGTCAGGATCGTACACCCGTGAAGAATTCCATGCCGTTGCGAAGGGACCGGACGATGTAACCGTTGAGCAAATTGGACCCTGACGAAGGTAGATATCGGTATTGTCACTGACACGCTTCCCTTGATAAAGAGAGGTCGGCACCCAATCTTCTGGCTCGAACAATGTTCCACCCATTGGACAGTTACCCGCATCAATGAGAGCGCCAATACAGTATGTTGTTCCAGGAGGATATGAGGAACCAACAACGGCTGCATCGCCTACGACTGTCGTGGTGTAGTCTTCGGTTGCGGGTGGCACAGGGCAGAGTCCACTAGATTCATCAATGTGGAGGTACTCCGCAAACGTAGGGTCCGTGGTGTCGTATGGATTACCAAACGCAGTGATTGGACACCACTGCCCAGACGTCGTGAAAACTACTGGTGCTCCATCAGAATACCGGGTTCCTGGGATAGCCATTCCTGGAACACCCGGACAATAGTCTGCAAGTGCATCCCCGTACTCAGAACCTTGGCAGTACTGAGGTACTGGAGTCGGTGTGCAAGATGGCAGTGAAGTAAGATTCTCATAGTAGCTAACCTTATCTGCGTGAAGATTGGTACCAACGCAGCGTCCATAACTACCATCACCAAAAACATCTGCCATGAAAATTGTTTTTACGTGATTATAGTCTTCGTTGCTATTGTGTGCCAATACGGTCACACCCCCGGGGAGAGTAACTTCATACTGATCAACCCACAACCACGGTGATTTGCTATACAGTGTATCACCATCGCAATTTGCGATCTCAAATTCACGTGTATTACCAACAAAGTTACCTAAGCATGATCCCGCAGGTGCAGCTGGCCAAACTCCAAAACCAAGTGGGGCTCCATCGCTTGAGTTATATGGTCCTAGTACTCCTGATTCAGTTTGAAGATAGATACCATGTTCGATGGTACTGAGCCCGAATGAGGCATCTGCAGGCAATGTGACTGTATACGTTGTCATTCCCGAGAAGGCATTTGGGGATGGTGAACTTAGTACCGTCTGATCTGTCCCCGACCAACCTATGTTCCATCCCGGAGCGCCACCAACGGTGTTGTAAAAAACACGTGCTTCTTGCACTGTCGACATCTCGCCACCAGACGACATAACACCACTACCCGGAGTGACATCTAACGTAACTTCAACAATTGCCGTCTCACCTGGGACATAATTTGACTTATTAGGAGTAATTACGGCAACTGCCTCATAAGCACTACCATTACATGTACCCTCACCGCAACTAACCGGGTATCCTGCGGTACCAGTCATTAACGTGAGAGCGTTAACTTGAGTCGGTGAAACAAGTGATATTCCAATCAACGCAATCAGTATAAGCAGGGGCGCAGTTGCATCGTCAGCAGTGATACGTGGTCCTCGACCCTTCGTGTAAAGATACAATGCAGCCGCCAAGAGAACGATAACTACCCCGCCAAGGAGAGCATACAGAGGCAAAGACGAACCTGCTTGCTGGGTACTTACGTCTACGGGAACTTGTCCATCCACGGTCTGCGAAGCTGGACCTGAGCTGTAGTTATTCTTCATGATATCGAGCACGCTTCCATCGGCCAAGACAAGTGATGCAACCACTGTACCTGCTGCACAGCTTACCGGAAAAGAAAACGTGGCAACTGTTTCTTTCAACTCCACGTCACCTTCACCACACACCGAACCGTTCCCTTCGGTTGCACGAAGAACTACTTTTGCTCCTTCGGCTATTGCACCTTCTATCGCAACAGTACCTGCAAGTATTCCTTCTGTTGAAACATCGGTTACAACGTTTAAAATCTTACCGTAGATCCCAGGTCGAAATAGTGTCGACATTGAGACAATGGTTCCACTATTTCCACGTATAACTGCAGTGTATTTACCACTCGGTAACTGCGGTGAAAGTGAGGTGGCCTCCCCTTTAGTAAACTGAACTTCTTCAGAGAGAACGGGTTCCATGAGCTCACTTCCTTGATAATACGATGCAGTCGCTAGAAAAGTAGTATCACTATCGCAAACGAGTGCGCCAATAGACTTAGGATCGAGGACGCATGTTAGCTTAGGGACTGTACCCCCTGAGACAGTACTCTTATAGGCGGTTCGTGCCCCAAGCGGTAGGCCATCCTCTGTGTAGGCAACAACCTGCACAGCAAGTTCTCCTGAAACCGCCTTCGGTAGTTCGTATTCAAACGAAAATGTCTTTGTTTGTTCAGTGGGAAGAACATTAACTTCTCCAAGAGACGTAATATCGCGGATGACACCGTCAACTCGTGTGACCAAGCCGTACACTACATCTGGCTGCGGTCCTCCTCGAGCCGTCAGTGAGAAGTTTCCGGTAAGTGTACCCTCAGTGTTAATAGCGCTCACGTCAGTCAGATCGACATTAGCAACAATCTGTGACTTTGTCGGTGCCTTACTTTGTGCGAAAACGACAGTACCCAGTGGTAATACGCACAAGACCATTGCAAGTAGCAGATAATATTTCATAGTGAAGAACGATAATAGTTGACGAACTGATTTAGTAAACGAGGACTCCCGCACGAGTGGTCGCATGAGCCATCCTTGCTAAAATTGTAGCATGTGTCGATGACGACAAGGTGCTCACTCCACAGAGTCACAACGTTAGTTTCCTATCATTGCGCAATCACTCTATCTAGCGTATACATAGCAAAGCCGCACATGAAAGAGAGGAGCTGGTCATGGGAATAGGTCTATATGCTGGGACGCGACTTATCGTCACCGCTCTCATTCTCATCCTCGTCCCTACCGAAGACGAGGAGAATCCTACCCCGATTGATAGCAAGCAGATTCATTGTTGTCCGAGAGAAGATACCTCTCGGGATGAATGAATCCTTGACGAACACTCGCTCACCCTTCGGGGTGGGCATTTATTTTGGCACTAAAATAACATACTCGTATCTATGTTTCGTTAGACACAAACACCGCGCCCCCATAGGGGGGCGCGGTGTTTGTGGTATTGGTCTCTCAACGCGTGCGTTACATCATCTTGACGTCAATGTTGACGCCAGAGGGCAACGAGAGGTTGGTGAGTGCCTCAACTACTTTTGGACTTGGGTTCAAAATATCGATCACTCGCTTATGCGTTCGCATTTCGAATTGTTCTCGCGCGTCTTTATAGACGAACGTCGAGCGGTTCACTGTATACTTCTTAATCTCAGTTGGAAGTGGTATTGGACCTACCACCTTTGCGTCAAAGCGAAGCGCGGTGTCAATAATCTGCTTCACGCTCGCGTCGAGAATCTTATTCTCATACGCTCGAACGCGGATGCGGAGTTTATTGATTTCTCCTAGCGCTTTTGCTTCTTTTTTTGTTTCTGTTGCCATACGAATATGTGAGAGAGCCAATGACACTGAAAGGCTTAGGCGATGATCTTGGTTACCACACCAGCACCAACTGTCTTGCCGCCTTCACGAATCGCGAAGTTCTGCTGATCCTCAAGCGCAACTGGCGCAACGAGCTTTACCTTAAAGGTCGCTGTGTCTCCTGGCATAACCATTTCAACACCTTCCTTAAGCGTTACTTCACCAGTTACGTCTGTCGTTCGTACGTAGAACTGTGGCTTGTAGCCTGAGAAGAATGGCGTGTGTCGTCCACCTTCATCCTTAGAAAGGACGTAGACTTCTGCCTCAAATTCAGTATGTGGCGTGACTGAGCCCTTCTTGGCAAGAACTTGACCACGGTGCACATCTTCCTTCTTCGTACCTCGGAGAAGAATACCAGCGTTGTCACCAGCTTGTGCAGCATCGAGCTGCTTGTTGAACATTTCAACGCCAGTTACGGTCGTAACGGCAGTATCCTTGATACCAACGATCTCAACTTCTTCACCTACCTTCACAGCTCCTCGTTCTACTCGACCTGTTACCACAGTACCTCGTCCTTCAATTGAGAAGATGTCCTCAATTGGCATAAGGAATGGCTTGTCGAGTTCACGAACTGGGGTTGGGAAGTATGAATCCATAGCATCCGCAAGTTCGATGATCTTGTTACCCCAATCAGAGGCTGGATCTTCAAGTGCTTTAAGGCCTGAACCCTTAATGACTGGAGCGTTCGCACCATCAAAGCCGTTCTTCGTAAGGAGTTCACGAAGTTCTTCTTCAACGAGCATGATCATTTCCTCATCATCAACCATGTCAACCTTATTGAGGAAGACAATAATCTTTGGTACACCCACTTGCTTCGCAAGGAGAACGTGCTCACGAGTTTGTGGCATCGCGCCGTCTGTCGCAGCTACCACAAGCACAGCACCGTCCATCTGGGCAGCACCCGTAATCATGTTCTTGATGTAGTCAGCGTGTCCTGGCGCATCAATGTGTGCGTAGTGACGGTTTGGAGTCTCGTATTCTGAGTGCGAGAGCGAAATGGTAATACCACGAGCCTTTTCTTCTGGGGCCTTGTCGATGTCATCGACACCCTTCACACTTGCTGAGTAGCCGTTGCCTCGTGCGTTCAGCACATTGAGAATAGCTGCTGTGAGCGTCGTCTTACCGTGGTCAACGTGACCAATGGTACCAACGTTAATGTGTGGCTTTGAACGATCAAATGAACCTGCCATAAAATGAAATAAATTTAAGGTTATAAACCGCACACAGCCACAAGCTTGGCTGCCCCTCTGTCCATTCTAGGCGGCGCGAGAACAGTCGCGCTTAGAATAGACACGGTGGCGTCGTGTGAAAGAGCAATATATAGTCGCTCCACGCACAAACAAGGAGTTTGTGTGCGGTCCGGCAATAGTATCAAAGTCGCGCGGTTTTGCAAGATGGCCGGCAACCATCCCTTTTTGGGGATGGTTGCCGGCCATCTCAACACCAAAATACAACCTATACTTGAAAAGGCAGCCGGTTGTCCGACTGCCTTGACCACGCCCCCTCCCGAGTTTGTGGTTGTTGGGAAACGGCTAGGCCGCCTCCCTGAGGCTCAGCGTTGTCTTCTGAGCCAACGCTGCGCGCATTGCCACCGCCACGAAGGGTGGCAATGCCGCTTCGGCTTCGAGCGCTTCCTCGGGCTTCAGCCAAACGCCATTGCCTTGTCCCTGCACCACGGCGGGAATGATGACATAGGCAGGTTCATCACGTTGACCGTCCTCGTTAAGGAGGATGATCTGTCCTGGACGACCCAACAGCGAAACACCCCACGAGACCAGGAGAGAACCCAGCTTCGCAGCAAGCGTATCGAGGTACAAGCACCGACTGCTGGGCAACAAGAGGTTACTTCCCTCCTTGCTGACCAACACCCTTCCCTTGCAGTCGCTGACTGCTGCCACGACGTAGGTTGTGGGGTGTGCCCGCAACCACTCGCCGAGACAGCCGTGAAGCTCCACCCTGGCAGCTGGTGCCGGGGGAGTTTCTTGTTTTTTCTTTGACAAAGGATTTCCCCTTTCTTCACTCTTATTGAAAAACAAAAAAGGCGCGTTGCCTTTAGCGCACCACCACGGTAACGCCACAAAATTTATACCATACCGTTTGGATTTGGCAAACCGGCGAGATCTACCCTCAGTGGACATTTTTATTCAAGTATTGCATACTCCGAGTCAGATCCTTCTTTTCATCAACCAACGCCCTCCCGGGCAGGAGAACCGCCATGAGCTCAACCATCGCGATCCCGGCCGCTCGGGTAAAACTGGGCGAACTTTTCATTGCTATCGTCCCAATCGAGGACGATGATGACCCCCTCGTGCAGCTCAACAACACCACCGCACTCCTCTCGCTCCGCGTCTTTCATCTCCTCCCGGAGGGTTGTGGGTACTGGAAACCTGTACACTTCGAAAGGGCAGGGGTACGTGACCTCGATAGCCTTCTCGAATTGTGCACGAATCACGAGTTTCTCAAACAGCCAATCCAAGATGTGGCAGCACAAGCACTCCCACCCAGGATGCGAGGCAGTGACATCGTCTGGAACTTTGAAGTCGTACCTCGACAACAGAGTCGCGGCGATGTGATCCAAGTGGTTGCTGGACATCGACCCATCATGGAAGAGGCACGCGACCGAAAACTCCTCGTTTGCCACCTCAAGTGGGATGACTGAGGTCGGCGCGGCCCCGTAGTACCAATCGTGCAGTGCATGATCGGTAATACGGGGCTATTTTAATGCGAACATTGCCCTAGACTGGATTTTTAGATAAAAGTATGGTCTCATACCACGAGACTAGTCCGCCTCCCGTGCGAGGCTTCCACAACCAACCGAGGAGACACCATGTTCGCAGTCATTGGACCTGCGGTGCCATGCCGAATCTTGATTGACGGCCGTTACTACACCGCCTTCAGGGTACGGAGCAATGTGACACCGACGAGCGCGGCGGCGGCGGCTGGCCTCAACGACGTCGTGATTGTTCCTTCTACTACCGGCGTGTTTGAGGGTCCTGGTGAAGCTGATCAGATTCTTTCTGCTATGATCAGTGGCCATGACCGCCACTCGCTCACGTTGTACCGTGATTTCGGTCACGGTACGTATGAGCCGCGAGATACGGAGTGGCGCTACTCAATCACCACCTGGCAACCACCCGGCGGTAAGTTTGGGCAGTCCATCCGAGCAGTCTTCGATAAGAAGGCTGAGATTGCCCGCTTCTACTCGCAGGCCGCTCGTCGACACCTCGACGTGTGGCGCATTAGTGGGTGCGTCATCGGGGCCTACATACCGACCGTCGAGGAAAGCACGGTGACTGGCTTCCTGGCACAAAAGCATTTCCAAGGGGAAGGGTGTGAGTTCTGGCTCTACCCACAAGGTAGACTCGGGGACGCGATCTCAGGGTTTTCAAGTAAAGACCTGGCTACAGCGGGAATGAGATGTCCGGAGGAACTCCTCCAGCACCTACGGACCCTTCCCTGGCCACTCAGGCGGCACCTCAGTCACCTTGCCTTCCCCAAGGATCCACCGCCGAAGGTGCACTTCGCTTTCAAGCTCCACAACGTGGATGGTCAACCGGTCATCCGCGTCGCCGTGGGGAACGTGCACGCCATCGACATGCTCGAAGCAGCCGATCACTTCCGTCATGGTGACCTCATCACCTGATAGCACCGCGAGGCCGCGCCAAACGCCGGACAGAAACCTTTCGAAAGGTTTCTGTCCGGCGTTTTTCTTCTACACTACGAAAAAGCACCCTCTCGGGTGCTGTTTCTTTACGCCTCCTCAACCACGTCTTTCACGCCTCGGGTCTTCTTGATCTCATTCGCAATGTTTGGTGGGACAACATCATAGTGGTCAAACTCCATCATCATGGAAGCTCGTCCCTGGGTCATTGAGCGCAAGGTGTTGGTGTAGCCGAACATCTCTGACAGTGGTACCTTGGCTGTGATCACCTTCTTATCACCAATATCACTCATACCTTCTACCTGCCCTCGTTTACTCGAAATGTTGCCATTAACGTCACCCATGAACTGCTCTGGGGTACGGACCTCAACCTTCATGATCGGCTCAAGGAGAACCGCCCCCGCCTTTGCTGCCGCATCCTTAAACGCATGAATTGCCGCGAGCTTAAAGGCAATTTCAGATGAGTCAACATCGTGGTAACTACCGTCAAAGAGCTCAACTGAGATGTCTTCCATCTTGTATCCGGCAACGAAACCTCGCGCCATTGCCTCCTTTGCACCCTTCATGACGGCTGGAATGTACTCACCTGGAATCACACCACCCTTGATGTTATTGATGAACTCAAAGTGATCTTCACGGGTAATGTTCTTGGGAAGTGACTTCCCTTCCGCAAGCTCAAGCGCTTGCATTGGCTTGATACGAATCTTGACGTGACCGTACTGTCCGCGACCACCTGACTGCTTGACGTACTTGTACTCAGCTTCCGCTTCTCGTTGAATGGTTTCTCGGTATGCCACTTGCGGTGCACCAACGTTGGCTTCAACACCGAACTCACGCTTCATACGATCGACAATAATCTCAAGGTGGAGTTCACCCATACCAGCAATAATCGTCTCCATCGTCTCCTCATCAGTCGAAACCTTAAAGGTTGGGTCTTCGTCAGCGAGCTTCTTCATCGCTGTTCCCATCTTCTCTTGGTCGTTCTTTGTCTTTGGTTCGACTCGCATTGCCACGACTGGCTCAGGGAAGGTAATCTGTTCAAGAATTACTGGATTAGCTTCGTCACAGAGCGTGTGAGACGTCTTTACTTCCTTCAGTCCCACTCCTGCCGCAATCTCACCAGCGTACACTTCTTCAATCTCAGTACGCTTGTCTGCGAGCAAGCGCACAATACGACCAAGTCGTTCCTTCTGGCCAGTCGTTGCATTGTAGATGTAACTTCCTGACTTTACGGTACCTGAGTACACTCGGAAGAAGGTGAGCTGTCCAACGAATGGGTCAGTTTGAAGCTTGAACGCCAAGGCACAGAATGGCTCTTCGTCCTTTGGAAGTCGTTCGACTGCACTCTCATCATTTGGGTTAGTCCCTTTAACTGGTGGAAGATCAGTTGGTGCTGGGAGGTAATCAACGACACCGTCAAGCACGAGCTGTACGCCGATGTTCTTGAGTGCCGATCCGGTAAAGACTGGGAAGAGCTCGTTTGCAATCACCGCCTTTCGCATAGTCGCCTTCAACTCTTCGAGCGTTGGCTCTTGTCCGCCAAGGTATGCTTCCATGAGCACATCATCGTGTTCAACAACTCGTTCGATCAACTCTGCCCGGTACTTCTTTGCGTCTTCAAGGAGTTCTGCAGGAATGTCATGCTCCTTGATCTCGGTTCCCATCTCACCCTCAAAGGTGTAGGCCTTCATTTTCACGAGATCTACCACGCCATTGAATTGATCCTCAGCGCCCCACGGCAACTGTACACGTACCGCCTTCTTCGAGAGACGTTCAAGAATACTCGCGTATGATTTTTCAAAACTCGCACCGAGTCGGTCCATTTTGTTGATGAAACAGAGTCGAGGAACTTTTGCTTCGTCAGCGTAGCCCCAGTTCGTTTCTGATTGTGGCTCAACGCCAGCAACCGAGTCGAACACAACAACTGCACCGTCAAGGACACGCATCGATCGCTTTACTTCGGCCGTAAAGTCGATGTGTCCTGGGGTGTCGATGATGTTAAAGGTGTACATCTTTGACTTATCCTTACGATCAGCTACTTCCGTCTTCGACCAGTTACACGAAATCGCCGCGGCGGTAATGGTAATACCTCGTTCTCGTTCTTGTTCCATCCAGTCAGTGACGGTCGCACCATCGTGCACTTCACCAATCTTGTGACTTACACCGGTATAAAAGAGGACTCGCTCTGACGTGGTTGTCTTACCAGCGTCAACGTGCGCAACAATACCGAAGTTACGCATGCGGTCGACAGAAAATTCTCGGGCCATATAGTACAGCAATAATTAGATTTGATTCAATAAATACTCCCTTCTATACCGACCTACCGGGCATGGTAAGTATGGGGAAAAGAAAAAAGCCAAAAATGGCGGAGCGTCGATACTATACGGTATTTATGAAGACTGAGCAACCGTCATAGATCTCTCAGACAGATGCAGCGGCATTGCCGCATCACACATCCCCAGCGTATACTCTACCTATATATGTCACATTACATTGACGTCGCGGTACTAGGCGCAGGCTCGGGGGGATTAACTGCTGCGGTAGGTCTCGCCAAAGCAGGTAAAAGGGTGCTCCTTATCGAGAAAGATCACCTCGGTGGTGAATGTACTAACTCTGGTTGTATCCCAAGCAAAGCTCTTCTCCACCACGCCACTACCTATGCCACCGCGGTGCGCATCAGTGGCGTCACTCGACAAAATGAAATCTACCGACAAGAAGCTTTAGAGTACGTTCGTTCTACCATTGCGGCAGTACTCAAAGAGGAAACAAGCGACCACTTTGAAAAGATTGGCATCACGGTACGCATGGGGGAGGCAATCTTTACCGGAAAAACCTCTCTTATAGTTGCTGGTGACACATACCACTTCAAAAAGGCAGTGATTGCAACCGGATCACTCCCTCGCCCCCTCACAATCCCTGGCCTTGCTCGAGAGGCAAAACTCACCAACCAAAATCTGTTCACACTTGATACGATCCCAGCTCGCACCCTCATTGTCGGTGCCGGACCAATCGGCATGGAAATGGGGCAAGCGCTCGCGCTTCTTGGGAGTAAGGTTACCATCATCAACAACGGACCAATCTTTGCACGACTCGAAGACACAGCAATCCAACCACTCATCCTGAAACGCTTTCTCGATCTCGGTATTACGATCCTCAATAGTGCCGAGGTGCAACGAGTGGAAGAAACTGACGCCATTATCAAAACCGACGCAGTTCACCCTGTGCGCGTCCCCTTTGATAAAGTCCTCATTGCTGTTGGTCGTATCCCACAGATGCCGCAGGGCCTTGCTGCAGCCAACGTCGACGTAACCGAATATGGTATTACGGTGAATCACCGTGCCCAGACTTCCAACCGTCACATCTACGCTCTTGGCGATGTCGCCTCGCCTCTCAAGTTTACCCACGTCGCTGACGATACCGCAAGACAAGTCGTCGCGCACATCATTAGTTATGGATTCCTCAAACCCAAGAAAAAACATGTTCCCAAAGTCACCTACACCGATCCAGAAATAGCACAGGTAGGTCTCTCCTGGGACGAGGCGGTGGCACAATATGGAGAGGAAGCAATACGAAGGATCGAAGTCCCTCTCTCAGCAAACGATCGCGCTCGTACTGACGATGCCATGGACGGTATTCTCATTGTCATCGCGAGGCGCCTCAGAGGGACCATCATCGGCGCCCATATGATGGGACCACGCGCTGGAGAACTTATTGGTACCCTCACGCTCGCCATGGAACACAATATTTCACTCTATAAACTCCGGTCTACGATTTTTGCCTACCCCACCTACTCTCTTATTTTGAAGCGTGCCGGTGATTACTTCCTCGCCGCACAACTGGCGTCACTTCGTAGCGACCTTCGTCGAGAGCTTGCAGAGTGGGCACCAAAGATCATCGCCGCGCTCCTTTGGTTCACGGCCATATGGTTCTTTCGTGAGTATCAAGAAGCGAATGACCTCACCTCTTCCCTCCTTGCACTTCATCTCTTCACATTTATCAGTACCACCGTGTGGGGACCCTTACTCTACATGCTCGCGTACACTATCCGCCCGCTTACCTTTTTCCCAGGAACAGCACTCACCATTTTGTCGGGAGTATTCTTTGGCCTCTGGGGCATACTCTACACCATCATCGGCGCCAACCTAAGTGCTGCACTCGCTTATGGTGTTGGGCGATTCTTTAGCACACCATCTCCCGACGCGACGTCACTTCTCACTCGCTTCAGCACACCACTTCGTACTCATCCTTTTTCGACTATCCTCATGATGCGTCTCACCTTCTTTCCGTTTGATCTCGTGAACTATGGTGCAGGATTCCTTCGAACGCCATTTGCGCCCTATATCCTCGCGACGATTATTGGTACCATTCTTGGTATTGCGACCTTTGTCTCTATCGGTGCCTCCCTCAGTGTGGAGGAGTTTATTGCAAACGGCATTACCCCGGACGCCATCGACAGTACCTTCTTCATCCTCTCTGGAGTCATTTTTGTCGCCTCGCTCCTTCTCGCGAAACTCATACAACGACATCGACAAAAAGCGACATAATGTGCTAGGCTAGCGCCAATTTTCCCACAGGGGGAAATTACCAGTTCTTCAACAACCCGACAAGGAGTGCGCCATGCACATCGATACCGTCATTCCTCGTGGTCTCCTCGATGAGTTCATTGCCATCGGTCAACCAATGAGGACCGAAGGAACGCCGAATCGTTTCGATCATCTGCTGCCTATGACGATGCTTCAGCACGTACTCGCGACGCACGAGTTGCGGTACCCGCGATTCCGTCTAGTCAGAGGAGGTATCGCCGCTGATTCACGTTGGTACACCAATCAAGAGGTCATAGGAAGCAGTAGCTACGACTGGCTCGTGCCCCATCGCATCAACCAGCTCCTCGAGGAAGGCTACCTCTTGGCTCTCAACCACGTGCACGCGTTTGCACCAGAGTTACGAGATCTCGTCGCAAGCCTTGAAGCCACTCGCCCCGGCCAGGCAAATGCCAACCTCTACCTTGCGAAGCGGCCCGGCCAAGGACTGTCCGCTCACTACGATACCGATGACCTCTTCGTTATGCAGGTGCGGGGCAGGAAGAGCTGGAAGCTCACATTGCAGCCCCAAGAAGAGGTGGCAACGCTGCTCCATCCAGGGAATGAGGAAATGATCCCATCGTCATGGAGCCACGAGTTCGTACTCAACCCTGGTGACTTTCTCTATGTCCCCCAGGGTTGGTGGCACACCTGCGAGACAATGAATGATGGGGGTTCCTTCCATATTGCCTGTGGCATGACGGTTCCGCGGGTGAGTGAGTACCTGTACCAGGTCCTCGCTAGGATCGTCGGCAAGCATCCCACCCAGGCACTCGATCACCGTTTCCGGCCAATGATGGACCGGGCGACATTCGATCGTCTTCTCCACGAAGCCGGGGAGGCGGCATGTTCTGCGGACAGCATGCTGGCGTTCCATAATGGAAGATTGCCCATGCAGCAACAACCAGTACCTGACGATTTCAGACTCTGATTTCGGGTACCTCGGGTCGCAAGTCAGCAGGCCGGGACGCACGCGTCCGGCCTTTTTCTATGCCTCACTACTCTCCCCTTGATAATAGAGTATCTCCCCCTTCCCTACCTTTGTCACGACGCCATTAACGATCATCAGTGCCGTCTCATCGTCTGACGCATAGACCGGCCGATCGAATTGTGTCTGTAGGCGGTCGAGTCGCTCTTTACGTAGCGAAAAGAAACTTGAATTGAGGTGTGGTACATACGCAAACGGCACAAACCCCAGACCTTCACCTCCCGTCGTTCTGAAATCTTCCTCAATGAAAATGGCCTTGGTGAGATCAGCTGGCAACAGCGTCCCTACCACCATACTGCCGGCACTGATCCCCATGTACACCTTTGAAGTGAGGAACGGGGTCAGCTCTTCTTTCATATTCTGCGCAGCGAACACGTGAGCCAAATATCTCTCATCACCGCCACCAACGCAGAGGATATCCGCGTGCACAAAATGAGGCTGCCATACTTCTTTCGGTAGTCCAGCAATATCGAGCACATCGAGGGAGGCTACACCCGCCTTGGTAAATTCATTCAAATTATCGAGCAGCCAACGCTTATCATCAACACCGGTATTTGCAGCCGTCGTAAGAAACAATACCTTGGCACTCGTGAGTGGCTTACCAAGCAATGCTTCAAGTGCGTTTATTATGGCTTCATTTCGAAGGCCAGCTGACGTCAATAACAATTTCATTGTGTCATTATACCAATCTAATCGTAAACGTAACTTTCTCACCTGCCTCGATCTCCTCCTGCTTTCGTACTGCGGCCTTGAGAGGCAGAATATAGCTCCCGGAATATCTATCAGGAAACATTGACGTGAGCCAAGTGACACTACCAATAGTCACCTCCACTTTTACCGCTCCAAAACCACGCCTTGATTTACCATACGAAGCCCGAATGCTTTGGCCGATTGTTTTGGTAATTGGCACGAAGTGCCAATTACCCGCCTCTCCTGGGTAGAGAAAAACGTTCTCGGTCATGGTATAGCTCTGGTCCGCCTTTTTCATATTATGTCTATAGTATGAACTGGGCAATGAGAATGACAAGTTCTGAGTGAAGCTGCTATAGTAGCCAATATGAAAACATACCATGGAAGCTGTCACTGCGGCGCTGTACGGTTCACGGTTGACGCAGACCTTACAGAAGGCATGCGCTGCAACTGTAGTTACTGCAAACGAAAAGGGATGCTCCTGGCGTTTATTCCGAAAAGCCAAGTCACAATAGAAGAAGGTGGGGAGACACTCACCACATACCTCTTTAATAAAAAGGTCATCAACCATCAGTTCTGCTCTATCTGCGGCGTGCAACCGTTTGGCCACAGTGGGGACACCATGGCGATCAACCTCAACTGTATCGCTGACGAAGATCTTGACCACACTACCCTCACCATCAAGGAGATTAATGGTAAGTCATTCTAGAATATTTTTACTAATCCTCTATGATCTGTTGACCGGTAACACATCGAGACTCGTCGACTGAACCATAATTTACCTTTCCAGGCCCCCGGAGCGCAAGCACCGGGGGTCTTTTCATGTCTACTGTTAGCACCTTCTGTTTCGTTACTTCAACTTCGCGAGATCGAGTACTTCGTCGATGCGGATTTGAGAAACAAATTCCGGTACGTGCGAGACAAGGATCATTGCGCCCTTGTACTCATGAAGAGCAGCCGCGATCACGGGAATATGGCGGAAGTTAATATGATTGGTCGGTTCGTCGAGAATGAGAAGGCCGGGCTTTTCCATAGTGAGCTTCGCAAAGGCCACCAACCCCTTTTGCCCTTCAGAGAGATTCCCCACTTTTACCTTCATCACATCACCATAGAGAAGAAAACCTGCTGCGATACTCCGCATGTCTTCTTCGACTTTCTTTTGCATTGAGTCCATGAGTGTCTCAAAGACTGATTTTTCAAAATCAAGATTGGAAAAATCTTGTCGGTAGTAGCCGATTTTTACCCCAGCCGCAACATGCTCACCCTTGGCATGACCAGTCGCTAATTTTTCGAGAAGCGTTGTTTTGCCGATGCCATTTGGTCCGACGATCTGGAGATGCTGTCCACGTTTCAAGGTAACATGACACTCCACCTCATTTGGTTCGTGGTGGCGAATCACCGTGACTGATGATAAGGTCACAACTTCAAGTGGAATATCAACGTGGGGTTCGATCGTAAAAGGACGAATAGTGCGATCCTCTTTGCGTACATCGACTTTATTCTCTTCCGCCTCCTCAACGTCGTCCCGCATGCGTTTCGCGACAAGGCGCATCTTTCCTCCCTTACTCGCAAAGTAGTTAATCTTGTCTTTGTCAGCCTGGATCTGCTTTGCGAGGCGTGCATTTTCACGTTGTTCTTTTTCTACCTGCGCCGCGATCTCCTTCACCACGGTGTGGTAGTTACCGTTGTATTGCTCAACCTGCTTCGTTTGCGTATTTAGGTACAAGACACCATGCGTGAATGAATTAAGAAAATCAGCGTCGTGAGAAATGACAAGCACCGTCTTTTTATAATCCTTAAGAAACGTGGTGAGGTGTTCGATACCACCAACGTCGAGATTGTTCGTCGGCTCATCGAGGAGAAGCACGTCTGGATTTTGGATTAACGCTTGCGCTAAGAGGAGACGAGCTTGCTGCCCACCAGAAAAACTCCCAACGATACGTTCCTTGAATGTCTGTCGTTGCTTCTCAGTTGGTGTCAGGTTAACTACCTCGAGGACAGCATCAATCTTTGGGTCAATGTCATATACCTTTTCACTAAAGCACTGCTCAAAAAATGCACGGACCGTGAGTTCGAGCTCACTGCGTGGAATGATCTGTCGCGCGATTGCAATCGTCGTCCGGGGTTCGATATTGATATCACCCTCATCAACCTTTCGATCGCCAGTAATGAGTGAAAATATCGTACTCTTTCCGGCGCCATTTTGTCCCATCAAGGTGAGCTTTGCACCACGTCGCACGACAAAGTTTGCCTCGCGAAGTATTGGGCGGGTTGGGTTGTATTCGTATGAGACGTCCTTAAAGACGATAATGCCATCTGCTCTCGACATAGGTGTGTACCATACACTATTTTTGCGAGAGATACAAAGAAAAATCAGCGCTGCGATGCGCTGATTTTTCTTTATTTCAACTCAGTCTTATCTTTCTTTGGCTTCTTTTTTTCTTTCTTGTGTGTGAATTCACCCTTGGCCATACTCGATGCATTAGCTGATAATGCTGCTCCTATTCTACCATATTTTTAAGTACCGGCGCAAAACGGACTGGGATTTCGAAAGCATCATCATGCTCTGGAAGCCCCGAAGGGTTATCCTTCCTGAGAATGAGCGAACCACGCTGCATAAACTCTGGATCCCCATCAGTATATGGACTGACAAATGAGAGCGTCGCAATAAATGGAACGAGCTCCTCTGTCATCCACTCTCCCTCAGCCGTGGCAACTCCCTCCGCAATGATGAGACCATCCCAATTCGTGAGAACGACTGGAAAACTCCCCTCAAAAAACCACGGACCGCGTGCCTGTCCTTCTACGCGAAGCGGACTCTGCACTACTGCATTGACGTCAGGCGTCGTAATACGTATCTTCTCTTCAACAGAGGTATCGCTATTAGCTGGTGCTGTCTCAGGCACCCTCATCGTGGTGGATGGAAGAGTGACGACCTTAATGATACTCGTCACAATGACGAGTATCACAAAAAAATAGAGTAACTTATGTAACATAGGATATGGGATTATATCTCTTAGTAACAAAACGCTCTTCGGACTATTTGTTCGAAGAGCGTTTTATCCGCATCTACTACCCAAGCGCTGCTACCTTATGGAGCGCTACGACGTACATACTCTCTGCCCAGCCAAGCGGGGTATTACCATTTGGAAGGTCGGTATTCGAATAATACAACTCTGGTATCAATCCTTCTTTTGTCACAGTTGCCTTCGCTTTCCTGAGGTAGTAGTACGCTTTTTCCCTCTCGCCGCGCTCCGCATAGATAATCGCGAGCCACGCGAGACCGAAGCACCACTCAGCTTCTTCACTGTAGCCGTCTTCGTTTCGGTTGTAGTAACGATCAAGCTTATAGCGAATGACCCCGCGCTCGCGGGTGAGGTGGTACTCCACGTTACGAAGAATGGTCAGTGTCTCGTCTTCGGTCGTCACCGCAAATGGGTAGATAAGGGACAACTGGGCCAGGTCCGCAAACTTCGTCACTGACTCCCGTGGCAACAGTGCTCGGAGCGCGTCCTCGCCAAACGCAATCGGGTGCTCAGGTACAACGAGCCACGGTACGTGAGCTGCCTTCTTCAATCCGGCAATAACGGCCCCAATTGATGACGCGTGGACCTCCATCGCTTCTTCCCAGATACCGTTATCGGCATCGTGCCAGTATTCAAGGCGAATTAAATAATCAATTACCTTCTGAACAACGTCTCGTTCTTCGTCTGTCTCAACGACACTCGCACCGCGAATCTCTAGCTCACAAATAATATTGAGCACTTCCCCAACAGCATCATTCTGACTATTCCCCCACTCCTCCCAATACTCCTCAAACGTCTCCGGATGGAAACGAGCGTGGATGTACTGCCACGCATAGTGTGGCTTATGCTCAATCGCCCAGTTGATCTTATCTTTATGCTTCACAAAGACAAGCAAGAGAGCTTTCGCAGCTTTCTGTACTGTCTCGATCTCGCCCGTCTCAAGAAAGCCGAGCGTCATGAAGTAGATATCACGAAGCCACGCCTTATCATAGCCAGTTGCCACATCATGGGCAGAGGCAGTAAAGACTCCCGACGGCTTTTGGAGTGAGCGCACGACACCGAGATGGTGCTTTATTTCAGATTCAAAATCAAAAGACGACATAGTGAAAGAACAAAAGAACGATTGGTAATAGCATTACGCAGCCACTTGGTACTGCTCATCATTAGCAGCGCCCGGTGCGTGAATTACACCGCCAGGAAGTCCATTCGCAACGCGAACCTCGGAAGGTATTCCAGCTAACCAGGTACTTAACTCAGCTGCTATTTCTTCAATAGCTTTATACAATTCAGCATCACGAATGACAGCTCCCTCATATTGCTTGATATCAGTCAGCAGTGCTTGCGCGACCTCAATCGATGAAGAGAATTTTTCCGCACCGGTCAACACTTCTCTCTCAACAGTAACCGCATCTACATTTATCTGCTCAGAAGATGATATTGAAGCGGCGTGCATTTTTTCTGACATAGAGAGTCTCTATAGTGGTAATAACACTAGTATACCAAATAAAAATCCCTCCAACCTTGACAGTCCCCGCTCATGCAGTACCATGCGCTCTAGATCAGCAACCACCACGGGCTAAGGCCCATGAGGAGCACATTGTGAACAACAGAATCAAATTCATATCATCTCTCCTGATGGTCGTCGCCTGGCTTCTGGTACTCATTTTCACGATCTTGGCTGCTTGGCACCAAAGCATGTTGCCGACGTTGACACTCGCTTCGACACTCATCGCGGGAGCTGTCATCATTGCAAGAATACTAATCAACGCCAATCGGAAGAGCTGTACCAAGGAGTGGCAACTCGTCGTCGAAAAAGAACGTGCTGAAAGTGCACTGGTCGCCAGTGCATTCCGATCGATGACTGTCAACCTGCAACCGAATGACGCGCTGCGTCTCAAGGGGTACATTGAATACCTCTATCACAGAGGGCGAAGTCAGGACGATGAGCTTATCCTTACGGTCCTTCTCGGGAACCATATCCCTCAAACAATCATCGTCGTCGCGGCCGAAATCCTGACAAACATACGTCGTCAGGTTGAGGAAGAAGAGTTCCGTTATCGACGCGAGTGTTTAGACCAGCTCAAAGAGCTCGAAGAGCATATCCTCGATAGGTTTGAAGGTCTTCGGACGCGCACGCGCGAAATTGAGAAAATGTTCCGACATCTCTCGGGTCCAGAACCCATCCAATACCTCTGACCCCAAACGCCCCACTCGGGGCGGTTCGCTTTTTACTCCTCTGCGCCCACGAGCGTAAAGATTCGCGTTTCTACATAATTTCCCTCGTCATCAAAGACATCGTAGGAGAAACTTGAATCGTCGAGCATATTTGTATATGCGTAACGTTGTTCTCCCCCATAGGAACTCAAAAGAAACAGCACGACATCAGTAACTGGCTCCAGTATAGCCACTTTCCCTGCACGATGATCAAAAGCGACAAAACCTTCCTCAGTAGGATACATGACCTTGTCCCCAACAAATAAGACTGGGTTCCCGGCTTCGGCACCAAATCCATGACGACGCAAATCAACCGACTGTAAGGTAAAATCACCCTCTGTACGAATCCCTTCACTTAACATACGCGGGTCAAAGATCATTGGATTGCCAATCCCCTTTTCACTCGTCTGAGTAAAATAAAATACAGGGAATTGCTCTTCTTCGTTATACTGAACAATACCAGTGATGTCCCAGTCAGTACTTAGTTCTCCATCATCAAAAAACCAAAGAATTCCTTTTTCTTGATTGGTAAGTCCGGCAGTAAACAGCTCATTGACTTCGATTCGTGAACAATCATACACCTTTCTCTAGTCTGAAGAATTGGCGCCCTGAACCCAAGCCGACTCTGTAGCCATGAGACGCGTATCATCGTACTTTTCAAATCCAGCGACCTCAACTTTTTCATTCAGTACTCGCTCACAGTTACGACGCATCGTCATATTTTCTGGCGTGCGGTATTCTCGACGTATAAATACATCAGCGGACGGGTATACATTTGGTGGTACATGCTCTTGTTGAAATTCAGACCTTGTTGAACTTAGAGATACCTCATTATTCTTCTGTTCTTTCCACGATATCCCTACTTGATTGCTCCCCATCACAAAACCAATCAACGCCGCGCCGAGAATCAACACCATAACGAGAAGGCCTATGAATAATCGTCGCTCAAACAATGAGGGGACTTGGAATAGCATAGGAAAATTGTAGCATGGGTAGCAATACAAAAGACCGGCTCTCCAAAAGAGAGCCGGTCTTTTGTATTGCTACCATTCGTACTACCACGCGAAGTGGGCAAAGGCACGGTTGGCCTCAGCCATCTTGTGCGTATCTTCCTTCTTCTTCACCGCGTTTCCTTCTTCCTTGGCAGCGAGCTTAAGCTCAGCAGCAAGTGCCTTGTGCATCGGGACACCTTTTTGGCCACGAGCACCAGCGATAATCCAACGGAGCGCGAGCGCAAGTCGTCGCTCCGGACGAACTTCTCGCGGCACCTGGTAGTTGGCTCCACCGACACGGCGGGAACGAACTTCCATGAGAGGACCAGCGTTTCGAAGGGCTGCTTGGTACACCTCAAGTGGATCAGCACCATCTTTTCCTTCCTTAATTTCTGTGAACGCTGCATAAACAATCTTGCGCGCGGTCTCCTTTTGACCACGGAGCATGATGTAGTTAATGAGTCGTTCTACTTCGACAGATCCGTACACCACATCAGGCATGACGGTTGGTCGCTTCTTGATTGGTCGACGCATACTTTCTTGTTACTAAATTGTTCGCAACCGACAAAAGATGAGGAGTGTGTGACATTCTCTCATTCTTCGCATAGTCTGATCCCGTAGCACTGTGCTTGGATCGCGTCCTATAATCTGTAGCGAATATAAACTATTTGATAATGTCCTCTTTGAAGCAAGGAGGCTATTTAGCCGCCTTTGGCTTCTTCGCGCCGTAGCGAGATCGTCCCATGCGGCGTTCTGCCACACCAGTGGCATCATACTTTCCACGAACGATAGTGTACTGAATACCGATGTCCTTCACGCGACCACCGCGGACGAGTACCACTGAGTGCTCCTGGAGATTATGCTTAATCCCAGGAATGTACGCAGTGATCTCCTGTCCGTTACTCAAGCGCACACGAGCGATTTTTCGAATCGCAGAGTTTGGCTTGCGGGGAGTCTTGGTGGTAACACGGGTACAGACACCTCGTTTGAAGGGAGAGTTATAGAAGTTAGGGCGATTCTCGATTTTGTTAAAACCAGAGTGGAGCGCCCCTGTCTTACTCTTCCGCACAGGGTTCTGTCGCTTACGACGAGTTAATTGTTGAATTGTTGCCATAAAGCCCGCATACAATACTATATGTAGCGTTTTTTGCAACCACGAGACAATCCGAGTACCGCGGCAGTGGTACCCACCGATCTCTTAGCTTACCTAGCAAGAAGTAAGGTCTCAATCTGCTCAATGATATCGTCAAACATAGCCGGTGGTACCTTCTCAATAAATTGCGCGCCACACGCTTGCCAATCAAGATTTCGTAGCTGATCAGATAACGCGACTCCTTTGATGTGCATTCCTACCAAAGCAACTTCGAATGGATACCCCTTCACGCGGGAAGTGATAGCGCAGGCCAGCATCAGCCCCGTTCTTTGATTGTAGATACTCGGCGAAAGGACAACAACCGGCCTCGTATTTGCCTGTTCGTGCCCACGCGTCGGATCGAGGTCAATCCAAACGACATCGCCCCGTTCTGGCACATACCTCTTTTTCACCATAGCTCTTTCCCTACCGGCGCCCCCCACGTCACTTCTTCATGAAGCTGATCCTTCGTGACACCCTTCAGCATCTCACCCAAAGTCCGTCGATTCTTCTTCACCACGATAATCGCCAGTCCATCCTCAGTCTCAGTCACACGAACGCGACTACCCTCCTTGAGAGCCTTCTTGTCGGCAACGTGCTTTGGCAAGCGTACCCCGAGACTATTCCCCCACTTTTGAATATTGGTTTCCATTTGCAAAGTATATACTATGTATATACATTCGACTATGGCCTCTACCCCTTAACCGAGAAGGAGTTGTGAGATGGCCATAGAAAAGCGATAGAGCGGCTCACCGAGGAAGAGGATAAAAGCGAGTATCACCAACCCAAACGCCAAAAACGGTGATTGCTCAAGTCGAGCGCGCCATTCATCATATTTCCAACCAGCTCGAAGCGGGAGGAGGCGTGGCAAAATCTTTGATCCATCAAGTGGTGGAATTGGCACAAGATTGAACAAGGCGAGAAACACGTTGAGAACGACGATACCTACGGCCAAGGCCACAAACGTCTCATTTAGCGAGAGGACTTCTGCAAAGCGAACAAGAAGTGCAAACACAAACGCAATCGCCAGATTCATGAGGGGACCGGCCACTGCCACGATCGCCTCCCCCCAGCGCTGATTTCGAAAGTTATAGGGGTTGTACGGTACTGGCTTGGCTGCACCAAAAAGAAACGGCGATCCACTAAAGATAAGAAGTCCTGGAATGATAACCGACATCATGGGATCAAGATGGACTAAGGGGTTCGCCGATAAGCGCCCTTGCAGTCGAGCTGTTGGATCACCGAGCCACAGCGCCGCATAACCATGCGCCATCTCGTGCAAGACGACTGACATAATAAGTGCGACTACCATTGCAAGTTGCGTCATTTCCATACGGCACTATAGTACCGCATCTCCCCCACCTCTGGCGAGTCCCCATCGTGGTGCGAGGGGTTGCATATTCAGGCACCCGTGCTAGTATAGCCGGACTAAATTCATTATATATGGCAAAGCAATGTGACATCACCGGCAAGACCACGCAAATCGGCGGCCGCTACAGTAACCGCACTCGTGCGACACAGTTTAACCCGTGCGGTAAAGTACGTCGTTCACCAAACCTCCAAAAGAAGCGCATCTACGTCGCTGAACTCGGTAAGAGTGTCAGTATCACTGTCTCAGCCAAGGGACTTCGCACCATCGCCAAAAACGGCGCCTACCAAACTCTCAAGGCTGCAGGTCTCGTCTAAAGATTTTCAGACACAAGCAAAATCCACCAGTCACCTAAGCTGGTGGATTTTGATTTTGTATCGTTTCTAGTATTGCTGAGCAGCAAAATGATATTGGTCTATAAAAATATCTCGCACCGGAACAAGACTGAGCTGCTCATAAAAAGTGAGTAACGAGGCGCGGTACATCACCTCATCAACACTTCGATATGAAAGTGGGATTGCCTTATAGGACAGGAGCAACGCATTCGCAACAAGACGAGCCGTCCTCTTATTTCCATCAACAAATGGTTGAATGTAACTTATGCTGAGTAGTGCAAGTAGAGCCTTGTCGTAGACAGAAGTGACCTTATTTATAGTTCGTATACTATCATCAAGGGCTTCTTCAATGAGAAACTGGTTGTCGAGTGGCTTATACCGAGAACCAGTAATGCCCACACCAAATTTTCGTAGCCCTATATCGTTTAGTAGACCATTCATGAGTAAGCGGTGCACCTCCTCCACATACGCTCTGGTGAGCGTTTCTTGTTGTGGCGGACTATTGTATACAAAGTCAAACGCTGTTTTGTGATTCAAAATCATTATAGTTTCTTCTTTGGTGTTTGTGCTTGACGGTACACCCTCTTTAAGGAGACGTTCGGTATCGAGTAACGTGTAGGTATTTCCTTCTATGCGTGACGATTTCCATGACAGCTCTATCACAAACCGTTCCAGTTCTCGTTGCCTAATATCTGCTGACGCCGCTTGATGTCGAGCATGGTAGCTTACAGTTTCCGCTTCAAGACGATCGATAGCCTCCTTCGCAAAGAGCGAGTCCGGTAACTCATTCCATATCGAAGACTGATACAGCTCTAATACACCCCGACGCTCATCTGGTTCACTACTCGCGTACGCCACGGCATCAATCGGAATAAACAACCGGGAAGCGAGTGGTACCTCATACACCAACGAACGGCCGCCTCCCTCCGTACGGAGATAGCCGGCCTTCACCAACTCAGTCAGATCACGCTTAATGGTTCGTTCTCCACCCACCTGACCCAACTGTCGGAAAATTTCCTGGAAGGATAGCCTGGGCGTTTCCTTAATGATGTGTACTATTTGCTCTTGTCTTTTATGTAGTTTGGTCATATTTGTGCCAAATTATAGCATGATTCATGCCAAAATGGCACAAATACCTGGGTACTTTGGCACGAATACAAGAACAATCCTACTCTACCCATACCTTCCGGCCATCACTCCTGAAGCGGATCGTCCCTTCTTCTGCGGTACTAACTAAAGTAGCCCCGACCGTAGCAACCCTCGCGACGACCTCTTCATGGGGATGACCGTAACGATTATTCTTTCCTGCAGAAACAACCGCATATGTCGGTGCCACTGCCGATAAAAAGTCAGCCGCGGAAGATGTATCAGACCCATGGTGTCCTAGTTTCAACACCTCACTGGCAAGACGTGCCCCGTACTGGCGGGTGAGGTATGTTTCGATACCACTCGGTGCGTCACCCGTGAGGAGAAAATCAACCTCACCATAGGTGAGCTTGGCAACGAGAGACGCCGTGTTTGTTTCAAGAGCCTCATGAGCTAACGGTGGAGAAAAGAATATCAGCGTCACCTCATCCCCAAGAGCAATCACCGTTCCGGGTGTTGGGTGGATGAGTGACACACCGCTCTCTACCACCGCCTCTCGCCACGCTTCAGCAAGAGGAGTATCGCTCTTGTTTCGTGTCAGAAGGACAGTCCCAATGTCAAACCGTTTCATCACCTCGACCAAGCCGCCAATATGATCGGCATCTTCGTGGGTCGCCATGACAACATCCAAAGAGCGGTCAAACATACTCATTTCTTGACCCAGCCCCCGTAGTACCGAAGTATCGGGACCGCCATCAATAAGTGCCTCAACCCCATCTGGGGTCTCGATGTAGATAGCATCCCCCTGCCCCACATCAAGAAACGCCACCGTGAGGAGTGCTTCGCGGTGAGACGGAATCGATGCCATTTGCATTAATGGGCCCCCAGCACCTTCAGCGCCCCACCACGCCCCCACACCACTCATCGCAATGATGAGAAGCGTGAGCATCCTCACAATATAATTGTGTTCCATCCAATCTAGTATAAACCTTAGGTACATGTACGCTACTAATCTCTAGTTAGTCAAAGGTGATATACTCATGAGGTATTATTTTAATGACATCTATGACCTACACCCCGCACACATTTAGTATTCCGGAACTTGATGGCATATCGAAAGAAAGTATCGATCTCCATCTTGGACTCTATGCTGGTTACGTCAAGCACGTCAACCTCATCCACGAGCGCATTACCGCGTACAAGTACGACATGGAAGCGAACGGCTACGCGATAGCGGAAATGCAGCGACGTCTCGGATTTGAATTTGGAGGAATGAAGAACCACGAGGCATACTTTGCACAGTTTGAGCAGGGCTTCAAACATCTCCCGGATGGCGCGCTCAAGGCGGCAATCGATCGGGAGTACGGTACACTCGAGCACTTCCTCGCCCACTTCCGCACCATCGCCATGACTCGTGGCGTCGGTTGGGCAATACTCTACCACGATGCTGCGGCCGATCGTCTCGTAGCAACCTGGGTTGACGAGCAACACCTAGGACAACTCCCCGACCTCACCCTCATCCTCGCTCTCGATATGTGGGAGCACTCATACATGCGAGACTATGTTCCAGCTGATAAAGGAAAATACATTGACGCGTTCTTCCGTAACCTTAATTGGGAAGTCGTCGCGGCGCGACTGGAAGCATAAGCTCCCCATTTCCACCCTCACTCACGAGGGTGGTTTTACTTTTTCGGTTCCCTTCGAAACGTCAGCCATCACAACCGGTAGCGTTGTTGCGCCCAAGTCCCCGACGTGAAATTGTCGTGGGGAACGCTGGTAGAGGCGATAGACAAATACGCCGATTACTGAATACGCGACAAGCACAACCCACCATGGTATGTGAGGAAGCACCACAGCAGCAAACGGTACTCGTGCTAATACTTCTGCACAATAGACGATACTGGATAACACCAACGTGGCTCCCGCCGCCGCAAAAGAACTGATAACTGGCACGACCGCACTTAGTCCGGTGAGTGCCGTGAGCGCCATGCCGAGAGGCACGAGCGGGAGAACGAGTGCGTTTGCCACAATCGCGATCAGTGAAATCTGACCAATGTGATATGCCAAGAGAGGCATCACCGCGATCTGTGTCGCAACCGTCGCGTACAAAAATTGCTGCATGCCAAGCGCCAGACGTGATGAAGCAAAGAATGTTGGGAAGCGTGGCATAAGTACTATGAGTCCCAGTGTCGCCATGCAGGATAATTGAAACCCTGGATCATACAGCAAAATAAGTGGGCTATGGAGTACCATCACGACTGCAGCAACGACGAGTGCTCGCAGCACGAGATACTGTCGATATGATGCGTACGCAAGGAGTAAAATACCAGCCATGATACTCGCGCGGACCACGGTTGGAGAAGGGCCCACCAATAGTCCAAAACCAATGATACAAACGAGTGCGAACACGAATTTAAGATATCGCTGCCGCACCAATGAAAGGCAGAGCATCACGAAGCTCACCACGAGCATAATGTTGTATCCCGAAAGTACCACAACATGGATGAGTCCTGTTGTCTGAAAAACCTCCGTCAGTCGTTCTCCCAAGCCCTGTTTCATCCCGAGTAGCATCCCGAGACCCAACCCCGCTGCCGGTTCAGGAACAGCGCGATACACACGCTCTATAAATTGTTGTTTCGCATCATACAGCGTGCTAGAGATCGATGGTACGGCAGGCGCAAGTGGTGTCACGACCGCGTTTCGCACCTCATAGTACACACCGCGCGCACGGAGGTACTGCGCGTACGGGAATATTCTCCCAAGATCCGTCGCAAAGGATTCAGGGATCACGAGCTTTCCTTCTATCGAAACTGTCTCACCATACTGGAACGGAGGATAGAGAGGCACACGCACCCGAAGCAGGGTATCCGCAACCCGTATTGTGAGAAATCGACTAGTATCCCGCGTATCTGGTTCACGCACTATAATTCCCGTGAGGAGCACGTCTTCATTCACAGACGCTTGTAGTGAGTCTTCTACAAATTGACGCTCAATGCTGCCTATTCGCCAGAGACCAAGCAGTATTCCAAGAAGACAGAGACCAAGCAGTACTCCTCGACGTACTGACGAAATACATCCGTACATGATCACAATGACGCTAAACACAGCGAGGAGTAGAAGTCCCCGTGGTTCGGGTGTATAGACTGACCCAAACGCAACACCACAAAGTGAAGCCAGGAGTGGCACATAGAAAAACGCAGGTTCTCTACCTGCGTCATTCTCTAGGGGAGTGCTACGGTCCATATACTCACCCCTTACTTTTCATCGAGAGCCTCATTCACCAAGCGATCGGCTTCTTTGTTGTGAGCTCGAGGAACGTGTGTAAAACGGACGTTCGGAAAACTGGCGACACGATGGTTATGAATTTCAATAAACAACGGGACGAGTCCTGGTTCTTTAATTTGGTATATTCCCGATAGTTGCTTTTGTACGAGCTCACTATCAAGTCGTACCTCCACCATACGATCTTTTGTTTGCTTGCCGTAGATTTGTTTGAGTGTTTCAAGGGCCACAACGACCGCGTAGTATTCGGCATAATTATTCGTTGCGTTACCGATTGCCTTTTTGACTTCACGCACGACGACCCCGTTCGCGTCGGTAATATAGACTCCGACTGCGGCTGGTCCCGGGTTCCCCCGTGCGCCGCCATCAGTATTCACAAAGATAGTTTCCATACCATTCAGTATAGCACTAAACATAATTTGACTTTATGCATGAATACGGTACATTTCTGGTCGTATTCGTTCACCACAAGGAGACACAGTGGCAGACAAAGTGAGAGAACGGGAGGTGCGGCTCGATGAACGAGAAAGCGAGCATGCTCGCCTCGCAGATTTCCTACCATCGGCTTTTTGATAAGCGAAGGATGGACAATGGGTGGTCCATACGAACTCGATGGCAGCGTGATCATCTATCTCAGGCCACCGACTGAGACCGTGTCAGAGTGGCACTGACGATCCCCCGCTTCGGCGGGGATTTCTTATGGAAGAATCTCAACGATCCGGAGACGAGTCGATAATCGATTCATAAAGAAACTCTCCTCGAGATGCACGAGGAGTGTGCACGAGGACTCATTTGTTGGCTGCACCAAAAATTGCTGAGGGGTGCGGAAGAAGGCAATTGCTTCTTTGGCAATTCCAGTCGTCACAAACGAAAGCTTTGTATGTTCTTTTGCTTTGCCAAATACCACCACCTCTGACGGACGAACGTTGCGTAGCAGGTAGAGTGGCTTTGGGTTATCGCAACCAAATGGCCCGCACTGCCGCTGTGCTCGAAGTAACTCGGGTGTAAGGGCATCAAGCGTAAGTTCAAGATCAACTCGCCACGGTTCAACAACCTTAGCCGCTTCACCAACTTGGTGGTACGCTTTTACTAATGCATCCGCGAATGAATGGATACGCTCAGTACGGATGGTAAATCCCCCGGACGCATGATGACCACCAAATTCAACAAAGAGATCGGGGGCCGCGTTCATAATGGTCACAACACTCAATTGACCTCCAGAACGTGCTGAACCCTTATAGGCACCATTGCCATCTTGGCCCCATAAAAAAACCGGGCGATTATGTTCCTCCGCCAACTTATTCGCCGCAAGTCCCACGAGTGATGGTCGCCAATCAGGGTTACCCATCACGACAATCGGTGGCTGTTCGATAACCAACTCGAGCCGCTTATGAAGCTCTTTTGTCATGAGCGCGACGGCGGTTTTTCGCTCTTGGTTCAGACGTTCAAGGTGGTCGACGCGTGTTGCTGCCTCAACCTCATCTTTTGTCGCAAGAAGCACAAACGCATCTTCTGGAGTATCCATACGTGACGCGGCGTTGATACGTGGACCAATGGTAAAGCCAATATCATCCTCGGTGAGATACCGTTGATTCGCTTTTTGCTTTCGAAGTAATTGTTGTAACCCTGGACGACGAGACTTGCGGAGGACCGTGAGACCAAAATGTGCAAATACTCGATTCTCATCTTGAAGGGGCACCATGTCCGCGATCGTTGCAATACCAACCATATCAAGCCACCACTTTTCTTGACCAGGAGAAATAGCATAACCACCATCTTTCATGAGCGCTTGCACCACCTTAAAGATAACGCCAGCACCACAGAGTCCTGTGAAAGGATAGGTAGTACCAACCTTTGGATTCACCACCGCGATTGCTGCGGGTAACACGGATTTTGGCTCATGATGGTCGGTCACAATCACGTCGACCCCAAGCTCTCTTGCCCGAAGAACCGCCTCGATGTCGGTCGTCCCGCAATCAATGGTAATGATAAGGTCTGGTTTCTGGGTCTCATTCAATCGCTCGACAGCGCTCACACTCAACCCAAAACCATCATAATGTCGATGCGGAATATGAGTATGAAAATTTGCAAACCCAGCTGCGGTAAAAAAATCATGGAGGACGACTGCCCCGGGAATACCATCACAATCATAGTCACTATAGATCACAATCCGTTCCCCCTTCACCATAGCTGCCCTGATACGATCTACTGCTGCTCGCATGTCGTGAAGAAGAAATGGATCATGGAGTTGTGTCTCATAGGAGGGGTTGAGAAAGGACGTTGCTGCATCACTCGACACGACACCTCGGTTAAAGAGGAGCTGCGCGAGATATGGTCCATACGCATCAAGCTCCGTCTCCACATGAGGAGGTAATGAAGGCAACACATCGTAGAGCAACATAGCGGTATGGTACCACAAAGCGATTTTTCTGAGGTATACTCTTGGCGTATGGATTCAATTTTTACAAAAATTCTCAAACGAGAGATACCAGCCGAAATTATCTACGAGGATCAATATAGCTTTGTTATTCCTGATCGTTTCCCTTCGATGCCTGGTCAACTCCTCGTCATCACCAAGCGACAAGCTCCATATCTTTTTGAACTCGAGGAGCGCGAGTATCAAGCCCTCATGCAGACAACAAAACTCCTAGCGCAAGTGCTTGATACCGTCTCAGGAAAATCACGAACCTGCGTTGCTATTGAGGGCTTTGAAGTACCTCACGTCCATGTTCGTCTCTACCCCTGCAACGAACCCGGGCTTATACTTCATCCCAAAAGCGAAGCGTCTCCAGAATCACTAAAAAAACTCGCTGAGGCTGTGCGTACAGAGCTAGCACAAATAAAAAATGAGCTCAGGTGAGCTCATTTTTTATTTGTGCTAGTTATCCTGAAGCTTTCCTAGTGCAGGAGTTATCCCATGCTCAAGTAGGGTGAGCATTGCCCCTCCACCGATCGAGACAAAGCCAAACTTCTCATTTAACCCCAATTTTTCAACAGCTGCGACAGTATCACCACCACCAATGACACTGTATGCAGAGGATTGCGCGATCATTGTCGCCGCCGCCTCAGTCGCATCAGTGAAACCAGCTTCATAGTTACCGAGTGGACCATTCCACAGTACCGTCTTTGCTCCCTTAAGCGCGACTTCGAGTAGATCCATCGTTGCTGGGCCAACATCCATAATACGATCTGTCGCAGTAACTTCATCAAGTTCCTTGGTCACGACACTATCTCCATCTTCAACGATCACATCAACGGGAATAATCAGCTTGGGGTGACGTAAAAATGGAGCGTCAGCGAGCGAAACGTCAGACACCAGTGACTGACCGACCTCATGGCCTCGAGCCTTTAGAAGATCATTTGCCAAGGCGCCGCCGATAAAAACGATGTCATAGAGTGCTAGATACTGCTCGACAAGTGGCATCTTCGTCTCAAATTTTGCTCCACCAAGGACAAAGACTGCCTTATGATCAGGTACCATTACTTTTTGTAACTCATTCACTTCTTCTGCGAGAGTGAGTCCGGCGTATGCAGGCAGGACCTGTGCGAGACCAAATGTTGACGCATGTTCACGATGCGCCTCAGCAAATGCATCATTGACATACAATTCACCATAGCGAGCCATTGCTGCAACCAGTTCTGGATCATTATCCTCCTCACGAATGTCTTGTCGGAGATTTTCACAAAAAATAATCTCACCCGGTTGGAGAGCGGCATGTTTTGCAGCAAAATCTGGGTCCGTAATCGTCCCTCCCCAAATCATTGTCATCCGTGATGCGAGGTACTCATACACTGGACGAAGTGAATCAGTAGCATCTCTTCCGATATGGGAAATGACGATAATCCGAGCCTCACGCTTTTGTAAGTATTGCAATGTCGGTAACGCTCGTTCAAGACGAAAAGCATTTCGGACCTTCCCATCTTCAAGTGGTACATTGCACGAAGCTCTCACAATGACGTACTTTCCCTCAACTTCAACCCTATCAGCAATAACTCGTAGATGCATACCACCTATATCTTATTTAACTGCCTGTAAAATCGCGGCAAACTCACTTGGTACCAAGCTGGCGCCACCGACAAGGAATCCTTGCATCCCTCCTTCCGTATGGAGCATTGCGGCGTTACTTTCCTTTACTGATCCTCCATACAATAATCGAACTCGTTCTGCAGTGGAGCGACTGGCAATTTTTGTAATTGTACTCTTAATAAAGAGTTGCATCTCTTTCACATCAGCTGGAGTAGCTGTTTTTCCGGTGCCAATTGCCCAGATGGGTTCATACGCAATAACTACTTTTGTCATCTCCTGAGGCGAAAGAACCGTAAAGATACTCCGTAGCTGTTCAGCAACAACTGTATAAAACTGACCACGATCGTCGCGTTCTAGTTCTCCGACACACACAACCGGTGTCAATCGTCTCTTAAGTACTGCCTTCACTTTTTTGGCAACCTGGTCATTGGTCTCACCTAGAGCTCGTCGCTCAGAGTGCCCAACAATTATGTATTGGACATTGAATTCACTGAGTAATGTTGCGCTCACGCTCCCTGTACACGCCCCGCGCTCCTCGAAATGCGCATCCTGCGCCCCAAGCACCACACCAGGCTTCTGTACCCGTGCAACGGCTGGAATGTGTATTGTTGGAGGTGCCACAACTATCGTCGCGTGGTCTATTTTTTTTGTTGCGACACTAATTTTTCGAAATAACTCACTCGCTTCCTTGCTGGTTCCTGGATTTAACTTCCAATTTCCAACCACTAACGGCTGATGCTTAGTCATAATACAAAATTGTATCACGAACTAGCGCTCTTCTCGCCAATCAATCATTTCAAATACATCCGATGTGGTAGGAATGAGGGGAGGAGGGTCAGCAACCAAGTAACGGTCATACGTATTGGTATTATTGCGGAATCCTGAAGTAGTTGTTCCCCCGGATGTCCACTGTGTTCCTACACGTCCATTTGATACGATTGTCCCATTTATCGATAGTGACTCTCGAAACACAAAAGGATCAAGAGCTGCTGGAAGATTACTCGTTCGATAGTGATTTCTCGCAAATCTCCCAGTCTGTGCAATAAAGATTCCATTAACCGTCATGACGTTCGGTACATTTAAACCAACCAAAATATCTTGCTCGGCAATTGCTAACAAGCCTGAAGAAGTTGCTGAAGTGTACGTAATATTCCCATTGAGAATAATACTAGGATTGAGTACTGCTGAACCCACATCAGCAACAGCTAATGATACTTTATTACGAATAGTTCCCTCGAGCCAAACTTTATCTTGCACAAAAATGAGTGGGCATCCTGTCGGAATTGTAAAAGTTGCGTAGGGTGCGGAACCACTAATCACATTTCGTTCAGTCTGATTACCAAACTCTAAGCTGTAGCCTATATAACTAGTGGTATTAGTGACTCGTCGTACCGTAACGGTATCATTACTATTAAACACTAGATGATATCCGAACGCACCCGACGGGGGAATATGTATACCGCCACCATTTTGCGCTCGATCTTGCATTGCTGCTAGATCAACCGTAAGACCAGTGAAGTTAATTGGTGGTGAAGGAAATGAAAAAAGTGTAGGTGAAGAACTTGATGTTGTCGTAAAGACACCATCTCGAAGAAGTGCAGGGTCACATCCAAATGATTCTGTACAATTCCAACTTGCTTGACCGCTTGTCACCGTTGAATTATTGCGTCCATCCATACGAATGCCACCATTAGAATGGTACGGTCCAATGATGACTCGTGATGGTCCTGCCCAAACATTACTATTGATAATAAATGAATACTCAGCAACTGTCGGACGAGCATAGTGTGCAGTAAACGTACGTCGGACTGATGGATCGGCATACGTATATCCTGTTGAGGTCACATCAAGTGATGCTACCTCTCCACAGAATGTGGTACTAGCAATTGAAATCGAGAATTCTCCGATTGGACCTTCTTCTGGATCGTTATAAGGAACGACGTATGGTCCAGGTAGTCCAGTACCATTTGTGGTGTCATTTGGGAAATGAGCCAGATACCACTTGTAATAATTCAATCCCGCTTCCGCAATGTCACCTGCTCGTTGAAGCTCAGCCCGCTGACTCACCACCTTACTCTGCGTCACGATGTAACCCATGAATGACAACAGTAGGACAAAAAAAATAGAACTAAAGACTAATACCAACACGAGCAAATACCCACCCGCAAGCGAACTAGTTGGATGTAGAGATTGATAATACTTCATACACGTATTATAGATTATCTTTTAGATTACGAAGCGTTACTCCACTGCGTAACAGGAACTCACTAGGGTCTCGAACCGGATCGATATTGACGATAATTCTTGTTTCAATGTAGCGAACATCCGTAAGTAATGATGATGTGCTTGTCACAGGTGCGCCCACTTCATCAAAATAGTAAAATGTTGACGTCCCCTGAACAATATTCTGTACATACTCAGACAAAATACTGGAGCTCTCTGGTGTCACAAAGCTATAGACTGGTGGTGTTCCTGTCGCACTATACGTCCTCTTATACAGTGTTGTTGACGCTAACCGATACTCAATAAACTCAACTGAGTTATCGCGATCAACATCACTATAAAAGGCAATACGATGTGGCTCCATCACCGCAATCGGAAACGTCCCATCATCAGCAAAGGTCATCTCCCTCGTATCACCAAGCCATTCCTGTAGACCTCGACGGGCATTATCAATCTCGTACGACTGAGCAATGGTGTAACCATTTACTTGGTATAAATACAAAATAGTACTTGTGACTGCAACAAACACCACCAAGAAAATACTGATCGAAATCGCCATCTCAACAAGAGTCATTCCTGATTGAAGTCGGGCGACAGGCATATTATGGGGCTAGGGAAACTACCTGGACCGTATTACCACTGACCGTAAATGGATCAAATACCGCCGTAACGAAACCAGGCGAACGTACCTCAAGGCGATAATTTGTATCTTCAGCGAGTGACGAGAAGAATGCTTGTCCACACCAACTCGTGAGTGCAGTTGTAGCGCTTCCTCGAGTTAGGATTACCTCTCCACCGATAACCGGCTGACCAGTCATATCAACGACAACGACACGTAGATTATGGTCAGAATAGGGGATTGCTCTTACCCGTACAGTCGTGGTCCCCCCTGGGGCAACTAGGATTGGATTTTGCGAACAGACCTCAGCAAAACTTGAACCAGGAATTACGAGACTGTATTCTCCCCATTCAATATTTGTAAATGTCACCCGACCGTTCGCGTCGGTACTACTGCTCAGCGTATGTTTCGGCACTGGTGAGCCATCTCCCAAAGTACCGATTGAACGTGCACTGACAACATCAAGTGTTGTCCCTACTCGTGGAGTTTCACTTTCAACATACGAAACACGAAATTCGTGCACATATGGAGTCACGTTCGTATCTGACGTCGTGAGCACGACACGAGGTACGAGCGTCGCATACGATGCTACTGGAATCGTTTGTAAGTTAACCATTGATTGCGTAAAGCCTACCGAGTTGCCAGGCAAGACAGCATCAGAAATAAGGTCAGTATCTGTTGCCGTAGCAAAAAATTGCACTCGAACAGTTGTAGGAGCCGTTGTGCTCGCAAGTATATCTGCAACTCCCCACGCAGTGATTGAACTTGGAGAAATCGGCGCAAGCCAAGCATGTCCACTCGCCTCATAGACACTACCCGACGAAGCTAACTGAAGTGTTCCCGTTGCTACCGCAATCGCAGAGGTAGCAGTAAGTGCTACTTCATCATCAAATGGTTCTACAGAACTACCAAGAACCTCACTACTTATCACCCGATACGTAAGCGTTGATAAACGATCAACCTGGAAATTCATTGTCGACACATCTGCTTCAAGAATTGCTACTGGGAGTGTCGCAGGGTTCGGGAGCGACGTGGTCGCTTGATACGTCTGATCAGACGAATAACCAGGTGCCGTGACAAAAATTTGATAATTTGCAGCCGCTGGAGCTCCGGTAAAGATCACGACACCGGTTGCGTCTGTTTTTCGAATAGTATCAATCGTCGTTGTCGTTGTATTGTTGACGAGTCGAACATCAATGTTCTCCAAAGGAAGGACATTTGCATCAAACACATTCACGCGAAGCGAACCGCCGCCGGCAGTCGTTTCAATTGATCGCGGGACAATAGTACTCACCGTATCAAATTCATACGTCTGCCCTGCCAAACTCCAGGTCAATTCAATTTTGATACGTTTGTAATCACTGATAATCGAATTTTGGTCGGCACCAAGTAATCCATCACCCGGATCATCAACAAATTCGATTATCACTCGCTCGTTAAAATTAATACCATTCAATGAGACTGTCCGATTTTGTGGAATTGGACCATTGGGAATACCTGACACGGTACCAACCGTGTCATACGGGAGCGAACGAATAAACTCAAGTCGATCGGTCGACAATGAAATCGCTGTCATTTTACTCCGCGACTCGGCAATGAGACGAAGTGACGCACTAAACGCCATTATGAGACCTCCAAAGAAAAGTGATATGACAGCAATGACAATAATCACCTCGACCAAAGAAAAACCTCGAGTCGTTCGATACATGTTCATACCTACGACAATCCATCTGAAATCGAATAAATTGGCGCAATCATCGCAAGTGCAAAAAACCCGACACCGCCACCAATAACCACCATGAGGAGTGGTTCAATGATGGTAGAAAGATCTTTCGTCTTACGCTCAACTTCAGTCTCATAAAAAGTGGCGAGTTCAGCAAGCATACCTGCGATTTGTCCCGTTTCCTCACCCACAAGAATCATCTCACCTACCAGAATAGGGTAGAGATCTGTGCGCTCGACAAACACTTCTGAGAGTGCGGTTCCCTTTTCAACACGATCCCTCGCCTCACGAAGTACTTTTTTATAAAACACGTTTTGTACTACTTCTTCAGTAATCGATATCGCCTGCATGACATCAACACCAGAGTGAAGGAGCGAGGAAAGGGTTCGTGCCGTACGAGCAGCATTGGTCTCCTTTGCCATGACCCCGACAACCGGTATTCGCACCACCAAGAACGATGAAACAATTTTTCCGATACGACTTTTAAAAAATGAGACGATACCAACGATAGCACCGATCATGCCACCTATCACAAGAAGTGTGTATTGACTAAAAAAGTCCGTTAGATCAATAATAAATTGTGTCGTTGCCGGGAGCTCTTTATTCATCCCCTTGAACACATCCGTGATCTGCGGCACCACAAAAATCATCATTAAAACACCGATAATCATCATGACCGTAATGACGATCATTGGATAAATCATCGCCCCTTTAATTTTTTTTGTGAGACTACTCGCTCGCTCCATCTGCATCGAGAGTGTTTGGAGCGACTCAGCAAGATTACCCGTCTCTTCTCCAGCTCGTATCATCGCGACATAGAGATCACTGAACACTTCTGGATACTCTTTAAGGGCAAGATAAAATTGCTCCCCATTATTAATCTTTTCTACTATCTGCGTAATCACACCCTTTAGGCGTGGGTTCTTGCTCTGTCGCTCAATGACGGATAGCGCTCGAGTTACCGTCAGTCCGGCCTTCAACATCGAACCCAAGTTACGCGTCATCATAACAAGCTCGTCAGCGGATACCCGATTGATGAGATAGTTCAATCGTTCAACGTTCAATAACTTCCCTACAGCAAAACCTTTATCAGCCTCAAGGCCGGTTACTTTATGCCCGTTTTCACGTGCAATCTCATACACGGCAAAGCGATCTGCCGCTTCGACTGATTGCGTAACCTTTTTACCGTCTCTATCTTCCCCAGTGTAGATAAATTTCGGCATACTTATTCATTAATGACTCGAAGTACCTCTTCAATACTAGTCATCCCACGCGCAGCCTTAAAGATACCATCCTCAAGCATTGTGAGCATACCCTCTTTACGTGCCTGCGTCTCTACTTCATCACCCGTTTTGCCGGCAATGACCATATCTTTCACTGTTGGCGACATCTCGAGTACCTCATGAATACCCATTCGCCCCTTATAGCCATCCTCTGTCTCTCCTTTCTCTTTAGGATGATAAAATGGAATATCATTCCAAGTTGCAGATTCAGCAACAACCTTCTCGTCCTTTAACGCCTTTAACAAAAAATCAAGATCAACATGCGCGGCAAGCTCGTCGCGTTCGGCTTTTGAGAGAATGTACGACACCTTGTCGTCAGCCAACTTGCGCACGAGTCGCTGTCCAATCGCCACCTTCAATGTTGAGACAAGGAGAAATGATTCAACACCCATATCAATCAAGCGTGCAACCGTGCCCGAAGCCGAGTTAGTGTGTACGGTTGCGAGTACTAGGTGCCCAGTAAGTGCAGCGTTAATCGCCAAACTCGCCGTCTCTTCGTCTCGAATTTCACCCACCATGATGACATCCGGGTCCTGACGCATCAAGGAACGAAGCCCTGCTGCAAAGGTAAAGCCGATCTCTGGCTTTACCTGCGATTGATTGATACGCGGCATTTGATACTCAATCGGGTCCTCAATGGTACAAATATTCACCTCCGGCGTATTCAAGAGATCAAGAACGGTATAGAGCGTCGTTGATTTTCCTGACCCGGTCGGACCAGTAACAAGAATAATGCCAGTTGTTGCTCGAGTCGCCTTATGGATTCGTTCTAGTGTCGAACCATGAAAACCAATCCCTTCGAGCGAAAAGCCACTTCGATTTTCGCGCAGCAAACGCATCACAATTTTTTCTCCATAAAAAACCGGGAGGATCGATACACGAAAGGCGACTTTTTGGCCATCCATTTCCATCTTAAAGCGCCCATCTTGCGGGAGACGCTTTTGATCAAGCTTGAGGTTAGCAAGTACTTTAATACGAGCAACCAGCGTACCTGACGCATGCTTGGGGAGTTTCATTGCATCATTCAGGATGCCGTCAATGCGGTACCGAACAACCACCTCCTCCTCCATTGGTTCTATATGAATATCAGATGCCCCCTGGATAATTGCATGTCGAAGCAGTGTATCGACGATACGAACAACCGGAAGATCTTCAGCCATCTTCTTGAGATCACTCTCAGAAAGCTCTTCTCCACTCTCCTCAGCAATCACTTTAAGTGCTGAGGCGTCCTTCATAATGATGTCACCAAACTCATCCTTGAGAGTCTTTTGGTACTGGCGAAGCGCTGTACGCATCGACTCAGTGTCAGTGAGACGAGCCAAAATACGCAAACCTACTTTTTTCTTAATGAAGTCAATCGCTGGCAAATCAGCTGTGTCGAGCATTGCCACTTCAAGTTCGTCATCTGTCTTCTTAAAGGCAATAATATTGTGGTTACGCGCGACCGGTTCGGGAATGAGCGCCAACACATCAAAGTCAATTTTCACGTTCTTGAGAGAAACAAAAGGAATACCCAGCACGTATGACTCAACACGCCGCATATCGTCTTCGGTCATGTGCCCGTGTGAGATGAGAGCCTCGGCGAGGGGTCGTCGTTCGTCTTTGGCTATTTTTTCGACAGCGGCAATATCCGCCTTTTTGATAAGGCCGGCATCAAGAATAAAACGTTTCAATTGTTCATCTTGGATTCGCACACCAAAAACGAAATGAGCCAATAAGAGCTGCTTCTCGTTCAGTATACCATCTCACTGCTCACACAAGACCATCTTCCCCACTCTGTGAACTTCGAAAACCAGAAAGTGTACCTCCAACTAGACACGCACTCGCCAACCACTTCGAAAGAGATACCACACGAGACTACCAAGGAGTATCAACAAGGTAACAATGACGACACCACCAAGAAGAAGACTTCCTTCATGTATACCAAGCATCGCGTAGCGAATACCATCAACAAAATAAAAGAAGGGATTAAGAGCGGTAATGGTAACGGCAAGAGGTGGCAACATGGTGATCGAGTAAAAAATCCCTCCGAGGTATGTAAGTGGTGTAATCACAAACGTGTTTAAAACCGACAATTGTTCAAAGTTTTTTGCCCAGAGACCAACCAAGAGACCGAGGAGCGAAAAAATACCTGCCACGCCGATAATATACAGTGAGAATAAAAGTGGCGATGTTAACGTCACCGCCCCAAACCCTAGTCCAACAAGAACAATCAGAAACGCGACAATGAGTGCCCTTGTAATTGCGCCGAGCATATAGCCAGCCATTATTTCCATATATGAGAGCGGTGCCACAAGCAACTCCTCAATACTTCGCGTAAAGCGGGCAAAATAAAACGAACTCGAACTACTCGCAAAGGCAGCGTTGATGACAGAAAGCATCAAAATCCCCGGAAAGACAAAGGTAATATATGGCTCACCGACAATTGTTTCGATGGTACCACCGATCACCACTCCGAAAATGAAGATGTACAACGCAGCCGATATAACTGGTGAGAGCAGCGTCTGCACAACCACACGAAAGGTGCGCATCACTTCCCGACGAACCATAGTATAGAGACCAATGTAATGCATAGTGATGAACATTAAAATGACGTTCCTTCCGTTAACCGCAGATACTTTTCTTCGACTGACCCCTCTTTAGTAAACTCAGCAATTGATTCTCGAACGATCAGTTTCCCCTTATTAATAATGGCTACCTCGCTACAAAGTTGCTCAATCTCTTCGAGGTAGTGTGAGGTGAGGATAATGGTTGTCCCAGCTTCGTTCAGTTCTCGGAAATACCGCCACAAACTGCGACGTTGCTCGACATCTACCCCAGCCGTTGGCTCATCGAGAATAAGAAGCGGGGGTCGGTGCATCAGTGCCCGAGCCAACGTAACGCGACGCTTCAAACCACCAGAGAGCTCGCGAAATTGCTTCCCGACATGTTCCTGAAGTTCAAATTGCTCCAAAAGTTCATCAGCTCGTTCTTTTCGCTCAGCAGCACGGAGTCCATAATAACCACCCACAAAATCCAAGAGCTGCCGCGGCGTCGCAAAAATATCAACATTAAACTCCTGCGGCGAAAGACCAATCTTGCGCCGCGCCTCAAGGTAGTCGGTCTCGACATCATGTCCACCGACGAGAATGCGGCCACCGGTTATTCTTCCAATACCCGTCACGCAGTGAATCAAGGTCGACTTCCCCGCCCCATTTGGGCCAAGCAAGCCAAAAAAGCTCCCCGGCGCAATCGCCAAATTAAAATCTTCGAGTACCACCTTTTTTCCATACGCTTTCTTCAGTGATTCCACCACCAACATATCTGTAGACTGTGACATGGTGGCAGTATAACAGAAATCGTAGTCAACGTAGATCGAGCCACATTTAGGTAAATAGGCAAAACAAAACCCCTCGGAGCGCAAGCGCGCTGAGGGGCCTCTGAGGGGCCTTTATCAGTCGGTGACTGGTTGGAGGCCAAGACGCCAGATTGTCTCTTCCCGGTCCGGGTGGTGTGGGACATTCTGTTGCCCCGCCCCCTCGTCGTAAAGAAACACTGCGTGCTTCTTTGCAACATAGGCCACGTGCCCGATGTAGTCTGCGAGCGTAGCAGACACATAGGTGTCGACCGTCCACCCCTCCTGCTCTGAAACAGAGGTTCCCAAGGCAGAGACGCGCACGTCATACTCCCTGTTCCCGTGCCGGTCCAGGCACATCAACCTTGTGGCAACCTGAAAGTCTATCCCTGGCTCGAGCACGTCCACCCTCACTCGCCAAACAGTGATCCCGAAGGACATGTGATGTCTCACATGGTGGTGGAATGTCCCACTATTCAAGTGGAACTTGGCACTCTTCAGGAGTTGCTGCCTGGCGTCTTCCTCTCGCGAAATGCGCCAGCGACGATAACCCCTCTCCCATTCCTCTCTTGTTGAGTACTTTTTGTTAGGGAGAGTCGGCCACTCCCCCTCGCTGATCTCGATCGCCTGCATGGCGACGGCGAGCTCAGCCCCACTCCTAGGGGCGAGTTGACTGAGAAGCAGCTTATATTGCTCCTGATTCTTCATGTTGGCTCCTTTCGAGAGCAGATCCTCTCACCACGACCCATGACAGTCGTGAAGATCCCGCCAAAGCGGAGAAAATAGTTGTGAATGGTACGGATACCTTGCTTCTCCTGTGAGTTGGAGTTGCTTCACCTATTGTGAATGAACGCCTGGTGGCGCCACAGGAAGATAAGTCGTTACGGCGCGCACGCCTGAAGCTTGTATCCATCGATTCTTCGCATGCGGCGAGGAGTCGATGGAAAGTCAGGTTAAACTACCTTTGAACTAGGACACCTTAAAATAAGGAGTCATGATGAAATACAAACAATTAAGTTTTGAGGAGCGCGTACAGATTGAATTATTAAAACGCAGTGGCGTGAGCCTGCGTAGTAT
>JACCDR010271736.1_pt1 | contig 85552 bp, 79 predicted proteins | sample 7446431 | NCBI WGS metagenome assembly JACCDR01 (sample SAMN15323443, study PRJNA562643) | freshwater metagenome | isolation source: river surface water | place: USA:Blue River Watershed | collected 2017-08-17
CGTAAACTACAGCACTATCATCATTCGGTAGAAAACCAATTGTCAGCGATTCATTAAACTCTGTTTGCACAAACCCAGTGAATTGATCTGGGGTCAAGACAGCAAGATCTGAATCTGAAGATGAAACTGAGACAATCTCAGCTCCAGGCGGTACAACACCAGCCAGCGGGCTTTGCGGAAGTACGCCAGTGATATAAAGCCGAGCGGTAGGAGTAATTTCAGCCTCATCAATCGCCGTCGGTACCCCAATCATAAAAGTCGCGACAAAGAGACCCCACGCGAAAATGACATTCATTGTTACGCCGGCGATGAGAACGAGTGCTTGTGCAGAGCGCGGACGAGCAGCAAACGAACGGGGGTCAGCCATGGTGTCTGAAGCAGTCTGGGGGTTTTCACCTAGAATGCGCACGTAACCACCAATTGGTAATAGATTGATTGAATATTCTGTCTCTCCGCGAGTTATCGAGAACAAGCGCGGAGGAAAGCCGATTGCGAATTCATCGACGCGCATACCTGTCTTCTTCGCAACAATAAAGTGCCCCCACTCATGTACAAGAATGAGGACAAAGAGGACCGCTAAAAAGAGGACGATTGACATGGCATTTTATTGTTCAAGCTCTTTCTCTTTTCGAGTACACAGTGACTCTAGCTTTGCATTACAATCGTCAATAGACTTTTGTATCTTTTCCTTACCACTAAATTTGTCATCCTCACTGATTTCCGAAGCCTTAAACAGTCGTTCGAGTTCTTTCATGGCTTCGTCACGAATTGCCTTGACCGAAACACGCGCGTCTTCAAGCTTACTTTTTGCCAACTTGAGCAGCTGTACCCGTCGCTCACTCGTTAGTTCTGGAAAGATGACTCGCACCCCAGAGGAATCAGCTACCACCGAAACACCGAGATCGGCTTCAAGAAGAGCTTTTTCAACCGCCTTAACCTGGCTCGTATCCCAGAGTGAGAGCCTTAGTGTTCGCGCGTCTTCAATACTAACCGAACCGACCTGCTGTAAGACCACGAAGGTGCCATACGACTCCACTCGAACACTGTCGAGCAACCCCGGATTAGCTTGACCCGTCCGAATACCGGCATACTCTTTTTGTAACCACTCCTCAACTCCGGTCAATTTTTTTGCAATATCTCCATTCATGACATCTGTATGCTAAACAATTTCTATAAGCGTAGTGTACCACTTTTCAACCATTCTGTACCATCGGTAGGGAGAACGCGAGTTCTTCGAGAAGCATCTTTGCGGAAGCACCTCGCGTCCCCAACTTTCCGAGTACATAGCTCATTCGACGAATCGCCTCAGGACCTGGAAGACCATTACGGTCGGTGGTTAAATACGCCCGAAGTCCAGTCCGGAGCGCAAGGACCCACTCGTCATCCTTTTTTTCTATCCGATCAGCGACTAACTGCAATCTGGTTGGAACATCCGCTTGTAAAAAACTTGTAAAGGAGTCAGTTGCTACCTGAGCGAAAGAGCCTACCTGTGAGAAGCGAGATCGGAGTGTCGGAAGTATAGTGACATACTCTCGTAGAATAAAAAGAAAACGGGTTGTATGCGGTGGTTCTTCAAGCACTTTGAGAAGTGCGTTCTGTGCTTCTACAGTCATACTCTCAACTTCTACAACAATGAGTCGAGCGTTCCCTGTAAACGGTGTACGGAGAGCCTCCTCTACCAATGACCGAGCCTCATTGATCCCGATAATGCGCGCTGGTAAGACATACACCTCAACTGAGTCAGATGCAAAACGCGCGAGTATATCACTCAGTGAATCGTGACTTTCTAACAAGATTGCATGATGTGCGTTCATGCACGGTATTATGCGGCGCGGCGCTTCTTTTGCAAGTCGAGTATATGTCTAATAACGCGTCGTAGGTACCGTTCAAAAGTTTCTCCTGGTTGATAGATGATTCCCTGTTCATACCTCCATCCATTCATGTAGTCAGTAATACTTTGGCGAATTTCTTGATTTGCACCTTCGAAACGACCGGCGAGAAGTAAGGGGACTTGGAGACCAGATATTTTCTTAAAGAGCGGATGCTCTTTGCCTTTCGGTCCAGTTCCAAAGAGACCACTTTTCTTGAAGAGCGACCAATCTGAAAGCAACTGATCAAGACCTTCATCTACTTCTTTCGTAAACAGAGGATCTCCCTTTTCGCCCGTTTCAACCGAAGCGGGGTCTGGTAAATCTTGTGGCGTACGCAACTTTGGCTCCTGAGCAAGTGAAGGCGGTGCCTTAGGAATAGGCGGGAGTGGGGATGGAACCTGTACCTCAAAACCACTCTGCGGGATCGGTGCTGCGGACACTGGCTCAGATGGGCGTGGTGGAAGTGGCACATCCATTACCGGGACCCGGTCAGTTGGAACACTCTGAACTACTGAAACCTGAGCAGTATTAACAGGCGTCTCAAAGAACGGCTCAGGGGCAGGGGTAACTGGTGCAGATTGAGCTGGTGAGACAATGTTGCGAACTGGTAGTGGCGCAGTCGCTTCTGGTTGAACCACCGGCACGACTGGTGGCTGTGAATTCAAGACTGGCGCGACCGGAGTCTCTACAGGTGCGATTGGTGCTCCGTGAGATTTTTCTTCATGCTGCTTGATTGCTTCCTGAACTGCAACGAATGCTGTCTCAAGTCGCTGCATCGCTGGAGCAACCTCACTAATTGCTCCACTGCCGAGTTTTTTCATCGCTTCAAGCAGTGCGTTCATATACTCACGACCAACCACGTTATTGATATCAACGAGATTAACCGGGTTACCCACCTTGCTGTTGACGGCAGTCTTAATCTGACGAATACGCTCGAGATAGACCGCTTCTGAAGGTATATTTTCTGCAGGTGACGTTACCACCTGAGCAACGGGTGCCGGAGCTGGTTGTACTGGTATTACCGGAGGAATCGATGGTATCGACTGACCTGTCTCCACTACTGCCTGCGCGATCGGCGTTGGGACTGGTTGAGGTTGAGGTGGTGTAGGTGGTGTAACAACCGGAGCTGGTTGTACCACCGGCTGTGGTTGAGCCGCTGGAGCAACCGACGGCACAGCCTGGGAAGACATCGTGGGACTAACGGCACTGACAGCACTTGGCGCTTTAAAGTTTGGAGTTGGTCTATAGGTACCAAATGGTAAAACCGGAGCTGCCCCACCACCTCGCTGTGGTACTACCGGAACAATCGCATGAGCAGCAAGTTTTTGCTCAAGAGCAATCCGAACTGATGCATCGCCACCACCATTAGTGTACGAGAACACGAGATCTCGAAGAGCGTTTTTATCACTCGAAGAAAGCTGGCTCGCTCGAATAGCAGCTAACACAGCTGCCACGCCCGCTTGCGTGCTTAAATTAAACGCTCCCACAAAAGAACCATCTTGCGACATAACTCTCTCATCATAACACCCTTATAGTACAAAGACCGCTCACACTACGATGTAAGCTGTGAATTACCTTCCGGTGATTCTGTTGTCAGGACATTAAATTCATCGACAATTGAACGCATCTCTGCCATGAGTAATTTTTCAAACACTGGATACCGCTCACAGAGCGCATCAAGAAAACCGTCTTCACCACTCTGTGCCTCTAGATAGTGCTCAAACGCTTCTTGTTCTGACTGATCTAGACTCGCGAGATACTCAACAAGAGCCCCCTCGAATGCAACGATGCCAATATCATCAGCAAACGCTTCCTCGGTAGATCCAGTACTGTTAGCGGTATCGTTCATACAACTTATAACTAAACTTACTAATGGTTAACGACGGCGCGGAGTCCAATTGATGGTACCCTGCGTTCCCTGTCCACTGCGGAAAATTTCTGTTGCAACCTGCTGTCTAAACCAATCTGAGAAGGTTGCACCAACCTTTGGAATAGATGAATTGTTTGTCATCGTGTCAATTTGACCAAACCATTTTCGGAGCGCAACTTGACTCACCTGATGCTTCTCGGCAAACTCTTGAAGCGAAGTTGGGTCAGCCTTAAAGATCTTACGGAGTCGATTTACATCTTCAATCGTCATGTCTTCTAAGACCTTATAGGGACTGGCGTAGGTACCACGAGCTTCGGTGAGCGGATTACCGCGCTCGATCGAGCGAATCCAACTCCGTACCCGCCGATCGATCACGGCCTCTGATATTCCATGTCGTTCAAGTTGACCTCTACCACTCGCCTCCTCAACACGGGGACGAGCAATCGCTGACTGCCGAGCTTCGGTGAGCACTGTAGTGTTCGCACGTGGTGCATCAGTTGGTAACGTGACACCCGCTCGCTCTCTGACCATCTGAGCTGCAATGTATCGTTGTACCCAGTCATTGAGCGGAGTATTTTCATTTACCGATAGGGTCTTGTCGAGTTTCATGACATCAATCTGGTTTGACCACTTCATCAGTGTCTCATACTTAAAATTATTCTCGATTGCGTATTGACGTATTGCGGCTTCGTTATTCCATAAATTTTGACGTAGTTGCTCGATCTCACCGACTGATAACTTACCGAGCTCTTGGTAAGGGCTCCGATATTTCATTTCATCCCAAAATCCAGCGTAAGTCTTCCCTTCAAACGAAGCAATTGTACGATCAACTTGTGCACGCAGCGCATCATACGTTATACCCTGCTCGCCGAGATATCGTGCAAATGATTCTGAAGTAAGATAGTTACCTGACGCAACGTATTCAACTGGAGGCGGCGTAAATGTTCTCACTCGTGCAGTTGGTAACTCTGACGAAACAGCTGTCCTCGACGCATTATCTGGAAGCACGGATACCCGTGACGGTCTTATCCGATTCTCAATCGGTACAGTAGTCGGACGTGCGTCAGAAGCACCTTCTGCTGCTACATTCAAACGACCCGTTCCTGGTCGAAGACGAGGTGATGGTTCAGTCAGGCGAGTATCAGTAGTCGTCGAATCGGGGGTCTGTATAGCCTCTGTTACTACCGAACTTCCGCTCCGTTCTCGTAATTCATCGAGCGCCTTAGTGAGGAGCTTTGTCACATCAGTCGGTTGCGTAAGCGTACCAAAACCAACTCCGGTAGCTTCCACAACCTTCCCATCGGACATGAGCACACTCACCGAGAGTGTCGTCGTTTTCTCATTAAACCCGTCAGTAGTGATCATCCCTGACTTAAGTCCAACCTGGACACTTTTTGCTTCCGGGAAGAGTTTCTCGATGTTCATTTTCAGCACCTCACTACTATGTGGTGTAAGCGAGAGGCCTCGTGAGATCTCAACATTAAACCGTGGTGCTGCTGCGGGAGTTACCGCCTCAGTACGAGCTGCTGGTGTCGGTGTGGCTCGTTGCCCTCCCTGCGTTAAAGAATCAGTATCCGGAGCAGTCACTGTAACTCGTTGAGGTTCGACTGCCGCTAGCGGACGATTAATCCTAACCGTCTCACGCGGATAAGCTGCTACTGGTGGCTCTCCAGGCACTGAACTAAACGAACCAATCTGAACTTTTTCGAGAGCCGCCGCTTTCCACCACGCCGTATTTCCGTACTCCGCTGCCATACGCTGATAAAGCTCTTGTTCCAGGTCTAGCTTTGTAAGACCCTCTGGTCGCTCAGCGATAATTTTTTCAATCGTAGCCTTGATCGCGCCATAGACTTGGTACACCTCCGCATCAGGAATTTCAACGGTTGACCCGGCAGTACCAATAAAATTAATATCTTTTACACTCAACTGACCTTCTGCACCCCGCGCAACCACTTCACCATATTGAATAAAGGAAGACGGAGTAAGACTACTACTCACCTCTCTCGTTCGTTCAATTTCTGTTATGTCCCCAATATGCATCTCCTTTATACGAGCGGTTTGCCACCAGTCACTGCTGCCATACTTGGCTTCGAGACGATCAAAAACGGCAGTCTCAAGCTGCTCCTTCGATATATTAGGACGTTCTGCTAAGAAGTCCTTGACGGCAGCAAGCATCTCTCCGCGCACCTTAGCAATCTCATAGATATCAGTCGGCAAACCATCACCAGAAGCAGCAACCAGTGCGATCTCAGTAAGTCGAATCGGTGGGAGCGCTACTCCATTTGGAGTACGAAGATCTGTCATTTCCATCATCGGCACCCGAGCAAAGGGGATTCCGTTAAATCCTTCGATTGCTTCAGTAGGAGCTTCAGGCCTTGGTGATGCTTCTTGAATTGGAAATTCTGGCACATCACGCGGAATGAAGCTTGCGGCATATGCTGTAGAACCAGCAAACAGCGCCGCTGAACCTAGCGTATAAGCCGTTTGTTGTGCTTTCATTTTTTCTACCTCAAAAGCCGCTGTATCTACTTCACGGTCAATCGCATCAAGATTCGCGAGAGAAAATTCATTTTGAGCCCTGACTTCAACGAGCGCATGCCGAGCTTGTGATTGTTCAACCGAGACCTGCATTGACTGAGACACTTTTGCGGCGACCGCTGCACCTCCAAAGACTCCAAGCGCCCAACGGCTAGCACTGATTCCGGCACCCAGGGCACCTCCGGTCAAAGCTCCAACACTCGTTGCAATACTAAGACCAACAACTCGGGTTGCCGTCCGGTGTTTACCCATGAACTGCATAACCCTTAAAAGCCGCGACCGAGTAGCCTCATCTTCAAGTGCGGCTGCTTTTATTGCATTAAGCTGTACTCGTGGACGACTGATGAATTTGTAACCAAAAGCAATTTTGGTTTGTTTCTCATCCAGAGAAAAATTCTTATTTCCGTCATAAACCCCCGAACGAGCGGCCAAAGCGGCGGCGAGACTTTCCGCGTACTGCCGTTTTGCACTTCGATACTCTCCCTGAAGGCGGTGCAAATCTGGTGGTAGTGTGACTTCTTTACCAAGGAGTGTTTGTACCTTTTCAGACAACTTACGTCCTACCCCCTTAGTACGAAGATAGTGATCGTAGGCTTGCTCATAGGCAGTGGCCGCGTTCCGATACTCACGAGACGCCACTCGCCACTCATCGCGCACCCCCCAGTACTCAACAGTCTCATGTAGATTTTTTTTAGGGACTGATGATGGTATAGCGGACGCTACAGGAACACTCGCAGGACTTGGTTCCGGTATTGGTTCAGGTTCATGAGTTACAACTTTAAACTGTGGGTCATCCTTTACAATATCAATGTAGGTGGGTTCGTCAGTTTCCGGTAGAACAAACTGCCGAGATGATTTGATAGTGTTAGGATCGTAGATTTTTGGACCATCCTGCACCAAGTCAGCGTAGGTTGGTTCTGCTATTTCGGTGTCGGTGGTAGATGGTACTGCCTGAGGCATAGCTGCAACATCGGGCGTTGAGTCGATTGTTCCATCAACAAAATATTCGGCAGATCGAAGTTTCGCAAGATTCTTTTTAGCAGTCTTAAGATACTGTCGTCGCATGCGTTCTACCTCAAAGCGATCATCACTCACAAAATTTTGGGCTTTTTCTAGAGCCAACTTAACGAGTGCAAGTGTTTGATCAATGTATTCATCACGAAGGGGTGACAGCTTTGTAAAAAGTGCTTCATAGTGCTCCGTCACTGCCGCACTTTCAGTTTCAAATGAATTATCTTCACTTTCAACCGGAGCAGTAAAAGTAGCAACTCGCTCGACTTCAGTCTCAAAGACGGTTGGGTCTGGTGTCCGACCTTCGAGTCGAATACGCATGATCGAGAGTATTTCATCTCGAAGTTCACCCCAGGCGCCACGACTAAAACTCTTTTCACGTCGTTGCGTAGCCACTCGTTCAGCCCACGGATTAATCTCAGACACAAAGACTGCTCGTACTTCATCAGGAGTATACCCGGCAGCACTGAGACTTACTCGAATATCATTCTTGATATTATAGAGGTCATTCCACCACTCGTACTCAAAATCAAGTAATGCTGGATCTCCGTTTTGCCAACGCTCAAAAAACGTCTGGTTTGCACTAAGGCTCCGTTCGTTTGAGTATGGAGACTTCACTCCTGCCTCTCCGTCTAATTGATGAGCATGAGCAGCTCGACCTCTAAGCTCTTCTAATGACTGACGATCAGAATCCGTAAAATCACCCTGTTCAGCGCGCTCTGCGAGCTCTGTCAACAGTAATCGTTCAGCTGGTAGCAAAGCATACCGAACGCTACCAAGAAAATCCTGCAAGGATTTGAGCTCCGCTCGAGCCGATTCACTTGGTTCTTTCATCCTAAAATTAATATCCTCGACGACAGCATTACTTGAGGCGGTACTGGTACTTGGATTTTGCGAGCTCTTGTCTGGTTGCGAAGCGGTCGCCGTCGGTAAATTATCCGGGTACGACGATTCTGAACCAGCTTCAGTTACCCCGCCTAATTCCTCAGTAACGGTCGTATTGACTTCGTAGCCAAGTGACTCTAACTCACGTTCAACATCATGGACAGCTTCCGAAAATTGCCTTGCGATAAGCTGCAGTAAAAGTAAATTGTCATCGTAAACTTTCTCTAAAGACTGAGTTTCTGGATCGAGGAGCTCATCACACAATTCTAATATTTTGGCATAGAGCTCGTATGCTGCTTCAGCCTTTTCGCGTACCGCTCCCGCCTCTGTATCGTCATGCGTACCGAGGAGCGCCTGATCGAGAACAAGCGCCGAAGCTTCTGCAGTATTTTTAATCTGGAGCGCAGAAAACTTAATCCGTTCTGGGACGGTAGTGAGTATTGGAACTTCGGTACGACGGACTAACTCGTTCATAGTAGAGCACAGTGTTGATTAGTGTGATCCTATCATACCACTTGGCGGTACCGGCGCGGCACTTTTTTTCTGATAGCGAGCAGCAATCTCAGCCTCAACTTCAACCCGCGAACGACCGTATCGTGAAAGACTATACTCAATAAGTTGCTCTACCAACGCAGGGTCAGACTTGATCGGAGGCCGCATCGCGACACTAAACGGCTTTGTCGGTACACCATTCGCGAGAAGCCGTACAATTGCATTGTAGTTTGGCGTATTCATAATGTCCTTAGTGCTAAAAACAGGAGCGAACTGCTGTTCAAGGAACTGCGCGTCCTCGGTACCGACACGAAAAGCCACTAATGAACCTACGTTACCAAACACCGCATCTTTGATCGTTTGATCAAGCTGGGCAATGAATTGGTGTACAACCGTAAGACTGAGTTTGTACTTTCGCGCCTCAGAAAGTATCGAAGCGATTGCCGGAGTTGAAACATTTTGAAACTCATCAATGTGCAAATAAAATGGTGGAAAACTTTTAGAGGGATCATCGACGCGTGAAAGTGCTGCCATAAGAATCTTACCCACAAAAATCATACCGATGAGGTTCGCATTAATCTCGCCAAGTCGACCCTTAGAAAGATTCACGAGTAGAATCTTTCGTTCATCCATAATCTGACGGAAGTTGAATGCAGAATGCTGCTGCCCAATAATTGGACGCATGTAGTCATTTGCTGTAAACACATCAAACTTCGATACAATGTAGGGTACGATATTCTCAAGCGAAGCCTCCCCGCCAGCTTTTGTAGCAATTTCACTCCAAAACTGTACGACAACTGGATTCTTAGCCTTACTGAGTTTATAGCGACGATACTGTGCGTCAGCCATGACTCGTGAAATATCCATGAGCGTGTTACCACTCTCAGGATCCTCCATGACGAGCATGGTCGCATTACGAAAATACTGCTCAAACATCGGCCCCATACTTTCTGGATTAGCTCCATAGAGCTTTTGAAAAATTGAGAAGAGTTCGTTAACGACAAAGGTCTTTTGCTCTGGCTTTGTCACGTCATACTCAAGCATGTTAAGCCCGACAACTCGCTCCATTCGAGAAGGATCGAAGTAGATAATATCTTCATATCGTTCTGGAGGAATCGCTCCGAGCACCTCCTCGATATCAGTACCATGCGGATCAATCATACAAACACCATTTCCAGCTTGAATGTCCTGAATAATCGTATTTGTCATGAACTTTGATTTACCAGTACCGGTTTGCCCGATGATGTACAAATGACGCATACGATCGAGCTCTGTCATAAACACTGGACGCTCCACTCCGCGATGACGATTGTCACCAATCAGCGTACCCGCTGTTGGCATATCATTTGGAGCTGGTGCGGTGGTTGATTGAGCTTGCTTAAACTGTGGTGAACTCGCAATACCATTACCCGGAAAATGAATAATTGTCGCGATCTCATCAACTGAGAGCGGGAGTGCCGCCGAACTTAAAAATTCTCGAAACGCAAACGCTTTTTGCAAACGGAGTAACGAACTTCCCTTAGCCCGTTTAAAGGTAAATGAATTACCGTTAGGGAGCTCAAATTGATTGAACGTTGATTCGATCTCGGTCATAATCTGTTCGGTTCGATGTGCCTGTGCGGCCGAAACGGCAAGCCGAATATTCACTTCAAGAAATTCGTTCTTTAATTTTTCGTTGAAGAGGTCAATTTTATCTTTATCGGGCGATTCAGTAGTGACCTCACTCGCCTTCTTTGCTCCACTAGCAAAGAGAAAGTCAGACACTGATCCGATTATCGCTCCACCCATACTACTCCGCGCAATCGCATCGCTTGCCTTCATACCCCGACCAACATCCTTAATGATATCGGTATATGTCTTACGATAGTTCTTTTGAGGGTGACGAATGATGAATTGAACCGCCGCGCCGCCGCCCTCGCGCTCAATTTTTGAAAAGGCATTAAGGATCACGGCCAAGGGATCAGAAGAAAAGCCTTCCGTGATACGAAGCGGATAGATAGGATGCTTTTTTAGTCCAGCTTCAGCGATAAGATGGGTACCCTGATTAACAAAAATATTGTAGTCATGGGCACGCACGGTAAGTTCAGCATGCGGAAACAGCGACAAGGTCTGCTTTTCAAACAACGTAACAAATTCATTAGGTACCGCCACGTAAAAGATAATGTCGTCACTATTGTCAGCGACAGCAATCTCAATCACAAAGTGATTATCCGGCTTACGTGCGCCGATAGTCCGTAAGCCGGCAAATAACTGCTCCATGATACCGACTAATTCTGTCAGTTGATATTCCCGACCATCAGCACTTTTTACCTCAGGAAGTGTCACCTCATAGAGTGTCATCGAAAGCATATGCCATGGCGGCACATCTTCTTTCAAATCCTCAACTCGGGCGCCACTCCGTATATACTCAATGATTTGTCGATGAACCTCATCAACAACATAGGCGTTGTCAATCTTCTCAAGTACCGATAACGCATTTCGAACACCTTTTTCCACGACAACCTGCATCACTTCACCAACCGGATCCTTGGCAAACTGAGTGAGTTCAACCGACGCAGCAAGTTCATGTTCTTGGAGTTCGTGCCCCTTCGAGAGAATCATCTGCGGAGTAAATTGTGCGTAGTCCTTAAGCTCCTGTCGACCAATTGTTTCAATATCTGTTTGATCAATTTCATTCGTCCGCGACAAAAGCCCACGCTCTTTCTGCGCTAGTTGTTCACGCAAATACCGCACCTCGTCTTCCGGCGACATAAATTGTGCCGGCATTCGCTCATTCATATATTGTATTCTAACGCACCCTGAGCTAAAGAGAGGGACAGTATCCCCGTTCACACCTTACCGTTTTGCAAGTACAGCCTGCTTATACGCATCAAGATGCTCAAGCGCAATTCCAGTACCCGTCGCAACACAAAAGAGCGCGTCGTTCGCGAGCTGTGCTTTTACACCCGTTCGACGGCGAACAAGTTCAGGAAAATTCCGAAGCTGAGATGTTCCTCCGGTCATAATGATTCCTCCGTCAATAATATCTGCTGCAAGCTCCGGAGGAGTATCTTGAAAGACGTCTTTAATGGCTTTTATCATTTCCCGCAACTCTTTGCCGATAGCGCGCACAACCTCGTTGGTACGGATCTCTGTCGTTCGTGGCAATCCTGAGAGGACATCTCGTCCCTTAATTTCCATAACGAGCTCCTCTTCAAGCGGTAACGCTGAACCCACGGTAATCTTGATCTCCTCCGCGGTCTTTTCGCCAATTGAAAGATTCCTGGTCTTCTTGACGTAATCAATAATCGCAAGATCAATTCGATTTCCCGCGCACTTTACTGAGTTTGCCGCCACAATACCTCCCAATGAGATAACGGCGACGTCTATGGTCCCTCCACCAATATCAACAATCATATGACCCTGTGGTTCATAGATCGGTATACCGGCTCCAATAGCCGCTAGAATTGGTTCCTTAACCACGTACGCATTGCGAGCGCCGGCTTTGATAGTTGCTTCAACGACTGCCCGACGCTCAGTAGACGTTACTCCGGCTGGTACTGACACCATAACGTCTGGTTTAAAGATATTGAACCGTGGGAGCGCCTTACGGAGAAAATATCGAAGCATCGTCTCAGTCACACGGTAATCTGCAATGACACCATCTTTCATCGGTCGATACGCACGAATACTGTCCGGTGTTCGGCCAATCATTCGTTTTGCTTCTATTCCAACCGCAAGTACTCGATTATCGTCTGAAACAGCCACTACCGAAGGTTCGTTAAGGATAATTCCTTGTCCTGGTACAAAAACCAGAATACTAGTCGTGCCAAGATCAATACCGATCTTTGGAGTAAACTTATTGAACATGAACTACTATAGTACCCTCTTTCCCACAATCCACAAAATGAATATCTATAGCATATATGCTATCATCTTCTCCGTATGAAAAACATCGGACAATCCATCGCTGATCTTCGCGAAACTAAAGGTATGACTCAAGCAGATCTCGCACGTGCACTTAAGACTACTCAGAGTGCGATTGCACGCATCGAGAGCGGTAAGCAGAATGTCAGTGCAGATATGCTTCGTCGCATTAGCAAAGCTCTCGGCAAGAATCTCATCACGCTCTCTCCCGGTACCGTTAATATCGAAATCAATGGCGGAAAAAAGCTCTCGGGCACTATCACAACCAGTACTTCAAAAAACGGAGCGGTTGGACTCCTTTGTGCCAGTCTACTTAATCAAGGAACCACCACACTCCACCGGATGCCGCGCATCGAGGAAGTACACCGCATCCTTGAAGTGCTCGAAAGTATCGGTATGAAAGTTGAATGGCAAGAGAGTACCGTAATCCTTACCCCACCAAAAAAATATGATCTTCGTAAGATCAACGTTGACGCAGCGCGCAAAACCCGCAGTATCGTGATGTTTATTGGTCCACTGATGCACCAGCTCGCAAAATTTAGCCTACCTCAATCAGGTGGATGCAAACTTGGGAGCCGAACCGTAAAGCCACATTTCTATGCCCTCGAACACTTCGGGGTTGGAATCGAAACTACAAGTGATACCTACGAGGTAACCAAAACCGAAGCCGCTCCTGAAGAGATTATTCTCTATGAGTCAGGCGATACCGTCACCGAAAACGCGCTCTTTGCTGCCGCTCGCACCCCTCAGACTGTCACCATTAAATACGCTACCGCCAACTACATGGTGCAAGAAGTCTGTAATTTTCTTCGACTCCTCGGGGTTACGATCGAAGGCTTTGGGACAACAACACTCCAGGTTACGGGTGTAGCAACGATCAAAACAAATGTTGAATACACGCTCTCAGAAGACCCTACCGATTCGATGTTTTTCATTGCCACCTCAATCGTAACCAACTCAAGCATTACCATTACCCGGTGTCCGATTGAATTCTTGGAACTCGAATTACTCAAATTAGAGAAGATGGGATTCCAATACAAAAAATCAAAGCCGTACCTTAGCCACAACGGTGTCACCAAACTTGTAGACATCACCACGAAAGCGTCCCATCTCAAAGCGCTTCACGAAAAAATTCATCCCGCCGTATATCCTGGGCTTAATATCGACAACCTACCCTTCTTTGCAGTCATCGCAACACAAGCTGAAGGACAGACACTTATTCATGACTGGGTATATGAAAAGCGAGCTATTTACTTCACTGAGCTCGATAAACTCGGTGCTGATACAGTCTTAGCTGATCCACACCGTATTTTTATCACGGGACCAACTCCCTTGCGCGCGACTGAACTCATCTGTCCACCAGCACTCCGTCCAGCAACAATTCTCCTTATCGCAATGCTCGGCGCGAAGGGGCACTCGATTCTTCGAAACATCTACAGCATCAATCGCGGCTATGAAAACCTCATCGCTCGCCTTTCCTCACTCGGTGCTGAGGTCTCGTATTTAGATGAGTTTTAAACGCTCCCCACACCACCTGACCGATACTCGGTGTTCTGTTACAATGAGCGCCACATGTTTGTCATTGAGGTAATCCCGCTTATCAGAGGTACAACGATCGAAACCCTGTCATACTTTAGTGCTACCAGCTACCCTATTGGGACCATTGTTACCGTACCGATTCGAAATAAAGATCATCGAGCCATTGTCACCGAGGTGCATCCAGTGCACGACAACAAAACCGCCCTCCGTGCCGCTGCCTTCGCCTTAAAAAAACTGCCGCCTCAAGCACAGTGTTCGACCGTACCTTCAAGCGTACGCGAAACGGCACTTGCACTCACCTCAGAGTACCCAGCCTCAACCGGTGCCATTCTATACCAACTACTCCCCCCAGAAGTTCGACACGGTACCTATCTGTACCCACTTGTCTCAAGTCTTAAACATAGTGAAGATGTAACCCCGCGAATTCTCACCGGACGACGAGCCGAGCGTTTTGTGAGTTACCGAAGTCATATTAGGAGTATCCTCGCTCGCCGAGGGTCTGTCATGCTCGTTGTCCCAACGGGTATCGACGTCGACCGAGCATATGAGGAACTCTCGATCGGTATCGAAGATCGAGTCGTACTCTTTTCTACCCACCAAACAGTCAAAGAACGAAAGGGGGCGTACGCATCGTTTGAAGATACCACCCTAGCAAAACTCATCATCACCACCTCAAGCCACGCGTACCTTGATCGTGTTGACCTCGTATCAATACTGCTTGACCAAGAAGGTAGTGAGCACTATCGAGACCGGGAGCGTCCTTTTCTTGATCACAGACAAGCACTTATTACTCACGCCCGAACGACTGGACGAAGTATTATCCTAGGGGACATCCTGCCACAAACTGAACTTGAACAACAAAGACGGACCGAGCTCTATCTCACGGCTGAAACCGAAACTAAGCGAATCGTTTTTAGTGCCCCACTCACTGTTATTGAACAGAAGAATGTTCCTCAACCCGAAACCGAGAAATTCAAACTCTTCTCAACAAACCTCCAGCACGGTATTGAACACAGCCTCAGTGCTCGGGGACGTGTCTTTTTGTATAGCGCTCGTCGGGGAATAGCACCCATGGTCACCTGTATTGACTGTGGTCACATTTTCCGCTGCCCCCAATCAGGGGTCCCGTACTCACTAATCCGAACCCATAACTCACAAGGAGTTGAAGAGCGATGGTTTGTTTCAACCACCTCCGGAATCCGCACTAAGGCAGCTGACACTTGTACGGTATGTGGTTCATGGCGACTCCGAGAACGAGGGATTGGTGTACAGACAGTCTACGATGAATGTCTGGAGCAATTTCCTGGGCGACGAGTTCTTATAATGGATAAAGAGACGGCGAGCACACGAAAACGCGCCGAGGCTATTATTAAAGAATTTTATACCGAGCGCAGTGTGATTCTAGTCGGTACCCAGATCGCACTACCCTTTCTCACCCGAGACCTAGTCACCTACACAGCGGTTGTTTCGTATGACGCAACTCGAGCGACGCCAACCTGGCGCGCCGACGAACAAACGCTTCGGTTACTTCTCCAGCTTCGAGACATCACTGAACGTGAAGTAATCGTGCAAACACGGTCGCCCAAAGATGCACTCCTCAGCATCGCAGAAAGCGGTCTGATAGAAAATTTCTATACCGAGGAGTTAGAACTGAGAGAACAGCTCAAATATCCACCCTTTGCTGTCTTTGTACTTTTAAGCTGGCAAGGTACCCCTGAAATAGTTAAGAAAACTGAACAAGAAATCGTGTCGCGCACCCCGATGTATTCACCAACCTGCTATAACAGTCCCCTCTCATCAGTCTCCAAAATTCTCCGGCACGCCCTGTTTAGAATCCCACTTCGAGATCCTCACCTACCTGAATTCATGCGAACCGTCAGATATTTTCCTCCCTACGTGAAAATAGAGGTAAACCCCGGACGGATTGTCTAATCTTCAAAGCTGTGCTAATTTGGTCATACTAATCTCAACTTGTCTATGGCAACGCTCGTACCTGAAAACCACCCCGTCCTCCACAGTATCGCTGAAGAGGTCACCCTTGAAGAATTTAAAAATGGCACCGTAGCCAAAATCATCAAAGATCTACGGGGTGCCATTAAAACCTACAAGGTCGACGGTTTCACCGCGGTAGCAATTGCTGCTCCACAGATCGGCGTCGGGAAGCGTGTGTTTATTATCGAAGACCAGAGTAAAGACGATGACCGCCTCCCTACCATCATCGCTATCAATCCACGCTTCACCAAGCTTTCAAAAAAAAGTCATGTAGTTGGTGAAGGCTGCCTCTCTATCCCCGACCGGTACGGACTCGTGCGCCGATCCACCAATGTCACACTCGAAGCCTATGATGAATTAGGTCACAAATTTACCCGCGGAGCTGGTGGTCTCCTCGCGCAGATTATGCAACATGAATACGATCACCTGGATGGTATCCTCTTCACTGATCGAGCTGAGAAGGTCTGGGAAAAAGACGAGCTTAGTTCTCGTACAACTACAGAAGCTCCACTCACATGAAGTTTGCCTTCTTTGGTACCCCAGACATTGCGACGATTGCCCTCGATGCAATGGCAGCGTCTAGTTTTGTACCAAGTCTTGTTATCGCAAATCCTGATGCACCAACGGGCCGCAAGCAAATAATTACTCCACCGCCCACAAAGGTCTGGGCAGCAGAACGAGGTATTCCGGTCTTCCAACCAATTTCCCTTAAAGAGCCGGCCGAACTTAGCCCACTCACTTCAACTACTTGGGATTTTTTTGTCGTGTTTGCATACGGCAAACTCATACCCGAATGGCTTATCGAACTCCCAAAATTCAAGACCATCAATGCCCACCCCTCCCTCCTACCCAAACTTCGCGGTGCAAGTCCTATCCGAAGCACACTCCTCACCGACCTTGCTGCCTGTGGTGTCACCATCATGCTTATGGATAAAGAGCTCGATCATGGACCGATTCTATTGCAGCAGGTAGTCTCGCTACCCAAACCGATACCAGGTCGTGAACTTGATCACACCCTAAGCCGCATCGCTGGCGAGCTCCTTGTCCAGGTAATGCACGGACTCACGACCGGAACAGTGACCCCAACGCCACAAGACCATAGTCAAGCGACGTTCTGTACCAAAATCACCAAAGATATGGCTGAACTAGCAATTGATCCCTCTAAGCTCCCCACAGGAGAGACTGCGTATGCGTACTATCGCAAAATCTGCGCCTTCGACGGCTGGCCAGAAACATTTTTTATCCACGACAATAAGCGCTTCAAAATCAAGGCTGCCGAACTAACCAATACCGGCGAACTTCGCATCACCCGCATCGTTCCCGAAGGCAAGAACGAGATGGATTTTTTTGCTTATTTTAAAATTTAAAAAATGCCTGGTCGCACGACCAGGCATTTTTTATCAACTAAATCTAAGCATCTCCTTAAATTTTCTTGCCCCACGACGCACGAGACTCAAATGTCTATCATTGGATCGCTGCATCTCGGTTGCCAAGTCATCTTTCACAATATCAAGCGCTGCCTCAAAGGTCTCTTGCGTAGACTCCGAACGAAAAACTTTTCCTGCCACAAAGACATTTACCTCCACTCGGCAGACTGGACCTGATTTGTGCGCGACCACTTTTTCAAACTCTACCTCAGTTCGTACATCTGTTTCAGTACCAACATACTTTTCAAGGGCAGCAAGCTTTTGCTCCACCAGTGTCCGAATCGAACTATCGGTTCCACTGTGAGTATGCTTTAGTGTGATGTTTTTTGTCACCATGTTTTACATGACTTAGACCTCACTCATAATGCTATAGATCTTTCGCTGACTCTAATGCCCAACAACCAACCGCACCTGCTTTTCAGAAATCTGCATCTGCTCCGCGATCATCACCCTGACTCGCACTACCCCTCGCAAGATACGCACGCATTGTCACTGATATGCATACGAACCTTCGGCGCAGTCTTCACTCCATAGTGAGTCTGTAAATGAGCTACGATAGCATCTGACTCATACATCTCCACCGCTCGGATTGTATCAACGAGATAAGGCACCTGTATTTTCCCTCCCCGTGCCAAGAGCTCATCCGCGATTGTTTGGTCTGAGATATCTTTCAGCTCGACCTCAAGACCGAGACGATCAATAACTGCCATTACCCGCCGACAAAATGCGCACGTTGGTCGAAAGTACAGTGTAAGCATAGAAAACAATTTATTAACTAATACCTAAAGTATACTACGTCCCGACCACTCCTTCATCCCCACCCCTTGCTGCCTTTGTTTCCTTGAATATTATTCGGTTTTCTGTACAATGCTTCCTATTGCGTAGTCACACCGCGACCACGTAAAACAATCTTCCTCGGTAGCTCAGCGGTAGAGCAGGCGACTGTTAATCGCTTGGTCGCAGGTTCGAATCCTGCCCGGGGAGCATATAAAAGCTTAAGCACGTCTTCGGACGTGTTTTTGCTTTTAATGCTCCCCGGGAGCAACAGTCTGGGAGACTGTTGCGTCAGGATTCGAAGCCGGATTGAGCTAGATTTGAGCTTGCGAGGAATCTAGCCAATTTGGGTACTGGTCGTGTAACGACCGAAACTCCTGCTGGGGAGCAACGAAAAAAGCGCTATTATAGCGCTTTTTTCTGTGTACCTCCGAGAGGATTCAAACTTTTGGTTGACTTCCCCCTTACTTCCCTGTTAAGTATCTTCCATACTCGGTATGTCCTGAGTGTTCATTAAAAGAGGTGCTGCTGTGCAGACATATATTACTACAGTGTATACCCTGGCGGTGAATCACCCCATGACTACGCTCATGGTCCTATTCACCCTATCTGTTCTTTGGTGTGTCTGGATACAGATACCCAAGCGATTCGGGTACTACGTCATGGACGGAAAGATCGTACATGCAACGTTCGACGGAAGAAACTACATAGAGAGAGACGTGCGAGGGAGACTCTTTGTCTTTTTCTTCTGTAGAAAACACGGTATCAAGCTCCATCTAATCTGGATGCTGTCCGTGTCGATCATCGAACTGTTCCTCACTTTGATACGAATTCCCAAACCTATGAAATATGCATGGGATGGTGGCTTCGCAGCCATCATGGTGTATCCGCTTTCGAAGACGCGTCGACACTGGGTACTCGGATGCATCAGGGTCGGATGGTTCCCTTGGAAGCGCGATGTGACAATCAAACGAATTCTCAAGGAGAACGACGGTCACATGCCGTTTCCGCTCAGAGGTATTCTCTTGGATCTGGAGTATGGCAAAGAGAAAAGGATACCAGAGCGAAATAAGTCTGAGTACTTAATTCGCCGATTCCTCTAACTCGTTCTAGCACCAGAACCGCCACACCAGGCGGAAGAAAGGACCGTCGTCCCAACTTCCCCATTCGGTGCGGCGGTTCTTTCTTTTATATAAACAGACTTCGGTCCCATTCTATTAATCATCACCAATCGGACCTCACTAGATGTCATTAAACCCGTTATACCTATTTGACATATCTAATATATAGTTGTATTATCAAAACAGATACCACACGCTTCTTCCTTTGGGATTCCCCAAAAAAGAGGCGAGGAATGTCCTTGCCCTTAGATCCTTTTTGAGGGCAAGTTAGCCTCAAACTGGAGATCATAGTCATGGTCAGCGTACGGGAATGCCCGAGATCACTTGCGATCAAAAAGCACGAGGGCTTGATCAATCGACTCGCTAAGCATCAAATTACTAAGTTGCCTGCCAACATTGAATTGAGCGATCTGATTCAAGCCGCCCGCATCGGCGTTCACGAAGCACTTACCCGCTTCGATCCGAGCCAAGGCGTGTCATTTGAAACCTTTGCTTCAAACCGAATCAAGGGTGCCATGCTTGACTTCTTGCGCGAAGGAGACTGGGCGCTTCGAAGTCATCGTAGGAATATGAGACGTATCGACGCAGCAGTCGAAGCACTTTGCCACCACAACGGACGAAACCCGAGTGAAGGAGAGATTGCGAGCTTTATGGGGGTGTCATGTTCTGAACTTCGAGAAATGAGGCTTAAGGACCACACCACCAAAATCATTCACACCGAGGATATGGAAAATGACGAGGGTCTCGATATCCCCGGTGAAGATCACCTCGAACCTCACGCGATTCTTGAAGAAAAGACAAGGCGTGAGAAGTTGGTGGCAGCAATTGCAACGCTCCCTGAGCAAATGCAGCGTGTCATGGAAATGTTCTATGAGCACGACCTCACGCTGAGCGAGATTGGCGATGAGCTTGGTCTCACTGAAAGTCGGATCTGCCAACTACACGGTGAGGCTTTGGAGAAGCTCCGAGCGAAGGTAAAGGTCACCACTCGATTCGTTAAGTCTCATTCAGCGGTCAACCCCTCTCTTCAGCCAGACCGAGAAACCTCGCGGAAGCAGACACGTCGATTAGATCCTTCATTACAAAAACACCCTTACTCCGACATCGTCACTCCGGGATTTAGGTTCTAGAGCTGGTGATCAGCGGAACAAAACGAGTCGCCTCATACCCGAGGCGACTTTTCTTTTACTCCCCTATCGAAACCATATCTCGTTGTTTCATTTTAGAGACAATCAATGTTCAAAGGGGTGGCTCAAGACAAAATCTGACTGCTATACTATTGGAATGACTCTCGTTTATATCTCTCTCTTAATAAATAGTGTCGTGGCGGGTTTTTGGGGTATCGTACTTAGTTTCAAATTATTTCCCAAACTAGCGGCCGTGTACGGTATTGACGGACCCGGCTTGCGGATACTAGGGAGTATGTACCTCTCGATCGCACTCATCAGTTTAACCGCTTTGCTGTGGCCAACATATGCACTTCTCATTATTACCATCCTCTTTCCCTTTCAAATAATCTACAAGCTCCTCACCCTACCTTTTGTTGGTACCCTTAGGCATCCAGTCGTACGAGCAAATCTTGTCATTGCCATCATACTGGCTATTACTTGGTATCATTCAGTTTATTACTCAGCCGCATACTAAAATGTTATTACCTGTTACTACCCTTACCGCCTCAATGATCGCCCTACTCTTTATCGGCCTTAGTCTTCGCGTCATCAATATGCGTCGCACTGGAATAGGACCAGCGGTCGGCCTCAATGAAGACGAGCGGTTTCTTCGCGCTGTCCGCGCCCACGCGAACGCGGCTGAGTACGTTCCGCTATTTCTAATCTTACTTGGTTTATACGAACTAGCCGGCGGTAGCAAGGTCTGGCTTGTAAGTGGTGCAACACTATTTGTCCTAAGTCGGATCTTGCACGCAATCGGATTCGGATTTATTGGTACTGGTCCATGGCGAGTACTCGGCATGATTGGAACCAACACAGCAATACTATTGTTTGTGATATTAAATCTCTGGCTCTTTGTTTAAGACGTTGAAAGAAAGTCAGGGCCGAGCACTGTGTTTAAATCACTGCTCCATCAAAATCCCGATCAAGGATATACCGTTCGATTACTTCTGGATGTTCACCCCGTACACAAGCAGCCACGAAGGCTTCAGCGGCCGCACTATCAGTAAAGGTCATGTACATCAAGGCACTTTCGCAGGCAACGGCTGGATTGATTTTTACGTTTACGCTCGGCCTATCTGACGAAGGTGAAATAAACGTAACTGAGTGCACCAGAGATTGAAAATCACCATAGATTCTTGATTGTGTAGTTGCTCACCTGAAAGTGTAACAAGCGGAGCTCTCTATACTCCACACCGAAGCTTTTCATACCTACACATCACAGCTATACTAGACAGAGTACCGCTTTATGGACCCAGATGATCAAGCCCTGATTACAGCCTATAAAAATGGCGACCCTGACGCCTTTGGTGTTCTCTATGACCGATATATTGAACGTATCTACCGGTTTATCTACTACAAGACATTTGATACTGCGACCGCTGAAGACCTCACGAGTAGCACTTTCTATAAAGCGCTCACGAAGATTGATACCCTCGACTTGTCACGAGGTAATTTCTCCACTTGGATCTATCGCATCGCGCGTAACACCGTTATAGATCACTATCGAACCGATCGAGAAGAGACCGGAATGAGTGACGATGTATTTGATCTCCCTGTTGATGATCGTACCGTAGAATCACTCGATGCACGTCACGCTCTCGCTACTGTAACAAGCTACCTAAAAAATCTTAGTGCCGAGCAACGCGAGATTATAACCCTCCGTATCTGGGAAGAACGTTCTTATAAAGAGATTGCAGAGATCATTGGTGGTACGGAAGGGAGCGTAAAAATGTCGTTCTCACGAACTATCCGGAAACTCCGCGAAGATCTCGGACCGCTCACTACCCTCGCCCTCCTCATGCTCTTGAATACCCCTGTTACCAATACTTGCACCGAACGTATACTTTAGTATGGAAACCCCACGTGACAATCGCATAACTAACATACTTACCGAACTCTACGCCCTTGATCCGGACTTGGAGCGATTTAAGGATGACTTGCCTCAGATTATTGCGACTTTTGAAGCTTACCGTCCAGAAATCATTCTCAATGAAAAATTTGTCGCCGAGCTTCGAACGTCATTGCTTGCCAAACAGGTAAAACCACTAGCAACGATGTCAACACCAGTAGCAAGTCCCTATCTCTGGTGGTTTTCGCGCTTAGCACCCGTTGGTGTCGTTGTGGGTCTACTCATGATCATGCTCATCCCCGATCGCACAAAATCCCCCACCGTGAGCACTCCACCCCTAACACCTACCGTAACTCCTGCGGATACCGAAATGGAAATGCAAACGTTTGGTGCACCACCAGCTGATGATTCTCTGTTATTTAAAGCAGCACCAGTGAGTGAGTTCGTCCCTGCCCCACTTGAAGTTACTCCACCAATTGTTGGTTCAACGCTTTCGATTTTGTCACTCAACGCTCCCGCAGCAGGCTGGCTTGTCGTCTACGAAGATCGTGGGGGCGAATTCGGAGACATCCTCTCAAGGACACTTGTTTCAGCAGGTGAATATTCTGATCTTCAAATCGCCTTGGATCGACCACTGAGATATCCTGAAATGATAACCGTAGTACTCTACACTGCAACTAACACAGAACAATTCGTTGCGGCAGCAGAGATGATTCAGACTGATCCCCAAGTCTTGTCCCCAATAATGATTACGATCCCCGTCGTTAGTGAGCTAGAACTGGAGTTAATGGAATAGTTATTACCTCGGGTATAAACTAAAAACAGCCCCGAAGAAACTCTAATCCATCAGGATGGATTGTGTGACCAAGCCCATCATAAAAAACAGCGTCTACCTGTCCATCGTGCTGCCTGAAATAGTCAGCCGTAGCCACAACCCGCGCCGCCGGTATATGAAAGTCATTTCGATCACAGCCAATATAAACCGGCGTCCCCGCTAAAGATCCCTTGTAATCGTGTGCCACATCTTGATCTTCACCGATCAATCCACCACTCCAGAGCGCCGCTCCGAGATAGCGCTCTGGGTGACGTTTTAAAAATTCTGCCGCAAGACATGCTCCCTGCGAAAAACCTCCAAGTGCTACGCTCTGTGGCTCGATACCAAAGTCTAGACGAAGGTACTCAGCGCAGTCGCTTAATCTTTTTATTGATTCATCAAGAAAGGGTTGATTAAAATGGACCGGTGCAGTAAAGCGAGTTGGGTACCATGAGTTTCCTTCAGCTTGTGGCAATACAGTTACAACATCACGCGGTATCGCTAGCCTGCTCACGATCGGCAGCATTGATTCGGCGGTCGCTCCCCGTCCATGGAGGAGTACGAGCGCTCGCTGTGGCTTATCTGTAGCCTCAACACAAACTAATCTGCCGAGCCGTGGCACAGAGATTTCTTGATGATCTATCATGGGTTATGTCGAGGTAATGACAATGGTACAAGTCCAGCTTCGATGAGGTGTCGAATCTGCTCATACGCTGCCGGTAACAAAAGATGTTCGCCCAGTTCGCTTGGTGACTCATCGATCGTAAAGCCAATATCATCAGTTGCAATCTCAAAGAGCACCGCGGCAGGAGTCATGAAATAAGTCGAGTGGAAGTACTTTCGATCAACTAATCCCGTTGATCCAACCCCGAGGGCATTAACCTGTTTTCGGAGCAAGTCCCGTTCATCATCATCGTGCGCTTGAAAAGCGATGTGATGGACCGAGCCCGCGCCTTGACGAGCCGGTAGAGGATCAGCACTCATTCGGGTAGCAAGAAACTTACCAGGCCACACTGTTGCTTGATATCGAGAAACACCACCACGAGTCTCTACCACTTCATAGCCAAGACCTTCAGTCAAAACGGGCTCGAGTGTCACAGTCGTTGGTAAATCGAGGAGTGCCCCATAGAACCCCCGGAGACTATACTCACGAGCGATCGGTCCTGCTTCCCAGTGCACAACCGAACTTTCGATATCGGCTTCAACCAAGCCAATCAAAAGTCCGTCCGGATCAGAAATCATGAGACACACTTCACCAAATGGAAGGGTTCGTTCTTCGTACATAACCCCAGCTACTTGAGCACGATCCCTCCAAAAGCTCATCGTCCCTACCGGGATGGCATAGTAAATACTACTCACTTCACCATTACCCCGTACTCCCGGCGAAACATTCTTCCAATAAAAAAACGTCATGATAGTTCCCGGCGATCCGACAGCATCTCCATAGTAGAGATGATACGCATTTGGATCATCAAAATTCACCGTTCGCTTCACGAGTCGCTGCCCCAAGAAACCTTCATAGAAATTAAGATTCTTCTGCGGGTCACTGGTAATTGCGGTAACATGATGAATTCCTCTCGTTTTTGTCATAAGTATATTGTATGACAGACCGACAATAATTTCGAATCACACTTGAAGGGAGACATTTCAAAAACCGGTACACGACGTGTACCGGTTTTCCTCTCAATAGAATTAGAGGCTACCAAACCGTTCGGTGAAGAGCCGAATGAGGGTTGCAAGGAGTCGTTCAAGTTCAGCCACCTGTGCTCGCAATTCAGCTTCACGAAGGGTTGATGTTGACTTGTTATTTCCAAGCCCTGGGCGATCATCGTCACAGTCTGCAGGATTATAAGAAACGGCCAGGTCAGCGGCTCGACTCGGTCGATCTTCTACCTCAACGATAAGTGCGGCTTGTACTTCAGTGAGGCCTAAATCATACCGATCTGCCACCGCTTCTGCTATCGCACGAGTAGTCGTCGCTTCGGTAGTAAAAACTTTCTGAGCGCCGGAGGTAAGTTCAACTTTTACAATCGTGATGTCTGTAAACACGTCAGCTTCGACTTCGAGTTCATTCTCGTCATCAACGCGGCAGGGCTTTACATAGTCCTTATCTCTCTCAGAATGACGCGGTGTCTTGAACTCATCACGAGAACGACTCAAACGATCTTCTACCTCAAACTCAAGTGCTGCGGCCACCGCAGATTCAGAGAGGTTAAACTTCTCCGCCACCACATCGATCACTGCTGCTTCAGTATCAGCCGCTGTGGTAAAGGTGTATTCTTCCCCATTTGTGAGCTCAACTTTTACAATCGTAGTGTCTGTAAATACGTCAACTTCGACTTCGAGTTCATTCTCGTCATCTCTTTCATCCTCATCTTCATCATCATCTTCGTCATCCTCACCCCAATCGTCGTCTCGATATTCAACCCGATCAGTATCATCCTCTCCACCACGAGCAAAGGCAGCTGTTGGTTGACCAATCGCCACGAACATACATGCGACGAGTAAAATGCTGAGTGATATTTGTTTCATATGATATGTAGTCTATATAAATTTATGACGCTTATTATGTGACTGAGTCACTAACACTTCTATAATGGTACCGACTGACTCGTTCGTTACATCAGCGTACATCTTGCAGTAAGACGACCTTAGAACCTATAATGAGTCAATGCCACTCATATCATTTCTAAACTTAAGCCTTTCACTAGCAAGTCTGTTTATTTTAGCCGCAACCATAGCTTTAGCGGTTGACTATTTTGTGTATGGCGGAAAGTATTTTTCTCGACTCCTCGAGCGGACTGCTTGGCCGCTTATCATGCTCCTTACTAGCGGTTCCGTTGTATTATCACTGCTGTATTCCGAATACTTTGGTTTTATTCCTTGCTCACTCTGCTGGCTGCAACGCATCGCTATCTATCCTCAAGCGCTCCTGTCGATCATTGCGTACCGAACCCGTGATACCATTAATTTTCCCAGCTACGGTATCGCGCTTTCAATGTTAGGTTTCGTTGTAGCGGTGTATCAATATATTTACCAAATGATTCCAGCTGAAATTCGTGAATCCGGCGCTCTTCCGTGCCTCGCTGATGGTACAGGAGCAGACTGTGCCTCAAAGGTCATTGACCTGTTTGGTTTTGTAACCTTCCCCTTTATTTCTGCAGTCACGTTTGCATTCCTCATCATGGTGTATTTATACCTTCGTCGTGCTACAACCAAATCATAATTACTTGTTTCAAGACTCAAGAACTGTATAATCGGACATAACCACAACGCTTGATTACAAGGAGGTTGCCGTGGAGTACATTCCCTCTGGATTCACACCCGACTACCGTCGTGCCTACTCAGTATTCGCACACCTCATCGGCGCTCGTCACGAGCAGAATTTCCCCTATACAACAGAGGCTCTGGCCCGGAGACCACAAGAGCAAGTGCCACCCGAACTACGAGCAAACCCAAACTTTCTCTTTTACCTTACCCACATGATGCGCGGCATGCTCACCAGCGATTACGCCGCTCGTCAGGTCGTACAACTCTGGCGTCGTCGACCCGACCTCTTTGATCCGAAGGCGGTTACGAAACTCAGTGAGAGTAAGGTACAGTATCAGCTTGAGCAAGTATTCGAGCGCGTCCCAAAGCACCAACGCTATGCGGAAGCTTGGTTTCGTAACTCAAGACTACTCCTTGCCTGGGGTGGCGATATCCGCAATGTCTACCACGAGGTTACGACCGAGGCTGAGGTACGAGCACGGGTGGTAAATAAGCGTCGGTACCACCTCCCGCCACGAGAACAAGGATTCTTCTGCTTCCAGGCAAAGATGTGCTCACTCTTGACCTACTTCCTTATGAGTGAGGATCATATACCTCACATCAGCATGTCACCGCCGATTGATTTTCATCACATGCGTGCCATGGTTGGTACACGGATCATACCGTTACCTCCTGGTCGCTACCAACCGAGAGCTGTCGAACGACTCGCTGACCAGGTCGGACGACGGTATCTCGATCGGTTTGTTGAGATGAACCCAGTGGACTTCGCTGACCTTCTATTCATCCTCTCTCGAGAAGGGTGCTCCCGAGCGGTTAAGGAAGAAAGTCCCGATTGGTCAGACGAGCGAGTTTTGTCACAGTACCATCGGACCTGCGGTCGGTGTCCCATCGAAAGACACTGCACCCACACCGCACTTCAGGAGTCTTACTCTACACCAAGGGAGAAGGTACTGAGCGTGTAATCCATGTAGTACCTCGTCCAAGACCACCGCCCCGTTTGCGGTGAATTTCCGGCGTCGTTTCAATACGACGCCGGATTCTTTGTTATACTTACCATACGCAATTAGTTAACCCTAGATTAATTTTAAGTATGAACACAATACAACTCATTTACATTTACCTCCTCACTATCCCGGCTTTTTTCATCATTGATATGATCTGGCTCGGCCTCGTGGCTAATAAATTTTACCAGTCACAACTTGGTCATCTACTTGGTCCTGTCAACTGGCCAGCGGCGATTATTTTTTATTTACTCTACATCGTCGGGATTATTATTTTCGCTGTTCACCCCGCTCTCGTTGCAGGGTCATTCGGAAAAGCGGTCTTGCTTGGTGCCCTCTTTGGCTTCTTTGCGTACGCGACCTACGATCTCACTAACCTCGCAACGCTTAAAGATTGGCCTATCTTGGTCACTATTGTTGACCTTATCTGGGGTACCGTTTTGACTGGAAGCGTTGCGGCTGCGAGTTATTATCTAGCTAAAACCTTTGTCCTCTAAACGACTATGTTTATAGACTTACTCAGTAGCCACCTCACACTCATCGGAAGCATCATTGGTATATTTGTTTCAGCACTCTTTATTATCTCTATTATTATCAAGCGAAACGACATCGCTGACATTGCCTGGGGTACCGGCATATTCATCGTTGCACTCGCTAGTTTTATCACGCTAGAAACACCACCAATTCTCACGTGGACACTCACAGCCCTCGCATTGCTCTGGGGCGGACGGCTCTCGCTTCGCATCCTCCTTCGCAATATCAAGAAAACCGAGGATCCTCGCTATAAAAAATGGCGCGATGCATGGGGTTCATGGTTCTACGTGCGAAGTTACTTTCAAGTCTACCTCCTCCAAGGTGCACTCATGGTGGTGATTGGGTATCCCTTCGTCCATGCGGCACTCTACGCAAACGAGGCTCCGTTCGGCGCCATACAAATGATTGGTATCTTTATCTGGTGTGTTGGATTCTTCTTTGAAGTTGTTGGTGACTGGCAACTTGATCGGTTTCTTGCCGATCCTCAGAATCGGGGGAAAATTATGAGCTCTGGGTTATGGCGTTACTCCCGTCATCCAAATTACTTTGGCGAAATTACTATGTGGTGGGGCATCTGGCTCATGGTAGCGACACTACCCTTTGGCATACTCGCGCTCGTGAGCCCACTTATGATTACGTTTCTCATCACCAAAGTTTCAGGGATCCCGATGCTTGAAGAACGATTCAGTGGTAACGCTGAATTTGAATCATATAAAAAGCGAACGAGTGTTCTAATTCCGCTTCCGCCGCGAAGTAGTGCTACTGACTAAGATATTCTTCGTTGTATCGCACCATTGCTTTCTCAATCAGTCTGATACCTGCACCTTTCTTCGTTGCCACATAGTAGCCATCGGCTGTTTTCTCGATCAGATGATCGACGGTGAGTTTCTTTAGCTTACTCGTTAATGTTCTTGATGAGATATGTGGCAAGGCAGCTTCTAATGCACAAAACCGTTTTGGACCTTCGATGAGCGCGTGTAAGATTAATATCGTCCACGTATCTGAAAGTAGTTTGGCAACACGGGTAACCGGACACTCTGGAGTAAGTTCGTGTTTTGACATAGCAGCCACTATAGCAAAACCTTTTTTACTTTACAATGTAAAGTTAGTGTGCCGCATCATGTTCGTGGCTTTACAAAGTAAAGTAATTGGATCTATACTTACCCGATAACTTATAATATAAAATTCGCATTATGCATTCACTACCAGAAGCCCTCGCCTGGCGCTACGCCACTAATCAATTCGATACTGAAAAAAGTGTTCCCGAAGTTGAGATCGCAAGCATTCTTGAGGCCGGTAACCTTATGCCAACCGCTTATGGTCTACAACCATTTCGCTTTATTGTCATCAGTGATAAAGCGACGAAAGAATCTCTTGTTCCACATTCCTACGGTCAGCGACATGTTGCAGAAAATTCACATCTCGTTGTTATCGCTGCTCGAACTGACATCGACGAAGCCATGATCACCGAATACACTACCCGCATCGAATCCACTCGAGGTTTACCAGCTGGAGCGGTTGATGCTTTTAAAGCGATGATGGTTGGTGACCTCACAAACCGCACCCCCCAAGAACGTCTCGTCTGGGCACAAAAGCAAGCCTATATAGCGCTTGGTGGAATGATGGCAGCAGCTTCACTCCTTACCGTGGATAATCACGCTCTTGAAGGATTTGATCCGCTTGCATACAACACAGTCCTCGGTCTTACTGAAAAGAACCTCCACGCTACGGTACTACTCGCCCTTGGTTACCGTTCACCAGATGACGCCTGGCAAACCTATAAAAAGGTACGTCTTGCTCCTCAAACCCTCGTCATATCACACCCATAGGTCTTTGTTGTGTATACGCGCTTTCGATACCCAGTCAAAAAGGTTATAATTCGGGTATTGTTTAGTAAATAATAATATCATTCATGAACACACAGATTACACACACTACTTTGATCGTAAGCGTGATTGTAGCTGCTCTTGGTTTTGCATTTCTTGCAACTACTGTACCAGCACATGCACAAACAAACGCTTCAGGTACTGCAACGAGTACTGTTCCAAAGCCAAAACCAAAGCCAAAAGTAGACAATACTTGTATTGCTGAGGCAGTTTCTGATCGTGAAGATGAAATTGCTCTTGCGTGGGATACCTTTAATACGGATATCAAGACCGCACTTACGGCCCGCAAGACCGCGCTCGTAGATGCTTGGAATAAAGAAACTATCAAGGATCGTACAGCCGGAGTAAAAGCTGCTTGGAAGACCTGGCGTGCAAGTAGTAAAGAAGCTCACACTGAACTTCGTAACGAACGAAAGGCTGCTTGGGATACCTTCAAGACTACCGCCAAGAACGAGTGTAAAATGAACGTCCCACAAGACGAAGCGCTTGAGAAAGCGAAGAGTGACAACGTAGCGCTCTAGTTACCAGTCCGAAGTAAAACACCACCGCCACAAGCGGTGGTGTTTTACTTACGCTATACTGTACTAATGGACCCCCGACGTACTATATTTATTATGATGATGCTTGGTGGCTTTGTCGGTGGTTTTATACCTACTCTATGGGGAGCTGGCGGACTTTCCTTTGCATCACTCTTTGGTAATGCTCTTGGTGGCTTTGTTGGTATTTGGATTGGTTTTAAACTCACCCGTTAAATACGCTGGGTATGTCACGATCCTCGGCTTTGGTTAAAATACTCCTCTCAGCCATTCTTCCCGTGGTCATTCTGAGTGCGGCAACGTTCTTTTCCTACACAACATTGGTCACCAGCGAAAAGCCCACACCTCTTTCAGTCGAGCCAACACCTAAGGTGCTCCCTGATTCATCAAACATACCAAATATAGCTCATGCACCGACGAGTACAGAACCTACCCCTGAAAGCTTTGCGTCGCTCCATCAATACATCACCATCATCGATAGCTGCGGACCGGATTATACTGGTGACTGCGTCCGAGCACGAAGTGGTCCAGGAACAAACTATCCCGTGTATGCAAGCCTTCGAACCGGCATGGTTCTTAAGGTATCCGATATCGTTTTTGGTGAAGACGGCTCACGCTGGTATAAAATCGCTTTTGATGAGTGGCTTCGGTATCCAGATCGATTACTGGGAGACTGGTATGTGTCGGCAGCATATGGTTCTTCACTCTACGATATCGGTGACCGTACGATGTCTTCACCAGAATTTTCAACAACCTCCCAAAAGCGAATTGTTGTAGATCGAGGCGACCAAACTCTCACCGCCTCTGAGGGAACTGATGAGATTATGAGCTTCAAGATCTCAACCGGTCTTGAATTAACACCCACTCCACGCGGTACGTTTCAGATTTTTAAAATGACCCCAAGTCGCTATATGCAAGGTCCCCTTCCATATCTTGCTGATCAGCAAGTTTACGACCTCCCCGGAGTACCGTGGAATCTTTATTTTACTAAAGAGGGTGCCGTCATTCATGGCGCGTATTGGCACGAAAGCTTTGGTTCACCGTATTCACATGGGTGCGTGAATTTGAGTCCGTCAGACGCTAAGCAGCTTTATGACTGGTCAGAACTCGGAACTGAAGTCGTCGTACGGGATTAATAAACATGACCGGCGGACACTAATCAATATTGGTAACCAACAATAGAGACCGTCTAATCGTTCTCGTCTGGGTCACCAATTTCAGCATATGCTTCACCGACAATTTCTCGTTCAGTAGTATCGATAAGACCATCTCGTAATGTCTTTAAGACTCCGATTACCTCGGCTTCACGATACCCTTTAGCAATTAATTCCTCAGCTTTTTCTAACACCACGTTATCAAAAGCGGTACTCTTTTTAAGGGCCTCAAGAAAAATTCCTTCAAACGGGTGCGCCATAACTATTTCATATCAAGGATCAACCCGCCCCACGTAAAGTCTGTTGCTCCCATACCGATTCCCGTTTCAGGATGATAACACTCGCGGAACCCAGACTGTTCAATCAATCGTACAAGTTTTTCTTTGATTTCTGCCGCCTCATTTGTGAAGCCGTACCGGACTAGACCATGGTATATAAACCACTGCGGTGCGAACCAAATTGGTCCACGCCAGAGATGATCATTCGGATTGTAGGTTGGCTCAGTTTTTGCTGTGCTCGTGAGACCACATGGTGTCATAAAGTACTTTTCATCTCGAAGATACGTTGTGACAAGCATTTCTGCTTCTTGAGGTGTGAGAAATCCGCCATAGAGCGGCATAAAAATATTCCACGTAAGCACCTCAAGCGGTTTCTTGGCGAGGTGATCATAAGAAAGAAAAACGTCACGAGACCGTAGTTTTTCCATAATATCGCACTGTACCGCAGCAGCGTGAGATGCGTATTCGGCTGACTCTTCGGGATATCCGAGTAAATGCGCGATTTTTGCCATCGCTACCAAGTCCTCCGCATAGAGAACATTAAACACTACATCTGCTACTCCGAAATACGAACTCAGACAATCTCGTGCCGCTAAATTACACTCAGCATTTTTAGCAATTAACGCTAAACGCTTAAGGCGATTTTCATCTGCAGTATGTTCCGGCTTTAAGTTGAGCGCAGTATCAAAACGAGGCGAATTATCCTCGCCAGATTCTTCAGGATTAATGAGGTACACTAGTGAATCAGTACCGAAGGTTCGCTCCACTGCAAGGTATGCATAATGTTGTCGTAACGATCCATACAGCGGTCGTAAAAACTCAAGGTCCTTATCAACCTCGTACACACGCAGGGTGACCATCGCCACGAGTGGTGGCTGTGTTAGAGTACTGCTACCACGCTGCTTCCAAGCAGCGTTAATCTCGTCCCCTCTCGCCTCTCGTCCCCAATTAGGTAATTCGCCATCATCGTCCTCTTCAACAGCTTCAGCTCGCCAATTTATCATGTGCGGAAACATTCCTGAAGGGAGCGGATGGGTAACAACCGACTGAAGTTCACGCTTTGCAGCTTTGAGATCAAAATGCGAAAGAATGATGGCGTGGAAACATGAGTCCCATAACCATTGAAATGAATGGAGATCTGCCGACGGAACCGTGAACTGGTGTCCACCGATTTTACGGCGATTTCGTTTCATGAGCTCAATGACTGCTGCCTCGATATTCATACTCAAAGTATACCGTATCTTTCATTCACTGTAGGGATGTTAACTGTCTATAGTAAACGAGCAATTCTAATCTTGAAATTTGGATCGTCTGACATTACAGAAATTTAGTAAAGCAGTCGCAGGGAATTATTATCAAGACGTCTATTAGTCTTGAATGCATCGAATCGACAAACCATGTGCCTGATTCACCGTGGCACGGCCTAACCCCAGCTGGTTTACGTTTGCTATTCTTCGCCACGCACCAGTTCCAACTTCCGACGACGACCACCAGTAGCCGTTAGTGTCTCGAGAGTTAAACACCGCGGTTAAAACATAGCCGGCTAAGTTAGCGTTAAATGAGGTACTTCCGCCAGCCTTAAGCTTAGTGCCAGCTGGATCGCAACGGTTACCTGTCGCGGTACCGCTACAGTCTTGACCACTATCACTCAAGTACGTCTCGAGTGTATGCCACTCGGCTTCTGTTGGGATATGAAAACCTACCGGACAAATACCTCGCGCCCCCTCGGTCGTAGTATATTGCATTGCCTCATCCCATTGATAGAGACCGCCATCAGGTTTGTTAGGATGATTTGTAGTGCAATTAGTATCAAGATCATCAAAGCAATACTTTTCTATAGTAGCGTTATTAGTCTGATCACCAGCAGCAGAAATTCGGGTACCCACATTCATATTACGATCAAGCCAGCATTGAGAACCAATTGCGAGCGTATTGTACGTGTTACCATCAGCATCTTGGACCGACGCTTCACGACAAATTTTTACTTTTGATCCACTACCAAGAATATAGAGTTGCTCAATTTCTTCAGCTGTAAGGGCACGGTTATAAATTCGAACATCGTCAATGCCACCACTAAAATAACCAGCGAGTCCATTTGATACACCAATCGTTAACTCAGAAGTCGTAGTTCCATACGGAGTACCAATTCGAGAAATTGATCCCTGATTTACGATACCATCGATATAGACTGTCACATCATTACTTGTAGAGCTGGTAGTATTAGTAGTGGCCACAGCAGCAAAATGATGCCAGCGGCCATCATTAAGATTAGTGGAGGCAGAAGTACGTGATGCTGCATTTTGACCGCACGACCCATTAGTTCTTATTGCAAAAGAAAAAGACCCGGACAAGAGAGTGGCTCCCCAACCACCAAAACAGTAACCTTGAGCGACTATAAAACCATTTGGTGAGGCTATGCTCTTAAACCAACCCGTAACTGAAAACGTACTATTTGGGAATTGGTAACCAGTAGACGAACCAACGGTTTGCACATAATCATCAGTACCATCAAAATTGAAAGCTTGGCCGACTTTACCTATTGTGGCTCCGCTTGAAGTAAAGTTGAGTATATCCCCTCGGGGGCCACCGGAAATACTATTTCTTACCTCCCCCGTTGTTGATGCCCAATCCATCTGTGGACCATCAAAGGTCCAGTGCCCAACAAGACCTGATTGTAAACTTGTTGGCGTGGTCGTGAGTCCAATCGTTGAGGTAGCAAGTGTTGAGGTGGCAGCAGTACCGACAGCGAGCCGTGTACCCGTTGCGCCCTGAGCTTGATAATACGTATAGTAGCCAATTCCTAAACTGGCGAGAATCACGAAAAAAATCGTGAAGAGTGAGAATGACTGATTACTATCTCCATGCGCATCTTTATTACCCAAAAATGCAGCAAAAGCTCCCCAGTCACGTGTGGTATCCTTTTTTTCGTTAGCCATAGGTGTTAACGTACGTATTGTACCACTCCTCATTGCAATTAAAACAATAATCCATACAATGCACCTCTATGCCTGAGCTTCCTGAAGTTGAAACCGTTCGCCTCCAACTGCTCCATAAAGTTGTTGATAAACGCATAAAAAAAGTCGAGATTTTCCACCAAAAAACAGTCGGCCATGATCGAACCTTTGGAGACCGACTGACTGGTAAAACCATTGATCATATAGACCGGGTCGGAAAGCTCATGATTTGGAATTTCAAGCGTGAGCCTGATCTTTTTCTTCTTACCCATCTTAAAATGACCGGACAATTCTTCTATCGAGACAAAGCTGGTATCGCCGGTGGTGGTCACTCTATGACCGCCACCGATACGCGGGAATTACCAGGCAAGCACACCCGAGTGGCCTTTTGGTTCACCGACGGTTCCAGGCTGTTCTTTAACGATATGCGTCTCTTTGGCTACACTAAATTAGCAACCGCAGTAGAAGTTACAAAAGCCCGAGCTCAATTTGGTCCAGAACCAATACGAGAAGACTTTGATGTGGAATTATTTATCGAAAAATTACGTAAGCGAAAGACCTCCGTCAAAGCGGCGCTCCTTGATCAATCGTTTATAGCAGGCCTCGGCAATATCTACGTCGACGAAGCTCTCTTTCGCAGCGCTGTCCGCCCCGCCAGACGCGCTCATACCATTACCCGCACCGAGGCCCAGGCGATCGCTCTACATGGTGGCGCGGTGATGCGTCACTCGATTGAAGTAGGTGGCACCACTTTCCAACACTTTGCAGACACCGGTGGTGAAAACGGCAACTACACCGATTTTTTACAAGTCTTCGGCAAACAAAACACACCGTGTGTTATTTGTGGCACCCTCATAAAAAAAGTCCGCGTTGCGGGACGCGGTACTCACTACTGCCCAACCTGTCAAAAGTAATCTAATCGCGGGTCGGCAGAATAATTCGTTCTGGTTCCACCGTAGCTGCAGACGATGCATTTTGCTGTGGTTCAGTTCCGACAATACCCCAACGCACCTTCCCCCACGTCCGTTCGTGTACATAGTAGAAAAAAATCTTCGCGAGGATATCTACCACACCCACACTAGCAACAAGTGCTAAGTCACCAGTCACCACATAGACGACCGTCATGGTAGTAACCGAAGCAATGATTCGCCAGGTAACGCCTTTAGCAATACTTCGAGCATGGGACTCTCTCATACCGCACCAGTATACCATCACCTTAATTCCTCTACAGTTGATAATCCCGAACCATCTACGTACTATAAGGGCACTATGGATGTATCAATAGAATCATCGTGGAAAGCCCTTCTCACCGAGGAATTTGCTCAGGACTATTTTGTTTCTCTTGCCGCGGCCGTGAAAGAAGCGTATTTAACAGGCAGCGTCTACCCCCCACCTAAACTCGTCTTCAACGCCTTTACCCTCTGTCCGTTTGATCGAGTAAAAGTCGTTATTCTTGGTCAGGATCCGTATCATGGCCTTGGTCAGGCTCATGGTCTCTCATTCTCAGTACCAGAAGGTATTAAGAATCCACCATCACTGCAAAATATTTATAAGGAGCTCGCAAGCGATCTGTCGATTAACCCACCACCAAACGGTAACCTTGAACACTGGGCCAGACAGGGCGTCTTACTCCTTAACGCAACCTTAACCGTTTTACCCGGACAACCCGGCTCACACCAAGGACTCGGTTGGGAAAGATTTACCGACACGGTGATCAAAACTGTCTCAGACAAAAAAGAGCATGTGGTCTTCATACTCTGGGGTAAGTACGCTCAGGCAAAAAAAGCTCTTATCGACGAGACAAAACACCTCATTATTGCATCACCTCATCCTTCACCATTCTCTGCTCATACAGGCTTTTTTGGTTCACGGCCTTTTAGTAAAACAAACACTTACCTCACTCAACATAATCACACCCCAATTAATTGGTGACGTTAGAAAACTAGGCTAAACCGGGGAAGAAATCACGCTTGATCTGACGACGAGGCACACCAAGCTCTCGAAGCAGTACTGAATACGCATTCACCATTCCGGGCGGACCAGAGAGATACCATATTCGCTCAAGATAATCAGGGCTATGTCGCTTGATAATCTCAGTAGTCAAATACCCATACTCGTACGATGGCACTCGCTCCTTGGCTAGGATATGTACGACCTTAAGTGGTACGAGTAGCGTCGAAGCTTGTAAGCGGTCTCGATACGCGATATCAGCGGTCGTATTGTTACAATAGTACAAAAGAGTATCAAATTTATTTTCACTCCGCTCCATCTCTCCGATTTGGCTCAAAAATGGAGTAATGCCGATACCTCCGGCTACCATGGCGACTTTTTGAGTTGTTCTTTTTGGCAGTGTAAAGTCTCCCGCGAGTTGACTTGCTACGATAGTATCGCCAGGCTGTAGCTTCTTAAGCGCTTGTTTATAGGTACTTACCCGCTCACCAAAACGAACCGCAATGCGCAGGAACTCATCACTGGGAGCGGCGGCGATAGTAAAGTATCTTCTGATACCTCGATTATCTGATCCGGCATGCGGTAACATCCACTCAAGATATTGACCAGCATTAAAGACAAGTCCATGTGGTTTTTTAAATGAAAACTCGAGTGTATCCTGTGCCACTTCCCGTATAGCCACGAGTGGCACGATGAGTTTTCGTCGCAGGGTCGCAGGGTAAAAAACTATATTACCAAGAATGAGCGCGAGCTCTGGTGTCATCTTAATTCCCAGCGACAAAAAGACGGTGGTTTGCGATATGAATCCAACAGCGGCGCCATACCAGAGTTGCAATCGCTTAGTCGGCGGCATAGTAAAAGGTTCAGTCAACATGAAGAAGGCCAAGAAAAGACTGGGGCCCGAAAGCCAGAAGTTGCCAAGTGCAGTTTCAGTGATTGTTCCAGCAAAACGATACTCTTCAATCAAAAAGACACAAAATGCTACCCCTAAAAAGCTGAGGGCTGGTACCCACTTGCGAACCTTCGCGACAACAGCGCTACCAGCAACAAGGAGTGGGATAAAGAGCTCGGGACGTCCGACCCACCAACTTGATTCAAAGTAGCCCGGGAGATCAAAAATCACATAGGCGAGCGCGAGGAGTACGAGACCGGTCGCCGCCGGATTGATAATATGCTGCTTTTGCCACGCAAAGACAAACTTTGACACGAGCGCGAGCGCTACGACGGCGGCAATAATCCAACTCTCAGCAAGTTGTGACACTGGAGCGGGAATTATCAGAAAATGCAAAATCAGTGCCGTGATCACCGCTGATTCCATATTGACCGGCGTTCGCCATATGTGACTACCGAGCCAGTTGGTACTGAGCGCTGAAACTAACGCGACGGTAAGTGAAAGTAGTTGCTCTATCCCCGAATAAGGGACTAGGCCAATAAATCCAAAAGCGAGCGCCACCGCTGCAATAAACGACAAGGCGAGAGTGACCGTACGGTACATAGCAGTCTGATCAAGCTGACGCTCAACTGATTTCCAAATCGACTGCAGCACACGAAGTATTAGTGTGTTCATATGCTGGTATGGTAGCACAATTCTTGAGTACTTTTAAAAGTAAAGTATACTGGTACCTATTGATAGGTTTAATGTAATCGTAATTTATGCCAATTGTTGTCGCAGTGCTCGGAGTCGTTATTGTTGTAATGGGAACAGTTCTTGTTCTTTCCCCAAACCCCGAGGAAGCTGCCCCCACCTCAGAGCCAATCGTAGAAGAAGCTAATCGTACTGACGAGATGATCGTCGAGGAAGAACTGGTAGTTGAAACTACCCCCAACCCTACTCCAGAGACGACCGTTACTGGTACTACCTTTACTGAAAATGTAAGTTACCTTACCCCAGCGCGCACCGAGCATAAGATGGCCGTAAGCCTGACGATCACTGACGGGATAGTAACCGATGCAAACGTGCTCTACGACGAAGGCGATGGCTACTCAAATCCGAATCACGAACGATTTGATACAGCGTATAAAACTGAAGTGATCGGTAAGCCACTCTCGGAGATTTCTCTCTCTCGCGTTGGTGGCGCCTCACTTACCTCTCAGGCGTTCAACGATGCTGTAGCGAAAATCGCTGCCGCACAGTCATAAAATGTCACTGGTTCTTCCGGCCATCCCTGCCCTCGGCACGACCTGGCTCGTCGAACTCTTTGACGAAGTAAGTACCGAAACTGCGGATGAGACCTCTAGTCTCATCCGCAGTTTCTTGTCTGAATTTGAGCTCAAATACTCTCGCTTTAATCGAGACTCTGTCATCAGCACGATCAATCGTGCAAAAACACTCAAACACCCTGACGATATAACCGCGACCCTTCTCACGCTCGGACAACAGTTCTATAAAGACACGAGCGGTATATTCAATTGTTTAATTGGTGAGCATCTCGCCGCTCGCGGCTATGATACTGACTACAGCTTCATCCCTAAAGTCGAACCAACCAATTTCCCTAACCCGCTCACTGATCTCCATGTCACCGAAAAAGAAATCGTACTTACAAACGGTCTGATTGATCTTGGTGGGTATGGCAAAGGCTATCTTATTGATCATTTGGCAGAGCTCCTTAAAAGCCGTGGTTTCGCGTATTTCCTCATCAATGGTGGCGGTGATATGTACGCGACGAGTGATCATGATACACCGATACCAATCTACCTCGAACACCCCAGTGCTCCCGGTACTTATATCGCAAAGACCATGCTCCACAACCACGGCTTTGCCGCTTCAAGTACTCACAAGCGCCGCTGGAAGGTATCAGGCAAAGAATACTCCCACCTCATCGACACTCGAACTCATAAAACTGAGCATAACTCTGACACCCTCGGCATCTACGTTAAAGCCCCGAATGCCCTTTTAGCTGACGTTTGGTCAACCACGCTTCTCCTCACTGATCCTGCAAATTTCCGCGACCACCTGCATAAAAATAGCATTGACTTCGCCAGCTTCAATATAGAGAAGCAAACACTGATGAGTAGCGCTAGTTTTGACACACTGGCATAACCAATCCCCGAGAGTATCTAGTCGACCCTCAAGGACAAACCTCAAAAACTAACTTACCTATTCTCCGTAAATGAAGTAGCGAATGTTTCGAAAAAAGAATCTACTCTTTTTTCAAGATACCAATCAGCGTAAAACAATAAAGACCAATCTGCACTGAAACTCGTCTTGTACGGATTATGACTAAACCGAAGGTCGTACAAACTATTCTCGTGACCATATACCCGTTTTGCCATGACCGATGGATATAGAGAAGATACAGTCAGGTCTCTGATCACTACCTTGCCTGGGTAGTCAAGATACTGTTCTTTAAATCCTTCAGTATCCCAACCGTCAAATGTTCCTACCATGTCCTGCATAGAAAGTAATGAGACTCTTACTTGTTCGTGAAAAATTTTATGCCTGAAACTTAATACATAGACACCATACCCAGCGGTTACGGTAATATCATTACCCGTCTCAGACGGTGCGGTGTAACGAACAAAGTCTTGCTCAACGATAAAATCATTCGGTACCTCAAAGGAGAAATAATCATTGCTGTATGTGTATGATCCAATCGGCCAGTAGAAAACAGCTATCGGTATTACAAGAAGAATAACTAGTGGCAAAATAAAAAATTTTTTCGAACTCATTCAAATAAGGATACCATAAAGGGCAGTGGGATAAACCAAACCCCCAGGTCTTACCTAGGGGTTTGGTTTAGTATCTTAAATAGGTGTTTCCTACGTAGGTTTAAGAGAAACGGTAAGATTACAGTAAGATCGTCACCTGGTTTTGACTCACCTCAAGTGTGCCAGAGGTGACCGGAAAAGTTTCGGTCTCACCATCAGCTTTACGGACGGTAATTGTACCAGGACGAAGTGCAGTCATAAGTGGCGTGTGATCTGCAAGCAGTGTCATCTCACCTTCACTCCCAGGCACCGTCACAGAGACGATCGCACCTGAAAAGACCGGCGCGTCGACGCGAGCAATCGTGAGCATTAATGTTTTTTGTTCAGCCATAATTTTAAATTATTACCTACTCTCTATCCTGGTGCGTGAGAATTCAGAATCGAACCAAGATGCGAGGCGCTAGAGAAAATTTTCTGAGGTGTACTTAGTTAGTACAGTGAGGAAAAATTTTCTTGCAGCAACAAAGCAGATTGGTTTGATTATGAATTCGTAACCTCGTCTATTGAGCCTTTCATGTAGAAGGATGATTCACTCTTATCATCATGCTTACCATCGAGAATTTCACCGAAGCCACGGATAGTTTCCGCGAGAGATACATATTTACCCGGTGCGCCGGTAAACACTTCAGCAACCGAGAATGGCTGCGCCATGAAGCGTTGAATCTTGCGCGCACGGTACACCGTCTGCTTATCATCTTCCGAGAGCTCTTCAATACCAAGAATCGCAATAATGTCCTGAAGATCCTTATAGCGCTGCAAAGTCTGCTTCACACCCATCGCGACGCGATAGTGCTCTTCGCCAACGATCTGTGGATCAAGCGCTGAGGAGTTACTCTCAAGGGGGTCAATCGCTGGATAGATACCCAGTGACGCAAGTTGACGAGAAAGCACCACGGTTGAATCTAGGTGCGAGAACGTAGTAGCTGGCGCCGGGTCGGTAAGATCGTCAGCCGGTACGTAGACCGCCTGCACTGAAGTGATTGAACCCTTCTTTGTTGAAGTAATACGCTCTTGCATCTTACCCATTTCCTCGGCCAAGGTTGGCTGATACCCTACCGCTGATGATACACGACCAAGGAGTGATGATACTTCCTGACCAGCCTGAGTGAAGCGGAAAACGTTATCCATGAAGAAGAGTACGTCTTTCCCACCCTCATCGCGAAGTGCTTCAGCCATCGTGAGACCAGTGAGTCCAACGCGCGCTCGAGCACCCGGCACCTCGTTCATTTGTCCGAATACGAGCGCAGTCTTATCGAGCACACCTGAATCCTTCATTTCGTGGTAGAGGTCATTACCCTCACGCACACGTTCACCCACACCCGCGAAGACTGAGTAACCACCATGCTCACTCGCTACGTTATGAATGAGTTCCTGGATTAGTACCGTCTTCCCCACTCCCGCACCACCGAAGAGACCGACTTTACCACCCTTAATGAACGGTGCGAGCAGGTCAACTGATTTGATACCGGTTTCAAACACTTCAGTCTTTGTTGACTGCTCGATGAACGCTGGAGCCTCCTGGTGAATGACACGTTTTTTTGCGTCTTTGATCTCACCTTTCCCATCAAGTGTATTACCAAGCACATTGAAGAGTCTCCCCAGAGAAGCCTGTCCCACCGGCACGGCAATACCAGAACCGGTATCGGTGACACTCATACCACGCTCGAGCCCCTGAGTATCTTGCATCGCGATCGCACGCACGCGATCAAGACCGACATGCTGCGCTACCTCAAGCGTAATGGTCTCCCCACCCTCCTTGGCAACCGTAAGGGCATTAAGCAATGCTGGTACACCATCCTTGAAGTGGACGTCAACGATTGGACCGATAATTTGTGTAATTGTGCCTGTGTTCATAAATGTAATAACTTTTTATTAATGGTGTTTGAAACTCGGTACCACCGAGTGATAAGGGTCTCTTCCCTTATCACTCGGTACTACACCTTAAAAAGATTTCAGATGACCTCAGAAACGCGGAAGGTGAGGAAAATAATTCGAGGCGTACTTGAGGTACGATGAGAATTATTTTACTGATACCTGACAACGTTAATGGGGTCATATCAAATCTTTTACTTCATTGCCTCGGCGCCCGCGGTTATCTCAGATATCTCGGCGGTAATCTTCGCCTGACGCGCCTTATTGAACTTGATAGTTAGAGACTTCACCACCTCCTTACTCTTATCGGTCGCGTTCTTCATCGCCACCATTCTAGCTGAGTGTTCACTCGCTTTGTTTTCGAGGAACGCATGGAAGAGAATGGTCTGTACGAGCTGCGGAATGAGCGCATTAAAGACCGTCCGTGCGTCTGGTTCGATCGTATGATCAATCACCGTATCGGGCGCAACCGCATCATCGCTAAACTTCCCTGTCTTCGGTTTAATTCCTTGCATGATGTAATGCACCTCCGCTGGATCAAGCGGCAATACCTGACGCATAGTCGGTTCTTGCTCGAACGTCGAGATGAAATTCTGATAAATTACTTCTACCTTGGCGTAGCGTTCGTCAAGAGCAAACGCATCGACTGCAGTGCGTGAGACCTCATAAACATCAGCGAGTGTCACCTCATCACCAACATTCGTGTACTGACCGAGAAGTGTGATACCTTCACGGTTCGCAAACTCGACCGCCTTTCGACCAACGGCAACCATATCAAAGCTCACTCCACGCTGTTTAAGCACTTCAACCTTCTTTAAAACGGCGCTGTTCACACTACCTGCTAGACCCTTATCACTCGTGACAACGACAAGGAGCTGCTTACCAAGCTCACGTTTCTTAGCGAGTGGATGCATCGCCAATGCTTCCGACTGGGCGACCCGCGAAAGGATTTTCATCGCTGCATGCACGTACGGGCGACTCAAAAAGGCTCGTTCCTGACTCTTTCGCATCTTTACCGCCGACACCGATTCCATCGCCTTGGTGACTTTCCCGGTCTTCTTGGTGGCAACGATTTTGTTTTTGATCTGTTTAAGCGCCATGTCGAACGATGGTTAGCGAGTGAATAATTTAGACCGTGTAGTAATCTGCGTGGGCTGTCTTGAAATCGGCAATTGCTGTATTGAGCTTCGCTATTAGTTCATCAGTGAGTTCGCGACCAGTCTCAAGTGTAGTCATGATCTCTGTGCGGTCGCGCTCAATAAAGGCGAGGAAAGCGTCCTCAATTGTACGCACTTTCTTAGCATCAGCCTGATCAAAGAGACCAGCGTTGGCACCATAGATCGAAATGACCTGCTTAAAAAATGGCATCGGGTTACCCTGTGTCTGCTTCAAGAGTTCAACGTACTTGCGACCACTCTCAATTCGCTTCTTCGTATCCTCATCAAGATCAGAGGCAAACTGCATGAACGCTTCAAGTTCACGGAACTGTGCGAGCTCAAGTCGAATCTTACCAGACACCTTCTTCATGGCTTTAGTCTGCGCTGACGATCCTACGCGCGAGACAGAAATACCCACGTTAAGCGCTGGACGAATACCCTTGTTAAAGAGATCGGTCTCAAGGAAAATCTGACCATCAGTAATCGAGATTACGTTCGTTGGAATGTATGCTGACACGTCACCCTCCTGCGTTTCAATAATCGGAAGCGCGGTGATTGATCCGCCGCCAAGCTCCTTAGAGAGCTTTGCCGAACGCTCCAAGAGACGGGAGTGAAGGTAGAAGATATCTCCGGGGTACGCCTCACGACCTGGAGGGCGGCGGAGAAGCAATGACATCTGACGGTACGCTACCGCATGCTTTGAGAGATCATCAAATACCACGAGCACATCCTTTCCTTGCTCCATGAAATATTCACCGATCGCCGCGCCAGCAAATGGCGCCAAGAAGAGCATCGGCGAAGCTTCAGCCGCTGAAGCAGCCACGATAATCGTATACTCGAGCGCACCCGCCTCCTCAAGCTTCGCCATGATACTTGCGGTCTTCGAGCGCTTCTGGCCGATCGCAACATAAATACAAATTGGGCGTTTTTCTTTTGGTTCGTACTTTTGATTGATGATGGTATCAATCGCAATGGTTGTCTTGCCGGTACCACGATCACCGATGATAAGCTCACGCTGACCTCGACCAATCGGAATCATTGCATCGATAGCTTTCACTCCGGTATGAATTGGCTCATTCACTGAAGAACGATCCATAACACCGTACGCGACACGCTCAATCGGCATATTCTTCTTCCCTTCAATCGATCCCTTACCATCGATCGCTTCACCAAGCGCATTCACCACGCGTCCGATGATCGCCTCGCCGACAGGGATCGAGAGGAGCTTGCCGGTACGACGGACCTGCATTCCCTCCTTCACAAGATTACTCTCACCAAGCACTACCACCTTCACGGTATCTTCCTCGAGGTTGAGTACAAGCCCAAAGAGTTCAGTATTGTGTGCAAGCGCTTTCTCAAGCGTTTCGCCGGCACTGGTCTCAAAGGCGACCATCTCCATCATCTGCGCCTTCTCAAGACCTTCAATCTCAGCAACTCCGTCACCGACAGAGATAACTACACCCACCTCTTCAGGCTTTGCAGTGGTGTCAAGCTGTTCGATTTCTTTCTTGATTCGATCAATGATTGCTGTACTCATAGTTTTGTAATTAGAGCTTGGTGAATAATTTTATTTAGTAATCCTTTCGTAAAGCTGCACAAGTACTCGTTTATAGCTCTTATCAAGGAGCCGTCCTCGCACACGCACGGAGAACCCTCCTACGAGCGATTGATCAACTGTAACGTCGTACGCATCGGCGACAGCGCCAAGCTCGGTAAGTGCGGCCGCAATAGTGACTTCACTCACCCCACCCGCTTTCGCGAGGGTGACCTGTGGCACCACCCGACGTAACTTCACCTCGAGCTCACGCACCGCCGCTTTTAGAACCTGTGAAAAGAGACGAAAGTGTCCACGTTTCTCCATGAGGGCACGGAGGTTTGACAATGCGCTCTCCACCGACTCCCCAGCGAGGATACGTTCAACTAAGGCTGTGACATAGGCTTTCTTCATAATAGTTAGACTTGCTCACGAAGCATTTTTTCTGTAGCAAGAATAGCGAGCTTAGCCACTTCACTCTCACTCTCCTTAATTGCTTGTGCTTTAAGGGCCTCACTCTTCACTTCAGCTGCCTTAACGAGATCAGCTGCCTTATCAGCTGCTGCAGCTACAATCTCAGCTGACTTTGCCTCAGCTGCCACCTTGGCGCGCTCGTTGACTGCCTCAGCATCCTTGTGGGCTGCGGCGAGGACTGCCTGCTTCTCGGTATCAGCCTCCGCTTTCGCAACGGCTGCTGCCTCAGCATCCTTAAGACCCTGAGCGATCTTCGCCTCACGATCAGCAAGAAGCTTGAGAACCGGCTTGTAGAGGAAATAACCCAACGCACCAGCAAGGATGGCGAAGTTGACGATCTGGATGATGATGAGACGCTGGTCGATACCAAACGCTTTGATGATCTCTTCCATAGGTGAGTAAGTTTAGAGTGAAAGTGAGTAATACGAGAGTTTTGTTGCTAGTTATTTTGGTAGTGCCGGAGATGCGCGAAGCAGAAAGAAAATTTATGGAGACGTACTAAGTGGTACGGCGACGAAAATTTTCTGTGCTGCGACAAAGCAGATACGGTACTAACGAGATAACTAGGCAAACTTGATGACGAAAGCGACAACAAGCGCAAAAATCGCCAACGCTTCAACGAAGGCAATACCAATGAACATCGTTGCTTGAATTTTTGGTGCTGCTTCTGGATTGCGACCAATTGCCTCAAGCGCACGTGCGACGAGCATACCGATACCAATACCTGGTCCAAGCACACCGATACCGGCTGCAAGCGCCATCGCAATCGACTTGAGTGCATCAGCACTGATCTGTGTTGCCTCAAGGGCTACCTGAATTTCATCCATAAATTTAGTTATGTAACTATAAAGTTTTAATAAATCTGTCTTCTAACGGACAAGTACGAGTCACGCCCAATTTGTATATAACGGGACTCGTGATTATCCACTAGTGCGGTTCTGCAGCGGCCAATTTAATAAAGAACAACGTCAAGATCGAAAAGATGAATGCTTGAATGAATCCGACGAAGACCTCAAAGGCAATAAGCGGTACCGGCACCACATACGGCACAAAGAACATAATAACGACGAGAAGCGTCTTGCCAGCAAAAATATTACCGAAGAGACGGAACGAGAACGAAATAAGACGTGCAAGCTCGGAAATAAGCTCGATGATACCAATAATAAATGCCAGTGGGGAGGAGAAATTAATGAACTTCCCGGCATATTTAAAGAAACCAAGCGTAGCAAAACCAGCCACTTCAATGGTAACAAACGCAATCAAAGCAAACGCAAGCGTGATATTGAGATCGGTATTTGCAGGATACAAGAGCGGCGTGAGATGACCATCATGCATAAGACCAATCGAGGTCACTCCTGGCAAGAGACCGATCCAGTTGAGCGCAAGAACAAAGATGAATATCGTCATGACGACTGGGAAATACTTCAAGGCCATCTTTCGGCTTTCAAGTACATCAGCCATGTAATCAAAGACACCACCAACAATCAGTTCCGCCATACTCTGAAGCTTGCCCGGCACAAGCGCAAGCCGGCGACGAACCATAATTGCCCCAATAATGAGAAGAGCCATCGTGAGCCAGGTAGTAAGGAGGGTGGCCGTGAGTGGTACGCCGAATATCTCGCCAAGCACGTAGGGCTTTAGGGCGACGTGGATTCCAGCCTCTTCGGCTGCGTACGCAGTCGGAATGAATGAAAACATGAGGAATCATGCAACCGCGGCCACCGCGATTTGCGCCGGTATAGTAGCATAGCCCGTTTAAAAAACCAACTTAAAACTTCTCTAGGCGAGACCGGTCTAGGTTACTAGACATTAGTTAATGGACACCATGAGGACGCCGTGTGAAAATGGTTGAATATGGGACCCGGTGAAATTATCATTGATGATTCGGCTAACCTAGACCAAGCCTGGCTCGGCAATATGATTGGTGAGGCGATTAGACGTCGCGCGAGTGATATTCATATCGATCTCGGTCGACAGTGTGCCACCGTTCGACTTCGTATCGACGGACTGCTTCAGGAACTTAACACCTATGAAATCGACCTTCATTCAGCCGTAGTTTCTCAAATCAAAATCGCCTGTGACCTTGATATCGTAAACACTCGTTTACCACAAGACGGCCAGTTCGAACACGAAATGGAAGGACATACACACTATGTTCGCGTCTCAACTTTCCCCTCAATTTATGGTGAGGCAGTCGTCATGCGTATTCTCAATCACGAGAGATCATTTGTACCCCTTCAGGACCTTGGTCTCGATGAACGACAGCTCGCTGATCTTTATGCGATCATCAGTAGTCCGTTTGGTATGGTACTTGCTACTGGTCCAAGTGGTTCTGGTAAGTCAACACTACTTAACTCTATTCTTTCTCACCTCAACAATCCGCACACCAACATCGTGACGGTCGAAGACCCTGTGGAGTTTCATATCGATGGAGTACGCCAAGCGCAAGTAAACCAATATCAACAATTTGATTTCACCGCAGCGCTCCGCGCCATTCTCCGACAAGATCCTGATGTCATGATGATTGGTGAAATTCGTGATCCAGAGACTGCTCGTATTGCAGTACAAGCAACTATGGCTGGCCGACTATTCTTCTCAACTTTCCATACGCTTGACCTTGCAGCGATTGTTTCTCGTTTCATCGAAATGGAAATTCCTCGATCAGTCGTTGCACATGTACTGGGAGGTATTATCTCTGCTCGACTCGTACGCAAAATCTGTCCCCAGTGCAAAGAACCCTACACACTCACACCACACGAACAATCTCTGCTCGGTGATCGTATTTCAATTACAACACAGTTCTCTCGTGGAGCCGGCTGTGCGGCATGTGACCATTCTGGATATTATGGAACCATTGGAATCTATGAAGTTATCCGATTTGATAATGAGTTACGTACAGCGATTCTTGAGAACGCGAGTTCATTTGAGCTCAGAAAAATCCTCAAGGATAAAGGGGTCATGAGTCTCTTTGAAAGCGCCTTAGACAAAGCACTCACCGGTATCACCACTCCGACCGAAGTCATCCGCGTAACTGGAGCTAAAGCTGACTAGAGGTACTCGGTGCTCATTTTGAAGTCAAGCGCTCCCCAAAAACCTCTTTACTGCGCTTAAGCCACAACACACTATCCCAAGTAACGGGCGGTAGGTAATTTGACTTATATAATAATCATGTTATTATTTTAAACAGAGGTTCAGCCGTCGCTGAACAAAGGAGTAGTCCTTATGCACCGCAAGATCGGCACGCTCCGAGAAGTACCCTTCTATCTCGTAAAGCTTCATCAAGATCCAGCCCACATCGTTCGGCTGGGTGACGAGATGGGTACACCCTACGACCTTAGCCGGCTTGAGAGCGCCGGGATCGCGCCAGGGAATGCCACGAAGTGGCTCGGGGCTCGACTCGAGGCTTTGGCAAAGCTGCTCGGGGTACCGAAAGACCGTGTTGGCGTTTGCACTCCCGAGAGCACCCCGCCTCACGTCGTGTTGTTCAAATAGAACGCCGGGCTCAACATGCCTGTGGCCCTGACCGCCTTCCTCGCGAAGGCGGTTTGCTTTATATATTTGCTAACTATTTTTTATACATAACAAAAGCCCCCGGACAGTCTTTAACTGTACAACGGGGGCGATACTCCTTCTAGAAGGAGTATCTGGCAGACCTGATCAGGTCGCCTCGGCAGGCTCGGGGAGCTCCGAATCGCTGAAGTCTCCGCCTTCGGAACTCTGCTCCATGTTCAGAACTCCGTCAGCCTTCTGACCATTCCACTTCCGCAAGTAGTTGGTCTTCCGGTAGGCGTTCATGAACTGGACGATCTTGGCGTAGAGGGTCTCGTTGACCCCGCTGTTGCTGTTGGCCAGATCCATGATGCCGGGGTCCCGGATCGGGAACTGGCGCAGCTTCGCAAGATCCTTCGGGTCAATCTTCAGCCGATGATCTTCCCAGAAGGTCTGGTGGTCAGCGAAGACCCGTGCGAGCGCCCGCAAGAAACCACCCTTGAGGTGCGGCGAGAGATCCCGGTACGCAATCGACTTCAGCCCGAAGGCGTGGTCGACGACGTCGAAGAACGTTCGCACGTTGCTCCGCCAGACGTTCGGGCCGACAACCTGGAAGGTCTTGTCGACGGCAGGCACGAGCTGATCGAGCGACGTCGAGAGACCGGGTCCGAACTGGTTGTGCAAGATGCCGACAGTCCGGAGCGCACTCAGCGCCGGCAGCAGTTCACCGCGCCCCATCTTCTGTCCCCAGCTGACACGCCCCTTGAGCACGAAATCACCCCGCCCATCGGTCGTCATCACGTAGAGCGCCTGAACGGCAGGCGACTCCTTCCAGTTGCGGAGGATCACGTTCGGGGAAACCCGCCGCCGACGGAGATTGAGGATCTTGAAGCGATTCCGCTCCCAGTCCTCGTCGGAGTCGAGATGGAAGGTGGCGCCGAGGCGGAACTTCGCCTCCATCCCGAATTCCGCAAGGACCCGCTTGCCAGCCGTCAGCCGTTGGAGGCCGTCGATGACAAAACAGTCGCTGTGGATGTAGAACGCACCTGCCCGCTCACTGATCTTGTCCCCACGGACGCCGATCTCGATGTCGGGAACCTGCTCCCCGGCCTTGAAGGCAGCAACGAGACCGCCGAGATCCGAGAGCGAACCAGCTTCTCGCTGGTAGTCACCGATCTTGATGTCAGCGAACGAGCCGGGATCGATGACCCCGCGGAGGACCATCTGATCCTTGTCACCGACCCTCATGACGTCGAGGGCAGCGTTGAGGACTTTGACTTGGTATGCCATTTCAAAAAACTCCAGATTTGTGGCGCAAACATGTGGCACGCGGCCGAATATGCTACCACTGTCGAAGAACACTGCTTACGCAGGCTATCGGAACAATTACCGAAAAGCCTAAATATAATACACTAATATCTGCTTTTGTCAATGTCTGTATTTGACTTTTTTTGTGTAAATGCTATTATGTTGGCACCTTAAGATTCTGGTGTAGGGCTCTTGAGCCGCTAATTGCCGTCACTCTCCCCACGTTTTGGGCTACTGCGTGACCATTTGGATTTATTCTTCCTGCACGCCCTGAGCCATTCTGTTGTCACAACACTTCCCTCTACCTAGAGAGAAGGGGCTCATGTATACCCAATAAGTACATATTTTGATGGATTCATCGTCTTCGCGCACATCGCGCACCAACACTGCTCGACCTCGTCGTGCTTATCATTCTCATGCAAACCGCGACCGCGGTCCGCGACGAGACAGTACACACACCGAGCAACCAAAAAACCATTCGACTGGTAGTCGTTTTATTTATCCTGATCTTGATCAAGGACGTACAACCCGCACTGCCCCACTTGGCGCAGAACATCGACCACGACGCACCTACTCAAGCTCTACGGCAACGGGATCTCGTCGCCCAACGAGTAGTTTCGAGCGGGCTGGACGCATGAGTCGTGGCAGCAATAGCTTTAATCGGAGTAGTCACGGTGGCGGACGATCTGGTGGCGGTCGTGGACGTCGAGTTCAATCGACGTTTGACGTATCACGCTTCATCAACCAGAACCCTGCTCCCTTGGTCGCCGAAGCACCATACGAGGCATCACACACCTTTAAAGACTTTGGTCTTGATCTACGCATCGTAAGTGCGGTTGAAGCCATGGGAATTGAAACCCCGAGTGCAATCCAGGACCAAGTCATTCCACATATCATGGAAGGACGTGACGTGGTCGGACTTGCGCAGACTGGTACCGGAAAGACCGCTGCTTTTCTTTTGCCGATCATTCACAAGACCTTGCGTCAGATGACACGACAAACACTGATTCTTGCCCCAACGCGCGAACTCGCGATCCAAGTTGAACAGGAGCTTCGCAAACTTACCCCTAAGATGCACGTATATTCGACTGTCTGTGTCGGCGGCATGAACATTCGTCCACAGATTATGGGACTGAAGCGAAAAAATCACTTTATTATTGGTACCCCTGGACGTGTTCAAGACCTCATCGATCGCGGTAGTATCACCCCGAGTAATATTACGACGGTTATTCTTGACGAAGCCGACCGTATGCTTGATATGGGGTTCATTCACGATATTAAAAAAATCTTGAAGGACGTACCAAAAGAACGAGAGACTCTCTTCTTCTCGGCCACAATGTCAAAAGATATCGAGGCGCTTATCAATGATTTCCTCGATAACCCGATTACTGTCTCAATCAAGAAGAATGATATTACCGGCAGTATCTCACAAGATGTTGTTCGCTATGAACATCATAATAAATTTGATACGCTCGTCTCCTTACTCAAACAGCCTGCGTTTTCTCGCGTCATTATCTTTGGTGCAATGAAACATTCGGTTGAAAAGCTTTCGCAAGAACTCATGAAAGCGGGTATCAAGGCTGATGCCATTCACGGTAATAAGTCACATGGGCAGCGTCAACGTGCCCTGCTTAACTTCAAGCAAGGTCGAGTTCAAGTTCTCGTTGCTACTGATGTTGCAGCTCGCGGCATCCATGTTGACGATGTGTCACAGGTAATTAATTACGACCTACCAAATACCTACGAAGACTATGTCCACCGCATCGGTCGTACTGGTCGTGGTAGTAAGCGTGGCGAGGCACTTACCTTTGTACCAGCGTAAATCTGATATACTACGCGTATCATGAAAGCAGTTCTTATTGCACTTGGACTATTCATTTTACTAGCAATCGTCAACGCCTTTCTTGGTGGAGACGGTCTCTAGATATCCTCTACACAAAAGTCACTTCAAACCGAAGTGACTTTTGTAATACACGACCGCCATACAAAATTATGACTGAATATATTGTACTTGAGAAAAAAGTTGGCGAGACACCACTGGAGTGTGTCGAGCGATGGCGCGCCCAAAGACCAGACCATACTGATATACCCCTCGCCTATGCCGGACGTCTTGACCCGATGGCTTCTGGTAAACTCCTCATCCTCATTGGAGATACGTGTAAACGACAAGCTGAATACCATGGACTTGATAAAGCCTATGAATTCTCAGTACTCATTGGCCTCAAGTCAGACTCAGGAGATGTACTTGGTATTGTTGAAGAGACTGGCTTACGAGATATTCAACCTGAAGACTTTGACCGTGTCCTTACAGAGTTAGTAGGCCCGATTACCCTTCCGTATCCGATCTTTTCTGCCCGCACCGTACAAGGTAAACCTTTACACACCTGGGCCGTCGAGGGCAGACTTGCCGAGATTCAGATACCGCACAAAACATCGCGTGTCTACTCAATCCATCGAGAAAAAATGACCGTACTATCACGAGAAGCCGTCTATACTGCCGCACTTCAAAAGATTGACTCCCTCCCGACAGTTACCGATCCTCGCAAGGCACTCGGTAACGATTTTCGTCGACCCGATGTGAAAGCCAGCTGGAAAAAATTTAGAGAGACAAACACCGCCCAAGATCAGTTCATTGTTATGACCTGTCGGTGTATCGCCAGTAGTGGTACGTACATGAGGAGTCTTGCTGAAGAAATCGGGCGTCGCCTGGGCACTAGTGGATTAGCCTTCTCTATCCACCGTACGCAGATCGGTACGTACGACCCCATGAGCACTCAATGGAGTCAGGAGTTCTGCTAACTACTTATTTACTTTTAGTTCTGCTACCTTCTTTAGGTACGCATTCACCGCAAGGACATACTCGGCATGACTCCAAATAAGAGGTGCGGTTGATAGGTGTTCACGCGTACGGGGATGCATCTGTTCAGCGAGGACACCGCTCTTGGTCGCATGTGAAGCAGTCCACTCAAGGAGTTCGAGCGCTGGTTTCAGATCTTTGAGCTGCTTCGCTTTCATAATGAAGTACTCCGCCATCCACAGCGTCGTAATGACCCACGGATTTGGGGTACTAGCGTCATGCATCCGGTAATAGCGATCGTTCTCGTAACGGACATACCCTTTACTCTCTCCGGTTACCATCAATCGTTCATCAACGACCTGTTTTGCTCGTTCTATCCGCGGATCATCCACATCAACGACACCGAAAAACAAAGGTCCGTAGAAGCTACTCGTATCAACAGTCATATCATAACGTAAGTCCCCATCATCGTGCACAACATGCTTTACGAACATTCCTAACTCAGCGTTGTACAACACCGACATGATAGCGCTCTGCATTCGCTGCGCCACCGCTTGATACGTTCGCGCATCATCGTCCTTACCAAGCATCATTGCAAAGCGTGACGCAGCCATGAGGCCCCCAAAGACTGAAGCAGCAGTATAGGTTGATGTGCCGTACTTCTCTTCCCAAAGATCATACGATGCTTGTGGCAAACCAGTGGTTGGTTCAATGTAATCACACATGAACCGAGCAGCCGGTTCAATAAACGGATTGTAGAGTGATTCAATAAACTCAAGATCCCGACAGATTTCATAATGCTGCCAAAGCATGAAAATGACCGAAGCAGTCTCATCTTCTTGAATCGGTAACCGAGCCTTTTCCTGCTGTATCCACGGATGCCATGAACTCCCGAGCACACCATCGGTACGATACTTATGCATGAGATACCCGCCAGGTTCAGCACATTCAGCAATGAATGAATAGAAACGCTTCGTGACGTCATGATAATGCGCTTCATCAAAGGCGAGGGCGATGGCTGCTGCATCTCGGGGCCATACATAGCTGTACGTATCCCGACCATGATGCAGCATGTCAGTATCACTTGATGCAATAATCCCCCCGCGATTATCCGCGTGTACCCGCATCGTAATCAAAGAGCGATGATAAAGCGTCTGAAGGACAGCTGGAAGTAACGAAAGATCACGTGGCTCCTTTTTGAGCCAAGCCTCCCAGTATGATTCAGTACCAGTCACGAGTCGATCTGCCTGCTCTTCAAGCACATACGCATCGAGGGTATGCACTGCTGGTACGGAATCTCCGCAAACGATCCAATAGTTCACTTCGCTCGACTCATGTGGACTTAGTCTTGACGTAAGACCAATGACGGAGTCTACCGATCCATGTTCAATTGGATTTCGTTCAAGAATTCCATCGTTTGCATCCATGAAGGTACCCTCTTTCCCCTCGATACCGAAAAGACCAATGTTGTAGTCAGTGAACTGCTTTCCATTGATGAAGGCATTTATAAGGAAAGCATACTTTCCCTTGTAGTGAACAATTGCCCGAACACGAGGATCATAAAATGCCGTGTCCCCACGACGTGATTCAGCGATTCGGAATTGTTGGGCGAGAAACAGCTTAACTTCACGTTCAGTCTCACCGATGTTCGTAATATGAAAAGTACGAAGGAAGACATTCTGTTCATTATGAACAACATCCTTGCTTGAAATCGTAATACCAATAGTACTGTTCACCGCAAACAGATTTCCGACTGAAGTTTCTTCACCTGAACTTACTGTAACCTGCCACGCACTGTCATCGAGCCACGACGTGACTCCATCAACATGTACCCCGATCCGATGGACAAAATTACCACTTGCGCCACTCACGTGGTTTGGTTCTCCCACAAACGGGAAATAGAGGTCACGAAGCTGACCCCGGTAATCAAGACCGACAAGGAGATTACCATTACCAAGCGTGACGGCACGAGCCATAGGTTATGCGCTATAACTCTTAAGGTGTGTTGCAATGACGAGTCGTGCACCCCGAGGTGTCTTTGCTTTTCGTAGATCAAGCGCACACGCACCATCACACAGTACTGCCTCTACCCAATCCGCGAAGTCATTTTTATCCTTAGTGACATGATGGGTGAAAGCTTCCTTTTCCATAGTCATAAACGCATCGTGCAGTGCCTTAAGACTATTAAGGATCTGTCCATCACATACCCAGAATGAGCGAACATCATCAGCATAGATGAGTGTCTTTTTACTCGATGCTTTTTTAGTTACCACTTTTGTGGCAGCAACTTTTTTCTTTGGCGCAAGACTCTTTGCGACAACCTTTTTTGTGGTGGTTGGCATATAACTATAATTATGAACTTAAGAACTTAATCTCTCGTAAAGAAAGATTTAACTCGATCAAATACTCGCTCAACAAGTACGCGTATAAATTCTGAAAGCGGTTGTATTACTTCTTCAGACTTCGTAGCGACACTGCTCGTATTTGTTGTAGTCGACGCCTCCACATCTACTACATTCGTCTGCTTCTGCGCTTTACGTTCCTCACGAACCCGCACGCGTTCTGCTTCTTCCTTTCGCGCGTGACTTACTCGTAATTGTAAATCACTCAAAGCATTCATGAAAGCGATATATGCATCATATGGGGATTGGTACGGACTGAAGTACGCATGTACATCTCCATCATTACTCCACTTAGTGCACATGTAATAAAAGTGATCTGAAGTTTGAAGCTTACGCCAGGTTTCAATGAGGCCTTTATCTTTTGTGGCTAGTACATCTGCTTCCATGCCATAGATTGCCGAGATCGCATCGCGCTGAATATCATTACCAGTCCATGCCGTAAGATCGCGGTCGGTATCTGCCCAGGTGAGTACATCGGGTACATCAATCTCGCCGACCGCATCATACGCAAGCGCTGTCTCGGTCGGAGTTTTAAACGAAGTGTCGGGATGACGAGTCAGAATATGTGGTAGTGCCCGTAGAAAATCAAAAATTCCAGTATCCTCCCATTGATGTTCACCAAAGGTCTCATAATCCATGAACAGATTAATGGTCTGCCCATTACCATGATGTGAATGAATCCAATTGGCGTACGTCTCTGCGTTCAGAGGCCAACTTTCCCAGGCTCGATTACCAAACCGAAACGCAACATCATCAGACAATTTATAGTTCTTGAGCAGAACTTTGATTTTTTGACGACCGGGAGGGTGATAGAGAAAATTTGGACTCCGCCACCCGAGGTACTTATCCCAACCCTCAGCCATAATGCCCAGATACCCATTATCTTCACACCAATGAGCGAGGTCATTTCGGTATGACAACTCGGTATTACGAAACACTCGTGGCTTGACACCAAAAAGCTGTTTTATTCTTTTCTCGTGTTGGAGCACTTGTCGCTCAAACTCTGGTACTGAGTAGAAAAACGCCAGCGAATGATGATAGGTGTCAGCAAGAATTTCAACTCGACCACTCGCAACTAATTCTTGAAAGGATTCAAGTACGTCAGGTGCATAGAGCTCAAACTGATCGAGGACAGTTCCGGAGAATGAAAGAGCGAACCGAAAATCGGGATGGTTCCGAAGTAAATCCTTGAGAATTGCGTTGGTTGGTCGATATGATTTGTTAGCTACTTTTTCAACTATTTTGCGGTTATTGAGATCTGTCTCAGATGAGTCATTAAAATACTCATTATCGTTACCAATATCAAATACACGATACCGCTTTACCCGAAACGGTTGGTGAACATGGAAGTATGGACAAACGGTGAGCATGACTTAAGTTGTAAGATATTGTAACAGAGTTTGATAGAGTCGATACACCTTATGAGCAGCTTCCTTCCATGATAACCGATGTAGATCACGCCTACCTTCGGCGACAATCTGTTGTCTCATGACCGGGTACCGAAGCGCTGACAGTATCTTGTTTGCCATCTCATCGACATCCCAAAAATCAACCTTGAGTACATGCGACAACACCTCACCGACACCCGACTGATATGAAATGATCGAAGGAGTTCCGTGCTGTAAAGCCTCAAGCGGCACAAGACCAAACGGTTCAGAGACTGAAGGCATAACGACCAGATCAGCACTCTGATACATACGATCGCGCTCCTCTTCCCAAAGTGCACCCGCAAATATAACGTGCTTCGAGAGTTTGAGCGCACCAACCTGCGCAATGATTTGATTAGTCATATCACCCCAGCCAGAAATAACGAAGACAACATTTGGATCTACATCAACTACTCGGCGGGCCGCCTTAACAAAGTAATCTACTCCTTTCTGAATCGTAATGCGTCCGTGGTATAACACAACCTTTTTCCCTTCTGATTTAAGACCCGCAAGGGTTGGCAATAACCGCGGTGGCTCATGAGTATCGCATCCATTATGAACAATCTGAACCTTTTGTGGATCGACACCATGTCGTTTAACAATAATGTCTTTGGTCCACCCACTGACGGTCACAATAGTGTCAGCGAGCGCAAAAGCTTCGTGCTCAATCTGATACATATTTGGATCAACGTTCTCACTAGCCGCCTGATCAAACGAGGTTGCATGAACATGGAGAATGAGGGGTTTACCACTTGCCCGCTTCGCTGCTACCCCCGCCAGGTACGAGGTCCAGTCATGCGCATGAATAAGATCAAATACTTCCTCTTGTGCAATCAACGAAGCTTGGTGTGCAAACCGATGTACTTCCTCAAGGATTGTTCGAGACTTTATAATTGGCTTTCCATTTTTATCAATTCCATCCTGGACATATACAAGGTTATTAAGCGCTTGGTAGGGTCGCAAGTACGATTCAACCGGTCGTACGCGGATTGAGCGAGCGGTATCAGCAAAAACAAAACGCGGTCCCGCAATGGTGTCTTGGGTCTTTGGAAGTACATAAATGACTTCTACCCCAGCCTTCGTCAGCTCACGAGTTAAACCAAAGCAGGCAACTCCGAGACCCCCGTTGCGTGACGGTGGGTAGTCCCAGCCAAAGGTTAGAATTCTCATGTCGAAAACTGCACCACGTGAAGTCTATGGTACGAACCCATGATAGCATGGTGTTAGGACAACCTAACCATTTAGACTGTTCATTACAGGGCTAAATTGCAGCCACGAACGCTGGTTGACGTTTACGTCTGATTTTGGTATTGTTTTCCTCACTATGTCACAGGATTTATTGATCAAACTCGTCTCTGTCGGCGACAAAAAGGGTGTCGGCAAGGGCCATGTCTACTACACTCGGTACAATAACAAGTCAAAGAAGGACCCGAGCAAGAAGTACGAGACTAAAAAGTTTAACCCGATTGCAAAGACTCACACCGTCTATAAGCAAAAGAAGTAACAAAAAAGCCCTCCAAGAGGGCTTTTTTGTTACTGGAGGCTATCTTCAAACTACTTAAGCTTCTTATCAAGTGCTGGATCATATTTTCCTTGACTTGCGAGACTATTCATCTTTGAGACATAGAGGAGCGTCTTTTGCGCCTCTGGTACATTCTCAGGCCTACCCTGCCAGGTCATAAGCACTGGCTCCTCAATAGCTCGAGAGTATGAGAAGGTAATCGGCCACGGTTGCTCACCAAGTTTTGCGATGGCGTTCAGATTTTCAGTCGAACGCTTCGGAGTTTGCCCCCCAGAAAGGAACACGATCCCTCCAACGTCATACGGGACAGACATATGGAACGTGCGAATCGTCGCATTTGCTATTTCTTCCGGACTAGACTGTTCAGGATGCATATCACCAGCCAGGACCATCGACGACTTCAGAATAAGCCCCTCAAGATCTACCCGGTACGTCATCAGTGTTTGAAAAAGGATCTGGAGCGTTCGAGTGGTCACCTGTTCAGCCCGTGCGAGTGAGTGGTCGCCCGCATAAATTACTTCTGGCTCTACCATAGGCACAATTCCTGCCGCCTGCGCAAGCTGTGCGTATCGAGTCAGCAACAGTGCATTCATGGTAATCGCTGCATCAGTTGGCGTTTCCTCGTCATCAATAGTGATAACTGCGCGCCACTTTGCGAACCGAGCCCCAAGATCGTAGTACTCAGCAAAACGTTCAGCAAGATTATCAAGTCCTTGCGAAACCACTTCACCTTTAAACCCGTGGAGATCAGTAGTACCAAGATCGACTTTAATACCCGGCACCATACCCTTTGCTGTCAATACATCTGGAAACGGAATACCATCATCAGTAAAGCTTCGAATCGTGGAGTCGTACAAAATCACCCCTGAAAGATATTCCTCAATGCCTGGGGCGGTAAATAATAGTTCTCGAAAATCCTGTCGATGTTCCGGCTCATTCGGGAGATGGACCATCGCGAGTCGCTTACCTGCGGTTGAGTCACTCTCATCAGCGGCAAGGATACCTTTACCCGGGGCCATGAGCGCTGCTACTGTCTCATATAATTTGGTGTTCTTTTTCATACTATCCTTAGTGTAACAAACAAACCTCATTTCCTCAGTCCACGCTGTGAGAAACTAACGCTTCGTTTGACAGTAAACGACCCTAAATGGTAGTACTCATCTATGACACGCGAGGAGCACTGGTTACTCACTGAAAAATACCACGGGGTTACTTCGGCTGATTTTTATGCTGATCTCGATCGGCTCGCTGCTGGCGAACCACTCGCATACCTAATTGGACATCTCCCCTTTTTACAGACGACGATCTCACTTGGATCACATCCTCTTATCCCCCGCACTGAGACGGAGTACTGGGTCAACGCCTGTCATGAAATCATGAAAGAATCGAAGCAACCATCGCTTCGTGTACTTGATCTCTGTGCCGGCAGCGGCGCAATCGGTGTCGCTACCCTCGCAATCGTTCCAACCACTTTAGTTGATTTTATCGAGATCGATAGCACTCACCTCTCGACCATTCAAAAAAACCTTACCGATAACTCGATTGACCCGAGCCGGTACCGAGTCTTCTGTGACGACCTCTTTGAACCCCTAGCCACATCAGATCTGTACGATTTCATCCTTTGTAATCCGCCGTACATAGATCGAGAACTCAATCGGACCGAGGCTTCGGTACTTGACCATGAGCCGGCACTGGCACTCTTTAGTGAAGAACACGGTCTAGCACATATACAGCGGATTATTGAGCATGCTTCTACGCATCTTATACGGACCGGAGAATTATGGCTTGAACATGAACCAGAGCATACGCATGCTATTCACCTTCTCAGCCAAACCCAATACCGTGCCAGTACCCACCGAGACCAGTATGGGGTGGAGCGTTTTTCAAGACTGGTGCTACAATAATCATGTATGTTTAACTCCATCGACATATCCGTGGTTAGTCTCCCGTTACATGAAGTAGTACTCTTTGGTTTTTATATGGTGACCGGTTTGTACGTGATATTTTCCATGATTATGTATTACCACTGGAACGAGTACAGCACTGACACCGCTGTGACGCGGATCACCACGATTCTCTACCTTGTAACCACCGTTCCTCTAATACTCTCTATCGGTATACTTACCTATTTTATCTAGTACGTTATGCTCTTTGAAAAAATTGAACTCGAACCAGGAGAGACCGTGCTTGCACGAGTCCGTAAGCATTGGTTTATCATTCTGAGTGAACTACTGGGAAGTGTAATTTTTGCTCTAACACCGCTCTTCATACTGGTTTTCTACGCGGTGGGGGTTACGCTTCCGTCAACACTTTCAATCAGTCATGAGCAATTTTTACTCATCCTCTTTATCATTCTTATTTGGGTCCTCCTTTTTTCTCTCGTCGCATTCACCATTTGGACACATTACTTTCTCGATCTTTGGATCGTCACCGACCGTCGAATTATCGTTATTGACCAAATTCATTTCTTTAATCGCAACGTGAGTAGTTTCCGCTTAGAACGTCTCCAAGATATAAAGGTTGTCATTTCTGGTATTATCCCTACGTTTCTAAATTTTGGCACCCTTCACGCTCATACCGCTGGTAATACCGAAGAAAACTTCACCACGAGAGGCCTCCCTGATCCACGCGGTTTGCAGGCACTCATTCAAAAAGCTACCGACGAGCGACTCAAAACCCTCAGTAATCCGCTCCTTAGTAATCCCCTGTAACTTGCAAGTGACCGACCAGTCACCTACAATCTTCATCAATATCGCTTATGCATTTTTTATCGACTGATTCCTATAAAGGCGTTCGTGACTTCTACCCTGAAGACATGGCCATTCTTCGACATATCGCCGAAAACTGGAGCAAGACAGCAGAGAGCTTTGGATTTGAACGCTACGATGCATCAGTACTTGAACCAGCTGACCTCTATAAAGGTAAAGGGGCGGCTAATGAAGAGATCGTAAACGAACAAACCTATACCTTCACTGATCGCGGCGATCGACTCGTTACACTTCGACCAGAAATGACTCCCACTGTTGCTCGAATGGTGGCACACCGACGAAGAGAGCTTACCTTCCCGTTACGATGGTACTCGATACCAAATCTCTTCCGCTACGAGCGACCGCAACGCGGACGCCTTCGTGAACACTGGCAGCTCAACTGTGATATTTTCGGTGCCACTGATGTAGCAGCCGATATCGAGACTATAGCATTGGCTTATCAAGTCTTGATTGATTTCGGTGCAACCCCCGACATGTTTACGATATACGTGAACGATCGAAAAGAAATGGAATCCCTCTACCACTCCCTTGGGATTACTGATCCCGAAATCATCACGCAAGTCACCAGACTCACTGATCGTAAAAAAAAGATTCCTCCGCAAACGTATCGTGACGAGCTTCATGCAATTGTTGGTTCTTCCGAGTTAGTTACCCACATTACCGCCCTTATCGAGACCGAAGGCGGAACGAACGCTGTTACTAACGGATTACGCGAACTCGGTATCACCAACGTTGTCCTTGATCGCACGATTGCACGAGGTTTCGACTACTACACTGGGACAGTCTTTGAAATTGCTGATACCAACCCCGAAAACAACCGTGCCATGATTGGCGGCGGTCGCTACGACAATCTTACGAGTATGTTTGGTGGCGAACCGATTTGTGGGGTCGGCTTTGGTATGGGTGATGTGACTATGCGTGACTTTCTTGAGTCACACTCGCTCCTACCGAAACAGGTACTCATTACGGCGCCCACGCTTATCATTATCCCAACCCAAACCAACGAATACACAGCGGGACAAACCATTGCACAACAATTTCGTCTCCGCGGGGTGCGAACGGCAGTCGACATTGGCAACAAAAAGATCGGGAAGAAGATCGCGGACGCCGCCGATCGAGGCGTTAAGTTTGCTCTCGTTGTCGGTGAAGCCGAACTTGCTTCTGGTACATTTGTACTCAAGAACTTAAACCTCAACACGACCGAAACCGGGGATATTGATTCCTTGATCACCCTCCTGCTTGCTCACAATTAACCTATGCGGTACATCATTTTTGATCTTGAAACTCAAAATATATTTCATGATGTGGGGAGTAATGATCCCACCGCTCTTGATATCTCTGTAGGATCATTCTACGACAGTGAGGCTGATACCTATACCACCGTGACCATCGATGAACTTTCTTCAGTCTGGCCGCTCCTTGAAAAGGCCGATGCTCTGGTGGGATATAATTCGAATCATTTTGACATTCCCCTCCTCAATAAATACTATCCCGGAGACCTAACGCATATTAAAAGTATTGATCTCCTCGAAGAAATTAGACGTTCACTCGGTCGCCGACTACGACTTGATAGCGTAGCAGAAGCTACTGTTGGAGCGAAAAAATCCGGTCACGGGTTGCAAGCGGTGCGCTGGTGGCGCGAAGGTAAGATTGCCGAAATAAAAAAATATTGCGAACAAGATGTACGAGTCACCAAAAAGGTGTTTGACTATGCCCTAAAAAATGGCCACGTTAAATTTAAAGATGGGTCTCGGAAACGTGAAATACCATTAGATACTACAAACTGGACTACTCACGACGAAGCCCCGTTGACGCACGCATTACTCTTTTAGAGAAAGAACGCGACATAGCCGACAAGGACAGACAAAATAACCCCATACCAAATAAACGGCCACAGTGTGTGTCGCCTAATGAAAGCCATGAAGCCATGGATGGTGAGTAACGCAACAAAAAAACTCACGCCGGCTCCCAGTGCTACAGGACCCCAGGCGATCGCGTTTTCAGTAAGTATGAGTTCGAGAAACAGCTTAAGCCCGACACCAAGCGTAATCGGTATCGCCAGCAAAAACGAAAAACGAGCTGATTCATATCGAGTCAGGCCAAGCAACATACCCCCTGCTAAGGTTGCTCCCGAACGCGAAAAACCCGGGATGAGCGCTAACGCCTGGAATAACCCAATCAACAAACCAGTACGAACAGTTAACTCAGCGTGCGGAGGGTGTGTATAGTATCGCCACTCTGCATACATAAAAAATATCGCTGAACAAAAAAGTACAGCCGCTACGACCGCAACAGTCTCAAAGCTTGCCATGAAATCAAAAAATAGCAGCCCAAGAAGCACACCAGGGATTGTCCCCACGAAGAGCGCATTCACGAGAACAATATCTCGCTCGTTAACAGGTAAACGTCCTAACTTTCGTATTACCGATTGACCAAGAACCCAGAGGTCCTGACGAAAGTACACAATAATGGCACCGGTCGTTGCGAGGTGAAGCACTCCATTTGTTGCAAGTGCATAAATCGGCGAAACGAGGAGGAGATCGCGCACCATGACAAGGTGTCCCGTAGATGAAATGGGCAAGAATTCAGTGATTCCCTGTATAACTCCGAGAACAATACCCGCGGTATAATCCATATTCACTAAACTATTAGTTAACAGTATAGCACTAGATCAATCAAAAACGTGATAAACTTACGCATATACATTAACATTTGATTGTCACACGTTATGGAACCATCACCGCAGCAGAATGCTTCTTCACTCGCCATCCCAATAGCCATTGTAGTTGGGTTTGGACTCATTGCTCTTGCGATTTACTTTAGTGGTTTTGGTACTGGAGCACCGGCACCAGCACCGAGCGCCCCCACTGAAACCACCCAAGCGAGTGGTAAAATTCGCCCGGTTGATTCTTCGGATTACATTAAAGGTAACCCAAATGCTCCAATCCTAATCGTTGAGTATTCAGATTATGATTGTCCATTCTGTAAGCAATTTCACGAGACGATGACTCGTATTATGGACGAGTATGGTGTTGGTGGAAAAGTTGCCTGGGTTTATCGACAATTTCCATTAACGCAGCTTCATCCAAACGCGGAGCGTATTTCTCAGGCAGCACTCTGTGTTGGAGAACTTGGCGGCAACGATGCCTTCTGGAAGTATTCAGACCGAATCTTTGCTGAACGGGATCTCAATGAACCAACCAACATAACTAAATTACCTGAATATGCTGAGGAGGTTGGTGTATCAAAAGAAAGTCTTATTGCCTGTCTTGAATCAGGAAAGCACGCCGAGACGATTGCTGACAGTCTCCGTGACGGTGCTCAAGCAGGTATTCAGGGCACTCCACAGTCATTTGTGATTGTAGGTAACCAAATGGCTCCGATTAATGGCGCTCAGCCGTACGCAGTCGTAAAGCAGGTAGTAGACAACCTTCTCGGTCAACTAGAAAGTGGATCTGCCGAGACTCCGCAGTAATTAGTTAACCGCGCATAGAAATACCCCGAGACGCGAGCGTCTCGGGGTATTTCTATAGAGCTGATACCGTAAGATACCCTATACTTTTTGCTGCGTGTCACATCGAGCCATAAACGCGAGCGCCAAATCTTTATATTCACTCTGCTCAGCAAGTTCGACGTCAGTGAGGAATTGTCCGGTCAAAAAATTCTTAAGCGCGTGCACGATTTCCTCCTTGAGTGCTACCACCTCTTCATCGGTTGCCACAAATGATTCTTCAGTAATTTTTCCCTGTGACGACGGTTCAACAAATGACAATACTCCTTCTTTCGTCATGTAGCGTTCATCTCCAGCAAGCTCCAGTAGTAGCGCGTAGAACGTGAGCTGTCGCTTGTAACCACCATCACTCTGTGCGGTATCACCGACTATGGCAGCACGAGTTTTTGGTTTACCCGTCTTATAGTCAACTACCCGAAACGTTCTACCCTCCGCATCTAAGTCAACTCGATCCATTTTACCCGTAAGAGATATTTCAGGAAGCTCAGGAATACCCGTAGCAAAATTAGCCCGCACACTATACTCCTCGATAGTCGATGCCGCTTTAAGCGTCCGTTGCAAGTGTTCGATGTAAATAACCAGTATTTCTAAACCCTTGGCGTGAAGTCTCGTGTACTCATCAGTATTGATCGGTAATCGGCGGAGTGCGTCTTCAAGAAATTGTTTTACTGCGGTAGTTTGAGGCCAGATCTTAGATTTGCTGTATATCGAAGTTACTCGTTCGAGTACGGAATGAATTGCCGTACCAAACTGTAAATGCGGCGCTTGAACTTCAGGGACTCGAAGTAAATTGCGGTAGAAGTAATCCCATGGGTTTTGAAGTAAATTATTAAGAGAGGTAGCCGAAAGGCCTCGAGTACGCACAAGCGTCTGTATCGTTTCAAGTGGAAGCAGCCCGTGATTCACACTGCCAAGCGCACTTACGGGTGAGAATTGAGTTTCAAAAAGCGAGGTATCTATGGCAGTTACAGACGACGCTTCAATTTGACTGATGAGACGAGAACAGATACTTGGTTTCCCTAGTATCGATTCACGAGCAAACGAGAGGTAGAGGCGTCGTTTAGCGCGCGTGAAAGCTACGTAGAGCAATCGTCGTTCGTCGTCAATCGGGTCGTATTCGCCGGCATCACGATAGCGAGCGAGCGGGACATCAAACATGACCCGATGAGTACGTCCACCCCAGTTAGTATCCTGTAGGTGCGGAATAAACACGGTTTCGAACTCTAACCCTTTTGATTTGTGCGCCGTCATTACCTGGACTGCCGCAGTACTCGTCGTAATAAACGGTGCCTGTAACGGTAGACCATATCGGCGACGTAACGCAATTATTTTATTTACTTCACGAAGTGTCCCTACCCCGTCGCGTACCACCAAAGCCTCAATCTCGTCGTATAAACGACGAACTACACGAACTCCTTCAAACGGATCATGAGTGAGAACATGCGCCAAAAATCCACTGGCTTCAAGGAGATATTCAAGCACACGATGGGGTGGTTCATGCACTTCTCGTTCCCGTGCACTACGCTGAACCTCCATCACTCGAAGGGCTCTCAGAGGCTCTGTTACCTTAAGCTCACACAGCTTCTCCGTGTCACTCAAGATGCTCGCGAGCGAAGTATCAAACGTACGGGCTGAAGCTATTTTTACCAGATCGTCAGTAGATATACCCCAATACGCACCATGTAAAACTGAAAATAATGCCCGTTCATCAGTGTCTGTAAGTACAAAGTTGATCAGTGCTTCAATCGCCTGAGTCACCGGATGCGTAAGAATGTCACCTTCTGCACTTGCAGTGACTGGTATACCCGACCGACGTAATCGTTCTGCAATAGTTTCCACTTCTCGATTAGTCCGGAGAATGACCGCGATCTCTTCGAGTGGAGTTTTCGCAGCGATCTCTTCTTGTATTGCAGCAACGAGCCACTCATCCTCCACGGCCTGGTGCGAAAACTCACGGGTAGTTACCCTTGCTTCATTCACCGCCGCAGCCTGTAGAGGTAGCCGTAACCGCATCAATTCCTCGTCTGGAACCGTGATGAGTGCCTGGGCAGTATCAAGAATCGCTTGACCAGACCGGTAATTACTGGTCAGAGAAATCTGAGTCACGTGCCTGAAGGCGTCAGTGAAATAGAGAAAATTTTCTAGTGAAGCACCCTGAAATCGATAAATTGCCTGCTTTTCATCACCCACCACAAAGATATTAGGTGTATCATGAAAATTACAAAGCTGTTCAAGAATTTTATTTTGAGCACCATTCACGTCCTGATGCTCATCCGCAAGGATGTATTGGAACGTTTCTTGCAAGTCACGGAGCATTTCTTCATCGTGCGCTAACGCTCGCACCGCCTCCATTATCATATCGTCAAAGTCATACCACCGTTCGGCTCGAAGCGATGCTTCGTACCGACGATAGAGGTGTTCAAGCTCTCGATTTTTAGCAATTGTTTTTTCGAGCTTAGTGTATTCACCACGCACTTTCCCTTTATGAGCACCCTTAGTGTGAATACGCTCTGTCTCTGTTAGGAGTTGCTCTTGCCGGACAATCAACTGAGCAAGATCATCCGGACTCACATATTCCTGCTTAAGATGGCTTATCATCGATAATAGGTATGGTACGTAATACGTCTGATTACCGAGTGGTCGCAAGGTTGTAATGTCTGGATCCGCAAGGAGCGTTTCGATGAGTTCAACCTTTTCAACATCGGTGATAGTCCGCCCACCGATAATACGCGGGAAAGCATCAGGGTACTGTAGGATGAGACGATCAGCAAAACCATGGAACGTGTAGATTGGTACTTGATATGCTCTTCCCCCGATATAGCGCCGAAGTCGCTCTCGCATTGCTTTAGCTCCCGAGTCCGTGAAGGTCAGCGCCAGAATATTCTCTGGTCGCATATCAGTCCGATACAAAATATTAGCAATCCGCAAAGTGAGCACCTGAGTTTTCCCTGTTCCCGGACCCGCTATTACCATCACCGGCCCTTCAATTGTCTCAACAGCATGACGCTGTTCTCGATTAAGTGCCAAAAGTGCCGTCTCAAACTGTTTCGTTTCAGCCGTGTTTTGCATACGGTGAGTATAGCATTTATGCACTTGCGCGAATATTTTGAGAGGAGTATATTGGCAATTCGTTATCGTTAATAATAACCCGTCATAATCTATGCTCACCGCAAACGCAACGCTCGCCATCTTCGCCATGCTTGGTATATCAAGCCTAGCCATCTTTTGGGCTCGCCGCGTCAAACTTCCTCATACGGTATTTCTTGTAGTAATTGGACTTATTATTGGGTTCCTTACTAACTTTTTTCCAGCCTTCCAATTTTTTAGCGAATTCACGCTCACTCCACAACTCCTCTTTTACCTCCTCCTTCCGACCCTTATTTTTGAATCGGCCTACAACATCAATGCACGACGTATAGTTGAGGACATGCCAGCCATTCTGGTGCTTTCTATTATCAGTCTGATAGTATCAACAGTACTCATCGGAGGTGCACTCTACTATCTCCTTGCGTTCCTTGGTTTTGCGGTACCTTTTATTGTTACACTACTCTTTGGTGCTCTCATTTCAGCTACTGACCCCGTTGCTGTACTCGCACTATTTAAGGAGTACGGTGCACCGCGGCGACTGTCATTAATCTTTGAAGGAGAAAGTCTCTTTAATGACGCTACTGCTGTAGCGCTATTTCTCGTCCTGCTTGAAGTTGCTCGTTTTGGATACCACGGTTTTGACACCGTACTTGAGGGTATGGTGAGCTTCACTTCAATGATGATTGGTGGTGTTATCTTCGGTGTGATCGCTGGTGGTATTTTTGCAAAACTTGTTGGTTTGGCGCGCGAGAACGAAGTTGCGAGTATTACACTTACCATCGTACTCGCTCATGTGACTTTTATTCTTTCCGAGATTATCTCACATCATCTTGTGTTTGGTGGATTTCATTTCTATCTCTCACCGATCATAGCAACAACCGTTGCCGCCCTCCTTATGGGTAACTATGGACGAAGTAAGATCCACCCAAAAGCCGAAGAGTTTGTTGAAAAGCTTTGGGGACAGCTTGCCTTCATGTCGAACTCACTGATCTTCATTCTCATAGGTATCCTGTTTGTAAACGTACCAAAACTTGACGCAACGCTCATTGCAGTAGTTGGTATCACCATCTTGATTGTTGCGATCGCTCGAGCAATCTCAATCTACCCAGTCGTTGGCGTATTCAACGCCGCGACCGTTGCAGATAAAAAAATTCCACTCAGTTGGCAACATCTCTTATCGTGGGGATCGCTTCGTGGTGCACTCGCCGTTACTATGGTTCTCCTGATTCCTGATGATCTAACCTTTGCTGGTTGGAACCTTTCAGTTTCCCCTAAAGATTTCCTACTTGCCCTCACCGTTGGCTGTATCTTTGCCACACTCTTCATTAAAGCAACGACGATTCAAACATTTATGCGTCGTCTAAAACTTGACACCCTCACTGATATAGAAAAAGTAGAAGCCGATGAAGCACGTGCCCTCATTCACCACGAAGTCCAGAAGCGGATCCGGCGCTATGAAGACCGAGGATATATAGACGCAACCGTTGCTAATACACTCTGTGCTGAACATGCTGAACGCTATGCCAAAGCGTGTTCAGACCGAAACGCTATCGATACAACCGGCTTGGCACTCCGTGTCCTCCGAGTCTACGCTATTGGTATCGAAAAGAAGCATCTTAAGGAACTGTATCAACACAATGAAGTAAGTGAAGCAGTCTACAAGCGGCTTTCCGGTAAACTACAGCTCCAGCTCGAGGCTGTTGAAAATGGCAACCTTGCCCCCGATATGTCTATACACACTGACGGTAAAGACGTCTTCGAGATTTTAGCAGGCGCAATTCGACCACTCTTTGGCCGACCTCGTGAAGACGAAAAGATAGATAATTTATACCTCTATTACCGTGCACAGACAATTATCTCTCGTAAGGTTCTCAAAGAGCTCGAGGCCTTGGATCGTGATAGTGCTGAACATATCTTTAGCCCCGAAGCGCTTAAGCATGTCCTTGATCTCTACACCACTTTCCGCACCCAATCACAGGCAAAGCTACAGGATCTGGCCACAAAGTACCCAGATAGACACAACCGTCTCTCGAATACCCTCGCTCGGTCAGGGGTTCATAAGATCGAGGAAACGGTACTTGCGGAACTCTATGAGCGACAACTCATTACTCCGAAGCTCCACATCACCTTGCAAGAAGAACTTCACTCCTAGACACACAAAACCCCCGAGAACTCTCGGGGGTTTTGTGTGTCTAGGCTTAATATGATTTCAATCGACGAGCTTTCTCATGTTGTCGGATTTTCTCAAGTGCCTTGGCCTCAATCTGACGAATACGTTCACGCGTCACACCAAACTCCTTCCCTACTTCTTCCAAGGTATGGTAAGTACCATCAAGGAGACCGTGTCGCATTTCAAGAATTTTTCGTTCCTTTTCCGAAAGCGTATCGAGAATCTCGGTGATCTGATCGGTAAGAATACTATGAGCAACTTCTTGGTCAGGAGCGATGATTTTATCGTCAGAGATAAAGTCCGAGAGACGAGATCGATCATCATCATCTCCTACCGGAAGTTCAAGTGAGATGGTGTCTTGAGAGATTTTTTCAATCTGATATATCTTATCAACCTCAACTCCCATCTCAGTTGCAATTTCTTCAGGCATTGGGTCACGTCCAAGATCTTGCGCGAGACGACGAGACACTTGTTTATACTTTGCCATCGTCTCAACCATATGAACAGGAATACGAATCGTTCGTGACTGATCAGCGAGGGCACGGGTGATTGCTTGACGAATCCACCAGGTGGCGTAGGTAGAAAATTTAAACCCCTTAGTGAAGTCAAACTTATCAACCGCTTTGAAGAGGCCGAGGTTACCTTCTTGAATTAAGTCGAGAAGAGTTAAATCAGGAGAGCGACCAACGTATTTCTTTGCTATCGATACCACAAGTCGGAGGTTGGCTCGAGCCAAAAGGTTACGAGCTTCTTCATCTCCTTCTACAATCCGTTTAGCAAGGACACGCTCTTCATGCGCATTGAGCAGTGGGTACTGACCAATCTCACGAAGATACATCTGGATTGAATCATAGCTACTTTCACTTCGCTTAAATGCATTCTTCTGTGCAATGATATCGATACTCGGATCATCACCAAGCATTCCTCCACTTTGAAGTACGTCAATTCCGGCGGTTGCAAACCGCTCATAAAGTACATCGAGAAACGAAATATCCTTCTCTATTTCTGGAAAAGAACGAAGCAACTCATCATAGGTTACATAACCACGTTCACGACCCATTTGCATGAGTTCCGCTGCTTTGAGCTCAAGGATCTTTTCACTCTTGGTTAATACGGCTGGTTTTCGTTCAGCAACCTTTGGTTGTACTTTTTTCTTTGGAGTACTTTTTACTGACTTCTTTACTTCTTTTTTTACCGCTTTTTTGACAACTTTCTTCGCCACCTTCTTTACAACCTTTTTAACGACCGGCTTTCGCTTCACTGTTTTTGCTACCTTTTTGGCTGTGGATTTCTTTCCCTGCGCCTGAGCTTTTTTCTTTGTTGATACGGTGGTGACCGCTTTTTTTACCGCTTTTTTTGAGGCCTTTTTGGTAGCCATAGTGCTAGACACTATACAGAAAAAGTAGGAAATGTCTAGTCTTACCCATCAGTCTCTCCAAGCAGCGCTATTGTATACGGTGATTCCTGTCGTTGTCGCTGAAGCTGTTGGACCTTGCTCAACAAATCAGTCATTGCCGCTTCTACTCCTTGAAGCTCAGCTTGTTCTAATTGTTTTTTTGTTTCCCGTAACTCCTCGCGAATTACAATCGCGCGTAATTGATTCAGGGCATGAATCACCTCAGACAGTAGGAGTAGGCGTGGTTGATCTGTAGTCGATGATTGAGCTTTAAAGAGCACCTCAGCCCGCGCTGCGGCTGGTATCGTTGCGGCTATCGTAGCAAAGGACAGCTTTAGTATTACCTCAACCTCCTTCGTTACAATGGCAGCTTGTACTTCCGTAAGTAGTGGCAAAATACCAACTAAATACGTCGTGATTCCAACTCGTCGCTCCGGTGCATCATCAGCCGGTAACGCACCTCCTTCAGTTCGTGACTTCTCTGATCGAGTGTTCGCTACCGTACCAAGATTTGGTTGTTCGCCGAGTCGCTCGACTTCATAATGAACTGCTTCCTTGGTGGTTCCTAAAGCATCTGCAACCACTTGTTCAAAATGATCTTGATCGATCTTGTTTGGCAGTAAACGAATGTACGGCACTACTTCCTCACGAGCACGGAGTTTTAACGTTCGAGACTCAAGATCAAGTTCCTTAAGATGGGTTATGAGCCATTCAATCACATGCACCGATGATCCAATGAGTTTTTTAAATTCCTTCGGATCTTCGCGCACAATATCAGCTGGATCCTTGAGCGTTAACCGTGCGACTTTTACATCGAGACCTCTTCGCAGCATGATATCAGCTGCCCGCTTCGCTGCAGCGATTCCTGCCTTATCAGCATCGAGCGCTAAGACGACTCGACTTGAAATACGTTCAAGTAATTGAACATGCTGGAGCGTGAGGGCTGTCCCAGACACCGCCACTGTATTACTATATCCAGCCTGATGACTCATCACGACATCAAACTGCCCCTCAACGAGTAGCGAGAAATTAAATTGTCTAATACCATGCTTTGCTCGATCGTAACCATAGAGCAGTTCGGATTTTTTATAGAGTTCAGTCTCGGGAGAATTTACATATTTAGGCACCTCAGGATCAGGATCGAGCGTGCGACCTGAAAACGCCACCACCCTGCCACTCTGATCAAACAAAGGAAACATGATACGGTTACGGAACACATCATATGATTCCTTGCCATCACTCGCCTGTTTTGCAAGACCAGACTTCAAAATTTCTGTAGCCGTAAAACCTTGTGCGAGCAAATGATCTCTCGTAACTCGCCATCCCGCACTTGGTGGACCTGGTGCGTAGCCAATCCGCCAACTTGCAATCATGTCACCAAGGACTCCGCGACGAGTAAGGTATGCCATCGCCTCACTATTGATCCGAAGCTGATTTTGATAAAAAACTGTTACCGCCTCAAGAACGGCATACAGACGATCTCGTTCACTCTGCTTTTCTGGTGAAATTGGTACCAACTCAATCCGTGCCTTCTCTGCAAGAATTTTAAGCGCCCCTTTAAAATCGACTCCTTCAATAGCTTCGATGAACGTGAACATATCTCCACCCACTCCACAGCCATAACAATGGTACATACCCTTATCGGGAGAAACATGGAATGACGGTGTCTTTTCGTTATGAAACGGACACCGAGCTTTCAGGTACTTACCGGCGGTATGGAGTTCTGTGTATGGTGAAATAACATCGATAATACTTAATCGATCTTTAATTTGTTGTACTACGTCAGACATGGATACTCCTATTATACGTGAGATCTGAATGAGAGTGAAAATTTGACTATATGTTGTATCTATAGTATAAAACATTTCGTTCCAACCTTAGGAGCAAGACTGTGTCATGGCGAACTTTCTTTCAACGATGGTTTTCATCTAGGGAAACGGTCTGGTTCATCACCATCGAGGTTAAGGGTATCCCCGTCCGTGCCAGGGTCTCTGAGGAGAACGAGCGCGGCATGTGGTATATCAGCTACGAACAACCCGGTGAGTACGAGATGTACGTGACGAAGTGGATCATGCCCACAGATGAACAAAGGCGAGCTCGAGGCTATAGTGCGAAGCGCTGACAATTCACCACCCCGACGAACCCCGCGTTTGTCGGGGTTCGTTTTATCGCAGGTCCCGCTTTATACGAAGCCAAGCACCAAGCTTATAACCAAAAGCGAGCTGCTTTGTCAAAATCAGACAAAAAACCAAGCGCGTATGCGCTTGGTTTTTTGTCTATTTGTATGAATCTTTAGCGATTCATGTCGTCAATCATCTGGTGTTTCTTACTTCCCTTAAAGCCAGATCCGGCCGGAATAAGTTTCCCGATGATAACATTTTCCATGAGACCAGCGAGGTTATCGTGACTTCCCTTTATCGCTGCATTTATGAGGACACGCGTAGTATTCTGGAAGGACGCTGCTGAAAGGAAGCTCTTTCTTGAAAGTGAAGTTTCGGTAATACCAAGGATGAGGCGTTCTGCCTTCGCTGGCTCCTTTCCTTCAGCTTTAAGTTTCTCGTTTGTTTCAACAATAATCCACTCCTCAACGACATCACCAACAGTGAAATGACTTTCTCCGGCGCTGGTGATCTTCATACGAGACATCATCTGCTTTACGATGAGTTCAATATGCTTACGAGCGATCGTCACACCCTGAAGTTCATAGATTTTATTCACTTCAGAAATAATGTACTCCTGAGTTACCTCCTGCCCACCAAACTTAAAGAGTTCTGGGAGTGAAGCCGAACCATCGGTAAGCAACTGTCCAGCCCGAACGGTATCACCATTTGAAATGGTAACCACACGACGGTAATTCACTTCGTATTCGATGTTATCTTTCTTTTTTGGTGCGCCCTTTGCGGTCATGTCTGGGGCAACAATAATCACTTTCTCACGACCTTCTGTACGAATACCAACCACTTGTCCATCGCAATGAGAAACAATAGCCGGGATCTTTGGTTCGCGCTTCTCAAAGACTTCTTCTACACGAGGAAGACCTGAGGTTACGTCTCCACCGACTGATGCAGCTCCTCCTGCGTGCTTTGTATTCATCGTAAGCTGCGTACCGGGCTCACCAATCGCTTGAGCTGCCACCGTACCAACAGCTTCACCGATATCGACAAGTTCGTTGGTGGTAAGGTCGATACCATAACAATGCTGACAGACACCACGAAGGGTCTTACAGGTCATTGGCGAACGTACCACAACTGATTCACACGTTGATTCCTCAACAGCAATCGCATCCTTACGAGAAAGAAGATGTCCCTTCTCAAAGATGACTCGTCCTTTGGTATCAAGTGCATCTTCGGCAAGAATACGGCCCTTAATTGCTTTAGAGAAAGCAATCTCAATACCTGAGGCAGAGATACGACTAATCTGAACTCCTTGCTTTGTTTTACAATCTGCCTCCGTCACAATAGCGTCCTGTGCAACAACGAAGAGACGTCGGGTGAGGTATCCAGCCTTAGCAGTTTGGAGCGCGGTGTCCGCAAGACCCTTACGAGAACCGTGTGTTGTAATGAAGTACTCAATCGGACTCATACCCTCTTTCATTGATGAGAGTACGGGGAATTCGATCGTTTCACCACGAGTGTTAACGATAAGCCCCTTCATACCAGCCATCTGTGCAATTTGACCCAAGGAACCACGTGCACCTGACTTCCACATTTCGTACGCTGAACCATTCTGATCAAGTGTTTCCGGTAGAATCTTTTCAAGATCAGTCTTAGCTCGGTGCCAAATCTCGACAATCATTCGACGGCGCTCATCTCGTGAGATGAGACCCTCATTGAAGGCTGAAAGTACCGCCTGCTCTTCACCTCGCGCTCGCTCAATAATTCCTGGTTTCTCCTTTGGTACACTAACCTCATCAATACCCCAGGTCGTACCAGACATCGTAGCGTACTTAAGACCGAGTTTCTTTAAGCGGTCAACGATTGGTGGCACCGCTTCAGGGCCACGCGAATCAATAATGTCGATAATAACCGCAAAGAGGGTCTTTTGAACAACGACATCGTTGATGAAATCGTGATCTGATGGCAAAACACTGTTGAAGATAAGACGACCAACCGAGGTCTCAAACAACCTACCTTCAAACTGCTTGTACTTTGGTGTGTCAGTTGCGAGAACCTTAACCATTGCACGGAAGTCAATCACCCCATGGTCATACGCATTGATTGCATCATTCGGTGAGGCGAAATATTTTCCTTCACCCTTTGCACCAGGAATAACTTTCGTCATCCAGTATGATCCAAGTGCCATATCAAGAAGTTTTTCAGAAACTACTGGCTCAGCCGAACCTGGCTTCAAAATATTCTTGTTTGCTGAAATAATCTCACGCGCTTCCATCTGTGCCTCTTCAGAAAGTGGAACGTGTACTGCCATTTGGTCACCGTCAAAGTCTGCGTTAAACGCACGACAGACCAGTGGGTGAACTTGGATAGCATTACCTTCAATCAGAACCGGCCGAAACGCCTGAATACCTTGTCGGTGCAGTGTCGGTGCACGGTTGAGAAGTACATGACGACTCTTAATCACATCTTCAAGAATTGCCCACACCTCAGGAACGCCATCTTCAATGAGCCGTCCTGCCCCTCGAATGTTATACGCGAGTTCTTGTTTCAAAAGCTCCGCGATAACAAACGGGCGGAAGAGTTCAAGTGCCATATGCTTTGGCAAACCACACTGATCAAGTGCCAGTTCAGGACCAATTACAATCACCGAACGTCCCGAGTAGTCAACACGCTTACCGAGTAGGTTTTGTCGGAAATAACCCTGCTTACTCTTAAGGTAATCTGAGAGTGACTTCAGTGGTCGACGCTGTGCCTGACTCATCGCTGAATACGCTCCGCCGCCATGACGGATTGAATTATCAATGAGCGCATCGACAGCCTCCTGTAGAATACGCTTCTCGTTACGCAAGATAACGTCTGGCGCCTGGATATCAATCAACTTCTTCAATCGATTGTTACGATTAATAACGCGACGATAGAGGTCGTTAAGGTCTGATGAAGCGTGGCGTCCACCCTCAAGAGCAACCATTGGACGAATCGCTGGTGGAATAACTGGAATACGGGTAAGGAACATCCATTCCGGACGAACCCCAGCGTTAATCATACCCCGCACAAGTGACATGCGCTTATCAAGTTTGGCTCGATCCATTGCACCAGCTGTCTCTCGCTCTGTTTCGAGTTGCGTCAACAATTCAGGAAGATTAACTGACTTGAAGAGATCGTAGATGGCCTCCGCACCGATTCGAGCCTCAAAGAGCGTACTGTACTTAATTGAGTACCGATGGAAGTTCATCTCATCGAGTACGACTCCAGGTCGGATACTTTCGATTTCGCGCTTAGTTTCCTCCATACGAGTGGTAAGCGCCTCTTTGGCATCTTCATTCTGAAGAGCCTTTAATTTAGCGGTAAACTCAGTTTGCAGATCCTTGAGCAGCCGCGAACGGTGATCTTCACTCACCTTCGTTACAATGTATCCTGCAAAGTAAATCACCTTTTCAATTTCAGCGGCCGAGATACCCAAGACCATCGCAATCCGACTTGGCACACCGCGCAAGAACCAGATATGCGAAACCGGGATACACAAATCAATGTGACCCATTCGTTCGCGACGGACAATAGCGCGCGTGATCTCGACACCACACTTCTCACAAACAATACCCTTATAACGGATACCGCGATACTTTTTACATGAACACTCGTAATCTTCAACCGGACCAAAGATCCGTTCATCGAAGAGACCATGTTTCTCTGGTCGCTGCGTACGGTAGTTGATGGTCTCAGGTTTGGTAACCTCGCCGTGTGACCAATCAAGAATAGTCTCCGGTGAAGCGAGACGAAGACTGATACCCGTGTACTCAGTCGGAATTGCCTGCTTGGCAAATGGTGTTGGTGATGACATATGACTATTCTTAAAACTTATACCTCACGCTTCGTGCGTTCTACTCGCTCTGTTCGTTCAAGCTTTACATCAAGTGACAGACCACGAAGTTGGTTCACGAGCACATTAAATGCGGCTGGTGTATGTGGATGACTAATCTTTTCACCGCGGACAATTGAGTCAAACGCCGCTGAACGGCCGACAATATCGTCAGACTTAATCGTCAACATTTCTCGCAAGGTGTAAGCTGCACCATATCCAAGGAGCGCCCACACTTCCATTTCTCCGAAGCGCTGACCTCCAACCTGGGCCTTACCGCCGAGTGGCTGCTGCGTAATAAGTGAGTACGGTCCAATCGAACGCATATGGATCTTATCCTCCACCATGTGATGGAGTTTCAAGATATACATGTAACCAACCGCAGTTTTTTGCGCGAATGGTTCACCCGTAAGACCGTCTCGAAGTTGAATCTTACCGTCTGAAGGGAGTCCAGCTGCCGTAAGCTCAGCCTTTACATGATCTTGGGACGCACCCGCAAATGGCGGAACGATTGCCTGATATCCAAGCGAGTGGGCTGCCATACCAAGGTGGAGTTCCAAAATCTGACCAAGGTTCATACGACTCGGTACACCAAGCGGTGTAAGGAGGATATCGATCGGACGACCATCCTCCGTGTACGGCATATCCTCTTCAGGAAGAATACGTGAGATTACGCCCTTGTTGCCGTGACGACCAGCGAGCTTATCACCCACTGAAACGTTACGGACCTGAGCAATCGTCACATGGATACGCTTAATGACTCCACTTTCAAGCTGATCTCCGTTTTCACGAGAGAAAACCTTCACTCCAATCACGCGACCACGCTTCCCCGCCTCAAGTCGAAGTGAGGTATCCTTCACATCTTTAGCCTTTTCACCAAAGATCGAGCGAAGTAGCCGTTCCTCAGGAGTAAGCTGTGTCTCGCCTTTTGGCGTTACCTTACCAACAAGAATGTCTCCTGGTCGTACTTCAGCACCAATGCGGATGACACCGTTCTCATCAAGATTACGGAGCTTGAGCTCAGATACATTCGGAATATCAGAAGATGTAACCTCTGGTCCAAGCTTAGTATCACGTACCGCACATTCAAATTCTTCAATGTGAACGGTTGAGAATTTACTCTGCTTCACGAGTCGTTCTGAAATGACGATGGCGTCTTCATAGTTAGCACCGTTCCAGCTCATGAAGGCAACGAGTGCATTCTGTCCAACTGCAATCTGACCATTATCAGTTGATGAGGTATCAGCGAGAAGGTCACCCATCTTAACCGTATCTCCCACGGTAACCGCAGGACGATGATAGAAAGCCGAGAAGTCATTGGTACGCTCAAATGAATGTAGAGTGTACTCTTTCTTCTTTCCTTCTTTATTCTTAACGACAATATGCTTTGCATCTGATTCAATCACTTCACCAGCTTCAGCAGCATAAATAACGCGACCAGTATCACGCGCAACCATACCTTCAACTCCCGTCGCTACAAGCGGTGCTTCTTGAATCACACACGGCGTTGCTTGCTTCTGCATGTTCGATCCCATGAGCGTACGGTTTGCATCGTCATGATTAAGGAACGGAATCATCGACGTTGCAACTGAAAACGGTTGATTCGTTGCAATATCCATATACTCTACTTCCTTGCGAGGAATAATGAACGGGTCACCCTTACGTCGAGCCTCGACGAATTCTGATTTGATCTTACCGTTTGCATCCAACTCAACTGCTGCATGTGCAATACTAAACTTTTCCTCCTCATGAGCGTTCATGTACACAATCTCATCAGTCACGACACCATTAGTAACCTTAGCGTACGGAGTTTCAATAATACCGAAGCGATTGACTCGTGAGTACATTGAGAGTCGGAGAATCAAACCAATGTTCGGACCTTCTGGAGTATGAATTGGACAGAGACGACCGTAGTGTGACGTATGAATGTCTCGCACTTCAAAACCAGCACGTTCTCGCGTGAGTCCACCAGGCCCCAGTGCTGAAAGTGTGCGGAGATGCTCGATTTCAGCCAAGATGTTTTGCTGTTGTGAGAACTGTGACAGTTGGTTGGTGCTAAAGAATTCTTTGATAGCAGCCTGAAGCGGACGAGGGTTAATGATCTGCATTGGAAGAGAGGTCTCAGCCTCAATCGTCGACATGCGATCCTGGATATTACGCTTCATGCGAGTCATACCCACACGAACACGCTGTTGAAGCATCTCACCGAAGTAACGAACGCGACGGAAACCAAGGTGGTCAATATCATCAGGTAACGCCTCTGGATCATGATTTTGGGTCACAATCTGACCAAGAATAAGACGAATATCCTCTACAGAGATCGTGCGTTCACTCGTTGCCTTCTCATCAATTGGACGACTGAAGCGCTCGTTGAAGTGATGACGACCGATTTCGGAGAGGTCGTATCGTTCAGGAGCAAAGATTGAGTTTACGAACTCGCGGGCATTCTCAACAGTAGCGAGATCACCATCACGGAGACGACGGTAAATTTCGACATATGATTCATCAGTAGTCTTCGCCGGATCTTTGGCAATTGTTGCCTTCAAATATTCTTCACCACGTTCAACCCCCTTCATGAGGGCGAGCATGTCTTTTTCCTTCTCGACACCAAGAACACGGAGCAGTGATGAGATCGGGAATTTTTTCTTGCGATCAATCTTTACGTAGATGACGCCATCGGCCTCAGACTCAATTTCAATCCACGCACCGCGGGCAGGGATAATCTTTGCACCAAAGAAGTTGCGGCCTTTACTTTCTTCAGCCGTGAAAAAGATACCGTAAGAACGCGCGAGCTGGGGTACAATGACACGCTCCACACCATTGATGATGAAGGTACCATGTTCAGTCATGACCGGGAGATCAGTCAGGAAGATTTCCTGATCTTTCTCACTTTCAAAGGTTTTGTTCTTCAAAATTACCTGTGCGCGGAGTGGCGCTTCGTAGGTGAGCTTATTCTCCTTCGCAAATTCTGGAGTGCACTTTGGCGCACCAAGTTCGTACTTCTTGAACTTGAGCTCAAATTTCTTTTCTGAGTAGTCACTGATTGGTGAGAACTCAGTAAAGATTTCCCTGAGCGCAGTTTCAACAAACCAACGAAACGAGAGTCGCTGTGGCTCAATGAGATCAGGCAATGCAACCTGTGGCCGCCTGCTCACCTCAAAGTACTTCTGTGGCATCGCTCCAACCGATACTGTGGTATCTCCTTTACCCTTGGCTGACATATATACTTTGTACAATTAATTGTATAAATGATTATTAAACTCCGCCGTAACAACCTCCATAACGACAAAACGCGCACTTCGTGCGTTTTTATTTCATGTACGTTGTTATGGTAATAATATCGGCATCACACCTCCGCTGTGAACAATCCGCTACTACAATCTCCCACCCGAAACACAATCGAGACCCTTTGGCGTATGTGGCGGGATTATACTAGAAGCTGTGGAAAAGTGCAAGTGAATTAGCTTACAATATGCTTTCTTGACAAAGCAACTAGATCTAGATTACTAGCGATAGCAGGCAAACCAACAAGAGACTGGTGACACGGTGAAGAACTGGGTCGGTTTCTATGCTTACCTCTTCTTACTTTGGTCTTCCCGCCATGCTTCGATTAGTGCATGATTGCCACCCATCAAGACCGGCGGAACTTTATACTTTTTCTTCTTATATTCAAGCACTTCGGGGCGAGTGTACATTTCCCCGCTAGAGACTCGCTCGTCTTCCAATGATTCATAAGTACCGAGTACTCCCGGAATATGACGCGCTACCGCGTCAATAATTGTAAGCGCTGGCAACTCGCCACCCGTGAGAACATAGTTCCCAACCGACACCTCCTCAGCTCGTAAGATCTTTTTGACCCGCGAATCGATTCCTTCATACCGCCCAGAAATAATGACGACGTCAGTATACTTGGCTGCGAGCTTCTTGGCGTAAGCTTGATCGAACGTCGTCCCGCGCGGTGACATCATAAGCACCTTTACCTTCTTACGATCCTTACGTCCAATCGCTTTCTCTGCCGCCTTAAGGATTGGTAACGCCTGCATCACCATTCCTGGCCCGCCCCCGTATGGCCGCTCATCAACCTTGTGGTGCTTGTCGGTCGCATAATCGCGCGGGTTATAGTACGAAACGGTCATTTTCTTCCCACGCACCTTTGCTCCCTTCCCTTTTTCGGTTTTCTGCGCCCGACCTAAAATACTCGCACTAGTGTACGCTTCGCAAACCTCAGAAAATAGGGTAATGACGTGAAAATGCATAGTTCAGAGTACGCTATAACAGATTCTTATATTTCTCAAGGAATACCGGAAACTGGGAATGTCGAGGCAGAGGAATATCTGCAATCTTACACCATCGGAGAGCTGCACACTTATCGGGTTCCATGATTACCACCTCCGCACGTCTCACCTGCGCCCGATAATCAAACGCTAGCCAATGCGTCTTTTGACCATCAAGTTCACGATGCACCTCACGAAGACCCAGATATTCAAAATTAAACGGTACCGTCCCGGCTTCTTCCTGTACCTCTCGTACAATCGCATCGGTAATATGTTCGCCGAATTTTAGTCCCCCACTTCCGAGCGGCTCCCAAGTCCCATGCTCATCTCGACACTGATTTGAGCGCAAACCAAGAAGGTAATTACCCGCTCCGTCATGAAGGAACGGGACCACCGCCACTCCAATATAATCAATACCCTTGATCATAAAAAAATCCTAGCACATAACGAGTTCAGCGCGTAATCCCTAGAGATCTACTTAGATTACTCAATAAAAAACCGGTCGTGGAGTGACCGGTTTTTTATTGAGTATAGTTAGATTTTTAGATCCTCTATCGCCTCATCGAGTGATTTCGGGGTGCTGACCGGGTTATCTTCGCGCATCGCCTCGCTCATCTCTGGAGACATGCCACGACCACCTTCTGGTTCGTTGATCTTAAGATTAACTCGTGCATCGTGCTTCATACCGACAACACGGAGCAAAGTTCGAATCGCCTTGGCAGTATTACCGGAACGACCGATGATCTTCCCCATGTCTTCAGCATGTACATCGAGGGTCAGAAGTACCCCCATCTCATCAACCGTACGATTGATCCGTACACTTTCTGGATGATCAACGAGCGCTTTTACGAGCGTCTCGAGGAACTGCTTATCTTCATGCGTGTCCATACATCAATATTCTTAGCTATTCTGGTAAGCAGACTCCGCCACTTGCGGGTTGCTTATTCTATGATACGAGACCCCTAGATACGCGTCAACCGGCCCGGTGTAGACATGGGGCCGGTTGAAAGACATCAGGATGATTATGCAGCAGCAACTTCCTTGACGATTGGAGTCTTCTTAGGAAGGACATTGATCTTCTTCGCGTCGATGATCTTCTTTGTTACGAGCATATTGTGGACAGTACCAGACGCCTGTACACCCTTTGAGAGCCAGTGCTTTGCCTTTTCTCCATCAATCTCAATCACACCAAGCTTAGGGTTATAGAAGCCGAGATGATCGATATGCTTATTGCTCTTTGGGCCAGTTCGCTTATCAACCACGACCACACGGTACGATGGCTCGTTCTTGCGACCAACACGCTGTAAACGCATCATTAACATAAGTAGCGGAAGATTACCAGAACAGGCTAATTTGGTCAAGTAAATAAAAAGTACCAGAGTCGAACTCTGGTACAAGAATGGGAGAGGCGGTTTAGCCATGGATGAAAAAGCCTTGCATGATTCACGTCTTTCGTCCGACCCCGCACCAAGTGCTGTCGGTACTTATTTCACGTGCTCAACCGAACGGACCGAAATCCATCCTTGCAAAGTTCACCCCTTGATGAATACCTAGATCAGCTTTTGGCTTTGTATTCCGGCTTATACATTGCAAAGCAATGCAATCGCGATTTGCTTTCTTCCGCCACTTTTTTGACTATACAGCACAGTGGTTTCTCTGGCAAGTCCGTGCTACACTCAGCCCAATATGTCAAACACTACGTTCGAAGGACCGATCATGATTCGAGGTAAAGGAACCGGTTTTGTGGCGGTCGAAGGTCAAACCGAAGATGTTTTAATTGAACGAGAAAACCTCGGTTTTGCCCTCGACGGTGACATTGTTCGCATCGCTCTCAAAAAGAAAGTTCCCGGAAAGCGCCAGGAAGGTATCGTTGAGGCTGTTATTAAGCCCGCCTATCGTGAACTCATTGGGACCGTTAAGGAAAAAGTAGTCGACGGTAAAACGTTGCAGTATCTCCAGCCAGATAACTCACGCATCCATATTCGCCCTCTTCTCCCTGAAGCCACCGCTAACGATCTCAGCCTGAAAGTAGTCATTGAGATCACGAAGTGGAGCCAACCGCTCCTTGATCCACTCGCGAAGATCACTGAAGTACTTGGTCATGCCGGCGATCATGAGACTGAGATGCAAGCAATCATCCGCTCAGGTGGTTTCTCGAAAGCCTTTCCCGAATCGGTACAAAAGGCCGCACACACCCTCTACGAGACGAAGGAACAAATCTTCGCTGACGCGATTACTGACCCAAAGCGACGAGACATGCGTGCGGTACCAACCTGTACGATCGACCCCAAAGACGCGAAGGACTTTGACGACGCACTCTCTTGTCGGCAGCTTGATAATGGAAACTACGAAATCGGTATTCATATTGCTGATGTCTCACATTATGTGCGCGAGAACGATGCTATCGATACCGAAGCCAAGGAGCGCGGTACTTCGGTCTATCTCGTCGATCGGGTAATTCCTATGCTTCCGGAGGTGCTCTCGAACGATCTTTGTTCGCTGCGTCCAAATGAAGACCGACTGGCCTTCTCAGCCGTTTTTGAACTCACCACCGACGGACATATTAAAAGTGAGTGGTATGGACAAACCATCATCCATTCCAATAAACGCTTCTCTTACGAGGAAGCGCAAGAAGTGTTTGATACGCAAAACGGGCCACTGCTCACAGAACTGAACGTTATGATGGCACTCGGTCGCAAACTACGGGAGAAGCGTTACGCCCAGGGTGCAATTGCGTTTGATCAACCGGAAGTAAAGTTTGAACTCGATGAGCGTGGTGCACCAATCCGGGCCTACGTTAAGACACGTACAGAAACCATGCTTATGATCGAGGATTTCATGCTGCTTGCGAACCGAGAGGTGGCAACCTATATCTACAACCTTGCAAAAGACAAAAACAAAGATCTTGCGTTCGTGTACCGCATTCACGACGTCCCCGATCCCGATAAACTCGAAGAGCTCGCCAGCTTCCTCCGCGCCATTGGCTATGAATTTGAAGTGAATAAAGGTATTGTGAAAGCCACTGCTATCAACAAGCTCCTTAAAGCTATTGAGGGTACGCCCGAGGAAAACCTCATTAAGACCGCCACCATTCGCTCCATGGCTAAAGCCGTCTACTCAACAAAAAACATTGGACATTTTGGCCTGGCGTTTAAGTATTACACCCACTTCACTTCTCCGATTCGCCGCTACCCTGACCTCATGGCCCATCGCCTCCTCCGCAAACACCTCGACGGATCAGAAATTCACGGACAAGAGATCGCGAAGTACGAACGACTTTCGATTCAGTCCTCTCAGCGCGAAGTGGAAGCCGTCACTGCGGAACGTGATTCAATCAAATTCAAACAAGTTGAATATCTCATGAACCGCGTCGGTGAGACGTTCGAAGGCGTGGTTACCGGAGTCACTGATTGGGGTATCTATGTTCAGGAAAGTACCTGTATGGCAGATGGTATGGTTCGCCTCGCCTCAATCAAGAGTGATTATTTTGAACACGAAGCCAGTAAGTACCGCATCAAGGGCCAGAAGACTGGTAAAACCTACTCCTTAGGCGACAAGGTGACTGTAAAACTCACCCGTGCTGACAAGGACGAACGGCAGCTTGATTTTGAACTGGTTGAAAAAGTATAATCTAGAATGGATGAGGATCTAATCCTGTCCATTAACCACCCGGTATCATGTAACGTCGCCCACTCAGAGAACAACCTCGTAGACTGGTCGATTCGTTGGGTACTGTAGCTGGTACACCTTAGGTAAGTCCCATTGTCGCCGGTGGTCGCGCGGGCTGGTCAGGGTACCCACAGATTGAATACGAGCTTCGGCTCGTATTTTTTTAATTCAAAGATAACGGGTTTTCTGTAAA
>JACCDR011426102.1_pt1 | contig 85475 bp, 46 predicted proteins | sample 7446431 | NCBI WGS metagenome assembly JACCDR01 (sample SAMN15323443, study PRJNA562643) | freshwater metagenome | isolation source: river surface water | place: USA:Blue River Watershed | collected 2017-08-17
CGTATTGGCTGGAATTTCTATATTTATCGTAAAACGCTTATCATCTATTTGCCAAGCTGTTTTTATCAAACCATAAGGCGAAAGATAATTGGCTTGGGCGTGTTTGATATTGCCAACGAGTTGTGGTGCAATAATTATTTTTTTGAAGGCTGTTGCTTGCTCGTCTTGTTTGATTCCTGCCAAACCACTGTAAAACCATTCCATCAAATGCCCCAACATAAAATGATTATTTGAAACCGATGGTAAAGCTTGCCAAGATTCGGTTAGAGCGGTAGCCCCTTGAGCCAATTGGTATCCATATCCTGCTACACCCGAACGGCTGTTCATATCGAAAATCACATCTGAACGTCCTTCCATTTCTAATACACGTAACACATAACGATAGCCTATATCGCCAGCCGTTAATCCGTTTTGATGCTTTCGTATATCTTGTATTAAATTTTCTAAAACAGCTTTTCTGTTTTGTGGTTCTACCAAATTCATATACAAAGCCATCGCATTAGCTGCTTGGCTTCCCGAAGCATATTGTTGATTTTCAGGATGATAAAAGGTTTCGTTAAAAGATTTTTTTACTTGTTGGGCTATTTGGCTGTATGATGCGGCATCTTGCGAAAAACCTAGCTTTTTAGCAATGTCGGTCATGAGCATTAAATCGTGGTAATAAATGGCTGTGCCTGTTACGCCCATGGGAGTCAACTGCGAAACGCCGGGTTTATTGGGACCTAAATCGTACCAATCTCCTAGGCCTTGCGTAAGAATATGATTTTTTGCCTTTGAAGCCAAATAAGTCAAATACGCTTGCATCATCGGATACGCTTTTTGCAAAGGTCTGCTGTCGCCATACCATTGATAGACATACCAAGGCACTAAGATAGAGCTACTTCCCCATTCGGGTGAATCTCTAAACATATCGCCTCCCCATTCAAATTTTACGTATTCTGGCGAAATTTCAGGAACTAGCCCGTTTGCCAATTGTGACGCTTGCATATCGCTAATGGCTTTTTTGAATAAATTCGGCGTATCGAAGCGATACCGCACAGAAGCACCCATCAAATGCAATTCTTCGAGCCAGCCTAACTTTTCTCGATGTGGGCAATCGGTAAAAACCGATGCCATGTTACTTTTGATAGCCCAATCAATGAGGGTATGCGTTCGATTAAACAAGGTACTCGAACTACTAAATTGCCCAATCGTATCGGCCGCATTACGGGTATGAAGCATTGTAATATTGTGCAAAATGGTCTTTTGTAGTGGATTAGGTTCGCTCACTGGCGTAGCTCCTTTGACCTGTACATACCGAAAACCATAATAAGAAAAACGTGCTTGCCACGATTCAATGCCTTCACCTTTAAGGATATAGGTAAAATAATACGGACTTCCACTGGCTTTTTGATTGACAGAACCATCGGTGTTGATAAGCTCGGCAGGACGAATTTTAATGGTATCGCCTTTATGTCCTTGTACCCGAATGGCAACAATGCCCGAAGCATTTTGTCCAAAATCATAGACCCATTCTTTATTGGGCAATTGTTTTTTGCTAGTAGGCTCAAACGTTTCTTTTACCTGTAAAGGCTCTGCCATTTGTATGCGTAATTGTGGTACGCCTGCAACAATTTTGACTGCATCCCAATGCTTGTCGTCAAAAGAACTACGATGCCAATTAGGTTGTTCTAATAAAGCATTGTAATCTTCGCCTCCATAAATACTCGAAAATGTAATGGGACTTGGGCTTGTTTTCCACGTTTCGTCACTGACAATATTTTGCTCAGAACCATCGGTATAAAGAATTTTTAAGCGACAAATCATTTTCGGAAAACCATACATGACTTTCAATTTTCGGTAGCGTTCTTTCACGGCTGGAATGTGATAAAAACCATTGCCCAACATAACGCCTAAAGCATTGTTTCCTTTTTGCAATAGTTTTGTTACGTCATAGCCCACGTACAAAGCCTCTTTGTCGTATTTTGTCCAACCTGCTTCCAAGAAATTATTTCCTATTTTTTTGCCATTCAAATAGGCTTCAAAATGCCCAAGTCCAGCGATAAAAATCGTAGCCTGAGCAATTTTTCTATCATTTTGAAAAGTCTTTCTAAATAATGGTAAAGATTTGTTAAACAATACTTTATCTTTTTTACCATCAGTAGGAAGACTATTGACCAGCGAGTCTGCTAAAGTTTGGTCTGTAATCCATTTAGCTCCAAACCAATCTTGAGCTTTGGGTAAACCCATTTGCCATGAGGCAATGGTACTCCATACAGAAGTACGCTGATGATTGTCCCAAATTCTTACCTTCCAATAGTATTTTTGAGAAGGAAGCAAGGCTTTGCCTTGGTACGGAACTAAAATAGAGGCATCCGAACGCACAATTCCCGAATCCCAACTTGTTCCTTTGTTTTTTTGTAAAGCAATGGAATCTTCTGCAACCAAAATTTGATACGCTTTTTGTAGTGTATTTCGTTGATTACTAATGATATGCCAACTTAACTGAGGTTTTTCTTCTTCTATACCGATAGGATTAACTTTGTATTCGCATCGTAAATGCTGTATTTGTAAACCCTGAGCCAAGGATAAAGTAGTCTGACAAAAAGCGAAAAGGAAAAACAGGTATTTCATGGTACATGAAGTAAAAATGAATGGCCATAAAAATCGGCGTATGGCTATGCAGTTTTAAATAGCCATACGCCGATGTATGTTAGTCGTGTTTATAACTGATGGTATAAGATTTGCCTTTTTCTACCGTCAGGCTATAATGTTGGCTACCTAAATCTTTGATAGTTCCTTCGGCACAACTGGGTGTAATCGTACTTTTAAACGTGAGTGTGCCTACGCCGTCTGTAGTACCCGTAATTTGTATTTTTGTAGTGCTGCAATGCAATTTCACTTCGCTAGTAGGCGTTGGCACAGTGCCTTCCATCCAATTCAAGCCGCCCAGTTCGGGATTAATGCTGTAGGTAGCATAACCAGCCGTTTGAGGTTTTACGCCCAAATAATATTTACCTAAAAGATAAATCGGGCTTGCTCCCCAAGCATGACACAAACTTTTGCCATAAGGTCTTCCGTACATGGCTAAATGCTCTGTTCCTTTTTTGGTCGGATTGTATTCTTCCCAAAACGAAGTTGCTCCAAGTGCCAACATGCCGCCCCAATACGCTTTCATTTCTTTTAGTACAAGCGTTTGTTCGCCCAAGGCACATAGGGCTTCTAGCTCATAAAAACGCATATAAGGTGTCGTGATTTTTTGAATAGCAGGATTCAGTAACACGTGTTGTTTGATGCCCTCTTGTTGATTTTTATCAAGATATTGAAAGAAAATAGCAAACATGTTGGTGTAGCGTGTCACGTTATCGGTTGGCTTTTCGGCTACTCGGCTATGCACAAAAGCGTGTTTGTCGGCATTCCAATAGTAATCAAAAAGTTTTGCTTTTACCTCGGTTGCAAGCTTTTGATAGCGATTGGCGTTCCCTTGGTCGCCTACCAAATTGGCACATAATGTCATGGTTTCTAGGCCTCTTGCCAATAGCAATTGCTCAAAGCTTACTTCTCCTTTTTTACTCAAACCTTCTGCCCAGTCAATAAAAATCCAGTCACCAGCCAAGCCTTCCATCAAGCCATTTTTATTTCTTCTAGCTAAACAATAATCCATCAACGATTGCATTCGTGGGTATAATTGTTGAATAAAAGCTTTGTCGCCAGTATATTGATAATAGTCGTAAATCCCTAAAAACCAGTAGAATGTATAATCCATAATGGTATTGATATGGCTCGTCACAGGGTCTTTTCCTCGCAAAGCCCAAAGGGTACGATTAACCGTAGGCGAATCGAAGAAAAGGTAATAATTCATCAAATAACTTTGGTACGCATCGCCCGACCAAATCCAACGGTCACGCTTGATGCCATCTATAAAAAACTCTCGGGTGTTGAGATGTAAAGTATATTTAGCGATGTCATAAATTTGGTTAATTTGCTCGTCTGAACAGCGAAACGTTCCTCTTTCTTTGACAGGAGCATATTCATAAAGCATCGAAACGGCATTAACAGAAACGCCTTTGCTCGGTACTACATAAACATAACGAAACGCTTTGGTGAGTGTTGGCGTAAGCGTGCTTTGGCTACTTTGACGCACCGGAAGTCTATCGAGTGTTTCGCAATGCGCTGTATCGAGGGCTTCTTCTGGAGATTCGCCATAAAAAATACTTACGATACCCTTTCCTTTCACGCCTTTGAGTTGGACATAGCCAAAGGTTTCTTTCCCAAAATCAAGCAAAAGTCCGTTGGCTTTTTGGGTAGTTTTGGTCGCAAATTGTTCTTTGGTCGCCAACCGAAATGTTGATGGAGGCATTTTAGGGTCGTTAAAGTTACCTGAGCCAGCGTTGAGCCACGTTGTTCCCGATTGGTCAGAAGCTTTGCCTGTTTCGTCTATCCATTCTTTGTCTTCATACGTCACCAACCACGAAGCATCCGAAACGATGGTTTTTCCTTGAACAAAAATGGCAGGAACACGGTCTTGGCAAAAGACTTTCAAGCTCAATTTATGTTTTCCTGCGGGTACGGTAATGTTGGTCGGATAGCCTTCTAATGCTTTGCCGTCAATCTTTACATTGTATTGCCCTTCAACTGCCAAAGTCACCGTTTCGGATGCAGACAAAACGAAATCTTTGTGAAAATCTATCAAGTTGTAATGACTGTCTAATTTCCAAAATGGCGGAAGAAAAGAGCCTCGTTCTGTTCTTCTGTTTTGCATCTTATTTCCTAGCCAAATTTCAAAATCGCCAGGATACCAAATCCAAGTAGCCTGTTGGGCAAAACTGGCGGTACTGCATAAAATAATGAGCCACAAACTGGCTACTTTTTGAATCATTTTTGGAATCGTAGTCAACATTGATAGAGGAATTTGAGTATGATGTAATTGAAAATCAATTATTTAAACACTTGATTTTGATTAAAAAAATATAAGTTTTTGAAAATAAAAACACTAATTGACAATTTTGCACGAGTACTTACACACAATTATTTTATCCAAAAAAGAGATACAAACCTACCATAACAACCGCCAACGAAAGCCATAAAAGCCACACTCGGGTACTGGTTTGATACATTTCGCTTTTGTCTTCGGTGCTTACGTCAAACTTGATAGGCGTGGGGTCGAGCAACGAAATCAGCATTGCCACAACCAATAAAAACGCAAAAATGAAAAAAGATAACAAAAGATAATGTGGCCAAAAAGTGTATTTATCGGGTGTTAAAATCCACAAGTATATGATGCCAATGCCCAAACTAAAAACTGAACCCAAAGACAAAATTGCATTTACAGCTTTTTGTGTTGTTTTTCGCCAAAAAACACTTAGTAAAAAAACAACTGACAAAGGTGGCGCAATAAAGCCCAAGACCGATTGAAATACGTCAAATAAATTCAATCCTTTGATGTTATCAATGGCAATTGCCATGAGAATGGCAAAAACGCAACCAGCCAAAATACTCATGCGTCCAACCTTCACAAGGGTAGCATTATCGGCATTCGGATTGATTTTTTTGGCATACACATCCATCGTAAAAACAGTACTCAGCGAATTGAGCGACGAACCAATCGTTCCTACCAAAACCGCAATTAATACTACAATCACAAGCCCATTCATGCCCGAAGGGAAAAGGGTTGTCACCATGGTCATGTACGCTTCTGATGGGTCGGCAAGATTAGGAAAAAGCACAAAGGCAATTACGCCCGTAAGAATAAATAAGGGTAATGATAAAATTTTGAGCCATCCTATAAAATTTACACCCATTTGTCCTTGTTCTAAGTTTTTTGCTCCTAAAACCGATTGTACCATCGCTTGGTCTGTACAGAAAAAAGCAATAGCCGAAACAGGATAACCCAACAATAAGGCGTGCCAAGGATATTTGGTATCGCTACTAGGATGGATTAAATTCCAATAACTAGCAGGCACTTGGCTGTATAAATGAGCAATGCCTCCTACTTTGATTAGTCCTAAAATCGTGAGTGTTAGCGATACGCCAATGAGTAAAATCATCTGAAAAACATTCACTTTGGCAATTGCCTTGAGTCCTCCCATAAAAGCGAACATTCCTGCAAATAATACCAGCACAATAACCGATTGCCACAAAGGAATACCCAAGATTTGTCGTACCAAAAAACCACCCGAAAACAGTCCCAACGATAGCCAAGAAATCAATATTTTTACTAAAGCGTACCATGCCAAGATGTTTTGCGTAGAATCGCCATAGCGTTTGCCCATAAATTCGGGCATGGTCGAAACTTTTGCGGCGAGGTATTTTGGAGCAAAGACGGTAGCCAATAAAAACAAAAATACGAAAGCGTACCATTCAAAGTTAACAGCCACAATACCAGTACTGTAGCCAATACTGGCAAATGCTAAAAGCATAGAAGGCCCAACGTTTGTTCCCCACATATTGAAGCCAATACTGGCCCAACCAAGCGATTTTTGGGCTAGAAAGAGGGTTTCGTCTGTTTGCCTTTTTTGTCCAAAACTGGCTTGGTAGCCAATCCAAAGCAAGGCAATGAGATATGATGCTACAATGCCGTAATCTAATAGCGTAAGTTTTTCGAGAATATGATTTTGCATAGTTAAATATGAGCTAATGGTAGGTTTATTTTTTACTGCTAAAATCAAAAAATAAGACTAACTCAATCGCTCTTTTGGGTTCTTTTTCGTAGTCATAAAAAATATGTTTCATGCTCATTGGCCCAGTATTTTCGGCTTTATTGGTCTTAGAGCCGATGCCTGCAATGCCTTGCATGAATGAAATATCGCCACTCGGAAAATTGAGTACATAATTTTGGTAAGGGTCTGTTTTAAAAGCTGGTGTAAACAAACGGAAAAATACATCTTCTGTAGGCGTTACGACCGTAAAAGGCTGATTGTCGGTAATAAATTTACACCAATACATATTGGCATGATAGCCTTTAAATTCTGGATAAACAAACGGTATTTCGCCCGTTTCGGTATTGTTATAATCTTTGTGCCATAAGCCAAACTGATTGCCTTTCATGCGGTTTTTCCAAACACGATAAGGCCCACTGCCGAGGTATTCTACGGCTTTGATGTGCTTTTCGGGAAATGAAAAGTTTAGGCCAAAAAAAGTAGTAAGGTAAGCTGCTGGAAAGTACTTGACTTGCATTTCGACCCAACCCGAAGGAAAAATTTTCCATTGAAGGGTATTATACGCTTTTTTACGTTCAAAAGTAGAAGCAATAATCAGTGTATCGCCTTGGTAACTTGCCGTAAAATTGGCAAAATTAGTTGCTCCTTCTTGTACAATTGGGCCATTGCTCAAAGGAATATCGCCTTTGGCATTTGCTACTTTTTGCAATAACCCTGTTTTTTGATTAAACCATAATTGCACATCCGAAGCTTTCACCAACCAAAGCGAATCTTGAGTTATTAATTGAGGTTTGCTTTCTCCTTTTTTACTAACTAATTGATTAGCAAATAATTTAGGTAAATGTATTTTAAAACTCCAAGTGAAAATTTCATTCCGAAACGCATCAAAAGCAGTCACGTACAAAACATCGTATTGTTGCCAGTTGCTAGGCAAGTTGAGTTGTAACGTTCCTTTTTCGAGCGGTTTGAGATGGGGCGCTTTGGCTGTTCCGTTGATTTCTGGGGCATTGGTTAAGCCCAAACTTTTGAGTTTCCAAGTAAAAGTACAGCGATTCAGATTGGTAAAATGATAGCGGTTTTCTAACTTTAATTGTCCATCAAATATTTCGGTTATTTCTTTGGCTTCAAATTTGATAGGACTCCACACTTCTTTGATGGTAAAATAACTGCCTTCTTTTTCTCTATAAGGGCCTACAATGCCATCGGCGGCTTTGTTTCCGTCGGTGTCGAGAATGCCATTTTTATCTGTTCTGACGATTCCTTGGTCAACAAAATCCCAAAGAAACCCTCCTGCCGACAAAGGCGTTGCCCACATTTTTTCCCAATAATCTTCTAATCCTGCCCCATGACCGCCATCGTACATCCCATGCAAAAATTCGGTAGGCATAACGATATGATGCCCATTGTCGTAGTTGCCAATGCCATAATTATAATCTCGGTAATGTTGGGTATCGAAGCCAGCAAAATCTTCCCAAGCATGAATCACAGGTCTTTTTTGTAAATCGAGTTGAGGAAAAATGGGGTCTAATTCATAATTATGACCGCCTTCGTTGCCGTTTATCCAAAATATAACCGAAGGGTGATTTTCGTCATGAATCATCAACTCTTCTAAACGTTTTTTACCCGTAGGCGTATCATAATTGCCATGCCAGCCGGCTAGTTCGTCCATCACAAACAAACCCAAAGAATCGCAAACATCTAAAAAATGGTCGTCGGGTGGATAATGCGACATCCGCACCGCATTCATATTCATATCTTTCATCAACTTTACGTCTAAGATACTAATGCTCTTACTGGTGGTTCTACCCGACGTTGGCCAAAAAGAATGACGGTTAACACCTTTGAATTTTACCTTTACTCCATTGACATACACGCCATCTCTTTGCTTCACTTCTACCGTTCTGAATCCAACTTTTTGACTCAGTTGGTGTACGATTTTCCCTTGTTGTTTGAGTGTAAAAATCAGTTTATAAAGCTGTGGATTCTCGGAAGTCCAAGGTTGAATAGTTGTATAATTTTTAGTGAAAGAAAAATGCGTTTGTCCTGCTTGTAGGCTCGTTTGCCAAGGTGTACCTAGTGTTTTTCCTGCCAAGGTTTGTAAAACTATAGACACCTCACTGGCTTGTTGGAGCTTTGCCAATTGTATATTAGCCTGTATTTTTCCTTGGGCATCCGCATTGACAGCAACTCTTTGGATGTGTTGCTGAGGTAAAATTTCTAAAAAAACAGGCCTAAAAATTCCGCCAAAAATCCAAAAATCTCCTTTTCGCTCGGCTTCATTAACTGATTGGTTTGCAGAGTGTTTGCTAACGGTAACTTCTAAAAGATTGTCTTGCCCATATTTTATTAACTTACTAATATCATATTTAAAAGCATAGTAAGCTCCTTGATGAACCTCGCCCGCTTGCTGCCCATTGATTTTTACGTCGGCATCGGTCATCACGCCTTCAAATACAAGATTAATGACTTTACCTTGCTGTTGCTTTGGTACTTGGAAATGATAACGATACAAGCCTTTTTCTTTCCCTCGAAGGCTATCTTTATTAAATCCATAATTGTACTTTCCGAAGCCGTGTAATTCCCAATTGGAAGGCACCGGGATGCTCGTCCATTTGCCTGCATTACGCCCCTCGGTACAAAAAAACTCCCAGTCAACCGTATGGTCATTTCCTGTACCCGAAAGGTATATTTTTTGTGTTTCTTGTGCATTTGCCCAAAAAAGTAAACCAACGAACAAACAACTTAAAATGTATCTCATTTTGATGATAAAAAAGATTTTTTTCTTTAATAAAAATGCTTGTACTTGCTGTAAATCAATCATTTACTTTTGCCCTAAAAGGTCTTGCAGGAAGACCTTCTTGGTTAAAGAAATTAGGTTGAGCGGCTTCGTCCCAAGCAAAACGAACCTCCTTGGGCTGCGTAATGACAGGCGAAAATACCTTTACCGTATTGCCCACGATAGTTGCTTGTGCTTCGACGAATTTGCCATCTGCTCCAGCAAGACTAAAATAGGTCAAAGGTTTAGCATCTTTACTGATAAGTCCTTGTCCTACCGCATCAAACTTGAGTATTACCGCCTGATTTTGGCGTGTTACTTTTTGTAAAATAGGGCCAGTAGCAACCAGCGTTTTTTGCTTATAGTCATGTTTTAATGCCAGCAAAGCCAATCGCCGACCAATTTCCCATTTGTACCAAGGATGAATATTGGTGAGCGTATCTGCCAAATCGGTGGTGGTAATAAAATCGGTATGGGCAATGTTGGCACTTACTTGGGCTTGGGCTTCCCAAAAAGTAGGAAGCGTCGTTTTGTCTAAGACCACTTTCCCTTTGCTAATCGAATACAAATAAGGCACTAGCTGCACATAGTAAAAAGGCATTTTGTTGTCGTTCCAAGCCTTACGCCAGCTTCCGATAAGCGTTTCCATTTTTTGTGTATATTGTACCGAATCTTTCAAAAAACAGTTGCTTTCGCCTTGGTACCACAAAAAACCTTTCATGGCAAGGGGTTCAAGTGGACGAATCATCGGGTCATAAAATTTAGCGGGTTCGCCTTCTACTTTTTGTCCTTTGAAATAAGGCGAAGCTTCAAATGCCTCTTTGGCAATCCAAGGCTCAATTCTACTGCCTGGAATTGCCGACGAAATCATGCCAATAGGTACTTTCGTTTTGGCATAAATTTCTTTAGCAAAAAAATACGCTACCGCCGAAAACGAACGCAAAGCCGAATCTTCGGCCACACTCCAACCACGGTGCAGCGAGTCGGGTTTGATTAATTCTTTTCTATTGACAAGAAAAATCCTAATGTTTTTGTTATGAGCTATTTGCAATTCATCAACAGGATTGGGCTCAGGTAAATTTGGCCGCTTTACCTTGCTGTTTTTTCGCATGGTATATTCCATATTCGATTGTCCAGAGCAAAGCCATACTTCGCCGATGAGTAGGTTTTGGAGTTCAATCGTATTTTTACCTTTTATCCACATACTTTGAGGTTTATCAGAAGCTTTACAAGGCTTGAGCCACACCTCCCAATTGCCCTGAGCATCGGTTTGTGCTTGCTTTTGTTGTTTAGCAAAAGTCACTGTAATTGTTTCGCCGACAGAGGCTTTTCCCCAAATATGAATCGGTTTGCCTTGTTGCAAAACCATGTTATGTCCTAAGATACGAGGCAATACAATTTGGGCTTGTGTATGCCATTGTGCCAAGCACAGCAGCAACCCTATGAATAATTTTGTTTTCATACGTCTATTGCAATAAGCCTTTTAATACCTTGTTTTTCACCTTAAAAATAGTACCATGTTTATGCCCTTGTGGTACTTTTACTTCTGAAGATATATCGGTAAAAGTCTTAAAATCAGTTGTTTTGATACAGTTATATGTTTTTGTTTGGTAAGAATCAAAGTAAATAAGCCATTCATTGCCTACTTTTACTACGCTTGGGCCTTCGGTAAAAGAAGGGGTAAACGGAGCAGAAACATCGGTGAAATTCCCTGTAGCGGACGTGCCAAAAGCGACTTTAATATTGCGATTAGGTCGAGTATTATCCTTTAAAACTAGCACATAATCTTGCTTTTCACGAGGTACAATTACGGCATCAATTACGCTAAATTTAGGGTCAAGGAATAAACGAGTTGGCGTAAATGAATTAAAATCTTTGGTTGTTGTGACGTACATCCGATGGTTATTGTCTTCGGCTTCGATGCCTTTTTCAAAACGATTAGGAATGCACGAAGCCCAAATAATCACAAACTGCTCACTGGCTTTGTCATAAATAATTTCGGGTGCCCACACGTTTACGGTACTGGGTTCGTGTGTCATCACTTGGATAAAACGCTGCTCTGACCAATGAATCAGGTCTTTGGAAGAAGCATAGCCAAAACCTAAATCTCCTTTCCAACTACTTGTCCAAACCAAGTGAAACGTTCCATCTGGGCCTTGTGCGATGGATGGGTCACGCAGCACTTTTTGTTTTCCTATGGTTGGTTTGAGTAATACTTTATTCAAGTCTTGCCAGTGTTTGGCATCATGGCTATAAAGCATTCGTAAACCTTCGTCGGCAGGTTCATGGAAAGAAGTAAACAGATACATTTGTTTGCTACATGAAGAGCAAAGTAGCCAACATAAACAGAAGAAAAGAAGGTTTTTTGTCATGGATAGCGTGCGTTGGGCTTGGCGTGCATCGGCACTTCCAAGCCCAACCATTTACTTAGTCTATGGTTCTACTTTAAAATTTTTAATATAAAAAACAGACTCAGGAGCTTGTTCGCCAGCGTTTGGTACATCAAAATCTTGGTCGGTTGGCGTATCTGCATTCGGAAAACGACGCACTTCTCCTGTTCTAAACACTACTTTTTTGAACGAAGCCACAGGAGCAAACAAAAGCCGTGTTCCTTTTTTCTGTCCATTTACATAAATATCGAGCATACGCTTGTGGCGGTCTAACGCAATCCGAATATCGTATGATTTACCAGCCTCATAACTTTGCACACTGGCATTTCTGTAACCTACTTTTGTTTTTATCAAACTATCGGCATCAAAAATCAAACGTGAAGCAGGCGTTCCTTTTTCATCCTGAAACTCAACATGCAACAAGCCTTTGTTGTGTTGTGCAGGAATAATCGTAAATGAAACCACAGGTTTGGTACTGGCAGGAATTACTCGTTCGGCTTTGGCGTAATCGAAAGGGTCTTTATCATGTAATGCCAAGGCTTTTGTGCCATCGGGCATGGTTTCTACCTGTACTTTTGCCCATAACGGACTGTAAATATTCCAATATTGTAGGGCTTTTTCGGTCGGTAATTTTGAGAAATCTTCGTCGATGACACCCGATACATTTTCTAATACAGGTACAGGAATTTTGCTCACCCATATATCTTCTTTGTTCATGCTGTATGTCACCCATAAATTACCATCGGGTACAATGCCATTGCCTTCTTCGATACCACGTACATACTGTGGTCCATACGATTTGTAGTTTCCGCCGTAACGCATGGTTGCAATTTCTCCATTGACTAACAGTAAGTTATGGTAATTTAATCCGTCATCTGAAATAGAAATACCTAAAGGCCAGCGATATTCAGAAGGATTATAGACCGTGGCATATTTGCCATCAGAAAGGCGTTGTCCCCAGATTTTAGCATTACTATTCACAAAACCCGGTGCTCGCAAGGGATTATACAACCACGTTTTACCTTCGTCGGTACTTTCCGAAGTAAGGGCGTGTTTCCACAAACCGATAACTTTTCCATTAGGTAAATGATAATAACTAAAAGCTTTTACCTCTTTTTTAAGCGGAATAAGTGGGTCGTTGCGGTCGGCTTCTTCTACCCATTGTTGCATCATGAGTGGCGTAGCTAATAGCTCTTCGCAGGCTTCTACAAAACCTTTGTCCTTGCTTTTATTATAAAGTGGATACGTTGCCTTGTTCATATCCCAAGAGCTATTCGGACGAATAAAATAGATAGCTCCAAAAGAACCATCTGTATAAACTTCTCTCACCACACGCCCAATGCCTTTCCCGTCGTTGGGGTCGTCTTTGGCATCCATTGCAATGCCATAATACCCCAACACAAGGAATTTATTTTTTTTCGATACAAAAAATCCCATGCGTTGGTGCATGACAGCGTATAAATCCTTGGCAACGCCAGCATAGCCTTCTTTTACCCAACCATCTGGAATCTTATAAGGCGGAAAAACCACCACAGGGCTTGTCCATTGATAGCCGTCTTTAGAAGTTTGTAAGAAAGTTTGTCCCGGGGGGATATGTTCACCCACAGGATTACTCAAAAACTCCACAAAATAGGTTTTGTTCCAATACGCCAGCATCGGAGCATGGTTGTAAGTCCAGTTGTTGCCACCTGTCCACTCGGCATGAGTACGATTAGCCCTAAACGTTTGTATATTATGAACGCCCACAGCCGTAGGTAACTGCCCATGATGGTAGTCAACATTTACTAATGTTTTGCCTATGTATTTTACGGTATCTTGTGCTTGGAGATTGATAGCTAAAACCATCAAACACCAGAGGATAGCATATTTTTTTTGTGTCATTGTATCACCTATTTATCTAGCCAAACTTTTCTACCGATTGCTTAAATTCTGGATATAAAGCCGCCGCTTCTGCTACCGACAAGCCTGCTACTGCTGCTTGCCAAGCTTGTTGCAATGCTACTACGCCAGCCGCAGCACCGCTTGGATGTGCCATAATGCCGCCACCAGCCATATATAGTAAATCGACGGTTTGCGTTCTGCGGTAAGTTTCGGGGGCTTGTCCTCCCCATTGGCCCGACGATACCACAGGCAATAATTCGTAGCCCCCAAACATAGGCTCAAGGCAGGCTTTAATAGAGGTTGTTACAGAGTCGTCAGATTCCCAGAATTTGTTTTGAATGCCATTGACGTGCAGTTGGTCAACACCAGCCAAACGCCAAAGTTTTTGGTATGCCGTAAATTCGATACCGAGCAAAGGGTGTCTAGTAAGCATTCCCCAGCCATTGCGATGCCCATGAATGGCTAAGGCTCGTTGGTCGGTGATTTTCTTTACACCCGCAATGCCTACACTGTTGATACTCAGCATGGCACAAGTTCCTCCTGCCGTAAGGATTTTATCATAACGACGCAACATTTCATCAATTTCTCCACTAATATTAAAGGCATACATCACTTTTTTGCCTGTTTTATCGGCATGACGATTGATTACATCCATGATGGCATCTACCCTTTTTTCAAAAGGAGAATTGGCGGATGAGCTCATCAGTTCGTCGTCTTTTACGAAATCTATACCTGCTTCTGCCAAAATCTTTACGGTATCGGCTGTTTGTTCGGGTGTAAGTCCGATGCTAGGTTTAATAATTGTTCCTATCAACGGACGCTCATACACTTGTGTCAATTTTCTACAGCCTTCAATGCCAAAAGCTGGGCCTTTGTAGTGGTCGGCAAAAGAAGCAGGCAGTTGAATATCAAGCAATTTTAACCCTGTAAATTGGCGAATTTCATAAAGATTTCCTTGTAAAGTAGAAATCATGACAGGTAAGTTATAGCCAAAATTTTCTATCGACCACGATACTTTTACTATAGCTCTATGGTATTGCCCAGTGGCACTGCTTGCACCCGGAATAGCAGGTTCGCTAACCGTTTCTAGGAAAGTGATTGCTTCTACTTTAGCAGCAAAGCGTTGTTTTAACTCTTCTGTTTCGCCCGGAACAGCCACAAAAGTTCCAGACGATTGTTCGCCTGCCAAAACGGCTGCTGCTTTTTCTGGAGCAAAAGGCGTTTCGATATAATATGTTGCGTGTATTCTTTCCATAAATTATGCAGTAAAATTATCGACTTAAAGGCAACCAAACACTCATTTCTGAATGCCCTCGATTGGCCCAAGCAAAATAGGGAATTAAGGTAATTTTAGTTGTTTGTGCTTGTTTTTGTACAGGTTTATACAGCGTATTTGTCCACGTTTGAGCGGCAAATGTTTTGGCTTGTGTTTCGAGCGTCAATACATCAGCATTAACGATTTTTTGTGTTTTGGTAGTCCATTGACTTGCTACGGGAATGCTAATTTGAGCTATTTTTTGTGCCGTAGGCAAATCCGTCGATTCTAAACAATATACAATTGGTCCTCGCTTTACGGCTACTTGGTTACGGGTTTCTTCTACCAAAGGATTCGATTCGAGCAATTGAACATCCATTGGCAAACGCAACTGAATTTCATCGCCTGCTTGCCAATTTTTTTGTAAAGCTAGGTATGTACCTGCTTGTACCGCTAGGTTTTGTTTTTTACCATTAATCCAAACCTCTGCTCCTACAGCCCAAGCAGGAATCCGGAGAAAAAAGCTATAAGAAGCATGAGTTATTTCTTTGATTTTCAGTCGAATATTGCCATTCCAAGGATAATCGGTTATTTGTTCGATGGCTAATTTTTGTCCGTCGGGTGTTTGTGTAGCGAGCGTATTGCCTCCATACAAATGCACATACAGCCCTTTATCAGCTACGCTATACACATAATTACTTACCTCGGCAATGGTACGCACCACATTGGGCGGACAGCAGTTAGACTTACTAATATACGCCTGACGACCCCCAAACCAACGCAATTGGTAAGGAAATTCGTCGGAAGCCGCCAAAGGATTCGTATAAAAAAACTTGTTACCTTCGAGATTGATTCCCGATAAAATACTATTGTACAAAGCCAATTCCATGACATCGGCGTACTTGGCATCGCCTGTTAATTGAAGCATACGCCAATTCCAAAGGAGGTTGCCAATATTGGCACAGGTTTCGTTATGGGCCGAATGGTTAGGCAATTGATAGGCTTTTCCGTAGGCTTGGTGTATTTTTTGAACGGTATCGGGTTTATAGGCTGTACCATCTGGCGAAACACCATCGTACAACGCTCCACAAGCACCCGTAACATACATTTTATGATTAACCACATCGTCCCAAAGAGCATTAAGTGGCTTGAGCAAGGTTGTATCGCCTGTTTCGGCAAACACATCGGCTACACCAGCAAACAAGTAATTCGCCCTAACCGCATGGCCAATTACCTTGCGCATCTGACGAAAAGGCACACGGTCAGAATTATCGTCTGTTCCTTCGCTTTCGCCCCGAATCGTGATAAGTTTATTGACTAGAGTTAAATATTTGTTTTCGCCTGTAGTACGATACATTTCGACGATACCCATGTAATGTGAAGGACAAATGGCGTTGCGGGCTTGTTCGGGCGTTGCTGTATTATAAAAACCAATCAAAAAATCAGTGGCTTTTTTGGCTATATTTAACAAACTTGTTTTGCCTGTAGCCCGGTAATGCACACAAGCCGCCGTCATCAAATGCCCAAAATTATAGGCTTCAAAGCTCAGTTTATCATCAAACATTTTGGGTTTGCCCGTGTTTTTTTGTTCGATAATAGATTTCGTATAAATATAACCATCAGGCATTTGAGCCTGAGCAATCACCGCAATAGCTTTATCGAGCAGCTTATCCAATTGTGGGTCTTTGGTACTGGCGTACATACTTGCCAGCGCTTCTAATGTTTTGTAAAAATCTCCATCATGAAAAGAAGGCCCTCTGAAACGCCCTTTTTTTAGTCCAGCCGCTACCTCAAAATTATGAAAGGCATGGCAAGCCACGGTGTCGGTGTAGCGTTCCCAAAGCGTTGGCACCATCGTTTTTTGACAAACCTCAAAACGGTTTGCCCAAAAGCCTTTGGTCCAAGCAACCGAACCCATATCAACACTTTTTAAGAGCGAAAACTTACTTTTTTGGGTATTTGTAAGGGCTTTATCTTGTGCTAGTAACGGCTTGATAGCGAGCATACAAAGCCCAACACAAAGATATTTGAAGACAACTTTTAACATGACGATGGTTTAAATAGTATAAAATCTTATCATTGGTCTAACAAAGGTACTATCTTACATAAGTTTTTTTTTGTACCATTTTCTCAAAGTATTATACCATTTTACCTTTACTATTCCCTATAAAATCTTGGAAGTAGGCTAATTTCTTTTCTACAATACAGGTATTAATGAATATTTTATCAAAAATGGTAAACCATGATAAGTATTTAGGAAATGATAATATTGTACTCATTTTGAAAACATTTTTCTCAAATTTGAGTATTTTTGGCAGGATATGGGTTTTAACAGCAACAAATAACCGTATTTGAGCTAAATCTTTCTATGAAAAAATCTTTTCTTTTATGGCTTTGCCTTTCTTTACACCACCTTTTGTTGGGACAAAACCGTGCTAGTCACGATGTATCGGTTTATGACCTTGCGTGGCAAAGTCAAAGCAAAAATGCAGGCGAATCAATGCCTTGTGGGGCTGGCGATATTGGCTTGAATGTATGGGTAGAAAATGGAGATATTCTTTTTTACATAGCCCGCAGCGGTACGTTCGACCATAATAATACCTTACTCAAGCTTGGGCGTGTTCGGGTGAAACTTTCGCCAAATCCATTCGATAAAGGCGATTTTTTCCAACAAACCTTACATTTGAAGGAAGGAAATGTTGTAATTGATGGTAAAAAAGGAAAACTACAAGCAAAAGTAACGCTTTGGGTGGACGTTTTCAAACCTGTAATTCACCTTTCTGTACAAGCCAATCAAACGGTTGCGGTAGAAAACCATTACGAAAATTGGCGTTTTCAAGACCGCATCACCAAAGGAAAAGAAAACAATGCCAATTCTTACAAATGGGCTCCGCAAGGAGTAGTTAAAACCTTGCCCGATTCGGTCGCTTGGCATCCTGATGGATTAGTTTTTTGTCATCAGAATAAAGAAATACCTTCTGTTTTTGATGTGACGGTACATCAGCAAGGACTCGACAGCGTTAAGCATCTTTTATTTAATCCGCTCAAAAATCTAAGTTTTGGCGGAATGATACTTGGTGATAGCTGGAAAATGACCACAACACAACAAGGAAAATACCTTGATACCGATTACAAAGCTTGGGTTTTACAAAGTAAAAAAGCCCAAAAACAACATGAATTAACCCTTGTATTGCATACACAAGTAGCCCAACATTATACCGAATGGCTGGCAGGGTTACGCACAACCGCAGCCAACATTATGCCTGCCAAAGATGCCAAAGCTACGCAAGACTGGTGGGCTAGTTTTTGGCAAAGAAGCTTTATTCATATTCCTCAAAATAGTGCCGATGCGTTTATGGCACGCAATTATCAGCTTTTTCGTTACCAACTGGCGTGTAATGCTTTTGGTACGTATCCGACCAAATTTAATGGCGGTTTATTTACGGTAGATGCCTCACAAACAGACTCTTCGTTTAAATTTACGCCTGATTTTAGAAACTGGGGAGGTGGCACACATACCGCACAAAACCAACGGCTCGTGTATTGGCCTATGCTCAAAAGTGGAGATATAGATATGATGAAGCCGCAATTTGATTTTTACCTTCGTTTGCTCAATAATGCTGAATTACGAACATCAGTCTATTGGCAACACAAAGGGGCGTGCTTTACCGAACAACTCGAAAATTTTGGCTTACCCAATCCTGCCGAATACGGTTGGAAACGTCCCGTAGGCTACGACAAAGGAATGGAATACAACGCCTGGCTCGAATACGAATGGGATACCGTTTTAGAATTTTGTCAAATGATTTTAGAAACAGAACGCTACCAAGGAAAAGATATTAGCCAGTATATTCCATTGATAGAAAGCTGTTTACAGTTTTTTGACGAACATTACCAATACCTCGCCAAGAAGCGAGGAAGTAAAGCACTCGATGCCAACAAGCAGTTGATTTTGTATCCTAGCTCAGGAGCAGAAACCTACAAAATGGCATACAATTCTACCTCGACTATTGCAGCCTTGAAAACAGTTTTAACTTCTTTGATACAATCAAAAGCTCTGGCTACGGACAAAAAAGCGATTTGGCAAGCCATGCTTTTGCGTATTCCTCCCATTCATTTTAGGAGTTTTGGTGGAAAAACGACCATTGCTCCAGCCTATCATTGGGAACGCATCAACAACGTAGAGTCGCCTCAGCTTTATCCTGTCTTTCCGTGGGGAATCTATGGCATCGGAAAAGCTGGGCTAGATACTGCCATTCAGACTTATCAATTAGATACAGATGTACTCAAATTTAGAAGCCATATTGGGTGGAAACAAGACAATATTTTTGCGGCTCGACTAGGACTAACAACCGAAGCTTTTCGACTTACCAGTCTTAAATTACAAGATGCACCACGACGTTTTCCTACTTTTTGGGGGCCTGGTTATGACTGGACACCCGACCATAATTGGGGTGGCTCGGCGATGATTGGGCTGCAAGAAATGTTGATGCAAACCGTAGAAGAAAAAATTTATTTGCTCCCTGCTTGGGATAAAAGCAAAGATGTACATTTTAAACTACACGCCCCCATGCAAACGACGGTAGAATTAGATTGGAAAAATGGGAAAGTACAATCCTTGCTTGTCACACCTAAAACCAGAGAAAAGGATATTGTTTGGTAACAGTAAAGTACGATGAAGCAGCAATGCAAAAGCGAGAATTATGAGTTAGTGTTTTGATTTTCAGATATTTTTTATTAAAAATTAGAATATAAATGAAAAAATTAATTTACTAACTCATAACCTCAACTCCTTTCTTATTTCCCTAATAATGCAGGAATAATGCCCATTTCAATCATCCATTGTTCGCATAAGTCTGTCCACAAAGCCGTAGAGCCAGGGTTATTTCTTAAAGCAATGGCATGACCTCCTTGTGGAAAAATATGCAAAGTACTACTTACTTTTTTCTCCAATAAAGCTTGATAAAGCATCAAACTATTGTGCGAATCGATGGTATTGTCATTAAAAGCCGATACAATAAAAGCGGGCGAAGTTTGGTTAGTTACCTGTAAATGAGTAGAATACTGCTTGATTTGCTCAGGGCTAGGATTTGTCCCTAACAAATTTTTCTTGCTTCCTTTGTGTGCATATTCGCCCATGTCAATCACTGGTGAAACCAAAATCATAAAATCGGGATGAGCCGAAAATTTGTCTAATGTATCGCCAATAGATGATACATCTTTCAAACTAACGCCTGTCAGACTCGCTAAATGCCCTCCTGCCGATGAGCCTTGAATCCCTACTTTATCGGGTTTGATGCCCCATTTCAAAGCATTATTCCGAATCAATTTGATGGCTCTTTGGGCATCTTGCAAAGGCCCTATTTCTCTGGTGATTAAATCAGGACTATTGGGCAAACGGTAATTCAGCACAAAAGCACTTATCCCCATTGTATTGAACCATTTTGCCAGTTGCCAGCCACTAATCATATAGGCTAGTCGCTCGTATCCACCACCCGGACAAATGACCACAGCCGCCCCTTTGTTTTCTTGCTGAGAAGGAAAAAACGCATACATACCGGGTGTTCCTACTTTATAGACCCGCTCGTTGGCAATGCTATCTTTGATGCCTAACCCTTTGGAATTGGGCATATTTCCTTGTTGCCATAAAGAAATAAATTCTTGTGCGTTGGCACGATAGGCTAATGTAATCAGCAGAAAAATGCTAACTAATGATATTTTTTTCATAAGACTATTTTAAAACTTTTTTCAAAAAATCTGCGATATACAAAACTGATTCATCAGCCCAAGGATGAAACAACCAAAAAGGATGAACTTTTACATGAAACTGATGAATTTCTGTATAAATACCCCATTCTTGAAACTGTCCGACAAGTTCGTCTTGCCCTGCGTGAAAACGAGAAAAACCACTGTTAAGAAATAGCATTGGTACAGATTTTTCGTTGGCCCAATAAGCAGGTGACGCTTCTTTCCACACCAACGGTTTTTCATGAAAAAGCCCACCAAGCCAAACAGCATCGGGCGAATCGCTTTTTCGTTGGAGATTTAAAGAAGAAGGAGCTAAAAAGCTAATAACTCCGTCAATATCAATAGCAGCTTGTAATTTGGTAGAAATCCCTACATGATTGCCCATACTTCCTTCCAATACGGGTACATCACCTGTAAGCCCAACCAATGAAGCCAAATGTCCTCCAGCCGAACAACCCGAAATCGCCATTTTGGTTGTATCAACATCGTATTCATTGGCATGAGCTTTCACCCAACGAATAGCAGCTTTGATGTTGTGTACTGCCGCTGGATAAGGAGCTTCTAAAGACAATTGATATTCGACAGGAATGGTTACAAAACCTTTATTGGCAATCAATTGAGCCAAAGGCACTTGCATACTTTTATCGCCCGAACGCCATCCCCCACCATGAATCATCAATAAAGCTGGATATTTTCCTTTTTTCTTAGGACGAAAAATATCAAGGTGCAAATCTCTTGGGCCAAAAGGCGTTTGAGGTAAATGAGCATACACGACTTCTCTCGATTCTATTACAGCAGCAGGCGTTTGGTCAGGTACGGGAAGAGCATAAGGATAATCTCTCTTTATTTGGCTATGTACCTTTCTTACATTGTAGGAAGTATCTCTTGGTATGGGTTTATTGACTTGAGCCATGATTGTTTGGCTCAACAATATCAAAATCAAGCTTAGTTTTTTCATCGTTATAAAGGGCGAAAAATTATTTTTTCTTGTTTATGTTTTCAAATTCTATTGCCAAAAGAATAAACGGGCCTACAGCTTTGGGGTCATTATCCCTTTTGGCTTCTTTGCAATAATACTCGTAAGAGCCATCTCGGTAAGGCGTACCCCCCAACCCCGCTCCTGCACAAGTATCAATGATTGAAATGGTATCATCGGCATCAGTTTTAATCAAATGCTTTAAGGTGCCTTCATAGCCTTTTTGTGCGATAGTCAAATACTTTTTGTCTAATACGCCCGTTCTGATTCCTTTTGCCAAAAAATACACAAACATCGTTGAAGCTGAAGCTTCTACATAGTTTCCTTCGGCTGCACCTACATCCATTACTTGATACCAAAGCCCTGTTTGAGCAGCTTGGTAGCGAGCAAGGGTTTGGGCGGCTTGCTGTGTGATGGCTACAATACTTGGATATTGCGGATGATTTTTTGGAAAAAAGTCAAGCGTATCAATCAGCGTCATTACATACCAGCCCATGCCTCGCCCCCATGTATGAGCTGATTTTCCTGTTTGTTTGTCTGCCCATTTTTCTTGTTTGCTTTCATCCCAGCCATGACAATACAAGCCTGTTGCTGCATTTTTATGGTGTTTGTCAATCAGTTGAATTTGTAAAGCTACGTCATCAAAGAGCTTTGGCTCATCAAACGTTTGGGCATATTGTGCCAAAAAAGGCGTTGCCATATACAAGCCATCGAGCCACATTTGATGAGGATAATGTTTTTTATGCCAAAATCCACCTTCACTGGTACGAGGGTGCGTTTTCATTTGGTCACGTAAGGTTTGAATAGCCTTTTGGTATTTACTGTCTTTTGTTTTTTCGTAAATGGCAAAAAGAATTTTTCCTGCATTGACGGCATCAATATTGTACTTTTCTTTGTCGTAAGTAGTTATTGTGCCATCTGCCAAAATCAAATCGTCGGCATATTTCTTGACATAATTAAAATATTTTTCTTCACCGCTTTGTTGCCAAAGTTTTTGTAATGACAAACAAACCAAACCTTGGCAATAGCCCCAAAAAGGCTTTTTGGCAAAATCCAACATCCAAGCTTCTGGATTACGCTTGATGTCTGAATCGGCCATACGAACTGCCCAAGATTTTTTATTTTTGCGACGGGCAACCGCAGGAGTCACCCACGCCGCTCCCCCAAAGGCGAGAGCCATTTGTAAAACACTTCTTCTTTTCATAGTTAAATCATGTAATAAGCTTAAAGACTGTACATTGCCTAAACATCATCATTCCCACCAAGCACGTGGAGATGCTTTTGCACCAAAAATTTTTTCCAATGTATAATTACGTAAATCCTTTTGGGTCAATTGTTTACTCCAAGCAACTCTTTGGGCAGGATTTGCTCCTGTTCCAACAGATTGGTATTCGGCATACAAAACCGTTTTTTCATTATCGGTATTTCCCCAATTGTTCCAACCCACGGGCACAATATGGCTATCCATTTCGGTACGAATAAATACCGTTTTACAATACGGTCGCCAAGGTCGCCCTAAATACACTTTTTGGGCAGAAGAATCTGCTCTCAATTTGCAGTCAAAAAATACAAAGCCATAAGGTTGATACGGAGGCGTAGCGGCGGCAGTGATATAAGAATCGGACAAACTTTTGAGTACGCAAGACTGGAAAACGACAATGGCTTTTCCAAATAAAAAATCGACCGTACCTTCTATTTGGCAGTTTACATAATACTGACGAGTGCCTTCTCTGGCGGCGTACAAAGTATCTTGATTTCCTAGAATCAAGCAATTTTTACAGATAAATCTATCTCCTTCAACATGCAATGCTACAGCTTGTCCTACACGTCCGGCGGCGTTTTTGATGGTAAGATTTTCGATGATAATATCGGGGGCATCAACCAAAAGCGTATAAGAATTGTAGGTACTAAACTGCGTTTTGCCTACGGCATCTTTTTGTCCATTCGGATATGTTTTTCCTGAAAAATCATCATTGGTAATCACCACACCCTCACGGCTTTCGCCTATCAAATGCAAATTAGGCTTATTGGCAGGAATCACTACTTTTTCGTGATAAATACCATTTTTGATAAATAAGGTAACACGCTCTTGCGAATGGTCACGAAAAGCCATAATTGCCTCTTGAATCGTCTTAAAATCGCCCGAACCATCTTGTGCGACGGTAAATTTAGTTGGGTATTTTGGCGTTTTTTGGGCAAAAGCATCCGCCAATCCTGCTAATAAAAGCAGGACAATCCATATTTTTTTCATAAAAAAATGATTAAATCTTTTGAAAAGCTTACCGAAAAAAGGACTTTGACAAAGCCAAAACTTTGTCAAAGTCACCTAATTTTATTCAGCAATCGTAAACTCCTTTGCTCCATTTTTCCATTCAGCCTTTTGTTGTGCTTGGCTCAATTTGGTGTGCAAAATTTGGATATTTTGGCTACGTTCGCCTGTAAAAGTGAAGAATTTTTTAGCTGTATTGCCTAATGTAATCCCATCAAAAACAAGCGATTGACTATTATCAACCGAAATTACAGGTTCGGTTTTGGTTGCATGAAGATTAATGTTTTTTAAACTAACCGCCGAAACATCTGTCAATTCGACCCCAACTTCGGCTTGCAAAGTAGCATTCTCGATAACAATATTTTGGATAGGCATTTCGGGCAAGCCACGAATAAAAATACCTTTTTCAGCACCTTGACAAACGATGTTTTCAAATTTCATATTTTTGAATACAGGCGTTCCTTCATTCACAATGGGGCGTTCGTCTCTTGGCGTATCTGTGGCAAATTTTACAAAATAATACATATCAAAGAAAATAGCCTCCTGAGCTATGTCTTTCATATAAATATTTTTAGCATAAATATTTTCAACAACGCCCCCACGACCACGTACCGACTTGAAACGCAGGCCTTTGTCTGTACCCATAAACGTACAATCATATACAAAAATATTGCGAGCGCCGCCGCTCATTTCGCTACCAACCACAAAGCCCCCGTGACCGTTATACACCACGTTGTTACGAATTACGCCGTTTTCGGTAGGCATTCCTCTTTTGCGGCCTTCTTCGTCTTTGCCCGATTTAATACAAATGGCATCGTCGCCTACGTCGAGCGTACAACCTTCTACCAAGAAGTTTTTACAAGACTCAATGTCCATGCCATCGCCATTATGGGCATATTCTGGATTTTTGACGGTCAGGTTACGGAACGTTAAATTTTCTGACATCAAAGGATGTAAGCACCAAGCAGGCGAGTTTTGGAATGTGACCCCTTCGAGCAATACATTCTTACATTGGCTAATTACGACCAAATTAGGGCGAAGAAAATCCTTCATATCGGCAAAATCTTCGGGCTTTTTGCCGTTTGTGAGCAACATACTTTTGCCTTCGACACTTGCTCTTTTGAATTGCTCACTCGGATACCAAGTTTTGCCATCGTCTTTCAATACACCTCCCGAAGCCAATTTTTCTTTCCATTGCCCTTCTGTCAATTGAGATTTGTTTACGGCACGCCACACATCGCCATTACCATCGACAATGCCTTTTCCTGTGATAGCCACATTGACCACCCCTGTAGCAGAAATAGGCGATTGGTTACGAGCGGCTTTTTTTCCTTCATAACTTCCTTCAACCAAAGCATACTGCGATTTATCGGTTGTAAACAACAAAGTAGCTGATTGTTGTAAATGCAAATTGACATTACTTTGCAACACAATTGGCCCAGTGAGCCACAGGCCTTTAGGGACAAGTACGACACCGCCCCCTTTTTTGCTACAAGTGCTGATAGCCTCATTGATAATTTGGGTATTCAGCGTAATACCATCGGGTTTAGCCCCTTTAGAAAGAATATTAATCGTATCTTTCTTAAATGTCGGTTGAATAGCTTTAGGTAAATTATCCCAGCTATAAACAGATGCTTTTTGTGCATGTAAAGAAAATGTCGATAGAGCCAAGCCGGCAGCTACCCACCCTAAAAGTGTGCGTTTCATGAATAATAATTTGTTTTAACGATTTAGCTATAATTAATTCAATATCAATATGATAAGGTAGCTTGAAAAAGTGACAAAAACCTCTGACAGTAAACTGCCTGAGCGTTTCTATTTAACACGGAGAGTTCATTGCTATGGGAGAGCATCAAGCCATTTGCATGGTTTGATTGCCCGAAATTCTCACAATCAAACGAAGCGAACAAGTAAAGTTTTTCTTTTTTTTATGCAAACGTTGCCGGCAACGTTACCAGTCTATTATTTTAATGATTTAACGCCTATACATTTCGTTTGTTGTATATCATCAAAACTATGCAATCGTTTACAATAATTAAATAAAACCTTTATATTTGTACCTTTTAAGATTTATCTAAGTATAAATTGTATCTTTTTTATTCATACTCACATGAATCAAGAACAAAAGCATTTACTTTTATGGCAACAAATGATTAAAGGCGACAAGCACGCTTTTAGTAGTCTTTTTGACGTGTTTGGGAAAGAGTTGGTCAATTATGCTTACAAAATTGCACTTGACAGAGCCTTAGCCAAAGATGCCGTACAAGATGTTTTTGTGGATTTGTGGTTATATCGCCAGCATTTAAGCGAAGAGGTACAGGTTCGTTTTTACCTCTATCGTTCGGTCAGAAGAGCTGTAAATAAGCTCGTCAAAAATGAACAAAACGACTATTTTAGCAACGATACAGTTCCGCATTATGCACTCACAGATGATGCTTCGCCAGAAACAATCGTGTGTCAGATTGAAGCAGCAACGCAGCAAGAAAAAGAATTAGAAAAATCGCTCAATTCTTTATCAGCACGAGAAAGAGAAATTGTTACACTCAAATATTACGCCAACCTGAAACTCAAAGATATTGCTCAACTGCTTGATTTAAAAGAGCAAACAGTAGCCAATACCCTCCAAAATGCCCTTGGTAAACTCAGAAAGCAACTGAGCTATTTGGTTAGCTTGTTATGTTTTCTTTTGTTTGAATAAAAAAATCAAAAAAAAATTATATTTCTTTTGGTAGTAAACACAAAAATCTTCCTCTTTATATTAAAAGGACAATTATTCCTGCATTTAATCCTATGTAAAACCATAACTTAACCTTAAAAATCAATGATTTAATAGTAAGATTGCATGGCAAATTTTTAGGGTTGAGCTTGTACCTTATTCAATACTTTTATTAAAACGATTACATCTGTGAACAACTACGTTACATATTCGTCTGAAGAATTGGCCCAAGATGCCTTTTTTATACAATGGGTAAATGCAACCGATTTGGCGGCCGAACATTTTTGGCAAGATTGGCTCGAAACCTATCCTTTCAAACGTAAAGACGTAGAAATGGCAAGGCAATTGGTGTTGTTGGTCAACCAAGCTGCTAGTAACAATTTTTCACAGGCAGAAATAGAAGAACTCAAATCGTCGATTTTTGCACAAATCGAAAGCTTTGAAAAGCCAACCAAAAGTATCAAAGTGATACAGCGTTGGTATTGGGCAATAGCTGCGTCTGTGGCTTTTATGGTACTTGGGATATTTTGGTATAAATCTGAACGTAGTCCACAAGAAACATATTTAGCACAAATAAAAAAAGCCAAACAGACGTATCGTTTAAACGAAATTAGCAATCAAACTACTGAGCAACAATTAGTTAATTTACCAGATGGAAGTTCTGTGCTTTTAAAAAAAGGAGCAACAATTTCTTACCCTTCTTCTTTTACACAAGATTGGCGTGAAGTGTATCTGACAGGAGAGGCATTTTTTGAGGTTGCCAAAGATGCCAACAAACCGTTTTTAGTGCATGCCAATCAAGTTATTACCAAAGTATTAGGAACAAGTTTTACGATAAAAACAGAGGAGCATTCAAGTAAAGTACGGGTCAATGTTAAAACTGGTAGAGTTGCGGTGTATTTAGCTGATACAGAAGAAGCCTTGCGACAGCCACAAAGTAAAAAACTAGAAGGATTAGTGTTGTTACCAGGCGAGCAGGTTGTTGTTGAAAAACAGGTAATTAGTGCCGTACAACAAGCACAAGTTGCCACTAATGCCCCTACAATGGTTACACCAATTGAAAGAATTTCATTTGAATTTAACGAAAATAACCTAAAAGAAGTTTTTAGCCGTATCGAACAGGCGTATCATCTAAAAGTAGAATACGACGAGCAATTAATGGGAAATTGTCCTGTTACGGCATCATTAACCGACGAACCTTTAAACCAAAAACTGCATCTTATTTGTAAAGCGGTCAGGGCAAGCTACATTCTTACGGAGGGAAAAGTAGTAGTTACTGGTCGAGGATGTCAATAAGTATCAATTACTATGAAAAACGTACTTAACTCAAAACCCTGTTTGCCTATGTAAACACACAAGTCTTTTATTTAATCTTTTTTAGTAAAAAGAGCCGATAAAGTGCGAGTTTATCGACTCCCCAGCCATCAATCCTTCCGAGGGGATTGCGTGCTATTTTTTTGTCAAAATGTCCAAATTTTAACATGCTAAAGTTATGAAAAAAATTCAACAGAATTATCTTTTTGTCTGGCAAATCATGAAACTAACCTTTTATCAGCTTTGTTTGATTGCTGCATTTGTCAATTTATCGATGGCTTTACCGCTCAAGGGTCAAGAAATACTCCATCAGCCTTTATCTTTAAAGGTGGCGAATCAAAGCATAAAAGACGTATTGCATTCTATAGAAAAAAATACGGACGTTCGTTTCGTATATAGCTCACGCGTTATCGACAGCGAGCGTAAAGTTTCTTTGTCTTTACACAACTCAACGCTGGGACAAGTACTCAATAAACTCTTGTTGCCGCTTCAAATCAAATATGAAATAGCAGGACGACAAATTGTGTTAGACGCAGCCGCCTCTACTGTCGAAGCGACTCCCACAACCGAAGAGATTGTTCCCCTTGATATTAATATTTCGGGTAAAGTAAGCGACGAAAATGGTCGAGCTTTACCAGGGGTAAATATCATTATCAAAGGCACAAAAACGGGTACATCAAGCAATAGTGATGGAAACTATAAGATTGCTGTTCCTAATCGAAACGCTGTGTTGGTGTTTAGCTTTGTGGGCTACAAAACCGTTGAAAAACCTATCGGTAATCAATCTATAATCAATGTGCAACTAGCCGTTGAAAACAACGCCCTCGACGAAGTGGTCGTAGTTGGTTATGGACAAGTACAAAAAAGAGATTTGACAGGGTCGGTGGTGTCTATCAAAGAAGCTCAAATTACTTCGACACCCGTAACCAACGTTTTAGAAACGTTGCAAGGAAAAGTAGCAGGGATGGACTTGACCCGTAGCAGTGGAGAAAGCGGTGCTGGACTCAACTTTACGATTCGTGGAAACCGCTCTTTGAATGCCTCCAATCAACCACTTATTTTGGTTGACGGCGTACAGTATGGCTCTTATATAGATGTAAACCCCAACGATGTTGCTTCGGTTGAAGTCTTAAAAGATGCCTCTTCAACAGCAATTTATGGTTCGAGAGGTGCTAATGGCGTTATTCTTATTACAACTAAAAGCGGTAAGGCCGGCAAAACAAGAGTTGAATTTAACAACTACTATGGACTAAACTTACTTTCTGATTACCAGCAAGTTACAAACTCACAGCAATTTATTGCCATGCAACGAGAAGCCTATCGTGCTGCTGGGCAATGGAGTAGTGTGGCCGACGACCAGAAGATTTTTAATGTATTATATCCTAATATTCAAAAAGGTATTAATACTAACTGGGTAAATTTGATGCTACATGATGGGGCTGTACAAAACAACCACGTGGCTCTTTCGGGTGGAAACGAAAAAACTAAGTTCCGTTTGTCGTCAGAATATTTCAACGAAAAAGGTTTATTAAAATACGACGAACTCAAACGTTTTGTTCAACACCTCAACCTCGACCATCAAGTAGCCGACAACCTCAAATTAGGAATTGTTCTAAATTTTAATAGCTCTACGCAACAAAGACGAAACACCAGTTTTTGGAACTTAATCAAGAACTCGCCACTAGGCGAACCTTACGAAGCCGATGGTTCAATCAAAACGTATCCGTTTCCAGGTTCTGTTACGTACAACCCTTTGCTAGACGAAAGTCCCGATAATTACAACAACGAAACCAGTAGTAGCCGTTTCTTTTTACTAGGTTATGCCGATTGGAATATCCGAAAAGATTTATCGCTTCGTTCGAGTTTCAATATAGACCTTTTCAGTAGCCAGCAAGGTATTTTTGAAGGAAAAAACACGACCCTTGCGGGTGTTAATAGTGGCTATTCGAGGTCGGCTTTGATTGACCAACGAAATAGAAACTGGACATGGGAGAATGTCTTGAACTATAACAAAACCATCAAAGACCATACACTCAATACCATGATTGGTACAAGTATGATTAGTTATAGAACCGTAAATTTTTCGGCAGAAGGAAAAGACCAACCATTTTCTTCGTCATTATTCTATAACCTCGGTACAAACACCCGAGACATCATTACCAATAGTAGCTTAACAGAAAGTGCTTTGGCATCGTTTTTTGGGCGAATGAACTACAAATTTAAAGACCGTTATTTTGTGACAGGCTCTATTCGTTTTGATGGCTCATCGGTACTAGCACCTGGTAAAAAATGGGCGGCGTTCCCTTCTGTAGCCTTGGGTTGGCGACCATTGAGTGAATCGTTCTTAGCCAACAGTAGTATCCAAAATAGCTTCTCAGAATTTAAGCTAAGAGCAAGTTATGGTATCTCTGGCAACAGTGCCATTTCGCCTTATCAAACCCAAGGAGGTTTAAGTAGAGTAGCCTTTTCTTTCGACGAAAATCCTGCCTTTGGTTATTGGCCAAAATTGCTTTCTAACAAAGATTTGAGTTGGGAAAAAACCGAAACTGTAAACTTTGGATTAGACTTTGGGCTTTTCAAAAACCGTATTACTGGTACAATCGACTATTACAATACTTATACTAGCGACTTGTTGATGGATAGAATTTTGCCCAGCTTGACAGGTTATAGTACAACTGTTGCCAATGTCGGAAAAACCAAAACAAGAGGAATTGATATTGTCATTTCGACCCATAACATCGACACCAAGAAATTCAGTTGGTCAACCGACATCAACTTTGCTACGTTCAAAGAAGAAATCGTAGCCCTTAGTTCGGGTGGCGACGATGTAGCCAAAGCGTGGTTTGTAGGTAAACCTTTGCGTGTGTTTTATGATTTCGAGAAAATAGGTATTTGGCAAACTGCCGAAAAAGACCAAGCAGCAAAATATGGTAAAACGCCTGGTGAAATTAAAGTAAAAGACCAAAATAATGATGGCAAAATTTCTGCCAGCGACGATAGAGTTGTATTAGGACAAGCTACGCCAAAATGGTCGGGAGGCATTACCAACTACTTTACTTATGGCAATCTTTCGCTTTCGGTGTTGGTATATGCACGTATCGGGCAAATGATTGCCAGCGACTACATGGGCTATTATTATCCAGGCAACACAACGGCTATAGTTGATTATTGGACTCCCGAAAACCCTACCAATGCGTATCCACAACCCTATTTGAACCGTACCGAGCAATACATCTCTACGTTGCGCTATGCGGATGGCTCTTTTTGGAAAATCAAGGATATTCGTTTAAGCTATAATTTACCCAAATCATTCCTTAAAAAGACTCCTTTGAGTAATGTAACTATTTATAGCACAGCTAAAAACTTCTTCACGTTTAGTCATATTCCTAATTATGACCCAGAAAGAGGCGGTTCGGTAGATTTTCCATTAACAAAACAACTTGTCTTTGGTTTGAATGCAAGTTTCTAATTTTTACGTATGGAAAAAACAAAATTAAAACATTACAGATTATGAAAAAGATACTCAAATTCATACTTGTTTCTATCCCTCTGGTCGGAATGTTCCTGCTCAGTTCCTGCTCAGATTTTCTTGAAGAAACAAATAAAAACACCGTTACGGGCGACCAATTTTACAAAACAACCGAAGGCATTGAAGGCTTAGTAAATGCCTGTTATGCTCCTACTCGTATTTGGTACGGCAAAGTAATAGGCCATTTATTGACCGAAGCAGGCACCGACGAAGTACTACCCGGAGGCTTTACGGGCTATACCTATTTCCATGATTTCAGCTCCACTTTACAAGCAACCGAAACGGGATTTTTATTTGTTTGGAAAAGCTTTTATCGTGGTATCAATGCCTGCAATACAGCCCTCGAAAACCTTCCATCTTCGCCTTTGTCGGCAAGTCAAAAAACCATTCGTGAAGGAGAAATTCGTTTTTTAAGGGCTTTTTACTATTATCATTTAGTAGAAACATTTGGAGCTATACCGCTTCGGACTAAATCTACTTCAACGCCTGAAACAATAGCACAACGCAATTCTGTAGATGATATTTATAAGCTTATTTTCAGCGATTTAGAATTATCCTTAACGCAACTCAAAGGTGTTACAACACCTCAAGGTGGGCGTATTACAGAGCCTGCCGTAGCTGCACTATTGGCTCGTTTGTACCTCACTCGTGAAAAAAATACCGAGGCACTTGCGATGGCCGACAAAGTAATCAATGGCTACAATTTCAAATTGATGAGTAATTATAAATCTATTTGGGATATAACCAATAGCAGCGGAAGCACGAATACCGAGGTGATTTGGTTTGTCAATTATTCAGAAAACAACAACCTCAACGATTATGGTCGCTATGATGATTTAGGATATTATTGGTTATGGGAAGGTGGCAATCATGCACACGTGTTGTACTTATCTTATTATACTGAAAAAGGCTGGACTTACGACCTCAACACTGGACGACCCTTGGTACAATATATGCCTTCAAAGTACTTATTAGACCTTTTCGATGAAAGCAAAGACGCTCGTTGGAGTGGTAGTTTCCGTACTGTATGGTTTGCAAACGACCCTTCTACTTTACCCGCAGGAATGAAACTAGGCGATACAGTAGTGGTTGTTACGAAAAATACCGTAACAAGTGAATATCGAAAAACAAAACCTTATACAATTTATGATGTAAACGATATTTACCAAGCCAATGGTTTACCGACTATTCCACGCTGGCATTTTCCTGCACTTACCAAATTTGCAGACCCTACTCGCTCTCAAAGAGATGTGATTAATAGTAAACGAGATGCGTTTGTGTTCAGGTTATCAGAAATGTACTTGATTGCCGCCGAAGCAAGCATGAAATTGGGCGATAATTCAAAAGCAGCTACCTATGTCAATGTGGTACGTACCAGAGCCGCATTGCCAAATAAGACCCAAGAAATGCAGGTAAAAGCAAGTGACATTACCTTAGATTTCTTACTAGATGAACGAGCAAGGGAGTTTGTTGGCGAACAATTGCGTTGGTTCGATTTGAAACGAACAGGAAAAACGGTTGAAAGAGCAATCAAATACAATCCGTTTGCTGCACCAAACATCAAGGCTTATCATACGCTACGCCCAATTCCAAGGGTTGAAATTGATGTGCTACAAAACAAAAGCGAGTTTATTCAAAACCCAGGATATAATTAAGCGAAAGTACTGCTCACTGGAAATATTCATTTGAAAAATACCTCTAATCTTCACTGGTTAGGGGTATTTTTATGCGTATTTTATATCATTTTCTTCTTTCTTTGATAACATTCTATTCGGTCTTATCTTCTATCTTTCATACATCTAATATTTTTTCATTATAGAGTATTTGTCGCAATAAGCAACTCAGCATTCGCCTTGTACAAGCCTAACAGCCCATATAAAATACTCAAAGTAACAATACTTACTTGTTTATCAAGCAAATACCTTATCAAAGCCTACAACTTCGCATAGCATACCGTTTTATTGGCTTAATTAACCTAATTTTTTGTTTCCCAACAAGCCTTTTTTCTCGTCATTCCATACATCGACTTTTTTTATTTTAAAAAAAGATTACAATTCCATTACACTACTTTTATAATAGACTATAATACCTTTTTATAGAATTTATGAAAAAATTTCAAATAATTGTACAAAAACAATTTTTAAAAAAATTTATTTTGAAAATAAAATACTGAAAAACAATGATTTATTGAGTTTTTTTTATATTTTCAAATTGTGCTAAACAACGAAAACTCTTCTTTTTACCGCTTTTATTTACTTAACTTAATCAACAACATTATGAAACAAATCGTACTGCTATTCTCGGTATTATTCCTCTCTATTACAACTAGCTTTGCCCAACAACACAGTATTGTAGGTAAAATTACGGATGCCAAAGATAACACCCCATTAGTAGGGGCTTCAGTTATCATTAAAGGAACACAAAAAGGCACAACAGCCAATGCTGACGGACGTTTTACTATTTCAGCACAACCTAACGACATTTTAGTGGTTTCGTTCATTGGGTTTGCCACACAACAAATCAAAGTTGGCAATCAAACGACCATCGACATCCCGCTACAATTAGATGGTAAAGATTTAGGCGAAGTTGTGGTTATTGGTTCTCGTTCTAGCCAAGCTCGTACTAATATCGAAACGCCTGTGCCTGTAGATGTGATTACCAACAAAGAAATTGTTGCTACGGGTCGTACAGATTTGTCACAAATTTTAAGTTTTATTGCTCCGTCTGTCAACTCCAACCGACAAACAGGTGGCGATGGTACAGCCCATATCAACCCATTAGCCTTGCGTGGAGTAGCACCCGACCAAACACTTATTTTGGTCAATGGTAAACGCCGCCATACCAGTGCTTTGGTAAACGTATTAGGTACACCGTCACAGGGAGCAGCCTCTACCGACCTCGATGCAATTCCTGTTTCGGCTATCGAAAGAATAGAAGTATTGCGTGATGGTGCTGCGGCACAGTATGGCTCTGATGCCATTGCAGGCGTTGTAAACATTGTTTTGAAATCAAGTGTGGATCAGGGGCAAATTTCTATGAATGCAGGTGGATATATGACAAGCTACACGACTGCTGATGAAACAAACCCTCGCACTTATAAAAGAAAAGATGGGTTTTCGTTGCTAACAGGTGTAAATTATGGTTTCAAAATCGGTGAAAAAGGCTTCTTAAACATTTCAGGACAAATCAATAACCGTGAGGCAACCAACCGTTCGGGCTTTTTTGAGTACAACAACCGCCTTACAAAAGCTCGTTTGTATTGGTTTCCGTATGCTACTGGCACAGATGTAGCAACAATTGATGCCAAAGAACAAGCGGTTGACCGTACAGCATCGAGCCGAAGCGGAAACGGACAACAAGACAACGCTAGTTTGTTTGTCAATGCGTCTGTTCCATTAAGTCCAACACTTGATTTATATGCGTTTGGAGGGGTGTCGTCTAAATATAGTGTCAATCCCAACAACTCTTATCGTTTTCCGAACGGAACAACCACAATGAACAGTATTTCTAGCCGTTACTTTCCTACCATTTATCCTAATGGCTTCTTGGGCGAAAACGTGGCACGCTTAATTGACGGGTCGTTTACGGTAGGGATTAAAGGTAAAACAAATGGCTGGGATATTGACTTTAGTAATACGACAGGTAGCAACCGTATTGACTATACTATTCAAAATACGATTAACGCCTCTATGGGAACATCTAGCCCTACTAAATTTTACAGTGGAGCATTGGTATTTAAGCAAAATACGACCAACCTAGGACTTACACGCCACTTTGAAAGTACAGCTATTAAAGCCTACAACGTTGCCTTCGGAGCAGAATATCGTTTAGAAAACTATCAAATTATTGCTGGAGAAGAAAAGTCTTACAAAAACTATGGCGATACAACTTATGTAACTACTGTTGGAGGAAAAACGAAATCGGCTCGTCCTGCCGGAGCGCAGGTATTTCCGGGTTATCAGCCGTCCGATGAACAAAACCAGTTCCGTCATAGCATTGGTTTATATGGTGATGTAGAAGCAGAAATTTCTAATCGCTTACTCTTGACAGGTGCTTTGCGTTATGAAAAATACAGCGACTTTGGTAGCCAGCTTACTTGGAAAACATCGGGTTTAGCTAAATTGATTGAAAGTGGTACTGGATTTTTGCAGAATTTATCTTTAAGAGGAGCTGTAAGTACTGGCTTTAGAGCACCTTCGTTGTCTCAAAAATACTATTCTGCCACTACGTCTATTCCACAAGCAGACGGTAGCTTGATTCTATCTTTGGTTTCTAACAACGATAACAACGTAACAAGAGCCTTTGGTATTCCTTTGTTGAAACCCGAAACTTCTACCAACTACAGCTTAGGTATTACTAGCCGTTTGGCAAAACATTTTACCGCAACCATCGACGCTTACCAAATAGATATTAAAAATCGTATCGCTCTTACAGGTACTTTCGACTTTAACTCTATCAACAGTAGCGACCCAATCGTAAAAGGAGCAGCTCAATTGGTAAAAAGCTTGTTAGTGAACTATCCAGACGTAAATGCAGCACAGTTTTTTGCTAATGCCATTGATACTCGTACCAAAGGTTTAGACATCGTGTTGGCATACCGCAACCGTGTTGGCAAAGGAACATTAAACTTGTCTTTATCAGGAAACTTTACACATACAGAAGTACAGGCTGTACACGTACCTTCTGGCTTGACAACAAGTGCTTCTGAGGATGTTCGTAAATATTTGTCAGAAAGAATTTTCTTTGACCGTCAGCAACGTGGTCGTTACGAGTCGGGAACACCACAAAATAAGTTTGTATTTGTAGCGGGCTATACTTATGGTAGATTTACGCCAACAGTAGTAATGACTCGTTTTGGGGAATATACTTTCTTCACAACACAAAGTAACCTTAACAGTGCTACAGGAAGTAGAGACCAAGTGTTTTCGCCTAAAACGACAACCGATTTCTCTCTTAATATCATGTTGAATAAATCAACAAACTTAACGTTGGGTTCAAACAATATTTTTGACGTGTATCCAGACCAATTGACTGCCGTAAACAACCAAACAGGTACTACGCCTTGGGGTACTACAGGCGGGCAGCAGTTTGGATTTAATGGTGCATTCTACTATGCAAAAATCAATTTGAATTTCTAGGCATCAACTGTATATAAAAAACGGCACAACCCTAATAGGCTGTGCCGTTTTTTTTCTCTTCATAAACGAACTGTTGCTATTAAATATCGACTAACAGCTTCGGCTTTATTGAAGACCATTAGATGATAGCAACGCTTTAAAACAGTACGATTTTGCCAAGAAACTAAAGCTTCAAATATCAATTCAAAATTATAAGTTACTGAAACAAGAACATAATTTATAGTTCTGAACAGGTTGAAGGCATTAACAAATATTACTTGGTTTCTCTTTCTAAAAAAGTATTATTTAGAGATTTTTTCAATACCAAACAAACGCCACTATAAACAATTGAATGATGCCATAAGGCTTGAAAGTTGGGTGTTAGATAGGTAGCATAAGTTTTGCCATACTGTAAAGATATAAAAAAGGCTACTTCCAAAAGAAAGTAGCCTTTAATAAAAATTCAGACGATTATTGTAGAGGATCGAATGTTCCGTTGGTCCATCCTGTATTTTGCTTCAACAACGGGTTGTTGTCGATAGCTCCCGTAGGAATGGCAAAGAAATAATATGCTGGTTTATACGCAATAGCTGGACGAGTCATCAAGGCATTAGGCGTAAGTTTCACGGTAAAATAATTGGTATAAATATCATCCAATTTCAAACCATCACGAGCTGTAGCAAAATCGCTTGGTACACCTGTTGTTTTTAATTGAATATCTACCTTTGTTCCTTTTTTACCATTCAGTACAGTTTCTAATAATCTCCAACGACGCAAATCCCAGAAACGTTTACCTTCAAAAGCAAACTCGATTTGTCTTTCGTCTAATACTGCCGTAAACATCTCAGCACGGGTCATAGAGGCTTTTAAGCCATATAAGTTATCAGTTCCTGCTTCGATACCAGCTCTAGCACGTACTGCTTTGATTTGTGTGTAAGCCTCGTCAAGTCTGCTAACACCAGCAGCAGATTCTGCAAGGTTTAATAATACTTCGGCAAAACGAATTTCCATCCAGTCTGTTCCTGAAAAAGGCACACTGGCTCTATCTAAAGTGTTACCAGCCACATCAGAAGTTTGTAGTGCTTTACGGCAATAGAAGCCAGTATTACTGCCATTAGTACCTCCATTTTCAATACTTTTATACGTACCGCTCGTAAGAACTTGGTAAGTCCAGAGTCTGTTATTAGGTACATTGGTCATAGGCCAGGTACAGCCATTATAGGCAATTGTTTTTTCAAAACGAGGGTCTCTATCTTTGTAAAATAACTGGTCAGAGTAAGTATATTTTGTCGATTCCCCTGGTTTTTTACCATCTTTCATCGGATAAGCCTTTACCAAATCCCATGAAGGAAGATTAGAGCCACCACTTGTCGAAGCATATTTTGGTCTATTAGCCGCTTCCCAACCACTGTTTCTTTTTTGTTGATCTCCTTGAGAAGTGTTATATCCTGTGATAAAAACAGCTTCGGTATTTCCTGATTCTGTAAACCACATTGCACCATAATCAGCGAACAACTTTGCTCCACTAGCTACCAAAATATCATAAGCTTGCTTGTTAGCATCATACGCTTTTTGCCATTTCTCAACCGCATCAGTTGGGTTAAATTGTGGACTCGCCGCATATAATAACACTCGTCCCTTCAATGCAGCCGCTGCCCCCTTGGTGATTCTACCCCAGTTAGGATTTGAGGTTGTACTGGCAGAAGGCCAAAATAGAGGTAAATACTTGAAAGCTGAATCTAAGTCTGCAGTTATTTGATTAAAGCATTCGGTAGTGGTATTTCTTGGCACAAACGTAGCCTCACGGTTTTCAATACCTACAGCGTTTTGAGGTGTTAAAACCAATGGCACACCACCATACAATTTTACTAATTCAAAATAACGCCATGCACGGAAGAAATATGCCTGGGCAATCAAACGATTTTTAGCCCCTCTATCCATCTTACTATCAGCATTCAAGTCAAAAATGAAAGAGTTAATCGTTCTGATTTTCCCATAGTTATTGGTTGCACTCAAGGCTGTACCAAAATCAGTCACCGATGTTTCGATAACCGTTCCTTCCAAATAAACATTCGCAGAACTCCCTTGGTTATAAGACTCTTCTGTATAAGTGCTTGAACCTAGGCCAGATATACTTGTATGCCCACCCCAATCAGGCAAGTTTTGGTTGTATATCCAGTTTAAAGCTAAATTGGCAATAGTTGAGTCTCCTGAAACCAATTCAGGAGAAGCCGCTTGCAAATCTGTTTTGTCCAACACACTTTCGCAACTTGCTAAAGCAAGCATTGAGCAAAGTGCTGATAATATGATATGTTTCTTTTTCATCTGAATCTCAAAATAATATTATTAAAACTATATTTATTAATACTAAAGCTTTATTAAAGAATGTTAATAAAGCTTTAGTGAAAGATATTAGAAGCCCAAATTTAAACCCATTGAGAACGAGCGAAGTGTTGGATACACGTCAAAAGCACCTGAATTGTACTTATAGCTATACGGATTGTATAGGTTAAGCGGGTTGGTAGCAACCAAATACATTCTAGCACTTTGTACATTCAATTTTTTAGCAATAGATTCTGGCAATTCATAAGATACATTTAAGGTTCTTACGGCTAACTGGAATGAACTTACAAACCAGAAATCAGAGTCTAAGCTGTTTTGTCCACGGTAGAATGGGCTAGGATACTTGGCATTGGTATTTTCTGGTGTCCAGTGGTCAACCAAATGAACAGGTAGGTTTGTGATAGCTGTCACCTGTGCAGAAGTACCCCAGTTTCTTGCCCCAGATTCTAGTAAACTTTGTCCTCCAAATGAACCTCCAATATTGAACGATAGTGAAAGCTTACGATAAGTTGTAGCGAAGTTGAAGCCAAAGCCATAGTGGTTATCAGCCTTGTCAGTCAAATAAACTCTGTCATTATCATCAATTTTACCATCTTTGTCTGCATAAGAATAGGTTACTCCATCGTTATTCGCTACTTTAGCTCCACGAACATCTTCGTAGTAAAGCATACCTACACCAGGTTTCACGCCATAAATTGTATAATTTGGGTATTTAGCCAACAAATCATCTACATCTTTTTGGGTTCTTAGCATACCAGCGCATTTAAGTCCAAGTACCCCCATATCTGTCGAGTTGCCTGCTTTTTCAAGGTATGTACCTTTATTACCTTTGTCATCATCAACCTTTATCTGTTTGTTATCGCTCCAAGAGAAGAAGCCTCTTACTTTATATGACCAGTCTTTGGTAATTTTACTAGACCAACCTATTGAAAGCTCTGTACCAAAACCATCAATCGTTGCGAAGTTTTCAGATGGTAAAATCGCACCAACATTGAGAGGGACAGCTGACTTAATCTCTGTTAACATATTATAACGGTGGTCATAGAAACCATCTAAGGTTACAGAAAGCCTATTATTGAAGAAGGCTGCATCTATCCCAGCATTGATTTTAGTATCATCATCCCAGTGGATGTCTGTATTAGGCATCGCATTTTTCAAACGAATAATACCAGCACGGTCGAGGTTGCCACCGAATACGGGTCCATTACCTGTTTGAATCAAGTCATAACTTTTCAACCAGTTATAGGCCTTTGTATTATCCATCCCTGTCAAACCAATAGAGGCACGTATTTTTAGCATATCCATAAATCGAACGTTATTCTTAAAGAATGGTTCTTCAGATACAACCCAGCCCACCGAAAGAGCAGGGAATACACCCCAACGATTTTGTGGAGCAAAGTTGGTAGAGCCATCACGACGTACCACCAATTCTGCCAAATACTTATTGGCATAGGCATAATTCAAACGAGCTGCATACGACAAACGACCAGATTCGGATTCAGATTCAGCAATCGTACCAACACCCGCACCAGAAGCTGTGCCGCCTAAAGCATAGCCTGCATGGTCTTGGGCATTATCAACAAGGTTATCTAAGTACGAGGTGATTCCATCTGTATAGCTTTCACCCTGCTCAAAGAAAGAAATAAATGAAATACTATGCTTACCAAAAGTTTTATCATACATCAAATAACCATTTAACTGATAGGCATCTGTGTAAGTTGGGTTATAGTAAATACGATTGCTGTTACTTACTGATACAGAATTTTTAACACCACCTCCAAAAATATGCTTATTAGTACCTAGCATATTAAAGTCATATAAGGTATATTTTGTCCCAAATTCTTTTCCAAAGTTATTTTCGTAGTTACGGTTATAGGTCAATCTTGCCTTCAATCCTGAGATAAACGGTACATCATACTCTATACTGGCATTCAAGTTCCATCCATTATTTTTAGCTAATAAATAGTTATTTAGCTTTTGAGCTTCAAAGAAGTGAAAGTTCTCTGCGGTACTTGTTCCAGCCGAATTAAGACGTACCGGCAACCCATCTACATAAGCAGGCTTGAATGGTGCAGCATACAACAATGACTTATAATCTCTTTCATTATCGGAGCCTCCTTGTTTTAATAAGTAACGGTCTTTTTGCGATATATCTGACGATATACCCAATCCTACTTTCAAGTTTTTAGCTACTTTAATATCAGCACTTGCCCTGAATGTCCAGCGGTCGAAGTTGATTTTTTCAAAATTACCATCTTGCTGGTTATACGTAACACTAGCAAAATAGGTAGCTTTTTCCGTACCACCACTGACATTTAAGGTATGACGAGCTACATAAGAAGATTTCCATGCTTGGCTCAACCAATCTTGGCTATTCGCTTTAAAATAGTCAAGTTCATCTTGGGTATAAATCACAGAATTGTTATCCGTCGCTTTTTTCCCCCCCATAAAATTATAATTGTTGGTATAAGTAGCCAACTCGTACCCATTCATCATTTTAGGTAATTGGGCATTAGATGTACCATAAGAGGTACTATAAGAAACTTTCGGTGCACCTGTTTTACCTCTTTTGGTCGTTACTACTACAACCCCATAAGCCCCACGCATACCATAAATGGCAGCAGCGGCATCTTTCAAAATTGAAATGCCTTCTACTTCCGATTGGTCTAGTGTATTGAAGTCGTCTTCTGAACGTACAATGTTATCAATCACATACAATGGACGCAAAGAACCTCCATCTTTCGAGAGCAATATTGGGTTACGAATCGTGATTTGGGCGTTATCACCAGGTCTGCTAAAACCACCAGATACCCCCACGCCAGGTTGTTGAGCGGCTAACGCTGCCGACAAACTTCCTACTGGAATATCTTCAATGGCTTTCATGTCGATAGTAGCCACAGCACCTGTCAAGTGGATTTTTTTCTGTTGACCGTATCCAACAAATACAACCTCTTCGAGTGCGGTATTGTCTGAGGCCAATTGTACATTAATCACGCTACGACCACTTACACTTACTTCTTGAGGCTTGAAACCAATATAAGAGAAAATAAGTGTTTCATTCCCTGATGCCAACTCAATTTTAAATGAGCCATCTGCTTTGGTTGACGTTCCGCCTCTGCCGTTCTTCACACGAATAGCAACCCCTGCCAACGCAGCCCCTTCTTCATCCTTCACAAAGCCTGTTACTGTATGAGCTGCTTTACTTGAATTTCTCACTTTGCCCGTATCAGCCATGGCCTGCCACGGCAACAACAATGCACTTCCCATCATCAGATGAGTTGCCAGCAATAAAGTATAGGCTATTTTAGAGCCTTTACTGTAAGCGTGTTTTGATGGTAAAATAAAGTTCATATTCTTCTCATTAAATTTTAAACTGTTTGATAATCGCTTAGTTATTCGTCTGTGTTTTTTAATTTATTTTATTGGTTTAGTTACATTTATTTTTCTGTACAAAAATACGCTCTCATACATACGTAAAAAACGTACATATAATCCCGTTGCTTATCCCATATAATGAAATCTACTCTTTCGTTTTCTTGGCGGCTTCTGCCGCAGCCTTGATGCGTTCTTCCCAAGCTTTACTTGCTTTCTTCATGTCTATGCCTTCCGAAGAAAGATAATTATTGATGCGCCCTTTGTATTTACCAAACCACGCATGTTTCTTATCTGACGATTCGGCATCCATGGCGTGTTCTCGCGCTTCCGATAAATAAGCCCTAATTTGCTTCTTTTGCTTGTTGGTCAAATCGGGCAACATCTCTAAGTATCCTTTGTAAGTAATGGGAAGTACTCCATACGTCATTCCATCTTTTACTTTTTCAACATCATCTTTGGCTAACTTTTTCTTCAAACTTTTAAGATAATGCTTGTGCAATGCTTCTACTTCTGTTTGAAGTTGTTGCTCTGAAATTTTAACAAGTGAGTCAACTGCTGTTTTTGTTAGCTGACTATCAGACTTATACTCTTTAACTTTAGCTTTTTGGGTATCGTAAAGCGTATTGAGTTGACGATATTGGTTTGCAATTAAATCTCTTACATCACTCACTTCTTCTGATGTAGAGATTGATAGTTTTTGTACTATCTTGTCTGCCCGTCCTGTGATAACTTTTGTGTAGGCAGCCTCTTTTTCTTCCGAAGTTTGTGCTATACTTTGCAAAGTTGAGCAAATAAATAGCCAAGCTATAAAGGTAATTTTTGTGGTTTTGTGTAACATTCGTTTTTGCTCTACAAGTTATTTTGAAAGTTTTTATGCTAAAATGCTACGTCTTTCAGACAATAGCGTACTTATTTATGATTTTTTGCCTAAATCCGCTCAATAGCCTACAGCTAATATGATAGTTTTTTGCATTTTTGCATTTGATAAAGGCTTTTCATGTTTTATAAATAGGTTTAGCTGTTAAACAGCTATTCAATATTTATTTAATATCCTTATTTTCAATAAATTAACAACAATATGCACTTTTGTAAAATCTATTTTACGAACCTTTACATGGTAAATTAGTAATAATGAATAGTACTATTCTTTTACTTTAGAAAAGGATGAGTAAATATTTGATACAAATTTCACTATTCAAATGCCATTTTTTATACATTTTTTTACCAACTTAGTGTAGGATATTGTCATAAAATAAATAGGAATCGTTATATTTGAATGCCGAATCATATAAGCTTATGATTTTGCCTAGTTTGGTACGTTTTTGAGAGATAATAGAATTAAAGAAATAATACAATTTTGTACACACTTCCACGATGAAGCCCCTTTTTCAGAAAGTTCCTGTCAAGCTGGAGAGTTCCTTCAGTATTCGCCACGATGTCCGACCAAATTTTGGTGGTATCTGGCACTATCATCCCGAACTCGAATTACACTACATTATTCGAGGTGAAGGAGTACGTTTTATTGGTGATAATATCAGCAACTTTTCGCATGGAGAGATTGTATTAGTTGGCGAAAATTTACCGCATACATGGCGTTGTAAAGAAGAATATTTTCAGCAGGGAAATAACCTAAGTGTTGAGGCTGTGGTGATTCAGTTTTTACCCGATTGCTTTGGTAAATATCTTCTTGGACTACCAGAAGCCTATCTACTGCCAAAACTATACGAAAAAGCGAAAAGTGGAATGGTTATTTTGGGCGAAACACGAGAGAAACTTACGGTTTTAATGAAACAAATCGCAAAAGCCAAAAACCTCGACCGCATTGCTATTTTGCTTGCTATTTTACATACGTTGGCCGAAAGCGAAGAGTACGAATCTATTGCAAGAGGACAAGCATTTTACCAATCCAACGAATCGGATACCTTACGGCTCAACAAGGTATGTAATTATACTTTATCCAATTATAAAAAGGATATTACTTTAGAAGAAATTGCCGCCATTAGCCATTTGAGTGTCACGTCGTTTTGTCGGTATTTTAAGCTGATGACCAAGAAAACGTATTATGATTTTTTAATCGAAATTCGCATTAGTCATGCGTGTAGGGCATTGGTCGAAGATAAGCTACCCACAGAGGTTATTTGCTTTGATTGTGGTTTTAATAATGTATCTAATTTTTACAGACATTTCAAAAAAGTCACGGGCATTACGCCATTAGAATACAAACGTAAATACCATAAAAAATAAAAAATCATCCCTCACCTAGGCATAAAATACTTGCTGGTAAGGGAGATTTTGCCCCAATTAATTAACAAACTATAGTCTTTAAAGCTATTTCTTCGTGCAATTGTGTGTAGGTTTCCAGAAGCTTATCCATATCTTTGGCATGGCTAATGGTAAAATCGCCTACGGCTCTTCGGGTAAATGCCGAAATGGATAAACCTCGTTTTTGAAGAAAATACTTCGATACCGTTGGGTAGGTATGGTGCATCACGTCCATATTTTCAACAAAAAATTGCTGGACCAAAGCTACTTCTTCTTTGGCAGATTCATTGTTATAATTATCACATAACCAAACTATTAACTCTGGAAAATAATTTCCTTGAATACACGATAAACCTGCCGAACCAGCCTCTAACGAAGCTACTGCATGCACCATGTAGGCATCGTACAAGCCAAAGTTGGCTTGTTGCACTGCTTGGATTTTTGCTTTTACTTGGTTCAAATCTAAGCAGGTATCTTTGTGATAAATCACTCGACCCGTTGCTGTAAATAACGCCAACTGAGCAGGACTAATCAAACGCTTATAAGGTACAGGACATTCGTAAAAACCTACAGGAATTTGTTCGGTAAGGTCGAGTAAACGAAATACTCGCTCATTAAAAATAGCTTCTGTTTCGGTTTCATCAGCCAATTGGTTCGCCAATAAAATGACGGCTTCCGTTCCAAGTTCGTATATTCGTTTGATAAAATCAGCTTGTTGTTCAAGGCTTTTACTAAATGTGCCTGTTGCCACAACTGGCACAACGCCATTGCTTACCTCTACGATATGTCGAATTGTCTGTAAACGTTCTTGCTCACTTAACTCAAACATTTCGCTTGATAAACAATTGGCAAACAAACCGCTTGCCCCGGCTTCAATATACAACTCGGTGAGTTGTGTGAGTGCATCAAAATCGACTGCGCCACTTTCATCAAAGGGCGTAAGCATTACTGGGATAAATCCTTTCTTTGGTTGATTCATTTTTATGCTATGTTCAAAGGGTCAGCGTTGAAGACGAACGCTATTTGCTTACTTGCTCAACAATTAATTTCTGACGAATTTTCGTCAAAACAACTCCTACTAAAAATATGCTCAATGTACCCACCACAATAATCATATTTTTATGAAAAGGACTACGTAAATACGCTATTTCATCAGGAATTACAGCCGAAAAAGTCATCCAAATAATGACTAAAATACCAATCATCGTTGCAATCCAAGCTTCATGATTATGCGTTTGGCGGCTTACTAGCCCTAACAAAAATAGCCCTAACATGCCAGCCGCAAAGATGCCTGAAAGTTGCCACCAAATATCTAAGATGCTTTTTACGCCAATCATGGCTACGCCCGACAACAACCCCAACAGACCAAATACGACGGTCATCAGGTGTAATAATTTTAAATGCTGTTTTTCACTTTGTTGTTTTGCCCAAAATCTTTGGTAAATGTCCACGACAAAAACAGTTGCTGAGGCATTCATACCCGAACTAATGGTACTCATAGCAGCCGAAAGTAAGGCCGATATCAATAGCCCCATCAATCCTACGGGTATTTTATGCACCATAAAATGCGGCATCACTTTGTCGCCATAATCGCTTGGCTGTAAAGTACTAGCCAAAGCACGAATTGCTTGTGCGTTTCCTAGTGGCAATTTTTCGGAAGCCACTTGGTATTTAATTGACTCAATCCAATCGGGGTGCAATTGATAATAAGCAAATAAACTTGTACCTATTACAAAAAACAGCCACGAAGCAGGAATGTACATCCACACGCACAGCCAAAGCGATTTACGGGCTTCTTGTATAGAAGTGGTTGTGTGATACCTTTGTACATAATTTTGATCCATGCCAAAATTATTCAGATTCATAAAAAAGCCGTAGCATAGCACTACCCAAAAGGTAGCATCTGTAAAATTAAGCCTAAAACTTCCTAAGCTGAATTTTTCAGCCTTTTGCCCTATTTCAATCACTTTTGCCATACCATTAGGCACTTCGCTTACAACCAAATATAGGATTAATAATGCGCCTAATGTTTTGATAAACGCCTGTACCACTTCTGTCCAAATGACGGCTTCAATTCCTCCTAACACCGTGTAAATAATGATACAAACGCCCATTACAAGCATGATTAGTTCCATCGAAAAACCTGTAAGTGCCTGTAAACTAAGAGCAATACCAAAGAAGATAGAACCCATACGGGCCAATTGGGTAAGTAAAAAGCACACCACGGCGTAGGTTCTTGCCCAAGTGCCAAAGCGTTTTTCTAAATTGGTATAAGCCGAAATTTCGCCCGTTTGTCGGTAAAATGGGATAAAATATTTAGAGGCTACCCACGCCGCCAAAGGCATAGATAGACTAAAGACAAAGGCGTTCCAGTTACCTCCAAAAGCCTTGCCTGGTACCCCTAAAAATGTATTGCTACTCAAAAAAGTAGCATAGATTGATGCTCCAATAGCCCAACCGGGAATTTTTCCTGAAGCTTTGGTAAACTGCGCTGCATTGTGGTTAGCTCTGGAAAAATACATCCCAACGGCAATCATACCAATGAGGTACAACCCAATGATAACGACATCAAACAAGGGTAAATTTGTCATGAATTCAAGTTTTTACTTAACTAAACGGCTTTTCGCTTAGTTTTAATTTCATAGTTTAGGTTTTATTTCAATACAAAAATAGGTTAATTTAGAAGTCTTGGTGTATAGTATTTTTTTATGATATTATACGATATTATCCAGTTTACTGAATTTCTAAGCTGTCAAAATAGAGGTCTTTTTCCGAAACGATTTGTAATTGTACTCGGTATGTTCCTGCATTAATCATCGTACCTGACGTGGTGCTAAAATAGCTCCATTTGCCTGATTTTGAAGGAGTAAGTATAATTTTTTCTTGCTTAATTAATGTTCCATCTTGTAATGACAAAGTCAATAGTAGCGTTTGGTCATGGGTTGTAGCATTGTGATATTTCAGGGTTAGTGCGTAAATATCTGCAACACCTGTTTTGATTTTCCATGTTATGCCTTGCTTGCCTTGGGTTGTAGTACCTAAACGGTCTTTTCCCATAAGTGGTACAATCCCTATGCCTTCTCCTTCAAAAGAAGCTTCTGTAGCCTTATACACTTGACTAGCCTTTAGGTCAAAAGGAGGTGTAAGTCCACTTGCCCAAGCTACCATCACATGATAATTGCCTACTGGTAAAGGAAGTTTTTCGCCCTTGCTTAACGTCTTTTTATAAACTTTATACCGTTGCTTGGTTGTTTCTAGCCAAGCATTTATATCGTCTATGTTTTTGCCTAAGCTATTGATATTCAATAATGAATCTGTGCAAAAATAAATTTCTACAGGGGCTTTTGCTCGTAGGGTATCTGTCAAATTTGCATTTCTTGCTAGAAAATAAGTTCCAAATAATGCTGGCGGAAGTTGGCAAATTGTTTCGTTTGTTCCCGTGAGTTTTTTACATATATCTACCCATGATTGAATCGGATACACTTGGTGTGTTGTAAATGGATAACTTGGCATTGCCACAGGAACATTGGCTTGGTTAGTACCTTTTTTAGCAATAGCAATCGCCGAAATGAGGGCTTGTCCAGAAGCAATTCGTGGAAATTGAATGCACATTTTGCCATCTGTAATTGGCACTGTTATCACTTTTTTCAACAAAACATCATGTCCTGCTTCTTTCCAAATGTCTATATTTTTTAATACTGTTTTCTGGTTAATGGCCACGTCAAACAAACGCCATCCCGTACAATCTAGTCCGCCTCCAGTGCCATACCACGGTTCGATAAAATATAATTCTACTTGATAGTTTCCATTGGGTAGGTCAAATTCGTATTGCAGTTGCTCACGCCCAAACCGAAAGGTTTGGAAAAGGGCATCGTCAGTTGTGCCTTTGATAGGGTCGAAGGTACGTCGTTGACTAGCAAAAAAAGGATTAACACCAGCAAAGCTTTGCGACCAAGAGCGGCTACCCCATTGGTTATCAATTGTTTTAGCTTGGTCTGCCAGCCAACTATTGCCCTCGTGGTCGGTATATTGTTCTCCCCCGCAATTGACCCGATACAAATATTGTAATCCTTTGAGGGCTTTTGTTTCATGCTTTTGTGGTGTACTTGTTGGATATTCTATAGCTTTTTCATGCGGAGCATTAGGTAAAAGCGGAAGAGCAACATAATCTTCTGCTACTTTTTTACCCTGCCAATAGCCCACAGCATGAAGTACATTATACTGAATCGCTACCTTATCCCAAGTAAAATGTGTACCAATTCCTGCCCTTTTCTTCCTTCCTAAAGAAAGATGATTTATATCGTTGAAAAGCTCTACTTCATCGCAATTGGAATATACTGTGATTGACTCGTTGGTACTTGCTTTGGTCAAACGATTGGGCCATGTATGCGAAGCAATATAAACCATAGGCGAGGTAACAGGCGAGGCGTAATTAGCCCTAAACATATAAAATACATCCAAAGGCTCGTCCCAAGGGGTAAACAAACCTTTATAATTTACTGGGCCAAGGCGTTCTATATCTCTGGCAGCTTCACCATTTTGTACTCTTCCTGGATTGTCGTGCGAATTGAGTAGCCAAAAGAAATGTCCTGTGGTATTTTTTTTATGTGCCTCGGCTAATTTCACTTTCAATTCCATGAGATTGGTCATAGATTCTTCGGTAAAAACGTTGGCAGGCAGTGTTTTTTGCCCCGACTGATGTGCTTCTAAAGTCCGCCATGCACCATATTCTCCCACCAAAACTTGCCGTTCCAAATCATCGCCATACTGCTGTGGGTCGCCACCATACGTGCCTGTCCAGTTTTGTGGTACATCCCAGTCTGTACCTTTTCCACCATTGCAAGTCGTAATTTTTCGTTGGCTCGAAGCCGTAGGGTCGAGTTGTCGAATGAGATTGGAGCATTCTTTGGCAAAATCTTCGGGTAAGGTACTTTCATTTTCTAATCCCCATAAAACCACCGAAGGACTATTACGGCGTTCTAGTATCCAATCTTTCAACAATTGTTTAAAATTATTCCTAAAAGCTGGCGTATCGTACCAAATATGAGCGGCCATTTGTGGCCACCACAAAATTCCTTCTTTGTCCCAATACGTTTGATAACGCAAATTATGAGGCTGATGAGCATCTCTGAAAGCATTAAAACCAGCCGCTTTTACCATTGCCACACGGGTTTTGATTTGGGCCTCATCAAAGGCATGACTATTGCCCAACAAATGTTCGTATTCGGCAACACCATTGATAAAAACAGGCTTGCCATTGAGTAAAAACTGCTTTGTTCCTTGCTTACCAATAGGCCAGCTTATCCAACGAATGCCATAGGGTGTTACTTGCTTATCTATGATTTTTCCATTATCAAGAATGGTTGTGTAAAGATTGTACAAATAAGGATTTTCGAGCGACCATAGCTTCGGATTTCGTACCACTATAGTATCTTGACGAAGCGTTTGCTGACTATTGGCATCGAGGCTTATCGTTTTGCTCAAACGTTGTACCAATTGCTGTTGTGCGTCTTTTAGTTCGTAGATGATTTGTACAGTTCGTCTTTGAGCTGTATAATTTTTCAATGTACTTTCAACAAAAATATGGGCTTGTTGAGCTGTGATGGTCGTATCGTTCCAAAGGTGTATGCCATAAGGAGCAATTCTTAGCTCGTTTGTCACAAGCAAATGTACAGGTCTAAAAATGCCCATCGGCTGCGAGCCTTCCGAGAAACCACGCTCGGTCGAGCAGCCCCCACAAACCCAAGGCAAATCTTGAATATGAGCGGGATGGTCGGCTCTAACAGCCAATAAATTATCTCTATTTTTATCTAATAATACATCGGTTATATCTATTTCAAAAGACGTTCGCCCACCAGCATGATAGCCCACTTGTTTGCCATTGAGCCAAATAGTTGCATAAGAATTTACTCCTTCAAAGCGTAGGAAAAAGCGTCTATTTTGTTTAGATTCTGTATATCGAAAGGTCTTTCTATACCAAGCATAGCCATGCTTGTTGCCGTGCGTCATGCGTCGGTATCCTTCGTAAGTGTCCCACGTATGCGGCACAGCAACGGTTTTCCAGTGATTTGTAGCAAAGCTTTTTTGTTCAAAACCTTGGTATGCTTGTTGGTTGGTATCGTTGGCTATGCTTTGCCAATTATCCGCCAAAAGGATGTCTTTACGCTGGGCAAGGCTTGAAGTGAAACTCAGAAGAAAAGTAAAAATAATACAATAAACTCTTGCTTGAACCATTCCTCAATATTTGTAAAATAATGTTTTCCAAAAAAATTATACAAATGTATGAGAATCTACAAGAGTCTTTGCCTAAAATATTGGCAAGCTATTATACTATCTTAGCTAGTCTTTTCTTACAATACTAGCTAAGATAGCAAACCACTTTTAGTTTGTCTGATACGACTATTGCTCTATATACAGCTTCACTTCACTTAATAATCCCGAAGGCAATAATGGGCTATTGGCGTTGTAGAATGGCATGGTCGTAAAAGTTGTTTTGTTTTTTACGTTGGGTTGAGCGTCACCGATAAGTCGGTTTACCCAAAGGTTGGTTACTTTTACTTCAATCGTATTTTCGCCTGCTTTGATGGCTTCCGAAATATCCAGTTTAAATGGTTTTTTCCAAGCTACACCTACATTTTTACCATTTACCACTACTTCTGCAATGTTCTTTACTTCACCTAAATCAAGTACAACTTTGCTTTTTAGTACCGTCGATTTAAGTGTAAATTGATTCCTATAAATGGCTGTTCCCGAAAAATATTTAATGGCTTCGTCTGTATTATCTGACCAAGAACTGAGTTTATCAAAAGTTGTGGTTTTATCGTCGAAACGTACTTTCCATGGACTTTCAATTGTACTCAACACCTTTTCTTTTTTCAATGGTACAGTGTAAACATTGCTTGTAGCTTTATCTTTGAATACAATAAAAAAGGCATCCCAAGCATCAAATTTCAAAGGAACGATAGTTCTACCATCTTTGATTTGGAACGATACTTTTTCTATTTTTCCCGTAACAGGATTCCACAATTCTGGCACTTTGCCTGCTACGCTGAAACTAACTTCTGCCTCATTTTCTTCTTGACTTCTATTGTTTAACCAATAAATCTCTTCGTTGGCAGTTTGACGATGACGGAAAAGAATTTTGTTTTTGGCATTTTTGATAATCACATCCGCTTCGAGATTCAGTTTATCAAAATTGGTCATATTGGCATTTGTCCAAATGTCATTTGCCAAAGTCTGAAACACTTCATTGTTATCCGAAAGGCTTGGCGATTTTACAGGTTTGTTTCCAATTACTTTCACGCCAGCATCGACCAAAGCTTTGATTTTTTTGAGTACGCCTAAAGTCATGAACTTAGTAGATTCGTCTAATACCAATACCCGATATTGATTGCCGCTTTTGGCGACTAAACGACCATCTTTGGCTTCAATCACCTGCTGTAAAGCAGAAGCGTTTACAAAATCAAATTCAAAACCAGCAGGCAAACTCGGTAGTTTTTCTTGACAAAGGGCTGTAATATTGGTGTTTTCGCCATACAAGTACAAAATATCAGCTACGTTTTTCCCTTGTTGAAGCATATAGCTACTTCTTCCTAAGTATGTCATCCAAGCTTTTCCGCCAGCCTCTGCCCAAGTTTCTTGACGAGTAAAATACTGTCCGAAGGGGCCGAGCGAAAAGCCTGGTTTTTTATCGTCAAGTGGCTGATGTACAGACGTATGAATTACAAAGCGGTTCAAGCCAGAAGCCAATTCCAAGTCGGCTGTGCGTTTGAGTTTTTCAGGATACCACGCAAAAGCATTTTGGATTGAAGTCATCGACTCGGCCGCCACAATATTTTGTCCATAAATATTGGCAACCGAAGCCGCTTCACGAATATCGGCTTCGCTGCGTACTTCTTCGTCGTTGCCGCCAGCCAAGCTACCGGGTGTCCACATGGCAGACATAGGTATTTCGGCATTTCGTTTTACATCCATTCCATCCGCCAAATAAATCCGTCCATTCTCATGCGATTCGGTGTAGCGTTTCATGCCTCTTTTATGTAATTCTTCCCCAATTACATCGTAATGGTTTTCAGCAATCATTTCGCCAATAGTTTTTCTAAAATCCCATAAGAATTTTTCACTGGCCTCTAGGCTTTGGACAATCCTACCCGTTAGCACTGGCATCCAAGGTTTTATATCATAGCCACGCCGTTTCATAAATTCCTCGGGCATTGTTTTAGTCCAAGTCATGTGACCTGCTTCGTAGCTATCCAGAATCATGTACTGCAATCCTTTTGCACCCATCATGCCCCCCGTAGCCTCTTTGTACATATCTAAATACGTATTGATGTATTTTCTTACGGCTTCTTTATCCAATTTATCTACTTCCAAACCCGTTGCTTCTGGCGAGGCAGGATGATTTTGGCGGCCCGTGAGCGAGTATCCAAAACGCTGAATCATCCATTCGCCAGCAGGTACGTCCCATTCTAGCGTACCATCAGGCTTCATCAGGTGGGTCAAATCCATCACCTCTTGGGTTGGAATGGCTTCGGGGTTTTCGGTACGAGTATAGCTATTTTCTTCTTTCCAAGGCGAAAAGCCAGCCTTATCTTCGGCTTGGTCGATGCGAGCGGTATTGAATAAAACAAATTCAGAAATATACGTCCCCGAAGGTTTAGGCGTTTCGGTCACGCCCATCATTGCCATGATAGGATTTAGTACGCCTGGAAGGGTTTCAAAACAAATACGCCAATATTTGGCAGTAGTAGCAGGAATCGCCGTTGTAATAAATGGCAATGTACTATTAGAAATCTTTGCTACGGTTCTAAAATTGATACCATCGTCACTTACTTTGAGGCTACGGTTGGTTGGTCCTCCGTTAAAATCAGCCAATTCTCCGGCTTCGCTCATACCAATGGCAAAGGCTTTGAATGTTTGAGGCGTATCAAATTCGTATTGTACCCACATATCTTGCCCCACTTGCATGGGAGGCAAAAAATAGGTTTGATTGATGTCGTGGTTGAGTAACAATGCTGCATCAAAATCGCCCCCACTTTTACTCATTTTGGGCTTGAGGTCGGGCAAATGCTTTTCGTTAGACGGAAGTTTGTAAGCTATAACCATCGCATCGGCCGAGAAATGAGGCTTTTCGCCCACAAATCCACCCATTATACCGCCCGAATGCGTTTCGGCAGCTTGGTATTTGCCGATAACATCAGGCAATTTATCTAACTTGATGGTTTGTTTTTTTCCTCCTTGCACCAGTGCTTCAGCCCAAACAATTTTTTTCATACCATCTTTAGGCTCAACCCACGGGCCGCCCGTCACACTCCAACCCGGCGAGCCAGCAATCGCCATTTCGAGTCCCTTTTTATCAGCCAATTGGGTTGTAAACTTAAAAGCATCTTTCCATTCGGGAGTCATGAAAACCAGCTTTTGAGGCACAACCACAGGAGTCATCAGATTGGCATCGAAGTTTTGAAAACCACCAATCCCCACACGGCTCATCCAATCTAAATCTTTTTGGATACCGTCTTTTGTAATATTTCCGTTCATCCAATGCCACCAAACACGGGGCTTGGCCACATTAGGCGGATTCATAAATGCTTGTGATGTACTCTGTTGGGCTCTTGTACCAAAAGTAATTGCGACTAAAGCTATTACTTTAATGTATCTTTTTTTCATAGTATTGATAATTGGTTATATTAGATAATTGTGTTATTTAGAAGAATATTGAAGGCAAATGCCAAAATGATATTCAAACATTTTGTCGAAATCCCATACGGGTATGTCTTTTTCTTTCCACATAAAAACTTATTGAAGATGCCTCAAAACGGAAGAGAGGTTGATTGCTTAATACAACTCACAACAAATGAACTTTTTATATTACTCACACTAGGTATTACAGATAACTTCTTGGCTATAAATGTATTATATTCTGACAAATCTTTTACAATTACCTTCAGTACATAATCGAAAAGCCCCCCCGTAACATACGCTTCTACTACTTCGTCTAGCTTGCTTACTTCTTCCGAAAAAGCCTCTACCGTTTCGGCTCGTTGGCTGGTCAACGAAACCGTTACGATTACCATAATACTCAAACCAACCTTTTCACGGTCGATTAAGGCTACATAGTTTTTGATATACCCTTCATTTTCGAGTTTTTTGATTTTGTCATAGACGGAAGTTCTCGACATATTAAGCCTTGATTTTAAGTCTTCTACATCGAATCGTGCCTCTTTTTGTAAGAGGCGTAACAAGGCTAATTCTTGTTTGGTCAGTTGTTCCATTGGATTTTTTCCAAAAAATGAGTTTAGAATAAATATTTTATGTACAAAAAACGGAAATATTGCTTAAATATCGTACAAAATATTTATTTTAAAAGATATATATAGATAAAATCACACAATACGTAATTTTGTTCGTATAAAATACTTTTCAACACAACTGAACAAATGGAAACCTTTATCAAATATTACGGCTTAGATTGGATTGCCATGACGATGAGTCTTTCGGCAGTGTACTTGATTGGAAATAAAAATAAGTTTGGTTTTCTTTCTTACATTACGGCTAATATCCTTTGGATATACCTAGGCGTTTTTAGAATGGAAAGTTTGGGCATTAGCGTAGGAAATATTTTCTTTTTGTTCTTGAATCTTCGGGGCTATTTGAAATGGAAAAGCTAAATACTCATAAGTGTTTTATTTATGCGTACTTGCACCTACATCATTCAATAGGCGTAATTTCCATTTCTAATAAGGCATAACTCAAGGTTTTTCCATGCGTATCGGTAGCCAAGGAAGTGGTAACGCCACCTAATAAAGCTTGTTGACAAACAAACAATAAAGCCGAAATATTGGGCAATTCATACCGAATTATATCCCCCTCTACAATCCCTTGTAGGTGTTGTTTTACGCTTTCGGCTGTGACTTGCGAACAAAGCATAGGATAATTTGATTCGTCGAAAGGAATCAACGACAACGTTAGGGTATTTCCCTTGTCGCCTGCTCTACTGTGTGCAATAGTATAAAGTTTCATACACTCAAGATTGTTACATTAGCTTTTAATAAATGTCTTTCGACCAGAATAGACACAACGCCTATTACCTCATTTATATTTTTCCTGACACCGCCCCCAGCGGCCGGGCCATTCGTATAAAGAGCCTCAACTTCTTCGCCTATCAATGCTGCCTTTTCAGCCGACTCGGCTTTTCCTGCTACCCTCAGCCTTACTTCTTGCAAGTGTTCTTGTGTGGTAATTTTGGCACTAAATTCTTCTCTAAAAACAGCGTTGAGTCCGATATAATCTATCCTAAACGTATCAAAAATAGGCTTTAGTCGTTTGGCTAAAATATCACCAGCCAACCGAGCCCTTCCCAGTGCATTAAACCCAGCATAAGAGATTTCGCCTTCACCTAAGTAAAAAGCTTTATAGCCAACACTTGCTTTATAGGTCGAAGGTCTTGCTTTGCCACTTCCGCCCGTTACTTGCACTTGATTTATTCCTATTTCTTTGAGGTGAACACTGGTAAAATCAGCTATTACGTCGGGTGTATAATATTCATGAGGATTAATCACTTCGTACAATAACTGTTCTTTGGCTGTTTGCAAAGAAATAATTCCTCCTGTACCAGCTACTTTGCTGATGATAGCCGAGCCATTGGCTGATACCTCTGCCAATGGATGTCCCAAGTTTTCTAACCCTTCCACAGGCTTCATACTGGGTTCGGCGAAATAGCCTCCTGTAATCTGCCCTGCACATTCGAGTAAATGCCCAATGACCGTTCCTTTTGCCAGTAAATCAAAATCGGCTGAGTTCCATTGAAACTCGTGCATCATCGGTGCTAAAAACAATGAGGGGTCGGCTACCCTACCCGTCACAATAATTTGGGCATCAGTAGCTAGGGCTTCTAGTATTCCTTCTACCCCCATATACGCATTGATAGCAATAACCTCATAATCGTTTAACGATTGGTTATTTTCTATAATCGTATAATTTGTAGCATTGTGTTGAATCAATTGGGTCACGTCATCGCCTGTCACCGCCGCAACTTTGACAGCTAATTGTAATTGTTGAGCGATGGCTATAATTTTTTGTGCTGCCGCTAAAGGGTTAGCCGCCCCCATGTTAGTAATGAGTTTTACCTTGTTGTTTATCAACAAAGGCAAAAGGCTACGCATACGCTTTTCTAAAAGCGGGTCGTACCCAGTAGTGGCATCATGTAATTTTCTTTTTTGAGCTAAAGCAATGGTTCTTTCTGCCAAGCATTCTAAGACTAAATAGTCTAGTTTTCCTTGCTCGACCAGTACAAGGGCAGGCTCTATTCTGTCGCCTGAAAAACCTGCACCGCATCCTATCCTGATTTTTTCTTTCATCGTTTATATATGTATTGAGCCAGTAATGAGTGCCATAGCCGTCATAACCAAAGTTGTGCCTAGTGCCCATTTAAAGGTAAACTTTTGATGTTCTCCTAAATCAACTTCTGATAAACCGATTAGTAAAAAAGTAGAAGCTGTAAGCGGACTTATCGGAAAACCTACGGTCATCTGTCCCAACAAGGCTGCTCGGCCTATCTCTAGGGCATCTAGTTGAAAGGAAGTGGCTGTTTGACTGAGAATTGGCACAACACCAAAATAATACGAATCTGGCGTAAAAAGCATACTAGCTGGCAAGCTTGTGAGGGCTGTCAAAAGGGGTAAAAAATTCGCTTTGTTTTGAGGAATCAATGCTACCAATTCGTTTGCCATAGCATCTATCATTTTTGTACCGGTAAGAATACCAGAAAAAATGCCCGCAACAAATATCATGCTCGCCACTAAAAAAATGTTCATGCCATGTCCTCTCATAATTTTTTGTTGGTCGCTTAGACTAGGGTAATTTACCAACAATGCCACCATACTTGCCAATACAAACAAGACAGGAGCAGGCACTAGTCCTTTTATCAATACCGCAATGAGGGTTATGGTCAATACGGCATTAAAACCAATCAAACGGGGTCGCCGCAGGCTTTGCTCGTGTGCTGATAAACTTGCCTGATGATTATAGGTAAAATCAACAATACCCAAACGTTTGCGTTCTTTCATTCCTAACCAATAAGCCACAAACAAAACCCAACCCAAGCCTGCTATTATCGCAGGAATATTCGGATTAAATAGATGTGTAGCATCGGTTTTTAGGGTAGAAATAGCCCTTGCAGACGTGCCAGACCAAGGAACTAAGTGCATAGGACCAACACTCAAGGCAACCACGCAAGGAAGTATTAAACGATTGATTTTTAAATGTTTATAAATTGGCAAAAAGGCAGACAACACAATCATGAAAGTAGCTGTACCATCGCCATCTAAATGTACAATCATGGTTAAAATTGCTGTGCCAACAATTACTTTCATCGGGTCGCCTTTTACCGAACGAATGATAAAAGTAATAATGGGGTCGAAAAGCCCAGCATCAAGCATGGTCGCAAAATATAGCACCGCAAAGGTTAATAATATTCCTGTGGGGGCTACTTGCTTCATGCCTGCAAGCATCATTTCTCCTAGTTCTTTAGGCGTAAATCCGGCGATAATGCCCGTTACAAGCGGCACAAGTACCAAGGCTGTCATGACCGAAAGCCTTTTCGTAATGATAAGATACAGGAATATAGCGATAGTCAAAAAACCTAAAATAGCCAGCATGAGTTATGGTATGGTAGTTTATTCAAATGAGAGATAATCATTAAAGAATGGCAATAAAGCATTCAATACCCTGCCGTCTGATGTCCATATTTTATTGACATGGTTTCCAATGTATTCTTCGGCATAATGCTCTATTCCTAGATTTTCTAATTTTTGACTAAAAGTACCGCATTGAATAGGAAACCTTGGGGCATCATTTCGCCCCCAATCCAATTTTAAAGCCTTCAGTTTTCTTAGATTATTAGCATATTTTTCAACCATCAATACGGGAAAATTAGCGTTCCATTTATCTAATACGACTTGGTTTACCTGTAGGCTATCGCCCTGATAACTAAAAGGAAGGTCGCAATAAAACGGAGGATTGGCAGGATTAGGCGACCAAGCTCTTGCCACCGCCACCAACACTTTAGGATAATAGGTCTTTTTTAACTCTTCTATTGTTTTTATTTTGGCAAGTTCTTTATACGAATCGCTGTTTGCGCCAAATTCTTTGACCATCATCAATAAGCCCGGACTCATCGCATACACTGCACTAAATACCTCTGGATACATCATGCCAATTTTAATAGCCCCATAACCTCCCATCGAATGCCCTCCAATACCTCTACTGTTACGGTTGGGAATTGTCCTAAATTTTTGGTCGATTGTTGTCACTAATTCTTTGGCTTCAAAGTCAGACCAATTACCAGTGAGCGGTGAATTGCTATAAAAACTACCTTCAAAAGCTGTGTAATGGCTTGCTATCACCAAAATAAAAGGGCGAATTTTAGCCTGAGTAATGCTTTTGTCTAAAATCATTTTCATCCCCGTCGTAATGCTATCATTGCCCATAAAGCCATGAAGGTAATAAATGACAGGAAAACGTTTATTAGACGCATCGTAGTTGGGCGGAAGATATACCGATACTTTACGGTCGGGGTTTTCACCTCCTGTATTTTGTAATGTTTTAGCATGAATCACAAAGCTTTCAACTTTGCCAACAGCCTGTTGTGCCTGCACTTGCATAATACAGCAACAAGTAATCAGAAGTAATAGCAGTTTTTTCATTCATTAAACAGGATTTACGCAATTGAAATATTCTAAGGCAAGATAGAAAAAAAATAAGTACAAGTCAATATTGTATCAAATTGATGCAATATTATTTACAATTGAAGGAGGAGATTTTTGAGGAAATGTACTGATTACCGCTTAAATCTATACAAATAAGGAGCTTTGTTTTGAGCACCTGTATATTTTTTTTCTAGGCGTTCTAATACGTTGAGTTCGAGAATTTTCTTCTGAAAATTGTTACGAGCGTAAGTTTGCTCAAAAATAGTTTCGTACAAATCTTGTACTTCTTTCATCGTAAATACTTCTGGAAGAAGGTTAAAAACGATGATATTTTTATCTAAACTCAAACGCATCGCATCTAATGCCGTTGTTATCATTTCTCGATGATCCATTATCAAACGAGGTAATTCATGGATGCTATACCAACTCATCGACTCGTCAATATCTGTTTTTTGTGGCGTTACCTTATTGATGTCAACTAAGGCATAATAGCCAAAAGAGATAAACCGATTGCGAAACCATTGTAATTCGTTGTCGCTAATTTCGGCAATTTTTTTCCGCTCCTGTTCATCCTCCAAAAGATATTCAAACACTTCTTTATTGCTGCGATTGGCTTCACCAAAAATTTTGAATTGTTCCAAGTAAATATTCTCAATACCTGTACGCTCTTTCAATATACGACAAGCCGCTTCGTCAACGCCCTCAGTATGCAAAATGAATCCACTAGGCAAGCCGTAAAAGTTACCTTTAAAATTAAATTTTGAAATCAAAACCTTCAATTCTCTTGCCTGATAGCCAAAAATGACACAATCTATCGACAGATGTGGCATGAAGTTTTTTGTGTTTAATTCTTGCATAATGAATCAATCAATATCTTTTTACAAAATTATGGTTCATCTTTCATAAAAGCCGTTTATGACATTATGAATATTCAAAGATAAAATAAAAATAAAATTTATTGTCTATTTTTTTAGACAATAAATTTTTCTTTCTACATTTGTTTAAAGTTTTGGATGTCAGTCTAGTTCAATACTGCATTAGGTATAGACATCAACATTCATGCTTTATTCTTATTATCCAATTAATTAATACCTTATGAAACAACTACGACTGTTGTGGCAAGTTGCCTTTTGGGTATGCTTTGCCCATACGCTATTAGCTCAAAATAAGCTGAATCTTTTGGTATTCAGTAAAACTGCCGCCTTCCGCCATCAATCTATTGAGGCAGGCAAAAAAGCCCTTGAAAAAATGGCTAAAGAAAAAGGCTTCGGCGTAAGCTTTACGGAAGATGCGAGTGTTTTTAACGAACAAAACTTGAAAAAGTACCATGCAGTTTTATTTCTAAATACTACTGGCGACATCCTTAACAACGAGCAACAAGCTTCTTTCGAGCGTTATATCCAAGCAGGTGGTGGTTATGTAGGCATCCATGCCGCTACAGATACCGAATACGATTGGCCTTGGTATGGCAAATTGGCGGGTGCGTGGTTTCTCGACCACCCGATAAGCCCAAGTAATGTGCAAAAAGGCAAGTATTTTGTAACGCAAAAAAACGAGCTGACCCAAGGAATGCCCGAAACATTTGAGCGTACCGACGAATTTTATAGCTTCAAAAATATTTCTCCTGCTATCAATGTGGTGGTAAAAATTGATGAAAAAAGTTATATCGGTGGTAAAAATGGCGATAATCACCCGATGAGTTGGTACCAAGAATTTGATGGTGGTCGCTCGTTTTATACCGCCATGGGACACACCGACGAAACCTTTGCAGAGCCTCTTTTCCTGAATCATCTTTGGGCTGGTATCAAATACGCCGCAGGTGGCGAAGCTCCTAAGCCGTTAGATTTCTCGAAAGCCAGACCCGAAGAAAATCGCTTTACAAAAGTAGTTTTAGAAGAAAAACTCGACGAGCCTATGGAACTTACTTTATTGGATAAAGACCGTGTGTTGTTTATCCAAAGAAAAGGGGAGGTTCGCTTGTACAATACCAAAACCAAGCAGCTCAAAACTATCGCTAAAATGCCTGTAAGCTTAAAATATGTAAGCAAAGAAGGTAAAGAATCGGTAGCAGAAGATGGCTTATTGGGACTTAACAAAGACCCGAATTTTGCTCAAAATCAATGGATTTATTTATATTATTCTTCTGTGAAAGGCTCATTTAATGTTCTTTCAAGATTTACGATGAAAGGCGATGAAATCCTTTTGAATACAGAAAAAGAAATTTTAAAAGTAAATACCCAACGAGAAGAGTGCTGCCATACAGGGGGCTCTATTGCATGGGATAAAGTAGGCAACCTTTACCTATCGACAGGCGATAACACCAACCCACATGGCTCTAATGGCTACAGCCCAAGCGACGAACGCCCAGGAAGAGAAGCATGGGATGCCCAAAAATCTTCGGCAAACACCAACGACCTTCGTGGTAAAATTTTGCGTATCAAGCCACAAGCCGACGGCTCTTATACCATTCCAGAAGGAAACCTTTTCCCGAAAGGAACGCCTAAAACTCGTCCCGAAATTTATACCATGGGACACCGCAACCCTTTCCGTATTTCAATCGACCAGCACACAGGTTATTTGTATTGGGGTGATGTAGGCCCAGATGCTTCAAAACCAGACTCGTTGAGAGGCCCAGCCGGACACGACGAAGTAGGACAAGCACGCAAACCTGGCAACTTTGGTTGGCCTCATTTTGTAGGTGACAACAAAGCGTATGCAAAATTTGATTTTGTCAACAATAAAGTATTAGAGAAATGGGATGCCAATGCCCCTAAAAATACTTCGCCCAACAACACAGGTTTAGAAGTTTTACCTCCTGCACAAAAAGCCTTTGTATGGTATCCTTACGGCGAATCGAAAGAATTTCCTTTGGTGGGTTCGGGCGGTCGAAATGCGATGGCTGGGCCTGTGTATTATACCGAAGATTTCAAAAATGCTACAAGAGCTTTTCCTAAATATTATAACGGAAAATTCTTAGAATATGATTGGATGCGTGGTTGGATTATGGCAGTGACAATGGACAAAGAAGGCAATTTGAAGTCGATGGAACGCTTTATGCCTAGCTATAAATTCAGTAATCCAATGGACATGGAATTTGCGGAAAATGGCGATTTGTACATGCTCGAATACGGAACAGGCTGGTTTACAGCCAACGACGATGCTCGTTTGATTCGTATCGAATATAACGGCGGCAACCGTAAGCCACAAATTGCGATGAATGCCAACCAAATGGGCGGTGCTGTGCCTTTCAACCTGAAACTTAGTGCCAAAGGTACAGTTGATGCCGATGGCGACAACCTTACTTATGCTTGGAAAATTGCTTCAACCAATGGTTTCAATAAAATTGTAACAACCCAAGAAGCAAACCTAACACTCACCAAAGTGGGCGTTTACAAAGTAACCCTTACCGTAAATGATGGCAAAGGTGGCATCAATAGCCAAAGTATGGAAATTACCGCAGGCAACGAACCACCTGCATTAAGCCTCGAAATGCCTAATAGTAATAAAACCTTCTTTAGTGCCAACAAGCCTTTTACATACGACATTAAGGTAAAAGACAAAGAAGATGGAACGCTTGACAACGGTATCAGCCCCGAACAAGTAGCCGTAAACATTGACTATTTGGCAGAAGGATTTGACAAAAACATGATTGCGATGGGACACCGCTCGGCCGATGCTAGTGCAGCTTTTGCCACAGGCAAAAAGCTCATTGATGCCAGCGATTGTATGGCTTGCCATAAAAAAGAAAGTAAATCTATCGGCCCAGCTTACCGTGAAGTAGCAAAGAAATATAAAGGCGATAACTCGGCTTTAGAAAAACTTACCAAGAAAATCATCGCTGGTGGTAGTGGCGTTTGGGGCGAAGTAGCAATGGCCGGACACCCCCAACTTTCAACCGCCGATGCAGCCGAAATGGTTAAGTATATTTTAAGCCTTGCCAACGAAAAAGCCAAGGAAAAAGCTTTACCAGTAAAAGGTTCTTATACCGCACAAGTACCTGCTGGCGACAAAGGCAAAGGGGTCTATATTGTACGTGCTTCGTATGAAGACCAAGGGGCAAACGGAATCCCTTCGTTGCGTTCAGAACAGTCTTTTGTTTTAAGAAATGCCAAACTAGACCCACACGCTTTTGATGCGTATGAAGAAATCAACAAGATGTCGTTTGGTGGTAGCAATTTGGCAATTCCAAAACATGGTTCTTATATGAAATTGAGCCAAATCGACCTCAATGGCATTACAAGCTTGAGTTTAGCAGCCACTGCTCCCAAACCACAATTGAATGCTACTGGTGGTAAAGCTGAACTTCGCTTAGATACCCCGAAAGGAAAATTATTAGGCGAGTCTGCTTTCCTCGAACCAAGTGAAAAAATGGACTTTACACCAAAAGCACTTGATATTCCTATTTCTCAACCTGTAAACGATAATCAATTACATGATGTGTATGTAGTATTCAGCAATCCAAAAGCCGATGGAGGTTCATTGATGGTGGTTATGGGAGCTGAATTTAAGTTGGGTAGTCAAGCCAATGCCCCAGAGCCCACCGCAAGTACTGCTAACAAGGCGGATGACTTCTTCGTTGGTTCTTGGAACACGTCTATTTTTGGAACCCCCAACGGCGACGTTACCGTTACGATGGTGCTTGAACGAAAAGATGGCAAGCTTACAGGCACAATGACTTCGCCTATGCAAAATAATCAGGCAGTTCCTTTAGATAAAATCGAAGAAAATGGTACAGATAAAATCAAGGTTTATTTTAGTGCCAATGGCATGAATATCAACATAGACCTCGAAAAAGAAGACCAAGACAACCTGAAAGGAATGCTCATGGGTATGTTTAATACAAAAGCAAAAAGAGTAAAATAAATACTTAACCCTTCTTTTTATTATACGATAGACTGCCCTTCAAGGCAGTCTATTTTTTTACTATTTACCATTTAACGTATAAATATGTCAAAAAACTACAATTTTTTACAATTCATCGAATCCCACAGATTTTCAAGGATTTATCATGCAAATTTGTATCAACAAAACAGCCGAAAAGTAGTACTATCACAACATTACCAAGCAATCATTAACCATCAAAATATTTCGATACGACTCGCTTAGGCGAGCAAGCAACGAAGAATAGATTTCTGAGCGAGTAGTACCGAAAAAAGCGTTTCTATTTAACCTAACCACTAATATATTGGGTACACGACGATGTTGATAAGAGCAGTGAGCGTACCCACAGGAGTTTGAGAAAACTCCTTAAACTAGCCAAAAATTAAAGGGTATTACGCATAGCGTAATCCGCACTAAGTTAAGTGTTTGAGTAATAATTGTGTAATTGAGGGTTTTGACAATTAAATGGAAAGGCTATCTCGTTTGAGGTAGCCTTTTTTATTGTTCAAACTGATGCCGGTAATCTAAAGGACTCAGCTTTTTGATTTTCTTAAATTGACGATTAAAATTTGAAAGGTTTTGAAAACCAGACGCAAAGCAAATATCTGCAATAGAATTTTCAGAATGTTGAATCAGCTTGCAGGCGTGTTCAATGCGAATTTCAGCCAATACACTGCTAAACGTTTGTCGGGTTCTTTGTTTGAAATACCTACTAAAAGCCGAAGGACTCAAATGCGCCAATGAAGCGACCTCTTCTAAATGTATTTCCTGCTGAAAATGCTGCATCACAAACGCAAAAATTCGTTTGATTCGTGCCGATTCTTCGTGATTATTGACTGCAATGGTATAAGAATTAAGGTATTTTACCTCGGTTTCTTTACTCATTTCGTTGAGTATTGATAAAAAAATAAGCAACCTATCCATGCCTTCTAATCTCGACAATGCACATAGCTGTGGTTGTATTTTTCTACAAAACTGCCTACTGAATTGAATCCCTCTTTTAGCTTGTTGCAATAGCTCATACACTTTTTGATTTTCGGGTTTCAAGAAAAAATCGCCTCCCATAAAATCTTCTAAAAAATGAATAACCGTTGATTTCGCCCGTTCTTGCGTCCTTCCTTCAAGATATGCACTGTCATTTTTATAAAAATGCGGTACATAAGACCCAATCATGACTAAATCGTCGGGAAAAAAGTCTTCTATACTTGTGCCTATGTATTTTTTTCCTGTGCTATGTTGCATCCATACAATCTCTATTTCAGGATGAAAATGCCAAGGCGTTGGGAAAAATGGACATTGCTGTTCAAATATATTGAACGAAGCTCCAGTGGGGGTATTGATTTTTAATAGTTGTGGTTTCATAAAGTAACATACACATTTGGATGAAAAAGCCTTTTTTTCTTCTTTTTTTACTCAAAAACTTCAAAAAAATGTTAAAAAAGTATCAGAAATAACAATAATTTTTGAAAAATAGCCTTTGAAGATTGCTTAGATTTGTATAAATATTTCAAGAAAATATTTAATATTAAAATTACAAATTATATGAAAAACTATATAATATACCGCTTCAAATACGTACTCGGAGGGCTTCTGCTGAGTATATGTACCAGCACAGTGATGCAGGCACAACAAAAGCAACCTATCTTGGGAAATCGCTCTGCTCAGATTCTAACCGTTGGTACATTGAAATTTAAAGATTTGAATAAAAATGGGAAACTCGATATTTACGAAGACTGGCGAAAGCCCATTGATGCACGGGTAAAAGACCTACTCAGTCAAATGAGCTTAGAAGAAAAAACAGGCTTGATGCTTATTAGCACCACACGCATGGAAGGCGATTTTGCCTTTGAACCTCAAAAAAAACAAGGGGTTATCGGCAGTGGTTTCAACGAAGACGACTTGGTACAAAATATCAATATGTTTAGCCGCAAGCCTCTCCCCTATCCGCTGTTGTCGGCTTCTGGTACAACAAAGGGCATTACCGAAAGACATTTACGCAATTTTATTTTACGAGCCAATACCGATGCCAAAACCATTGCCGAATGGTCAAACAACCTACAAGCCCTTGCCGAAACGCAACCATTGGGCATTCCTGCCTTGGTAGCGTCAAATCCCAGAAATCATATTACGAAGGATAATTCTGTAGGACTCAGCGTTGGCACGACCACTTTTTCTAAATGGCCTGGCGAACTTGGCCTCGCAGCGATGCGAGATTTTCAATTAACCCGAAAATTTGCCCAAATTGCCGCCCAAGAATGGAGAGCCGTAGGCTTACGCAAAGGCTATCAATACATGGCCGATTTGGCAACCGAACCACGTTGGCAACGCATCGAAGGCACTTTTGGCGAAGATGCCGACTTGGCCGCCAAAATGGTGTATGAAGTAGTGGTAGGCTTTCAAGGGCCGCAACTCAACGCCAATTCTGTTGCTCTTACAACCAAGCACTTTCCTGGTGGTGGGCCACAAGTAGAAGGACAAGACCCTCATTTCGATTTTGGTAAAGACCAACATTACCCCGGTGGGATGTTCGACTATCACCTCAAGCCATTTATGGCAGCCATCAAAGCAGGTACTTCTTCGATGATGCCCTATTATGCCAAGCCCATCAATACCGCTTATGAAGAAGTGGGCTTTGCCTACAGCAAGGCAATTATTACCGATTTGTTACGAAAAAAATTAGGGTTCAAAGGCATTGTCAACTCCGATACTGGGCCTATCGAAATGATGCCTTGGGGCGTTGAAAACCTCAGTATTTTACAACGGTACCAGAAAAGCCTAGAAGCTGGTGTCGATTTGTATTCTGGCTCTGGCGACCCAAGTTTATTACTCGAAACTGTCAAAAAAGGCTTAGTCAGTGAAAAACGCATTGACGAATCGGTTGCTCGAATATTGAGGGAACGCTTCGCTATGGGTTTATTTGAAAACCCTTATGTAGATGTAGAAAAAGCCAAAAAAATTGTAGGAAACCCTGATTTCCAGAAAGTTGCCGATATTGCTTTGCGTAAATCTATTGTAGTTTTGAAAAATGACAACCATCGCCTGCCTATCGCTAAAAAGACTAAGCTCTATTTTGAAATTTATATGGAAAGTGGCAAAAACAACCCTCATCGCATCTATCAACCTACCAAGCCTATCGAAGGCTATGAGTTTGTTGGTACGCCCGACGAAGCCGACCAAATTGTATTATGGCTCATGCCAGGTGCTGCCGCAGGGCTTTTCGGTTCAACAGGTGCAGCCATCGACTTACGATTGTCTAAAAACATGATAGATATAGGCTACGTTAATAAGCTTTTAAGTAGTAAACCTACTACGCTTTGTATCAATTTTACAAGCCCTTGGGTTATAGACGAACTTCAAGCTTATCCTGCCCTTTTGGCTACTTTTGGTACAACGCCCGAAGCCATACTCGACATCGTGACGGGTAAATTTCAGCCTAGCGGCAAGCTTCCTTTTACCATTCCGTTGTCGCAAGAAGTGGTCGAAAAAAACTTATCTGACGTACCCGGACACCTCAAACAATCGCCTTATGCTCTGTATAAATTTGGCGACGGTATCACCGTATTAAAATAAACCCTCAAGCACTTGAATACCTAGGTATTCAAGTGCTTGATAAATTTACTGCCTAACCTAAACAAGCCAAAGCCCAACAAGGCACAAAAAGCCATTACGCCCGTCATCGGAAGGCTAGTGCCGTTACTGAGCATACTCACCACTGCCGCCGCAATCGACCCAAAACACATTTGTAAGCCTCCCAACAAAGCCGACGCTCCGCCTATTTCTTTCGTAAAAGGAAACAAAGCCAATGCCGATGAGTTAGGATAACAGAGTCCCTGACAGCAAAGAAAGATGAAAATAAACCCAATGGTATTGTACAACGTAAGCATATCCATCATGCTCATCCCAAAAAAGAGCAATCCTGTAAGTGTTTGTATGCTCAGGGCAATTTTGATGATTTGTACGCTGCTATATTTTTTCAACAACACATTATTCAATTGACTACTCGCAATGAGCCCAGCAGCCAAAAAGCCAAATATCCAGCCGTATTGTTGTTCGCTTACGCCAAAAAGTTTCATAAATACAAAAGGCGACCCCGACAAATAAGCATATACGCCTGCCGAAATCATCGCTCCTGCAAAAGCATAGGTAAAGAACTGCGGTACACAAAAAATTTGCCAAAAGGTTTGAATGATAGGCTTGGGTTTCAGCGACATAGAGGTGTCGGCTTCTTTGGTTTCGGGCAAGTATATCATCACGCCCACCAACAACAAAAAGCCCATACCAGCCTGCACATAAAACACACTATGCCAACCCAATAACGTAATCAAATAACTGCCTACACTGGGGGCAATGATGGGCGATACGCCCAAAATGAGCATGAGCAAGGAGAAAATTTTAGCGGTTTCTTCTTTCGGAAAAATATCTCTTACAATAGCCCTTGGTGCTACCATGCCTACACAACCACCCAAGGCTTGCAAAAATCGAAAAATAATGAGTTGCTCTACCGAAGGTGCCACAGCACAGCCCAAAGAGGCTATTACATAAATGACCAGTCCGATGGTTAGGGGTTTTTTACGACCAAAACGGTCAAGCAATGGCCCGTATAAAAGTTGCCCCAACGAAATTCCGATAAAAAAACTCGAAAGCGAATAGGCTACTTCATCTACACTAACCTGTAAATCTTGTGCAATGGTTGGAAAACCAGACAAATAGGTGTCAATCGAAAAAGGCCCAATTGCCGAGAGTAAACCTAGTAAAATAATAAGCAAACGTTGTTTATTCATGCGTTTGTAAAAAAGTGTTTTAAGAAAATGAGTGATGATTAACTAATCGTATAGCTTTTTTGATGACGAGATTTAGTTACAAAACGTTCAAATCAGAAAGCTGTCATCAGCATGAATCCGTGTTTTGATGCCTGTTTTATAGCACATTTCTAAACTTAATCGGACTCAACTGTACGTATTTTTTAAAGAAATTATTAAAATGCGTCACCTCTGTAAAACCAAGAGCATAAGCGATTTCCGACACATTCCAATTGCTGTGTTTGAGCATAATTTTTGCTTCCTGCAACACTCTCTCAGCAATGAGTTGCGTCGTCGTTTTATCGGTTGTTTCTTTCACGGCTCTGTTCAAATGATTGACGTGTACATTGAGTTGATGAGCAAAATCAGACGCTGACCGCAAAGCGATGCTTGGGTGATTTTCATCTATCGGAAATTGACGCTCTAGTAACTCCAAAAACAAGGCTGCAATGCGTTGCGAAGCATTGATGGGCTGTATGCTAATGCTATCAATGGGCTGCATTTTAAGGGCAAAGTGCAATAATTCAAAAACCAAATTTCGCAAAACATCATATTTATGGATGTACGAAGAATGAAGCTCGGTTGCCATTTTGTCAAAAATCTGCTGTACTTGTGCCACTTGTTTTTCGTCTAATTCAAAAATATGATTTCCTTTTGGTTGAAATACAGCATATTGGCTCAAGTTGCCAAATTGATGAAAAAACTCTTTGTCAAAAATACAGTATTGTCCTCCTTTGATATTATACAAACGCTCGCATTTATAAGGTATTTGTGGATTTGAAAAAACCAACGAAGGCTTGCTGAGTGTCACTACTCTATCGGCATAATGAAAATCTATTTCGCCTATCACCAACATGATTTTGTAATAATCTCGACGGCGATAAGGCAAGGTTCGATTTTTTCCTTCTTCTACAGCTTCAAGCGGAAAAAGGTTGAAATGCCCAATTTCATTCTTTAAGTTGGCTGGAATCCAGTCGAACTTGCGTTTATATAATTCTTCTAAGGTTTCTGATTTTTCCATTCTATTGATTTAAAAGGTTATGAGTTGCTCGTCAAGTAATTCTGTAAAACCTTAACTATCAACGACTAAAGAAAGTTAAGATGCCATTTGTGTGAGAACTTTGGTAGCTATTTCGTAAAAATAGCATTACCTTGTGCTAAGGTATTTTTTATTAAACGAATAAATTAAACTTACATTCCAGATAAAATCTTTCATACCCGGAATGGTCGTTTGAATAGTTTTATTGATAACCGACGACAAAGACAAGGGATAATGGTCTTTTGATAAAGTAAAACTCGACGAAAATGCCACTGCATCGGTAGCGTCCATTTTGAGGTAATACAACTGCGGAGCAACACTCAAACGCCAATCTTTGGACAAAGAAAGTTGATTAAAACTGCTGCGCAGCGATACAAAATGCGTGTATTGGGTTGCATCTTGCTCAAATCCGTGTGAGGTCAAATAATACAGTCCGACATTGCTGTGCTTGCCTGTGACAAAAGTAGGTGCAAATTCCGCAGCCCAATACCGTTGTGCCACTTGCATTTCTTGGGTGCTACCGTTGTTGGTTATTTTTACGGTTTTGAATGCTACGGCTGGATGCGTTCCTACATTCATAAAAAACTTGTTACTTTTGATAAGCTTATAACGCCCCCAAAATACAAATGACCACGGTTTGCCTTCTAAAGCAAAACGTAGTTGTGGCTCAAAACTGAGTTTGCCTTTGCCCAAAACCAATTCTACAATAAGTGCTGGTTTGCCCAAGGTAAACGAAGGCAAAAGCGAAATACCGTTGTTGGTCACGCTTATGGCTGTGCCAAAATAGCTTGGTACTTTTTGCGTGCTATCAATAGTTTGTGCAATATTACGAAAAACAAGCAATGTTAATAAAATTACCATCCAAATTCTATTGGAGGTAAAAAGAGAAAATAGTTTTAACAATATCATTTTATGTATTTTTTGGATAAAAAAGTATTGATTTCCTTATCATTACTGGAATTCAATTATGTTGCAAAGATAGGCAACTTCTATAACTCTTGGCTATACATTTCAAAGCAAAACTTACGATTTTCAAACATATCTTTGTATTTTATTATTGAAACTACGCTAAAAACAAAAAGCACAAAGCCGTTACAGCTTTGTGCTTTTTGTTTGCTCTATTTCGTTATTCTGCCGTTATAATGGGCATACCAGCGGTTGCAATCGAGTTGTGGCAGCTTGTTTTTTCCCATCAATCCATAACATTAAGCCTTTTCCTTGCTTGTATTTTGTACCAGTTTTATCCCAGATAATCGTCACATTTTTACCATGATACCATACATTTTCAAGGCAAAACCAATCCCAAGTTTTAGCCGAAATCAAAGGGTGTACTTCAAGCATATTATCTTCTCGTGGCTTAATGCCTATCAAATCATTGATAATTAAATCCGCAAAGCCCGAATGGTTATAAAATTTGCTACGAGGGTTGTCACCTTTGAGCCATTCGCCTGTTTTTTCATCTTGATATTCGCCCAAATACAGCTTGCCGTTCATTTGATGCGAACGAGCATATTTTTGTAATTCCGCCAAAAACACTTGTGACGAAACCTTGGCATGGTGCTTATAATTTGTCAGTAAGTTCGATAGCCCTTTGAGGGTTTGAGTGGTGGCAAAAGGCCAAACAGGGCCATCCCACTCGCAACCATGACCAGAGCCGTGCGTTCTAAAAAGCGGATGCTTTCGTTCGGCAGTTGTAATGCCCCAAGGAGCGTTGAAGCCTGCCGTGTCGAGCAAGGCATTCCATTGTTTAGCAAATGCCTTGGTGTCGGGGGGTAAGTTAAAATACCAAGGGATGAAGCCTATCGCCTCACGGGCATCGCAAAGGCTACCGTCTTTTTCGAGTTTTACTTTAAAAAATGAACTTTTATTTTCCCATAAACTATCCAAAACAATCTGTCTTAAAAAATTCATTTTAGGTAAAAATGCTTGCTGGATGCTATCATTCCCAATCACTTTTGCCATTGCAATCAGGGCTTTGGCATTGCCATACATATAACTATTGATGGTCGGACGTACATTCTTAGCTTTTCGTCCGCCGCTAATCGACTCTTCCATGGCATCTTTTACATCAAATTGGTAAAACATACCATTGGGCAATTGGCGTTCTACTTCCCATTTTTTGTAATCTTGAACGAGTGTTGAGAGGTTTTTTTGTAAAAAATCTCGGTCATGATTCACCAAATAGCGTTGATACACGGCATCGTCAATCCAACTACTAAAAGCATGAAAACGCTGCACCGAATGCTTGGGGTCAACGTAGAGCCAAAAGCGAATATACTCGTCGAGATACTGCTGATTGCGTAACCAACGAGCCTCATAAATATGATGCCCCAAGGCACTACTAATGGCATTGTGCTTGCCAGCGTGATTTACCTTGGTAATAAATTCGGTAAAAATAAAGCCATCGGGCGTTTGTTTGAGGTGTTTACGCATCGCCCACCAACGGTAATAGTACAATTTTTGTAAAAGCGAATCGGGGCATTCAAAAAGTGGAATATTTGCCTCAAGCCATTGATACGCCTGGGCATTGGGTACAAAATTCACTACGGCTTCTTCTTGGTCTAAAGCATTAAATTCTTGTACATACGTAGCTAATAATTGTTTAGGTATCAGTTGCGTTTGTTGCCCCCAAGTACCCAATGGAACAATACATAAGCTTATGAGCCAAAGATAATATTTTTTCATTTTACTAGAAGTTTAATCCATCAAAATGAGCGAGTCATTTTACTGAAAATCAATAATTTAATTTATTCAAAAAGCCAATCTATATTTTTTTGATTGCCTGCCAATCCTGCGTCAAAAATAGGTACATTTTGGCTGTCCTCGATAAATCCTAGAATCAAACACGCTCCTTTGCCAAGTGTTAAGGTTTGATTTCCTGCTCCGAACGAGAACGTATGCACATTAATAGGTGGTAAATCTCCTGCTAATAAAGCATTGCTAATTTTCGATTCTGCTTGTCCGAAATTGTTGGCACTGGCATCAATTTCGAGTTCGGGTTTAGGTAAAAAAGGGCTTTTTGCTGTACTAAACATACCTTTCTTTTCATTGAAATATCCTACTAATACCTTTACCGGCTTGGCTGTATAAAAAGAAATGCTTGTTCCTTCCTTTTGTTGTTGTTTCAAGGGTAAAAGTAGGGCTTTCAACTGGCTAATTTCTGGAGCAATAGCCTGCAAATGAATGGTTGTATCCGCAAAAACCGATTGCCCGATTTGTAAAGATTTGTATGGAATAGTACCAGACGCAAGCGTTACTTCGGCAGGTTTTAAATAATGAATTTCCTTTTGTTGGGCTTTGGGCGATTGTTGTAAAGAATCAAGGCAAAACTGAAAACGTGTGAGTTCTTTCTGATAAATAGGCAACATTTCTTTCCAATGAATAAACGTAGCGTCAGCTCCTCGCATAGGAATTTTACGTTGTTTGGTTTGCATACTATTGGCATACAAATAAGTATCTTTGGTAAGCCCAACCAAAGTATCGTAATAAGCAACGCTTTTTTGTAAATGCGGTAAAGCCTCCTTCAAATCTTTCAAATCATTTGAGTATTTATACCTTAATACAGCAATAGCAGCATACACTTTTTCGGCAAAAAACTGAGCCATCGCATTATAACAATGTACGTCATTTTTGAAACGACCAAACTCCGCTTGATTAGCCATTGCTTTGGCTATTTTGTCGATGGCTTGCTGTGCTTTTTGTCCATGAGCCACTACTTCATTGGCAATTTGTAAAGGCGTTTCGCCCAAATGCCCTTGTTTTTTCCAATCTTTTTCGGCGTAATCTATCAGCATTTCCCCTGCTGGAGCTTCCGATTCGTATAGCAGTGTAAACAAACCATACCGATAAGGATTGATAAGCTGAGTCATCAGCATTCCCAACGTAAGCGTTTGGCGGTTGCCATCGGTAATGCCATAGCGTCTGAGGAGTTTGGGGGCAATTTCGCCCGTTTCTTCGTAACTATCCAACAATAATTGAGCGTCGTTTAGACTAATGCCAAAACGCTGACTCAAATATTGTTGCCAGTACATTTGTTCTTCTTGGCGGCTACGGTTCGACTTCCAGGCATATCTTGCCCACGTTTTGTACCACATCTCATCTCTGTCGAGTTGCAACAAGCGGACTGGCGTTTTGTCGGCAGCGTAAGGCCAATCCCAATACGAAGCCTGTGGGTACAAGTGTAAGCCATTGGCACCATACACTTGGTGCATCGCCGTTACCGACTTTTGGATAAAATCAGGAGAACTGTAGCGAAACGGCTCAAGGTTAGAAAGCAAATGCACATTTTCGATATGCACTGTACCAATTTTACTCAAACTTTTGTGGAGTTCTGCCCACGAGCCTCGTGGCGTATAAGTCGTAAGTGCTTCGCCATTATACTTTGCCATTGTGTAAAGATTTTTATAAATCGGCAAAGCTTCTTTCATGACCCTTGGGGCATCGGTATCGTGTGCTCGCAACACAATGGGCGGTTCATACGTCTGACCAATCGCCTGCAAGCCATCTTTTACGCCTGGAATAATCGTTTTGGTAAACCAATCTACGTCGTCTTGTCCAACGCCTTCCATCGCCTCACCCAAAGTAATCAGCAAGCCCACATTAGGATATTTACTAACAAACGCAGCAATTGACTTACGGGTATAATCAGCAATTAAAGGCGTAATAGGTCTGTTTCGGTCTTGGGTTTTGAGGTTATGATGTTCGGCAAAAGGTTTAGAAACAATGATATTATAAAACATCTGAATCACCCAAATGCCTCTTTTATCGGCTTCCTGCGTAAGAAAACGAAACATTTCTTCATTTTTCTGAAAAGTAGTCTCATCTACTTCGAGGGCATAAGGATATTCTTTGAGTTTTACTAAAGACGCAAATGGGTGGCCATTCCACAAATACAAGGTATTATAACGGTTGGCAACCATCATATCGAGGTATTTTGTCCAAAGGGCTTTATCATAAAACCAAGGAAACGACTCAGGCGTATAAGGATATTCATACACCTCACGACCAGGCAATAATGTGGGTTTTTGTAAACCTACACAAGTACCACGCATCACCATTTCGGGCGAATCGGCATAGGAAATGCTTGAGGGGAAGTGCTTCTGTTGTTCTACACGCTCTGCCAGTTCCAGACAAGCATACAACAAGCCAGAATCGTCGTTGGCAATGACAAACAAAGGACTTTCGGCTGTTTTATGAAGCCAAAAGCTTTCTTTTTTTGCATCCACTTTTGGCACGATGTGGTATTGTTGTACATATTTTTGAATCATTGGGTCATTCACCAAACCCAGCACAACCGTTTGATTATTAACACCTTGTGGTTTTATAAAAACATAACCCTGTTTTCGTAAAGTTTTAGCCAACTGCTTCATCCCAAACTCCACCCTTGGTCTGGTTTTGCCGGGTGTCAAAAGCCCAAGTTTTTTGACTTGGGCATAGGAAGAACATATACAAAGTAGGATTATAATAATACAACAATTCAATTTTCTCATAGCTACAATTCTGTTTATCAACAACTTATTGATTTTTATTTCTTAAAAAATTTTACTGAAATACCTCTTTTAAATAGTTGGTATTCGCTCCGTAATTGCCTTTGACATCACGAGGTTTGGTGGCATCTCTCGAACGTTCGATAACCAGCCAGCCTTGCCAGTGCATTTTTTGAAGTGTTTTTTTTACTTTTTTCAAATCAATTTCAGGGTCATTTTGTAACCAAACGCCGTCTTTATTGGTGCAATGAATCATGCAAATGCGGTCTTTGCCCAGTATTTTTAGCTCTTTGTACAAATCTCTTCCTTCTTTGAGCGGATTAGAAAAATTAAAGTAAATTTTGATAGCTGGCGAACCTATCGCCTTTAGCAAAGCTACTTCTTCTTTGGCACTCAGCGCCGTTTCGATGCCGATGACCACGCCTGCTTTTTCGGCCATTGCTCCTACGACTTTCAAGCGACTAATAACAGAATCTCTCACCTCTGGTTTTTGGCGTAAATCGCATTGCACACCCAAAGGCAAAAATGCCGTTTTGATTTGCATGGCTTGCATGGTTTTGATGCAGTCGGCAATAGATTGCTGATAATTGGTTCTTTGGCAAAAAGATTGAGCATAATAGCCCGTCATGGCCAAACAAAAAATTTCGACATTAGCCTCTTTGGCTTTGGTCATAAACAGCGTTCTGATAGAATCGTTGGCTAGTTGGTTTTCAAATGTAGGTCGATTACCCAAACCGCCCATATCAAGCTCTAGTCCATCGGCTCCGATTTGCTTGGTCAACTCAATTGCTCCTAATTTTTGGCGTTTAAGCAACATCAAATCAATCAGTCCAATCTTAAACGCATGAGTCGTTTGTGCCAAATTTTGTCCACAAATCAATGAACAAAAAATACATAGTAGGGGTGTTATTTTTTTTATTTTCATCGTTAAATCTCAATCTTATTCCACTGATTACGTGCGAGTTGAACCTTTTTTTCTTTGCCTTGTACACGAATAGTACAAGCTTGTTGTTGGGAACTAAAAATGCTTAAAGTCGTCAGTTTTCCTTGCTTCCATGCCATATTCAGAACTAAGCCACCTCTGGCTCTCATGCCTTTGACTTCGCCAGTTTGCCATTCGTCGGGTAAGGCAGGCAACAAGTCGAGGTATTGCGTATGGCTCTGCACGAGCATTTCTGCGATACCTGCCGCTCCACCGAAATTGCCATCTATTTGGAAAGGCGGATGTGCATCGAAAAGATTGAGGTACGAACCGCCTGCCCCAGAAGCAGGACGCAAAAGCATTTTTACCATTTTTAAGGCATGATTTCCGTCTTTGAACCTTGCCCAAAAATTGATTTTCCAAGCCAAACTCCAACCCGTTCCTTCATCGCCTCGGTACAAAAGCGATTGTTTGGCCGCTTGCATCATTTCGGGAGAACTGTCCCAAGTAATATCATTGCCCGGATGCACGCCCCACAAATGCGATACATGGCGGTGTTTGTTGGTCGTATCGTCACGGTCAACGAGCCATTCTTGCAATTGTTTGTATTTACCCATTTGATTCGGAGCGATTTGTCCCATTTTCGTTTGTAATTCCTCTCGCCAATTTTTATCCATCCCTAAAATTCGACTAGCTTCTATACAATTGCTAAAAAGGGTACGAATAATCTGATGGTCCATACTCGGGCCAGCCACCAAGCCCCCTTGTTCGGGCGAATTGGAAGGCGTACTAATCAGCCAACCTGTTTTGGGGTCTTTTACTAAAAAGTCTTCGTAAAACTGAGCCGCCTTTTTCATCAAAGGATAGGCTTTTTTACGTAAAAAAGTAAGGTCTTGTGTAAACAAATAATGCTCCCATAAATGCTGACAAAGCCATCCTGAGCCACTCACCCAAATGCCGTGATTGGCGGCATTGATAGGGGCAGTTCCACGCCAGAGGTCGGTGTTATGATGCACAACCCAGCCTCTCGCTTTGTAATGTGCTTGGGCGGTTTTTGTACCTGTTTCCGCCAATTCTTCTATCATTTTTATCAAAGGCTGATGCAAGGCCGAAAGGTTAAGCACTTCGGCAGGCCAATAATTCATTTGAGCGTTGATATTGGTGGTGTATTTACTGCCCCAAGGCGGTGCGAGCAGTTCGTTCCACTTGCCTTGTAAATTGGCTGGCTGTGCGTTGGGACGGGAACTAGCAATGAGTAAATAACGTCCATATTGCACATACAATGCCGCCAAAGCTGGGTCTGAGTTTTGGGAGAAATGGGCCAATCGTTGGTCTGTAGGTAGTTTATTTTCAGTATTTTGACCTAATGTTAGGCTAAAAGTTTTGTAATAAGCTTGGTACTCGGCTAAATGCTGTTGATAAATCGCCTTGTAGGTTTTTTGATTGTTTTGCAATTGTTGAAAAATCTTTTCGCAACGCACACTTGGGTTTCCTGAAATATCATGGTAATTGACAAAATTACTCGCCGCACAAAGGTAAAATACTACTTCGTCGGCTTTTTCAATTTGGAGTAATTGTTTGTTAAATGACATTTTTCCACCCTGAATTTGCACATACAAACGAGCTTCGCCTGTCACGCCTCCATTCCGAACTTTTACTTTCAAAGCGTAAGTTTTGTCGTTGATTTGCTCGAAAACGTAATTTTTATGCGGACTATTGAGCCATGCTTCAACACTGATTTGTTGGGTTTTATCGGCACGTAACTGAATAGCCATTAGTTGAGCTGGCTGACTGATAAAATAATTGCGTTCAAAAGTTACGTCACCCGATTGAAAAGAAGTTTGTACCGTTGCCGTGGCGAGGTCGAGGCTACGACGGTATTTATCATATTGTTTGATTTCGGGAAAACGTAAATACAAATCACCAAACGGCTGATAATCGGCTTGGTATTTTCCTACGGCTGGAGCTTCGTCATTTTGAATCTTGTATTTCCATGAGCCATTTAGTACGATTTTTTGATTTTCTTCTCCTTGCGGATACATTCCGATGGTCTTACTGGTGTCTTTATAACCCATAATTCCACCTTTATCCGAAAAATTAATGACTTGTATAGCGAGTATATTTTTACCTGCTTTTAATAATCCAGCAGGAATAACATATTTACGTGGGTCGGGGTTATTGACACTCCCTACTAATTGTCCATTAAAATACGTAAAATCATAGTCTTTGATACGATTGAGGTCGAGTACTACATTTTTACCTAGCCAAGCTTCAGGAATAGTCACGCTAGTTCTGAACCACACCGCCCCGTCAAGTCCTTCTAATCCAACCGATTCCCAACCCTCAAAAGCTGGTACGGTTATACTTTTCCAATCGCTATCGTCATAGGCATCTGTTGCAGGATTGCCGCCCATCGTATGTAAATCTTTGAGCGAAGCGAGCCAAGCATCACGCAAGCCCTCATTCGATTTGAGTCCCATAAAATGTGCTTCTGCCAAAAGTTCTGCTTCGTGCTGTTTGCCAGCCGCCAACAAATTTCTGATTTCGGGCAAATATTGATACGCATCCTTGCGGTGATAGTCACGAGGTTCGCCCGTCCACAACGATTCTTCGTTAAACTGGATACGTTCTTGCTGTACACCACCATAAACCATCGCTGCCATTCGCCCATTTCCTAGCGGAAGGGCATCTGTCCATTTTTGGGCAGGTTTATCGTACCAAAGCTGATAATTTTGAGCCAAGCTCTCATTACCTATTCCGAAACAAGCCCCAAGCAAAATTTGGCAAAACAAGCAAAATCGCATCATTTGTCTGAAAAAATTAATATGAAATCACAAAGGTAAACTTGTATTATTGGATAGTGTTATAGTATTTTTTCTTTGTTCTGTAGCTTGTTATCGCTTGGCTATCTGTGTGGCTTTATAGGGGAATTAAAGCGTTAAATTATAAAAGGCACACTTAATGCTAAAAGGAGCTTTTATCATCAAATGTGCCTTTACTGCTCGTAATGACGGATTTTTATTTCTTTTTCAAACGAATAATCGTTAAAGAGTGAGCAGGAAGTTGAACTTTAGTATTGTTGGCAAATGATATTTTACTTTCCACAAGCTGCGTGTTTGTGTCTTGCAATTTGCCCGAAAGCACTATTTTGGTAGCCTCCGTAGCATACATTGCTGTAGGCAACGACAAAGTTGTTTCTACAGAAACGGGTAAAATATTCACCAATTTTATGATTAAATCTTTGCTTTGTGCATCTTCTACAACCGATACAGAAAAACGTTTTTGTACATATTCGTCTGCATCTAATATTTGTACGTCACTTTTCATATAAGTATTTCCAGCATGAACGCCATAGAGTTTTTGCACCTCATAATCTACCGTTGTTTTGACTTCGGTATTATTAAAAAATATCAAATCGGGCTTCCACTGCGTATGACCTTCTTTGGCAAGCAAAGGAGCATACGACGACATGGCTACCACATCGCCGTTGCGTTCGAGGCTATTCAAATGCAAAGCTTCAATCAAAGCGGTATGTACGTTATTGGCTCTTCCTGCAATATGAGCAGCGTATTCGCCCAAATACACTTTTGATTTGGTGCGGTCGTATTTATCGTAATAATCTTGGTTGTGAATAAACCAGCCTGGCGATTGGTAATAGTGCTCGTCCACCATCGGCACAGCCAAACGATTGGCTAAATCCCAACCTTCTACATAATCTGTCCCTTCTGACCACGGCCCAACTGTACCGATAATAGTAATTTCTGGATATTTAGCTTTGACAGCTTTATAAATCATGGTAAAACGTTCTTCAAAAATATCGGTAATTAAATCTTCGTTGCCGATGCCTATGTACTTCATATTATAGGGTTTGATATGGCCACCAGCCGCTCGAATTTTCCCCCATTTAGTCGATAAATCACCGTTTGCCCATTCTATCAAATCCAAAATATCTTGAATATAAGTATCCATTTGTGTCAAAGGCACACCTCCTTGTTGACCAGCACCGCCTACGCTCGAATTTTGGCAACAAACACCCGCCGCCAGCACGGGCAGTGGTTCTGCTCCAATATCTTCACAAAACTGAAAATATTCGCCATAGCCAATCCCCATACTTTGATGATAGCCCCACAAGTTGAATTGAGGCTTGCGGGCTTCTAATTTCCCGATGGTATTCTTCCAACGATAAATATTATCAAGTCCATTGCCATGAGCTACACAACCACCCGGAAAACGCACAAAACGAGGGTGTAAATCGGCTAGTTTTTGGGCAATATCTGCTCTCAAACCATTCCGACGACCTTTAAATGTATTTTTAGGAAAAAGAGAAATCATATCAAATGCCCAAGTACCAGCATTAACGGGCAGAAGTAGCAATTGAGCTTGGGTGACAGATTCTTTAACAGCAAGCATGATTTCATATTTTTTCCAAGCTTTACCTGTTACCAGTACCGCACCCGTAGCATAAATTTTGCCTTGAGCATCGCTCAATTGTACGGCTATTTTGCCTTCTTTTTGAGCGATATTTTTGGCAAAAAACGAGAAGAAATAACTTTCTCCTGCTTTCAAAGGAATACCATCATACCCTTCTGCTACCAAGCCATCGCCTTGCTGTTTGGCTTGTAGCACCGCAAAATGAGGATTATTAGGATGAATCGGCAATAATGAATCTATTTTAAAAACGGCATTACCTGTTGTACGCCAAGCTTTAGTGCTTGTCCATGTTTTGTCACTACCTTTTTTATCTGCTAAATTATATTCAAAATCACGGTTTTGTACTAATTCCGCATAAAGACCGCCATCGGCAGCATAGTTTAAATCTTCAAAGAAAATGCCCATTAGCATTGGACTAATAGCCTTTTTCCCTGTTAAATCAACCTTTACCGAAGCCTTTAATGGTTTTAAATGGGCTAATTTTACGGTATCTGTATAAAGGTTTTCTCGGTACAAGGCTTGTCGCTTTTCTTCATTGGCAAAATAAGCTAAGATGTTATTGACAACCGCCGCCGAAACCTTTATTACTACGCCTGTTTCTGTTCTTTCACCTAGTTTTAGTTCTATTCGCTTGTTCAAACGCAAGGATACTGGTGCTTGTACGGCTTTAGAAAAATGCTTAAAATCGGCGGTTGTGGCAACAAAAACCTTTTTTTCATTAGCCGATTCACTTAGCCAAGAAATGACATATTCCTGCTTTTGGGCATTGTATCGAAACTCAGGTAATAAACAGTTTTGGCTTTCCGTAAAAACAGGATAACTCTGTCGTCCCCAATTAATTAAATCTTTAGAACTGGCATGAGCCAAAGCATTATCCTGCTCGTTGAGCGACCATACACAATGCCACAAACCATCGTTACTCAAGTAAAGAAAAGGCGACACCATACGCTTTTGTGCACCCCAAGTACCATAATCGGAATGCACAAAACCGTAATCATTCCCGATTTTATTCCAATGCACTTTATCGGTACTCCAAGCCAACTCTAAGCCATTTTTGCCTGCATTTTTCGTTGAAGCATAGGCAAAAATATAAACAGAATCTTGTTGAATCGTTTGAGCAGATAAGTGCAAACTTATCAAAGAAAAAAAGAATAAGAGCTTTTTCATCGTCTTAAATGTATCCGCATTGTTTAGTTTAATATTTTATTTTAACAACCTGATTGAAAATAACTTAGGTATTTTTTTATTTTCTTTCGCTACAATTTTTACTTGTAAATTTGTTTCTTTTTGTAGGTTTTCTGGAAGTGCGTAATTTACTTCTAGCTTATTATTTTCACTATTTTGTTGAACAGATGTTGCATTCAAACGTGTATCGTTTAGCCAGACTTCTAAAGCTGGTTCGTTTTTCCCTTCTGTATAAAGTCGAAATTGTGACGCTTTGCCTGTATTAGTGAGTTGGTAAGTAATCCACGCACTTGTTTTACGCCAAAATACGCCAAAATCGTTTCCTGCCTCCGACTGGCTTCCTTGAAAATGGTGGTCGGCTTCGGGTTGCTGTTCGCCCAAAGCAATATAATCAACGGTTTGTTGAGCCAATGCCAACTTTGCAGCCTCTTTGGCTTTGATGGCTTCTATCTGTGTTGCCAGTTGAGAAGCATTCATTACAGGAAAATACATCATGTAACGAGCTTCATGTAATTGATAGAAAGGAATCAATGTAAGCGACTGATATTTAGCTGGATAAATGGTATTTTCTAAAGTAAATTGTAGCGATTTTTGGGCAACAGGTTTGATTTTTTGTAAAAAATCTTTGTCGCTACTTACCAAAACTGGAGCTTCGTCTAAAGGATATAATTTGCCTGAAGCTTCATGTCCCATGCGACTGGCATCGGCAAAAAGCCCTTTTAAATCGGTAGTATCTGTTTGGGCAGCCAACACAATAGGGCCATGCAAGAACGAAACCCAAGAAGAGCCATCGGGCAACGGCTCGGCGGTAGTTTCCATCGGAAGATGAATGCTAATTTTATCGCCCGAATGCCACGTTTGTTTCAAGGCAATATAGCCTTCTTTATTTTTTTCTGCCACAACCTTTTTCCCATTGATGTGAATGCCCAACGTGTGGTCTTTCACCCATTTCGGATAACGCACATACAGCGTAAATTGCTGTGGTTTTTTGAGTTTCAATTGAATAGTCGATGCTTCGGAATAAGGGAAATTCGTTTGCTGAGACAGAATCAAACCTTTGGCTTTCCAAGTGAGCGTCGAGCCAATGAACAAGTTTACATAAATGTCTTTTTGATTATGAGCATAAATCATCTCGCCATATTTACCATGATTTTCTATGCCCGAACCCACACAACACCAAAAGCCTTCTTGGGGCTGAGAATAAACCCGATAATGCCGTGGACGAATGGGCGTAAAATACACAAAACCGCCCTTGGTCGGATGTTGCGAAGAAAGAATATGGTTGTATAAAGTACGTTCGTAAAAATCAATGTAACGGGACTGCGGGTCTGATAAAAATAACGATTTGCTCAGTTTGAGCATATTGTAAGAATTACACGTTTCGGGGCCTTGGTTCGATTCTAGCATCGGGCTAAAATCATTGGTTGGATTAAAATGTTCTCTAAAACTATTGCCACCAAACGAAACTGAGCGTTTTTCACTAACATTTTCCCAAAAAAAGCGAGCCGCATTTGACCACGCTTGTTGTTGAGTTAATTGAGCAATTTTCTGAAAACCAATCACTTTCGGAATTTGGGTATTGGCGTGCAAGCCCGTTAGGTTATCTTTGCTTTGCATCAAAGGTTCAAGAATAGCTTTATGCGAAATTTTTTGAGCAAAAGTCAAATACTTCGGATTTTGGGTAAGTTCATACACCGTTGCAAAAGATTCATTGATTCCGCCGTGTTCTGTTTGGAGGATTTTTTGAATTTGTGTATAGTCTAGCTTTTGAAAAGTTGTCATCATCCAATCGGATAATTTCACCAAAATGGGCAAGGCTTGTTGGTTTCCAGCCACAGTATAGGCATCTATCAAGCCTGCAAAAAGTTTATGGATATTGTAAATTGGCACCCACGTATTATTCAAGCCGAAACCACTGCCATCAATATCACCTTTGGCAATACGCCCCCAAAATACCTTTCCTTGTGGAATACCTCCCACATAACCATCGCCATTTTTTTCTTGACACAAAGCCAATTCTGCAAGCATATAATCAAGGCGTTGCTTCAACACCGCATTTTGCGTAGAAGCGTACATCAATGCCAAGGCCGACAAGTAATGCCCACCGATATGTCCATCGAGCCCAGAGTTTTCCCAATTGCCATAACGTTCGGCTTTCAAGGGCAAGCCCGCATCAATGCGATAAGGAGCTAAAAGCCTGTCGGGGTTCAATGCCAATATGTATTGCATATCGACTTGTTGGGCATTTTGGAAATCGTTTTGGTGCAAACGAACCGCTTGTAGCGGGAAACTTTCAAGCACAGGTTTTTGGGCAATACTCGTAAAAGAGCCTAGCAACAGCCCAATGCCCAACAGTTTTTTTGTTAAAGACATAGTTATGAAAGGTTTTATTGTGTCTGATTGACACAAATGTATAAAATAAAACCAATATCACAAACCGACCTGTAGGGCATCTGAACAAGCGTGCTTGAAAATTAGACAATTATACTAATCAAATTCTTTTTTGGACTAATAAAAGATGCTTATACAAAGCGCACAGAGGCAATTTTACAGTGTAGAGTATTATCTTTGTCTAAAAAATAATAAGCAAGAACAATGAAAAAACTTTTGGCAGGCTTCACTTTTGCCGCTTTGTGGGGTTCGGGGGCGATGGCAACGAAACTAGGGATAAAGGTTGTTCAGCCATTTTTATTAATTAACGCTCGATTCTTGCTGGCAGCGTTGTTGATGTTAGGCATTACATTAGGCTTCAAAAAAGAGCGACTACCCAAAGCAGAAGAATGGAAAGCCTTGTTGATTTGTGGTATCCTGAGCATGGGAATTTATCCGACCGCCTTTGTCTTTGCCATGAAAAACGTCACGGCTGGTATTGGCACGTTGGGCAGTGCCGCTTGTCCCTTATTAATCAGCGTACTGAATGCCCTTTGGCTACGACAAAAAATTAGTTGGCAAGTTTGGCTTGCTTTATTGTTGGGGCTTTTGGGCGTTGCAACGGCTATCTATCCACTGTTGCTACAAGCACAAGCCACGCTTGGCGGTGTCATGTTATTGGCCCTAAGTATGCTTTGCTACGCCATCGGAACGGTTTATTACCAACGTGTAGATTGGCAATTGACACGTATGAGCATCAATGGTTGGCAAGTATTGGTCGGTGGGGTTTGTTTGTTGCCTTTTACGCTTATAGGCTATCAGGCACAAGCCAATACATACCAGCTTACGTTTTATCTTTCGGTATTTTGGTTGGTTGTGCCAATTTCTATTATAGCTGTACAAATTTGGCTATATTTGCTCAAAGCCGAACCCACAAAAGCCTCACTTTGGCTTTTTCTATGTCCGATTTTTGGCTTTTTGTATTCTAATCTTATGACCCACGAACCTATCACGCTTTACACCATCATAGGAACGAGCTTGGTGTTGATTGGTTTATATATTGGGAAA
>JACCDR011883841.1_pt1 | contig 85314 bp, 84 predicted proteins | sample 7446431 | NCBI WGS metagenome assembly JACCDR01 (sample SAMN15323443, study PRJNA562643) | freshwater metagenome | isolation source: river surface water | place: USA:Blue River Watershed | collected 2017-08-17
ACGGCAACCTTACATCAAGCATCGTAAGAACAGGTACAGTTAGTACTACAACAGTTAGTACATCTACACTTACTTACTCTGTACATGACTCAAAAGGTCTTGGTGCTACAACTACAAGGACTGTGATAATCATCCCGGCAAATGTTGTAATAAAACCAATATGTTCTGACGGACTAGATAATGACACAGACGGCAAAATAGACGACAAAGACCCTGGATGTCACACAGATAATGACCCTAATAACCCTAATTCATATAAACCTGAAGATGGAGACGAATCAGATGCTGTAATAAGTACACCTCCTGGTACTGGCGGCGGCGGAGGTACTTCTGGTGGCAGAAGTGGTGGACGACGTACTGTTGTAACAGGTGAAATATTAGGAGCAACATCATGTTCATATCTCAGAGATTATTTAAAGAAAGATTGGAACAATGATCCTGTAGAAATGTTGAAACTTAAATCTTTCCTAAATGTCTTTGAGAAAGAGAACTTGTCCTTGACAGCAGACTTCGATCAACAAACATACGACGCGGTTGCTAGATTCCAAAATAAATATGAAAGTGATATATTGACACCTTGGGGACACACTGCTCCTACAGGATTCGTATATATACTAACAAAAAAGAAGATAAACGAGATATTCTGTAATACTATATTGTCTTTGTCACAAGATGATTCTAATGAAATAGAAGCATTCAGAAATATGTTGAAATCAAATGCTTCTGGATTAAATATAGATACAGGAATGATTGGATACAATACAGTCGTTAAACCTGAAGTTCTTTCTAACCAAACAGACATTGAACCACAATTTGTCTTTGACGATAGTCAAGCTGATCCAAGCGAGGTGGTGGTTGACCTAAAGGACATGAAAGAAGATAAAGGTTTGTCTTTTAAAGACGCAGCGATATCATTCTTCGCTTTCTCAGATAAAGGACAAAATATGTGCTCACTACAAGGAGATACAAAATGTATTGTTGTATTCTTTGTACTGCTTGCAATCATATCTCTAATATCATACTTAATAGGTGGCATGGAGAGATTTGCTTCAAAGAAGAGATTGATGAGAATAAGAACATTCTTTATAGGCAATCTACTTGTAGTTGTCCTTGCTCTCATTACTTCTACTTACTGTCTCGTGTGGCCATTTGTTGTGACTCTCATCGCATCTCTAGTGGTTAGATACTTTATGGATAATGAAAATGATAAAGACAGCTTTGAACACATTTATCCCGGTATAATCGAAAACGAAGAAGTGCCACTTCCAAAAGAAGAAAAGAAAATTGGTTCAGGATTAATAAGTCAGCACGAAATAATAATAGAAGATCCTCAAGACACTATCGAACAACAATCATAAGAAAACAAATAAACAAAAACTCATCCTAAAGGATGAGTTTTTGTTTTCCGAAATTTAAATAATTTTATCCGATACTCAAATTACCATTAGCCTTGAGAGGCAATCTTTCTTTTTTGTTTTCTATAAATTCTATGTAGCCAGTGACACCTATCATTGTTGCGTTGTCTGTGGCTAGAGATTTTTCTGGCACGATAACTTTTATATCGCTGTAATATTTTTCCAGATTAATAAAGTTTTCTTTTAATTTTTTGTTTGCTATGACACCACCTCCGATAATTAATGTTTTTGGGACATATTTTTCTATGGCCTTTTTTGTTTTATGCAATAGAGTCTCGATTACAGCGTCTTCAAATTCTCTTGCTATCATTATTTTTGTTTCTTTACTCAATTCCCCAGATTTTTCTTTGGTGTCTCTTATATAGTAAAGTACGGCAGTTTTTAGTCCTGAAAAAGAAAAATCAAAATCTTTGGAGTGGATCATTGGTCTTGGTAAATCTATGTCTAGCTTCATATTTTGAATACGCCCTTCTTCTGCTAGTTTGCTTATCTCAGGGCCTCCGGGATAGGGGAGATCCATCATTCTTGCCACCTTATCAAATGCTTCTCCTACTGCATCATCTCTCGTTTCTCCTATCTTTTCTTTAGTTTGCCAATCTTTCATGTGTATTAATTCTGTATGTCCTCCAGAAATAAGAAGGGCGATGGCTGGGAAATCTATGCTTGTGTGAGTGTCTTTTTCTACATTTACCAAAACAGAAGCGATGTGTCCTTCCATGTGGTTTGCGCCTATTACTTCTATATTGTTTTCTTCACCTAATTTTTGAGCAAATAATATACCAGTCCATAATGCTGGCTCGAGCCCAGGGCCCACTGTCACAATTATTTTGTCTATATTTTTGAGTTCCTCTTTAGAATCTCGAAGTACTTTTTCTAATACTAGGGGAAGGTTTTTTTCGTGTTCACGTCTTGCCAAATTTGGCACTACACCACCAAATTCTTTGTGTACATCTATTTGGCTGTGAACTACGCTTCCAAGCACGTCAAATTTTGTACCAGTGTCTTTTTTGGTTATTTCCAAAACGCTTATGGCTGTCTCGTCGCAACTTGTTTCAATCGCAAGTATTTTCATATTTTGTATTAGAACATAAAGGGGAGGCTAGTGCAAAATTTTTGTTTGACGATATACTTAACTCATATTTTTTAATATATTTATATGGAAGGATCAGAAAAACCTAATTTAGCACCACAAGGTAAATTGGAAGACGAATTGTTGAAACTAAAGCAAACGGAGGAGGCTTTGAAAGCAAAGATAGACGAGCTTTCAATGAAAAAAGAAAAACTTGAATCTGGAGAACGAGATAAAAATTATGATGGTTTGATGGATGGTATAAATGATGAGATTACAGATGCTTCTGCTGAGTTGATTTCTATTGATGGTCAAATATCATATATTCTAAAACTTAAAACATTTGTTGAAGAAGATAAACTGGGCGACAAATCTTTGGATGGCATGACGCCGAGTTAGGGTCATGTACAAAAATGGCTCTGGCAAAAACCAGAGCTCATTTTTGTTACCATGACCCTACGCGGAATCGAACCGCGCTTCCATCCTTGAAAAGGATGTGTCCTAACCGATAGACGATAGGGCCGTACGCAGAAAATAATAACATTTTTTATGAGTTATGCAAATAATCAACTCTCTCTTTGACTACCTAATCGTCTATGGTATTTTAGTGGGAGACTCTTGAAAGGAGGCTACACAGTTGATCGATAGAATTGTGATTGGTGACATCACTAAACAGCGACAACGCCATATCATTATTGGTATGAATACTGATTTGGTAGACGTAAGCGAAATCGGTTTCCCATATGCCGGAAAGTTGAAGATGAGTTTGAACCACCCTCTCATTCTCGGGTCTGTTCTGGAATTCGATTTCGGTCGAAATTCCGAACAGAAGTTGTATATGGTTATCTGTCATAAGATAGGAAAAGGTGGATGGATAGGTGCAGACAGGTATCTGCGCTTCGGTCTGGACTCGATTTCCATGAACAAGGATGGGCGGTTTTCGATTGTTAATGTCGGAACTGGTCCTGTCGGAATACAAGATGGGGCAGAATATCCTTTACTTCTAAAGGCGATGGTAGATAGTGATCTATCACTCGATCTTTATGTTAGAGAGGGTGAGCCGAAATCTCTCACGAATACCGAACCTCTCTAGCTCGTCGCACGCAGTGCATGGCATCCTTTTGCGGGAAGACAAAATCTTTTTGTGGCCTAAACCTGCCACAACACCCACGGAAAACCCGCTGGCTGTTGTGGTGGGTTTTTCTTTTTGTCGGAAAATCTAATAAATCATTTTGTTTCGCGTATTTTATGTTTTATAATAAAAGCAATTAAAAATAATAATTTAATATGGAAAATCCAAGAGGAAATAAAAAAGTGAGAATCACAGTCATCTTAGTGTTGCTTGTGGTGGCTATATATTTGTATTACACAATTTAATCAAAGATAAAAATGGAAGATCAAATAAAAAATGTTTTAAATAAAACCACAGATTATAGTGGTTTAAAAAAGAGAAAATTTGGAAAGGGGATACTCGGGGTAGTGATAGTGCTACTTCTCGGTGCACTCGGGCTCGAGACTACAAATAACGATTTTGACCTTATGAGTATTTTCTCTGGGAATTCTGTTTCTGAATCAAAGATTATGAGAGATAAGGATGGCAATCTGGAGCAAACATCAACAGGAGATTTTGTGACACGTATAATGCGAGATAAGTCAGGGAATGTTGTAGAAAGCGGTGGTAAATATACAGATGAATACAATTGTGATGATTTTTCTACACAAGTAGAAGCCCAATCATTCTTTACAAAAGCAGGTGGTCTTACAAAAGATACAAATGGTCTTGATGGCGACAAAGATGGCGAGGCTTGTGAGAGTTTACCTAAATCAAAAAGATAATTAGTCTATAAAAAGAAAAACCCGCCACAATAGTCGGCGGGTTTTTCTTTTTGTCGGAAAATGCTATAATACACTCATGATAATCTCATACCAAGGAAAGCAATCATTTAAAGTTCAGTTTGGAGAAACAGTCCTAGCTTTTGACCCTATATCAAAAGATTCAAAATTAAAAGCAAGTAGTTTTGGTGCAGACATAGCTCTTATTTCTCTAAATCACCCAGATATGAATGGTGGAGAGCAGACAAGTAGGGGAGACAAAAAAAGTTTTGTTGTGAATGGTCCCGGTGAATACGAAATACAAGGAGTATTCATAAAAGGTCTTCAAAGCACTTCAAACTATGGTGGGGAAGAGAGAATAAACACTATATATACAGTAAATCTAGAAAACATGAACCTTTGTTTCTTAGGAGCGATAAGTGACACTCAAATAAAAGGTGATGCAAAAGAGGCTCTAGAAAATATAGACATACTTTTTGTACCGATAGGTGAAAATGGTGTTCTAAGTCCTGCCGAAGCTTACAAACTCGCGGTATCACTCGAACCATCAATAATAATTCCTATGAATTACGACGATTCTGCTTTGAAAACTTTCTTAAAAGAATCTGGTTCTCAAGATGTTAAAGGGATAGATAAGTTAACGATAAAGAAAAAGGATTTAGAAGGTAAAGAGGGCGAAGTTGTCGTTTTGGATTTTCAATAATTTTATATGATCAAGAAGACTTACGATCACATAATGGAACAAGATGAAAAAAAGAGAGCCAACTGGGCGCTTGGTTTAAGCATCTCTATTTTTTCTCTTATCTTAGTAGGATTTGCTTTTCAAAAAGGATTTTTAAATTTTGGCTCTAGTTCTGATGCTTCTTTGGTGTCTTCTAATTCAAATACAAATGTAGCGAGTGTAATCGAGGCAAGCAAAGCTCCTTCACCGGTAGAAAGTACTAAACAAACAATAGACATAGCTACATCTGAAATACGCTCTCAATATAAAGCCTTTATAGACTCCGTATCTGCTGTACTTGTGCCATTTGTCTCTGGTATAGACGTATACGAGAGAAAATAGCCCATTTTACTAGTAAATTAGCTATTTTTTGTTATACTTTAAAAAATAATGGCAAAAAAGGAACCAAAAAAAGAAGATGTTGCGGTAGAGAGTGCTCATGTAAATGTAGTATCTCGTTCTATTGTGACAGAGATGAAAGAGTCTTTCATCGACTACGCCATGTCTGTTATTACAGACCGTGCTTTACCTGATGTACGTGATGGTCTAAAGCCTGTGCATCGTCGCATACTCTATGCGATGCATACGATGGGACTCTCTGCGAGCGCAAAAACAAGAAAGTCTGCAACAGTGGTTGGAGAGGTGCTAGGTAATTATCACCCACACGGAGATGTGGCCGCTTATGATGCCATGGTAAAAATGGCTCAAGATTTCGGTTATAGGTATCCTCTTATTGTCGGACAAGGAAACTTTGGTTCTATCGACGGAGACAGTCCTGCTGCTATGCGTTATACAGAGGCAAAGATGAGTAAAGTTGCAGGAGAACTTTTGAAAGATATAAATAAAGAAACAGTCGATTGGGTACCAAACTACGATGCGACTCGTAAAGAGCCTCATGTCCTCCCGGCTGCTGCTCCTCAAATATTACTCAATGGTACTTTAGGCATTGCTGTTGGTATGGCAACAAACATTCCTCCTCACAATCTAAGAGAGGTTATAGATGCTACTTCCTATATTATAGACAACAAAGATGCGACAACAGAAGACCTCTTACAATTTATACAAGGTCCAGATTTTCCGCTCGGAGGCATTATTTTCAATCAAAAAGATATAGCGCATGCTTATGCTACTGGACGTGGTGGCATCGTGGCTCGTGGTGTTGCCGAAATAGTGGAAGACAAAAACAATTCTCAAATTATTATCACTTCTATTCCCTATAGAGTTAACAAGTCTACTCTTATAGAAAAAATCGCCGAGCTCGTGAGAGATAAAAGAATAGACGGAATAAAAGGCTTAAGAGATGAATCGACAAAAGACATCAGAGTTGTTATTGATTTGAAAAATGGTAGTCATCCTCAAAAAATATTAAACTTTTTATACAAACATACTCAACTCGAAGATACTTTCCATGTTAACCTAGTTGCTCTCGTGGATGGTGTGCCTCAGACTATGTCTTTGAAGGGCATTTTGGAAGAATTTGTAAAGCATCGACAAATAGTTATACGCAGACGTACAGAATTTGATTTGCGTGAAGCCGAAGCAAGAGAGCACATACTCCTTGGTCTTAAAAAGGCACTTGATCATATAGATGAGATAATAAAACTCATAAAGAAAAGTAAAGATGTAGACACAGCGCGTGCAAACCTCATCAAAGAATTTAAGTTTTCTGAGATACAAGCAAACGCGATTTTGGAAATGCGTCTTCAAAAGCTCGCTGGACTCGAAAGACAAAAAATAGAAGACGAACTAAAAGCAGTCCAAGCTCTCATAAAGGAACTCAAAGATATATTGGCTAATCCTAAAAAGATTTTGTCTATTATCAAAAAAGAACTTTCTGATATTGCTGAAAAATATGGAGATGACAGACGTACAAAAGTGGTCAAAGGTGGTGTAAAAATATTGAGCATAGAAGACTTGATTGCTGATGAAGAAAATACACTCATTTTGACTGCTGGTGGTTATGTAAAACGCACTCATCCAGACGAATACAAAAAACAAAAAAGAGGTGGGGTAGGTGTGGTGGATCTTGATACAAAAGAAGAAGATTTTGTGACTCAATTTTTGACAGCAAGTACACACTCAGACATTTTGTTTTTCACTGACAGAGGTAAGGCTTACCAAATTAAAATGCATGAACTTCCAGAAGGCAAGCGTGCTACTCGTGGAAAATCTATCATGAACTTTCTCTCACTTTCAGATGGTGAAAAAGTTACATCAATACTTCCTATATCAAAAGATTCTAAATTAAATAAAGACTTGTCTCTCATTATGGTAACAGAGCAAGGTACTGGCAAAAAAGTTTCTGCAGATAGCTTTAGTGACGTGAGAGCGAGTGGTATTATCGCTATCAAATTAGAAGATGGAGACAAACTAGTCTCTGTATCACAAGCAAATAAAAACGATTCTTGTGTTGTTGTGACTGCAAAAGGTCAGTCCATAAGGTTTAAAGAAAGTGACGTAAGAGAAATGGGACGCACAGCAATGGGTGTGAGAGTAATGAAACTCGGTAAAGGGGACAGAGTCGTTGGCGCTCATCATGTTCCAAAGACAGCAGAAAAGGAAGCATATTTATTGACTATGGGTTCAAACGGATATGGAAAGAAAACTCCTATGGATGAATACAAGATTCAAAATCGTGGCGGATCTGGAATTAAAACAAGTAATGTTACAGCTAAAACTGGCGAAATAATGGCGTCAGCAGTAATACTCGGTACAGAAGAAGAGGCTGTGGCTATGTCAAAAAAGAGTCAGGTGATACGTTTAGGACTCTCTGAAATCCCATCACTTGGTAGGTCTACTCAGGGTGTGCGTATTATGAAGCTTCGCGACGGTGACTCTATTGCCTCTTTTATCTGTCTATAAAACTAGTTCACATAATATATAGGAATTTTTGTTTTTTTCTCATATAATAAATGTATGAGTAAATTTCAGATAGTTTTGCTTGCTATATTTGGTCTATTTTTAATAGGTGGAGTTCTTGTTTTTTCTTCATATAGAGGAAGTTCTCAAAATGCTTCTAATGTGGTTGTGTGGGGCACTATATCTTCAAAGGATTTTAATCTCATGATTGAAAAGTCTTCATTGTATGGTAATAAATTATACAATATAAAGTATGTAGAAAAAGATGAAGAAAATTTCGATAAAGATTTTATAGAAGCGCTCGCTTCGGGGGATGGTCCTGATATCTTCATGCTCCCATCGGATAAGATAGTCACACATAGAAATAAAATATTTCCAATACCATATGAAGTCTTTACGCAGAGACAATTTAAAGACACTTTTATAGAAGGTTCTGAGATATATATGGCCCCAGAAGGGTTGCTTGGTATGCCTATTTTTATTAACCCTATGGTGATGTATTGGAACAGGGATATATTTACTGAAGTAAAACTTACTCAGGTGCCAGAATATTGGGACGAGCTCTACAATCTTTCTACAGCTATTTCAAAAAAAGACGGAGCACTAAACATATCTCGCAGTGCTGTCGCGCTCGGTGAATTTGCAAATATTTCCCATGCCAAAGAGTTGATAATCAACCTTGCTATGCAGGCAGGTACTCCTGTTACTGTGTGGGACAGTCAAAACATAAGAAGTGTATTTTCTGATATGTTTGGCAAGCCGACAATGCCCGCTGAAGCAGCTATAAATTTCTTTACTGAATTTAGTAATCCAGCCAAAAAAACTTATTCTTGGAATAGGTCACTACCTTCATCTGTAAATTACTTTTTGAGTGGTGATTTGGCTTTGTATTTTGGATTTGCCGACGAAATACAAAATTTACAATTAAAAAACCCAAATCTAAATTTTGATGTAGCACCGGTTCCTGTTTCAAGAGAGGGTGGTGTGCCGGTCTCTTATGCAGAGATGAATGCGTTTGCAATAACTAAAAGCTCAAAAAATATTTCCCCTGCATTTGTTGTTGTCTCTGCTTTAGTTGCAAAAGACCCTATACAAGTGTTGAGCAATAGCACATCACTACCTTCTCCTAGAAGAGATTTGCTGAGTCAAAGACAGTCTGGTTCTTATTTGAGTGTATTTTGGGATAGTGCCATAAGGTCTAGAGCATGGCTCGATCCGAGTCCAGAATCTTCCGATCTTCTTTTTAGAGATATGATACAATCGATAACAAGTGGCAGAGTACGTACAAGTGAAGCCGTGAATCGTATTCAAAGAGAACTGTCTGCTATGTTTACTAAATAAAATGAAATTATTTAAATCTTACAAAAATCATATTTTTTCATTTCTAATTGTGATTTTTGTATTAAGCCTTCCTGTCACTATATTTGCTCAAAATCGTTTTGTAGAATGTGATACAAACTGTGGCTATAATGATTTGTTAAAATTGGTCAATAATATTATCAATTGGATGATAGTTATATCTATTCCTATTGCAGCCGGTGTGTTTGCGTGGGCAGGACTAAAGCTTATGATGACTGGAGTAGCGGACAAGCGCAGTGAAGCAAGAGCGATGATTATGAAAGTGTTTTGGGGTTTTGTTATAATATTATCAGCCTGGATAATAGTATCTACTGTTGTAAACGCTCTCCTTGCACCAGAGTTTAAGACAGAGGTGGACAAGGTTGTTGATATCAAAAAATAAAATATGAAAAATGAAAATATAAAAAAAATATTAGCCACAATCATTACGGTATTTTTTGTGGTGATCAATATATTACCTATGGTTGTGATGGCTCAAAATAACTCAGGCAATCCTCCAGGCACTTCTAGTGGTGGTCCATCCGGCGGATCTTCAATGAATATTAAAATATTGAATCCTTTCAAGCAAGATACGATACAAGGCTTAATAAATGTGGTCATAAATGATATTCTTATGCCGATTGGTATAGTGGTATCTGTGCTTATGATTATGTATGCAGGGTTTAAATATGTAACAGCGAGAGGTAATCCATCCAAAATAACTGAGGCCAATCAAGCTCTCCTGTATGCCGCTATTGGTGCTGCAGTGCTCCTTGGTGCATGGGTTATATCACAAGCTATTCAAGGTACAATTAATCAATTTAGGAGATAAAAATGAAAACTCTCACCGATTTTATAGGACTTTTTACTGGACTTATTTCTCAAGTAATACCTTTTCTTGCATCTCTTGCTTTCTTATATTTCGTATGGGGAGTTGCTAGATTTATCAGCTCATCGGGCAATGAAAAAGAAGTAGGGGATAGTAAGAAAATACTCATTTGGGGTACTATCGGACTTTTTGTGATGCTAAGTCTCTGGGGGATTATTTCCTTTATGCGTACAGAAGCCGGACTTGATGGTGATGTCGGTATACCACTTATAAAATTTTAATTATGAAAATACATAAACACATACTTGGACTTGTTATAGTATTTGCTCCTATTTTTACTTATGCACAAGGTTTGGAAGATCTAATTTTGTCATCAAAAGATATAATAGATACACTTTTAATACCGCTTGGATATGCTGTCTGTCTACTTTATTTTTCTTGGGGTATTGTGAAATACATACGCTCTATAGGCGACAAAGAAGAGGGTAAGGCAATAATGACGTGGGGCGTGGTAGGGCTTTTTGTAGTAACTTCTATCTGGGGTATAATAACAGTAATCAGAAATGAGTTTCAAATAGGGGACAAGCCGGTGCTTGATACTTTTAAATATAAATAAAAATAAATTTATGAATAAAATATATAAATATGCTTTCTTGGGCGGGATACTTCTGTTGCCTTATGTTTCTTATGGTGCTGAGTACTTAACTAATTCGCAAGGAATATTAGAAAAGATAAAAGATATAGTCAACGATACCTTAATACCGCTTGCTTTCTTTTGTGCACTTTTATTTTTCTTTTGGGGAGTTGCACAATACATAAGAAATGCAGGAGAAGCAAAAGATGAAGCCAAAAAGGTGATGACATGGGGAGTTATTGCACTTTTTGTAATGTCTTCTGTGTGGGGTTTAGTGACATTACTTAGAAGTGAGCTAGGTATAACGAATAATCCAGAGGAGATGAAAATACCAAAATTAACAAATTAATAAACTGATCACATGAATAAAAAAATAATATTTTCATTTTTTACTCTATTTTTACCGCTAATTTCATCTGCACAAAATCAACTCAAAAAAACGTCTACTTTTTTTGAGACTTTTTTAGGCTTAGTTGAGAATACTTTTATCCCGCTTGTGTTCGTGCTCGCCATAGGATTTTTCTTTTGGGGAATTGCAAAATACATATGGTCAGAAGGTGGTGGTAAGGATGACGGTAAGAGAATAATGATATGGGGAGTGGTGGCTCTATTTGTAATGTCTACCATCTGGGGTCTTGTTCAATTTTTAAGAGATGAAATAGGAGTTGGTGACGAGTCTGCCGTACCTATACCAACAGCGACTTATGGCGCCTAAGTTCTTAAGTTCTGTGGATAAGCATTGTCCAAATAGGATGATAGTGGTATAATGAATCGTAAATTATAAATGGTCGTTCATTTTAATAAATTAAAAATATAATAATAATTATGAAAAAATTGTCATTAGTGGTAGCTGTAGCTCTTCTTCCGCTTACATCTTTTGCGGCTCTTGGAAATATAGATAGTCTTGTGGATGATGTTGCTGGTATAATAAATAAAATAATACCTATAATATTCACTCTTGCACTTCTTGGATTTTTCTGGGGACTTGTTAAGTATATATTTGGAGCTGATCATGATAAAGATGCTGCGAAGAAGACTATGCTTTGGGGGGTTGTTGCATTGTTTGTGATGGCTTCTGTATGGGGTCTTGTAAACTTCCTTGGTGAGGCTGTGGGTGTTGATTCATCTACTGGTACTACACCTGTAGTGAGCGATCTTATACCAAACAACTAATATCTCTTAAAGATATTGTTAAAATCAAAAACACTCCTTTACGGAGTGTTTTTGATTTAAACAATAAAAAGATTGAATCTTTATCTTTAAATAGATATTATATATATATGACAATAAAAGCATTATTAAATTTACTCGCTTCGCTTATAATTAATCCAATAATTATACTCGGATTTTTCATCGCTACTGCATACCTATTTTTTGGTATAGGGCAGATGATAATGAATGCCGATGGTAAGGATCTTGAGACTCATAAGAAAAATGTGATATTTGGAGTTGTTGGACTTTTTGTTATGTTTTCTGTGTACGGTATTTTGCGTTTTGTGCTCGCTACATTTGCAATACCTTGTACTTTCTATTTTTGTTAATAAAAATAGGGGGTTGCCTTGCGGCGACCCCCTAACACAGGAGAACAAAAACACTATCTTATCTACCAGTTTCTTTCAAGCCAGATAGATATGTATGTCTCTTCTCCTGTGGCTCGCACAGAAAGGTTGTGGATTGTAAAGTCCACAGACTGACCTTTCTTAATGTCGAGTTCGATCCCATTCAGCCGACTGACATAGTCTTTTTCAGCTGACCAAATCAGTCTATACATACCAGACTTCATGGTCGGTATCGAGACTACCCTAGACCATTTATCTGAAGTTGCTGTGAGACGGAGGATCAGGTTAACCCTCTTCACATTCACTTCTGGCATGCACCAGTGCGGGAAGGGGTTCTTGATGAGAAGTGTATACAACCCTCCTTCTCGGTATGCTTTGACCGCATCCTCCGCATTTTTGACGGTTTTCACCGTGCTGGAGTCGCAAGCAACAAGTTGCTTGACGACCTCCTCTTGGGCGATAACCTTCTCGATTTCCACCTTCGTGGTGTACTCCTCTTCCGAGAGGCCGTTTCTAGTGTACTTGTAGTATCCGTACACCAAGAGACATAGACCAACGATTAGAATTACTGCTCCACCGATTTGTGCTGTTGAGATATTGATGGTCGTAACTTTGCTCCGGAGTGACCAAAGCAAGTACAGTACCACAGCCCCGACAAGTACCCACCACCAGTTGTCTGGCAACCAGAAGCTTATCCACCTCCAAACCACAATCGCTGCGGTAAGGAGTACTGCGATCAGGCTTGGAATAGCTCTGATGAATTTCGTACTGGTTTTTTTGCCTTTTATCCGAAGATCATTGGCAACATAAAGCCAGGCCAGTACTGTCGCCGATACTGCCATTGCCCAGATCGTCACTATGATTGGGTCGAGTACCCAGACCATAAAGATAACGAACAGCGTTGATCCACCAATAATCCCTCCCAGGATAATTTTGATAGACCATAGAGTCCATTTACCTAGAAATCTAACTACCAAAGTTTGGATCCAGACACTTTTGAACATGAGCCAAATGAGTAGGGCAGAGAAGAAGATGATTGCTTTTTCTCTAGCGTCAGTCATCAGACGATTCATAATCACGACGTATGAGATCGCGATGCATAAAATCACCAATAACTGGATAGATAGTGCAAACCAATTCTTCTTAACCGCTTGGCTCACTGGTGTGTTTCCAGAAAGTTGTAACATTGTATTCTCTTTCTCCTGTGTATTGAACGATTCTGATATATATTATATCATACTATATATAAAAAAGCAACCCCTTTTGGATAGACTGGTAAGTCTTCCGAAAGGGGTTGTTACAATTGACGTTTTTGATTTCTTAATTCTTGAGAGGTTTTCCGTCTGGACCAATCAAGATACCACCTTGTGCACCGGCCTCTAACATTGTAGTGATGTTAGAGCTCGAAATTGAGCGCCACTTTTCGATCATCGATGCGTCTCCACCGGCGCGCCCAGCAACTAGGAGCGTGGTAAGTCTGATCCGCTCTGCATCTGCTTGTGCTTTCGCGATGATTGCAGCGGCTTCACCTTCTCCTTGGAGCTCTGCGGCTCTTTTTTCACCTTCTGCCTTAAGGATCGTTGCTTTCTTTTGGGCTTCAGCCGTAGTGATCGTCTTTTGAGCGTCTCGCTGTGCGACAGCGAGATCTACCAAAGCCTTTTCGAACTCCGGGTTTGGTTTGATATCGGTGATACTGATTTCGATCACCTCTACACCCCCGTCCCGTAGTATTTCTGTGCCCACATCTTGTCCTTTGATGTATGCACGGAATTTTTTTTCTACACCACCCTTGCTTCCTCGTACCATACTGTCGTAGGTTTCTTCACCTACGAAGTTTTTGATTGCCCTGAGGATACTTGGAGTGACCACTCCGCCCAGCCAATCTGTATTGGTCATGAGTGCAACTTCCGGTCGGCGCATCCTAATTCGGATTGTTACCGTAATCCCGATGGGGATCAAGGCTTCCTCATCATCCGAGTTTTTGTCTTTGGCGCTAACCTCGATGCCAGAAAAGACAAGTGGGTATTGTGAGTCGAAAGGCGTGAAGACGATGTACTCGGCTTCGTGAGCCTGCGGAGCAAGCTCTACACCATCTGCTGTTCTCCAATATTTGTTCCAGGAAAATTTATAGCGGTGCAATCCTTGAAGTTTTGGCACCCCCACGAATTCCAGCCCTAGAGCTGTCCTGGTTATGCTGAAAATCTCCTCTTTTCCGTCCTTGTTTGGTTGGAAGTGGAAGTTTTCATCCACATACCAGTCTTTCACTCCGTGAATGACACGGACAAGGTCGCCACCGCGAACGACCAGCGCAAGCCAGTTTTGTGGCACAGGTGTGAACCACCTATACAACGGATCTGGACGAGGGCTGTCGACAAACTTTGGTGCAGCAGTAGCATCTGCCATGATTTTTTCTCCTTGTGATTGAACTATTCTCACTATATTATATCACAATATATATGCAAAAGTCAAGTAAAATGGTTGAAAAATATAGAGTGTGTGATATAATTTTTTGAGACTTTCATTTGAGACAACTACTGCCCTAAATCCTGGTTTTCAGGATCGGATGGAGGAAAGTCCGAACATAGCGAATCCATTTTTTAATGGAGGGGAAGGGTAGCGGGTAACGCCCGTCGCCAATTTTGTCTACCGAAGGTAGGTACAAAATTGAGCGTCCAGTGTAACGAAGTGAAGTTGGACAAATTTTATCCCACTTCGCTAAAGCTACGCGGAATGCGCAATCTTGTAGCTACTTACAGTAGGCAAGATTGGCAGAGGTGCGAACAGAAACGCCCAAAGCGAAAGCAGAGGGACTCTTGCAAAAGAGTATGCCAGTGGAAACACCGGAGTGCAACGACTAAATCCTTACTTCTATGCAAGGCCGGACTGACAGTGCTACGCACTGGGAAGCACGAAATTCTAAAACTCAAATTCGAAATAATATATAAATGTTTAAAATTTTTAAATTTAAAACTTTTTGGTTTCGGATTTTGAATTTGTTATTTCGTATTTCCAATGCGTAGCATTGGTCAGGGTGCCGCTAAAAATTCCACATAATAATTTTTACCCTGAGTGAATAAAATCTTTTGATTTTATGAGTCGAAGGGTTTGATTCTTGGAATTGACGATCCATGTGGTAACACATGCGACAGATAAATTGTTGTCACGATTTTGTTTACTGAATGTGGTTGTAAAATTTAATATCCCACTTCGCTCTACGCTTTGCTTTGAGCTACGCGGGATACTCAATTTTGTAGCTACCTTCGGTAGACAAAATTGGTACAGAATTCGGCTTATGATAATGAAAGTCTAGAAAATGCAAAATCCGCCTGTGAGGGCGGATTTTGCATTTTTTATGTGCTCAATATGTGGCTTAGGAGGCCTGCCCGACTCAATAATTAATATTATTGGGCGGGAGACTTGAGTCTTACAGACTCTGTACACCTTTAGCAGAAATAAAGAGAAGACTTGGTCACAGATAATTTTCTGCTGAAAATTTCCGCGACCCCGCCTCCCACGTCAAACGTGGTCCGGCCTTCAAGTCTGTCTTACGCTTTTTTAATTTAAAAAAGCTAGACCCTCCCCAGCACAAATTCGCTGGCTCATTTGTGCTCCGTATGGAACGAAGTTGGAACGGAAATTTTGGAAATTAAATAACAGAAAAGCCTCGGTCGGATTGGATACCGACTCGAGGCCATGTTTGGGATCGAAAGACGTTATGTACTGGAGTCGCCTTTCTCGGTCTTGACCAGCTCCACTCCGATGAAGCTCCTCTCGTCACGCCCAGTCACGCAACAGCCGTGAGCTTTGGGCTCCCGCTGTGTATAGACACCCAGCTTGAACGCCGTCAGCGGAACTCCGGGGTGACGGGCAAGTGCCTCTTGAAGCAAATCGTGCAGAGACAGCGGATAAGCTCTACTTGCACCATAGTAGGTGATGTGTTCGTTCTCACCCGCCGTAACAAAACCTTTTGGTAGAGACATAATTCTCCCTTTAGACTTAGAATGAACTACTTGACTTTACCTTTATATTATACACCTAACTTATTTAAAAGTCAAGTAAGTTATAGCTTTATAGTGTAATAAAAATAGTCCTTATTTTGAGGACAATTTTTGATTCAAATCATTTGTGCTGGGGAGGAGACTTGAACTCCTAACCCTTGCGGGACTAGTTCCTAAGACTAGCGCGTATACCAATTCCGCCACCCCAGCATTGTTTATTTTTTTGTCCGGTAGGAATCGCCTCTTCTTAACATTCGAGATGCGCCATTTTTATAGTCGCTATTCGCTCCTTAAAAATGGGCACCTACGGTTCGATTCCTACCGTGCGCAGGCTAAAAATGTAAAGCAGTTTACATTTTTTTAACGCCTGTGCGCCCGGTAGGAATCGAACCTACGACCATCTCCTTAAGAGGGAGCTGCTCTACCAACTGAGCTACGAGCGCGAATTTTGTTACGAGCAAAATTCGTGTCGACAAGAATATTTGAGCGAAGCTTAAATATTTTGGCGACCAGAATTTTTTAACCATGAAATTTGTGTCTGGAAGAAAATCGAAGCGTAAGCTGAGATTTTTTACAGACCAAATTTTATTCAAAACCAACCATATATTTATAGCATATATTTATAAATTTTAGAAATATATGTAATTTTATGTGCTTGCACCGCGAAGCTCTGTTAGTACAGAGCGAAGTGGTGCTCGGAGTGAGGTACTCTTTCATTACATGAACGGTATAGGTTTCGTATCGTACTCACTTCGTTCCGTGCGATATACTCAACCTCTTCTCGTCCCACCCGTAGGTGAATAAATTCACCTACTTCATCCGCTCTTTCGTTGCTTCGCTACTCAAGTGCTCGGAGTGGGACTCGGTCACGAATAATCTTTTCGCCGTCGCTCAAAGATTTTCGTTACCACAGCTCAGTAGTTTTTTCTGCTGAAAAAACATACTTCCGCTTTTCGAGTCCCACCCGCAAGCAAAGCAGTTTGCTTGCTTCCGAGCACAAAATTGCGCTCTGCTTATTTTGTGCTCGGAGTGGGACTCGAACCCACAAGCCGTGAAGCAAAGGATTTTAAGTCCTTCGTGTATACCATTCCACCATCCGAGCATAACGCATTTAATACGAATTTTTAATTCGTGAGACCTAGGGCGGAATCGAACCGCCGTATAAGAGTTTTGCAGACTCTTGCCTTACCACTTGGCGACTAGGTCATAATATAATTATTTTTAAAATATACCACAATATCTGTTCTCTGATATAGCCTGCCAGACTCTTGTCTTTTTACATATTGCTTTGTTCATGCCACTTGGCGACAGGCAACAAAAACATTCTAACTTGAGTTTAGTAATTCATCAATCCTTTGTCTATTGTGCTCGCCTTGGTCTATAAGAAAATCTATTTTTGGTACAAAACCAAAAGATTTTTTATTCATCACAAATATTCTAAAATCGTTTCTTTTTCTTTTTGCAAATTTTAGAGCAGATTCTTCTTCGCTTTGGGGTAGGGCTGTTAAAAATATAATAGCTCTTTTACCTCTGTCGTATATCTCTGTCTTGGTTATTGTTATCAGAGAATTTTTGTTTGATTCTATACTAAAATATTCTGCTGCAAATTGAGTGAGCAGGGAAGAGAATCTTTCGTCTTTGTGTGGGCTTACTTGTTTCATTATTCTTGTCTTATTAATGCAATCGCTTGTATTTGATCACTTGGTGTTATTTCTATTTTTGATTCAATCATAAGACCACATTCTTGACCTTCTGTTGCTGTGTCATTTTTTATTTTTTGAACCTGTAGTTCTTTTATTTTACCTTCTCCTATAATACTTTCTCTTCGCAATATCTTGACTACACTGTTTAATTTTATTTCACCCTCTTCCACGCGACCACCGACAACTTGCTTGTCTTTGTTTTTACTGAACACTCTCATTATTTTTAGTCTTCCAGTCACAGTTTCTATTGTTTCCACTGGTGTGGCTTCTTTTAGTTTTGTTTTTACGTAATCTACAAGTTCATAAATTATTGTATAAGTTTTTACGTCAGTATGTTCTCTTAGTGCCAAAGATTCTGCACTTTTGTCTGTTGAGACATTAAAACCAACAACTAAACTCTTTTTTATGTTTGCTGTTTTTATGTCTGATTCTGTTATTGCACCAACTCCTTTTGATATTATTTTTACTGCAATTTTTGGAGTGTTTAGTTTTTGTAGTTCATGTTCTACTGCATCCAGTGATCCAAAAGCATCTGCTTTTATTATGATAGGGAAGTATGTTTCTGCTGAAAACTCTTTATTGTTTTCTTTTTGTTCCTCTAATTCTTCTGAATATTTTATTGCCTCATCCTTGTTATCGAAAGTCATGAATTCGCTTCCTACAAATGGAGGATTATTCCAGCCTACTATTTTTATCGGCGTAGAAAATTGAGCCTCTTTGATTTGCTCATTGTTGCTGTTTGTTATGTTTCTTATAGGTGTGTATGCTCCTCTTGATGCTATATACATACCAACTCTAAGGCTCCCTTCCTTTATAATAATTGTTGAAGAAATTCCCGTATTTGGGTTCAGGTTGCTTTCTAATATAAAACCAGAAGCCTTTTTTGTTATATCACCCTCAAATCCCTCCATGTCTGCTTGGAGAGATATCATTTCGAGCAAATCCTCCACACCTTCTCCTGTCTTGCTTGATAGTGCAACTACTGGCACTGTACCTCCCCATCCTTCGACGAAAACTTCTTGTTCAGCTAGACTTTGTTTTACTTTATCTATATTTGCACCAGCTTTGTCTATTTTTGTTATTGCTACTATGTAGGGTAGCTTGTCTGTATTTATACACTTTAGAGCTTCGACTGTTTGTGGTTTTACACCGTCTTCTGCTGATACAACAAGAATGGCTATGTCTGCAACCTGAGAGCCTCTTTCGCGAATAGAACAAAAAGCTTCATGTCCTGGTGTATCTAAAAATGTTATCAATTTTTTCTCTCCACCTATATTACATTCTGCTTCATAGGCTGATACGTGTTGTGTTATTCCACCGGCTTCTTTGGCTGTTTGATTTGTCTTTCTTATATAATCAAGCAACGTAGATTTACCATGGTCTATATGTCCCATGATAACTACAACTGGCGGACGCTGTTTTGTGGTATTTGTATCTTTCATTTTTTGGTTGCTTTCTTTATTGTTTCTATTTCTTCTTCTCCTAATTCATATTCGCTCTTCCATTTGTTTAATGGTTTTGCAAACATGTTTGTTCTTTCTCTTGTGTGCATACTTGTAATCACTACACCATTTCCTTCTTCATCTGCAAATACTGAAGTAAAGCTTTGATTTCCACCTATGCCTTCTCCTAAGAACGGGTTAAATCTTGTAGTTGCGCTCGTGTTTATTTTTGATTTTATCCTACCATCCAATATTTGGAGATATTTTATTGTGTCTCCTTTGAATAAAACCAGATCTTTTAATGTCTCTGATTGAGACCCTAGAAGTTCTTCTATGTTTCCAATTTTTGATTTTTGAAATATCTTTTTTACTCTTTTTTGCATCAATACCGCATAACAAAGTGACACTATAGATGTAATTATAGATATAACAACAAGTCCATATACGATATATATGTTTGTAGGCGACATCGGTCTGTATTATACATGAAATATGAATAAAATGAATGGCGTCGGCACTTCGTGCCGACGCCACCAGTTCACTACACCTTTTTTGTTTGGTTTAGTTGATGATCACTAAAACCAAACACACACTTCAGACTTTCCCAGAGAAATACTAAGAAAAACCAAAACATCTTCATGCCAGTTCTCCTTTTAATAAAATAATACTTTTTGCTAATAAATACAAATGGTCCAAAAATGTGGTATTATCCATGACGTGAAAAAACAAAAAGACATATTTTTAGATTACGCTTCTATAACTCCTTTGGATAAAAATATAGAGAAGGAGATGCAAAAGGTTCAAAACAAATTTTGGGCCAATCCTTCTTCTATACATACAAAAGGGGAGCAGGCGAAAGATTTTTTAGAACAGACAAGAAAAGATATTGCTAGAACTTTGCATGCAAAAAGTAGTGAAATTTATTTTACTAGCGGTGGTACCGAATCTTTGAACACAGCTATTTTTGGTGTAGTCGAGGCTTATCGAGGGGCAGGTGTTCCACATATAATAGTTTCTTCTATTGAACATCCTGCAATACTTGAACCGATCAAACAGCTCTCTTTATCTCATAAAATTGAAGTGTCTTTTGTCAGTCCTCAATCATCAGGAATAATTAAGCCAGAATCAATAAAAAAAGAGATAAAACAAAATACCGTTCTTGTGATATTACAACATGCCAATAATGAGATAGGTACAATACAGCCAATATCAAAGGTTGCTGGTTTAATAAAAGAATATAGAAATCAAATACAGAATAAAGATACATTAAAAGATATACTAAAAGTTAATTACCCATATCTACTTGTCGACGCGAGCCAGAGTGTGCTCTATGAACAAGTTTCTTTAGAAAGATTACAGGCAGACATGATTGTTATAGATGGTATAAAAATGTATGGACCAAGATCTTCCGGTGTTCTGGTCTTAAGGCATGGCTTAGAGATAAAACCTATTCTCTATGGTGGCGGACAAGAATCTGGTCTTCGTTCGGGCACAGAATCGGTTGCTAACGCTTATGGTATGAAGCTTGCACTCGACAAAGCAGTGTATTTGCGTGAAAAAGAATCAAACAGACTTACAAAAATCAGAGATTACTGTATTCAAAAAATCTTGCAAGAAATAAAAGGATCGTCTCTTAATGGCGACAGTAAACTCAGATTGCCAAATAATATAAATATTTGCTTTGCCGATGTTGCAGAAGATATTGATTCTGAATTTTTGGTAATAAAGTTAGATACAAAAGGAATCTCTGCTTCACCGGCTTCTGCTTGTCACACAAGAGCAATAGAGAATTCTTCTTATGTGGTAGCGTCTTTGGGTTACACAAAGTGTGCTTCTGCTTCAGTCCGTTTTACTTTAGGTAGAGATACAAAGAAGGCAGATATAGATTATTTGATAAAAGTTTTGAAAGATATTTTTATTAAATAATAACTCTATCCACAAATTGTATCGATTGTTTGTTCTGTGTTAGAATTATATAAAATTAATATCATATATTTTATATGGAGGATCTCTCAAAACATCAACTTATATTACTCACAATACTCATTACTTTTGTTACATCTATTGCTACAGGCATTATGACTTTTACCTTGCTTTCAGAAGCGCCAATAGAAGTTACTCAGACCATCAATAGAGTTGTAGAAAAAACAATCGAACAAGTTGCTCCGGTTGAAGTCGGTAAACCAGAAAAAATAGTTACTACAGTTGTGGTAAACGAAGAAGACAGAGTGCTTGATGCTATTTCTAAAAATGAAAAATCAATAGTAAGACTAAAGACACGTGGCGCAGATGGAAGTGATGTTTTTGTTGGTCTTGGAATAGTTATTTCAAATTCTGGGATAGTTGTGTCAGATATTCGTACTTATAATCCAGGATTTTCATATAATATATTTTTCCACGACGGCAAAACCTATCCTTCTCAAAATGTTGTTGTAGATGAGAGTCGTGGTCTTGTTTTTATGAATGTATCTATTCCTAAGACAGATGACAGGGCTTATACTTTCTATCCGGCCACTTTTGGTAATTCAGACGGCTTAAAGATAGGACAGACTCTTGTGTCTATAAGCGGTAGAGAATCAAATGCAGTTTCTATCGGTAGAGTAAGACAACTTGCTCGCTTGGAAGACAAAACACTCAAATCAATAGAATCGGATATAGTAATAACCAGAAGTACCCCTGGTAGCCCAATAGTCAATCTTTCTGGAGAAATGGTCGGTATAGAAGCTCCTATATCTGAAGCTGATTCTCTGTATTCTTATATACCAATAAATCCTATAAAATCTAAATTTTCAGAGGCTCTTGCTGGACTTTCCAAATAAACTACCTCGCAGCAAGCTCTCGGGTAATTCTCTGAAACTCCAATAAACTACCACTTGGTTTTATTACAAATTTGTGCTATAATAGGTACCTATGACTCCATTTAATCATTTCACTACAAAAGCAAAAGACGCTATCAGAAAAGCCCACGAGCTTGTTATTGAACGTGGTCAAAATCACGTAGGACCACTTCAATTACTCACTGCTCTTATATTACAAGAAGAGAGTATGGTTGCTTCTATTTTAGATAGAATGGAAGTTGATATTATTTTGCTTACAGAATCACTTTTTGATGCAATGGAAGGATCTGTCTCTAGTAGTACATCCACACCTTCTTATCAGATATATCTTACTCCAGAGCTCGCTCACATAATCGAAAATTCTTCTAAAGTTGCCAACAATATGGGTGACGAATTTGTCTCTACTGAACATTTGTTCTTGTCATGCCTTGAGGTGCCTAGTCAAGCAAAAGACATATTGTCAAAATTCAAAATAGAAAAAGATAAAGTTTTGTTCTTGATACAAGAAATAAAAGAAGGAAGAGGAGTCGAACCAAAAGCTCCACAAAAAAATAAGACATTGATTAAGTACACACGGTCTCTCACAAAACTCGCAAAGGAAAACAAATTAGATCCTGTTGTTGGTCGTGATGAAGAGATTTCTCGCATAATCCAAATTCTTTCTCGTCGCACAAAAAACAATCCTATCCTTATAGGAGAAGCTGGTGTTGGAAAGACAGCTATTGCAGAAGGTTTGGCTATGCGTATGGCAAGTGGCAACGTTCCAGAATCTTTGAAAGATAAAGAAATTGTTTCTTTGGATTTAGGCTTACTTGTTGCCGGTACAAAATTCAGAGGAGAATTTGAAGAAAGACTTAAAAATATAATAAAAGATATAGAAAAATCAGAAGGAAAGATAATACTTTTTATTGACGAAATACATACGATTGTTGGTGCGGGCAGTGCAGAAGGCTCGCTTGATGCTTCAAATATGCTCAAACCTCCACTTGCAAGAGGTGAGCTCCGTGCGATAGGTGCTACGACCATTAAAGAATATCAAAAGCATATAGAAAAAGACCCAGCACTTTCGAGAAGATTCCAACCAGTATTTGTAAATGAGCCTTCGATAGAAGATGCAATCACAATCCTTCGAGGACTAAAAGAAAAATACGAACTCTATCATGGTGTGCACATAACAGATGATGCCATAAAAGCCGCCGTAAATCTTTCGTCTCGTTATATTGCTGATAGATTTTTGCCAGACAAAGCTGTCGACCTTATCGACGAAGCGGCTTCTCATCTTAAGATTTCACTTGAGAATATGCCTCCTATACTTCAAGAAACAAATTCAAAAATAATGAAGCTTGAAATAGAAAAAGAGGCTCTCAAAAAAGAAGCAGAAGGCAAAAATTCAAAAGCAAAAACAAGACTTTCTCAAATAGAAAAAGAAATAGCGGACTTAAAAGAGAAGACAGCAGAGATAGACCTAAAATGGAAAAATGAAAAAGAAACAGTTGGTGATATAAAAAGAATCAAAAAAGATTTGGAGTCTGCTCGTTTGGAAGCCGAAGCAGCTGAAGCCCAAGTCGATCTTGGACGTGCTGCAGAAGTCAGATATGGCGAAATTCCAGCTTTAGAAAAAGAATTGGATACAAGTATGAAAAAGCTCAAAAAACTCCAGAGCTCTCGCCGTATTTTGAAAGAAGAAATAACAGAAAATGACATAGCTGACATTGTGGCAAAATGGACTGGTATTCCAGTGTCTCGAATGCTTGAAGAGGAAGCAGAGAAGCTTGTAAGAATGGAAGAAAATCTAAAAAACAGAATTGTAGGACAAGATGACGCCGTTCAAAAAATTGCAGATACTATCAAGCGTTCTCGTGCTGGTATTTCCGATCCGAATCGTCCCATTGGTTCATTTATATTCCTAGGTCCTACTGGTGTAGGTAAGACAGAATTAACCAAAGCTCTTGCAGAGTTTATGTTTAATGATGAGAAGGCTTTGATAAGAGTAGATATGTCAGAGTTTATGGAAAAGCATTCTGTGTCAAAACTCATTGGTGCACCTCCTGGATATGTTGGTTTTGAAGATGGTGGAGGTATTACAGAAATGGTCCGTCATCGCCCATATTCTATTGTGCTCTTTGATGAGATAGAGAAAGCTCATCCAGAGGTGTTTAATGTCCTTCTGCAGGTGCTCGACAACGGTAGACTCACTGATTCAAAGGGACGCACAGTTAACTTTAAAAACACTATCATCATAATGACATCAAATATTGGTGCTCAGTATATCGACAAGATGGAAAGACTTGGATTTGGCGAGAGAGGTGGAGAAGGTGCTTCTTATAACGATGTCAAAGATAAAGTTCTCGAAGCTACAAAAGAATATTTCCGTCCGGAATTCTTGAATCGTATCGACGATATTATTGTATTTGACGTACTACCTATGGAAGCGATTAGAAACATAGTGAAGATACAAGTCGATTTGGTAAAAGAAAGATTGGTGGCAAAAGAAATATCTCTAGAACTTACAGCAGATGCTTATGAGTATCTTGCAAAAGAGGGATACAATCCTCAATACGGAGCAAGACCGCTCAAACGTGTGATACAAAATAAAATACTAAACAAAGTTGCTTCTTTGATCATCTCAAAAGGTTTGATGAAAGGCGGAGTTGTGACTGTGTCTGTTAAAAATAATGATTTGGTGTTTGATATCAAGAAGGGGAGGAAGGGTTCTCTGATCGACGCTTCTCTTTTAGATCAGGAGACTTCGAAAGAGGTTGGAGTGTAGGAAAATAGAAAAATGCCCCACCTTCGGTGGGGCATTTTTCTTATCCGTTTTTACCTATTTATATTTATAAAAGTACTTGACAAATATATAAAAAGGTGTATAATATAGGACAGGAGGTGAGGAACATGGGACAGATTCTCGTGTTATTATTGGTTCTTTGGATTTCTTGTTTTGGGTTTTTTATGATCCTTGGTCAGCATCGGTATTTTCTACGATTGACTGGTCAAGTAGCTGGTGCCGTCCGGGATCAATTGCTCCGGTTCTGGCGCTGGGCCTGGCGGAATTATCGTCAGGCGATCATTGGATTTGTTCTTGGTTTTCTTTTGGTTCTTTGGGCCACGGGCCGTCTCTGAAGTTTAGGGGCGGTCTTTTTGTTTGGGGGATTATAAATGATGAGCCCCGCAGTGTGAGTGCGGGGCTAGAGTTAGAGTTTTCCCTTTGCCCATGATATATAGAGACCATCAAGATCGAGTTTCATATTGGTGATAGCTTGTACTTCGTTTATATCAATTTGTCCAGTGATCGTAATGGTTCAATACCTTTGCATCACCTAACTGATGTAAAGTATGAAAATGGCATATACAACAAATGAAAAGGTACCTGAGGTAAGAGCTAGAGCTGTGAATATGGTTCGTAGTGGCAAATCAACACGTGAGGTGACTAGATACTTAGGATACAATCAAAGTACTGTAGCTAGGTGGTGTCAGAGGGCTTCTAAAGGTGTTGTGAAAAGTCTTCCGACTCGAAGCTCTGTTCCACACACTTCTCCTAAATCACTACCACAAGAGACGGTGGGTAGAATCATTCATGCCAGGATTAAGAGTAAAAGGTGTGCTGAGGTTGTGTATCAATTACTAAAAGCAGAAGGTGTGCGGATATCTTTGTCATCAGTGAAAAGAAAGTTGAAAACATATGGTTTGATCAAAGAAAAAAGTCCATGGAAGAAACAGAGAAAATACCCACCTCGTCCTGAAGCAAAAATAGCTGGAGATTTGGTTCAAATTGACACCATTCACTTTGTAGACAAGTTTGGAAAGAGAATATATGTATATACAGCCCTTGATGTGTATTCGAGATATGGATTTGCTACATTAGTCAAAAAGATTGGTGCTAAACCAAGTGTTTTGTTTCTAAATAAAGCAGTCAAATATTTTCCTTTCAGCATTAAGAATATACAGACAGACAATGGGTCTGAATTTACTGCACACTTCACAGACCATGTTGTTAGAAACAATATGACCCACAGACACATACATCCAAGGTCGCCTAATGAGAATGGACACCTTGAGAGATTTAACAGAACTATCCAGGAAGAGATTGGTAAGTTTGGATGGTGCATTTTCATACCAAAAGACATTCAATCATTCCTTAGGTATTACAATACTGAAAGGATGCACATGGGAATTAATTTCAAAACGCCAAGTCAACTGATTAAGAAGTGATGCAAAGGTGTTGACTAGAATACAGTGATAGATTCACGAAGTGCAAGAACTCGTATACGACCCTCAATCTCTTCCTTTAGTCTCGTTATCTCAGGTGGTGGTGTTGACCCGATCAACTCTATCATGTTTAGAGCAGTCTGGGGATCTAAAAAATTCATTGGTGTCTAATTGCCTCCTTCTTGTTTTATATAATAAATTAATGGAAATTGCAATGATTAAAATAAAAATCCAATCACTCAATAGTAATAGGATTTCTATTTTTTAAAATATATTGTCAATCTTTTACATACTGTAGTATATAAAAAGAACTATGTATAACAATATGTTTTTTAGTTTAATATGGATTTCTTCCATTATTTTTTAAGTGTTGTAAACACCTATGTTTGCATTACTTAATCATATCAATTATATTGTATGTGATTAAGGCTTATCGACCGGACAAGTTGTCCTACTTTAGTCTTAATTGATAAAGATTATTTGAAAAAAGTTAAAATGATATTAATCATTTTGGCTTTTTTCATTTATATTCTACATTTCTAAAATAATCTTCGTCATGTGGATAAGCACAACAAAATATTTGTTGTGCAATGTAAAATATATTGTCTAGTAATTCTTATTTTTAAACAAGATAAAAGAAAGGTGAATAAAAAAGAAACAATATCTCGAATATTGATTTTATTTTTTCAAAAAAATTAGCATTAGTCTCTAAAATATAGGCAAATATTAGGTATCTTTTTAAAAATTATTAAGGATTCGCCTCTCCTTACAGTCGAGATGTGCTGTTTTTATGGAATAAAAAGGGTAGGAATTTCTACTTACAGGAGCTGTCCACTTATTGGATTTTTTGTTTCGTATAACTCACAAAAAATCTCAATAAGTCTTGCGAAAGCTTCAATAATTCGCTTCCTCACCCTCGACTCAAATTGTAAAAATAATATTAAAATAAAATATAAAAACCGGGTAGGAGTTTCGGTCATTACATGACCAGTATTCCGATTGGATATTTGTGGTCAGGAAAGAATAAAAAAGGGTAGGATTCGTCTCTCCTTACAGTCGAGATGCACCATTTTTATAGTCGCTCACGCTCCTTAAAAATGGGCACCTTCGGTTCGAATCCTACCCGTGTGCTTCTACGAAGCACAAAAACAAAAATAGGTGCATTAACACCTATTTTTGTTTTGCGCTGTGCGCCGGGTAGGATTCGAACCTACGAAGCCCGGAGGCGACAGATTTACAGTCTGTTGTAATTGACCACTCTACCACCGACGCATTATGTAAAGACAATAGAGATTTTAGCAGATTTTTAGACTATTACAACCACAGTAATAATTTGATTCTATTTTATATAGTAATATAATTTTAGGAAGAGGAACCTTTATGCAGAGTCAACAAGTGTTAGTCATTCCTCCTCCCGTTAGCTTTCAGGCCTCAGTGTTTCCGTGTAAATGTAATCACACAGGTTACAACCCTTTTAATCGGTGGCATTCAGACGTTTGCCCCGACTGCGGGGCGAATATGAAAGAAGTTGGCGAGTAGGGGAAATGGGCCGGATGCGCGAAGCGCATCCGGCCCTCAACTTTATACCTAAACCAAATCTTTAGTCCATTTATATATATTGCCAGCACCCATGAGTATTTTAATCAGTATTAAATATAAGACTAAAGATTTATTACAGATTAGGAAACCGTAAAATTTTTTCTACTTTTCTTTCATTATTAAATTGCCAATCGTGTTCAATAGGGGTTCCTGATTTAGAATCATTCATGATAGCTTTATTTTCTTCAATATAAAATCCAATATGTTTATGTGATTCTTGTCCATCAAAATTTGTTTCTGCCCAAACTAGTATGCTTCCTATTTCTGGTTTGTCTGTTTGTACCCAGCCAAATTCTTCTAAATCTTTTATAGTTCCATTTACTGTTGCATGAACTCCTTTAATGAGACCGGCTATATAAAGAATAGACGATGCAAAATATGCACATGATAGGTTGCCGTTTTCTGTTATATCTTTTTTATTTCCATCTATATCTAAATACAAATTTTTAAATAGTTTTGAATCGATACTATTTTTGATTAGTCGTATGTAGTTTTCTTTGCGCAATATGGTTGTTGTCATTTTATTATGGTATCAGATTTTTATAAAAGCAGAATCCGGCTCGCACAAGTCGAGCCGGACTGATTTTCGATCATTCTTCAAAGATGAATCCTTGAGGCGTTAGGTTTACTACCCCTGGTTTTGCCCATATGTAACCTTCTTCATCTTTTGCTCTGGTAGTCTTGTTGTCTGGTGTGTAGTAAAAATTACCAGCAGAGATCGGGAACCTCATCACTAACTGAGGGTTAGAAGATTTTTCTCCGTTTTTTGTAAAACCTAGAGAGCGTAAAGTTTCAGATAGTTTCGGCATACATCTCCGTTCTCTTTTTAGAATATATATCTTCCGTCCTCATGTCAAATCTACATCAAATCCTCAATGGTTGTTATTTGTTTCCAGAAATCTGTTTCAATTATTTTTATATCAAAATTTTTAATTAAACCTAGTAGTGTATGAGGAAGTCCCCACTCGTCTTTAGTTTTCATTTTTATAAGAGGGTATTCAAATATTTTCTTACTCAATGTGTATAACCCGGTAAAAGCATATCCTCCATCTTGGTATGATGATCTATATTTTTCTGCTGTAATGAAGTTAATAAACTTACCATTTTTATCTTTTTCAATTCTGCTACTGTTGTCCTCCCTGGATACTTTTTTTACAGTGATTGACCATTCCGTTTGACTGGCTTTGTAAAATGTCTCTCTATCATAAATATCATCACCCATCATTACTAGAAATTTATCTTTAACTACATCTTTTGCTTGCCACAGAGCCATTCCTGTACCTTTTATTTCTTTGTCCCAGACGTAAGTTATTTTTTTATTATTATATATACTGCCAAAAGTTTTTTGTATTTGTTCTCCTAAATATCCTATTACTATTATTACTTCATCAATATTTGGTGGCAATGCATCTATTTTCCAGTGGAGCAGAGTCTTTCCTTTGTATATCAAAAGTGGTTTAGGAGTGTCTATAGATAATTCTCCCATTCTTGTACCTTTTCCTGCTGCTAATATAACTGCTTGCATATATATTTATAGATTATACACAAAAATACGGACGAGACACACTGTGTCTCGTCCGTTATAACCGTTCTCCATTCCAAACAAACAATCCAAGTTTCTGTCCCTTGGCTGGCTTACCGCTCTTGATCATTTCGGTTATTACATCTCTGTATTTTTCGAAATAAATCTTGATCGATCCACCTAGGGGTAACTTATCTAGTTTCTCTGGACTGAAGAAATCGTAGCCCTGTCCTTCTCCGAGGACTATTTGTTCCGCGAGCTCCTTTTCGATCTCGGCAAAGAAGAAACAGTTGCCCTTTGATGACACACCAAGTATCTGCAATTGAAACTCAATCCCGAGCTCTTCTAGAAGTTCGCGTGCCGCTGTTTGGAAAAAATCTTCACCTTCCTCTACACCACCACCGCAGAGTGCCCAAGTGTTTGGAAAGTGGATTCCGTTTACCGGATCATCTTTTATGTCCGGCTTGTTATCTCTCAACATTAGAAGGAGTTTTCCTTCGCATGCTAGAAATAACTGTGTTCCTGCAATTCGCATTATCGCCTCCTTTTTATATAGTAACTTACTTTTATAATATAGTCAAGAAGAATAAAAAATCAAAATAAAATATAATAACGGTATGCAACAATACTGTTTTTTAAACGGAAAAATAATACCTATAGAAGAAGCAAAAGTTAGTGTCTTAGACATTGGCCTTTTGCGTGGATATGGGGTCTACGACGGAATACCAGCATTCTTGGGCAAGCCTTTTAGATTTTCTGATCACTGGAATCGTTTTGTGGATGGTGCTCATACACTCGGACTCAATATACCTGTTACAGAAGAAAAGGCAGAAAAAATAGTAATAGAACTACTCGAAAAAAACGGAATGAATGTTCGTGCAAATGTACGCTTTATTTTAACAGGAGGAAATACTATAAATGGTATTGAATACGATTTTGAAAATCCTACTTTTTATATCATCACAGAAAGATGGGACAAACTTCCTGATGAACTTTATGTAAATGGTGGCAAACTTATTACATATCGCAACGTGCGCGAACTTCCAGAGTCAAAGACTACAAACTATATAAAAGCGGTAAATTTGCAACAATTCAAAAAAGAAGAAAAGGCAATCGAGATATTGTATGTTTACGACGGCGAAGTGCTCGAATGTGCGACAAGTAATGTGTTTATTGTGAAAGACAAAACTCTAATAACTCCAGCCGAAAACGTACTCAAAGGTATTACAAGGAAGGTAATACTTGAGCTTGCTTCTGATACTTACAAAATAGAAGAAAGAATAGTCTATCAAGATGAATTAAAGACCGCAGATGAGGTATTCATCTCTTCTTCCTTTAAAGACATTGTGCCTATTGTTAAAATAGATGATTTTGAGGTGGCAAATGGGCAAGTGGGCGATGTGACAAAGGATTTGATGTTTAGATACAAAGCCTATATTGCAAATAAATAGCTTTGTGGTATATTCTATAGGTCAACAAATACGGCAATTTTAACTTTTAAATTACATTCATGTCCCAAGATCAACTTATAAAACTTGTAAATAAAGATACAAAAGAGATATATTGGACGCGCAAAAACAAGCGAAAAGTAGAGCGCAAAATAGAACTCAAAAAGTATAGCAAAAAACTCCGCAAACGAGTGGTTTTCAAAGAGGCTAAGAAATAACATCAATCAAAAAACTGGCTTAGCCAGTTTTTTGATTGTTATTTTATTGTCTTGCGGGCCAACAAGGATTCGGTCACATATAAAATTTTGCTAAATTTTTATGCGACCACCACAAGGGTACTGCTTATTTTCTAATTCACTGCGTTCATAAGAAAATAATGGAGCCCTACTCGGCTCGTCAGCCTCCGCCTTTCTCATCTTGTGATCCACGAAATGATGCTTCGCTCACATAGCTATATAAACGCTATGTTTGTGAATCATTGCGGGCCCACGAGGATTCGAACCTCGGTCAACGGTTTTGGAGACCGCTATTCTACCACTGAACTATAAGCCCTATATATATTATTTATAACACATCCTTAGCTTTTTATAAACTCACTTATTTTTCTTATTATTTCCTCTTTATCTTTCGGACTTACCCACACGATATCCTTATCTTTCTTAAACCATGTCATTTGGCGTTTGGCATAGTGCCAAATTTCTTTTTCTAGCTCATTCAGCATTTCTTCTTTGGTTATTTTGTTTTGCAAAAACATTGCCAAATATCTATACTCGAGTCCTAGGTCTTCCATTCTTTGGAAGCCGAGACCTTCTTCATGTAGTCTCTCTGCTTCTTCCATCATTCCTTGCCCCATTCTTTTTAGTAGGCGAGTGCCGATGCGATTTTTAAGTTCTTCGTCTTCTATTTTTATACCAATCTTTAATGTTTCGTATTTTTCTTGTTCTGTATTATTTTCATCTATCGTCGGTACTTTACCCAATGCTTTACATATCTCGATTGCTCGTACCAATCTTCTTTTATTTTTACTATCTATATTTTTTGCTCTTTCTTCGTCTGATGCTTGAAGTATTTGGAATAATTCATCTTCCGATTTTTGCTCTAGCTCTTTTCTTAATTCTTCGTTTGGCCCTACTTCTGGTAAAACTTTTTTGCCTAAAAGTGTATCTATATAAAAACCTGTACCTCCACAAATAATCGGTACTTTTTTGTTTGCTATAATTTTATTTATTGCATCCTCTGCATCTTTTAGATAGTCGGAAGCTGTATAAACTTCTTCTGGTTTAGCTATATCAAGCAGATGATGAGGCACACCTTGCATTTCTTCTTTTGTTATTTTGCCTGTACCTATGTCTAGCCCTTTGTAGACTTGTCTCGAATCCGCAGAGACAATTTCCCCGCCCGCAACGCCTTGCAAGGCTTGGTTTGCTAGGTGGGCGGGTCCGCCTAACCATTTTGCAATACTTACAGCCAAATCGCTTTTGCCACTAGCTGTCGGCCCGCAGATTATTATGAGTTTCGGTTTCTGCATATTTTTGTGTATTTATTTTGTTGAACCTTAATTTTGTTTGACTTTTGTATACGTTTTGATATAATGATTGTACAAATGGCTTCGGCCCGACTCTGTCGCAAGACGGAGGAACAAGAAAAACTCAAGGCATAAGTGCCTTGAGTTTTTCTATTAAGATTTTGAAATTAGTTTCGTTCATGTCGCCAATCTTTCTACTAAAACGATGAGCGTCAATTAGTTTTATTTGAGATAAAATGGCAACGCTCGTTACCTCGTTATTGAATGGAAAAGCGAAATAGTATTTACCACGTTTTTTTGTTGTAGAAAGTGGAATTGCCCAGCATATTTCATTGTTAAATTTTTTTATTATAACCACTGGTCTTTGAAAATCTTCACCTTGTCCGTCTTGTTCAAAACCAACATTTGCACCAAGAAAACAGAACCATATTTCTCGTTCGTGGAAAAATGGTACCTCGTGTGTGTTGTTAATAATAATTTTTTTGTTGTTCCATTTGTTAAAGTCTTTTTTCATATATTTTCAGGTATCAAATATATTTAATCTTAAAAAATTTTACACATATTATTGTGCCGGAGGAGGCCTGCCCGACTCAATGATTAATATTATTGGGCGGGAGACTTGGTTCTTACAGAACCTGTACCCTAATTGGATTTTTTGTATCGTTTCACTTACAAAAAATCTCAATCAGGCTTCAAGTCAGTGTTACGCTTTTTTACAAAAAGCTACACCTCCTCCGGCACAGCTTTCGCTATGCTCAATCTGTGCCGGAGGAGAGACTTGAACTCTCACCCCTTACGAGACACGATTTTGAGTCGTGCGCGTCTACCATTCCGCCACTCCGGCATTATAAAAATTTATTGCATATTTTTATTTAACATGCCGGAGTGACGGCCACCTCGCTTCGCTCGGATGAAACGCAAAGCAGTTTGCCTTTCATCCACTCCGGCATAGTCCCACTAAAGCTTTAGCGACAGGGGACATTATAAAAATTTATTGCATATTTTTACTCAGTAAAATATACATTAAATATTAACTAAAATCAAAGCCCTAATTTGACTTACTAGGTTGTGCACATGACAAGTATTTTTATACCACAAAACTGTTATTATATTTTTATGATCAAGCTCTACATTGTAGCCTTGTCTCTAATTTTAGTACCGTCTTTTGCTAGTGCAGAAATAAAGTATCCTTATCAGATAGATGAAAAACCAAGAGTTGTCTTTGGTGATAGTGTAATTATAAATGCAACTACTACATATTTTGGGCTAGAAAACTTTACACAAGATTATGTAAATGGATATGCTCGATTTACATATACCTATACTCACCACAGATGTTGTTTTTCTAGTCATCCGCCTAATATATACATTACAGATGTCGACCCTAGAAGTACTTCTACGCCTCTAGAAAAATATATTGGAGATGTTTATACATTTTTGGGAGATAATCAGGTAGACACGGATTGGTATTTATATGAGATACAGTTTGATAGTACTGGTGTGAATATTTCGGTAAAAAAGAGGGGTGAAATAGAAATAGTAAATATACATACAGATATAGAAAATTTAAAATCAACAGATTGGGTAGCTATTGTAAATAGGCACCCGATTTTTACTGGTCCAGCTGAAGAAGATACTTTAAATGCGATGGCTTTTACTCCTGTTCCGGTAATGAACGAAGCTCCTAAAAGAATTGATCCGATAATTATTGTCCCCGGAATTATGGGTAGTGCTTATAAAAATGGGGAATGGGCTATTGATCCAATATTTCATGTCTACGACAATTTAATAGAAACATTAGAAGCAAATGGCTACACAAAGGATCAGAATTTATTCCCATTTGGATATGACTGGAGAAATTCAAATATCAAGTCGGCAGAAAAATTGAAAGAGAAGATAAATGAAGTAAAAGAGGTTTGTGATTGTGACAAAGTGGATATAGTGGCTCACTCGATGGGGGGACTCGTAACTCGTTCTTATGTTCAATCTCTCAATTTTCAGGATGATGTAGATCAGATTGTTTTTCTTGGTACACCACATAGAGGGGCGCCTAAAAATTATTTGACTTGGGAGGCTGGAGAATTCGATAAAGATTTACAATCTAGATACGTCAAATATTATTATGATAAAGAAGCAAAAGAGAATGGTTTTACAGGAGAAAATGCTTTGTTTGATTATATCAAAGGTTGGCCCGTTACTTCCGTTACAGAGCTCCTGCCAGTATATAATTATTTAAAAGACGCTAACACTTTGGTGATGAAGAATTATCCGGTGGGGTATCCAGAAAATACTTTTCTGGTCGATTTAAATCAGGATCTAATATCTTTCTTGGAAAAAGATATTGATATATTAAACATAGTAGGTAATGTTGGTACTAGTACTATATCTTCTATACGTGTAGAAAATGCCGATCTTCTTCCTCTTTGGGAGCATGGGTATCCAGAAGGTTATGATAATGATGAGGATGAAGACAGAGGTCTCGATGTGGGTGTGGGGGATGGCACAGTACCGATCTTTAGTGCTCAGCTTGGAAGCGCTGTTGACCTTGAGATACAGTCTGGTCACGTGAATTTGCCTACTGATGCAGAAGAAGAAATTTTCGAGAGATTGAATGGAGGAGAGCTAGGCACTACTGTAAAAAAACCAATACCCATACGTATGCTATTTGCCAAGATATTCTCACCTGCAGATTTTGTTGTTATCGCCCCAGATGGCAAAAGGGTAGGTAAAAACTTTACTACAGGAGAGGAGATAAATGAGATAGAAGGAGCTTTTTATTCTGGATTTAATACTGAAGACGAGTATGTGACAATCCCAGATCCAATAGAAGGAGAGTACAAGATAGAACTCAAGGGCACAGGAGTGGGTGGAAAATACAGCTTTGAGACTACATATATATCAAACGAGGTATCACAAACTAGCGAGGTTTCTGGTGTAATTTTGCCAGATCAGGCGACCACTTTAAATGTAGAGATAGATAATGAAAGTAGTGCGCCTATTGTAACAGAGAGGGAAGTTACTCTCGATGTTTTGCTTAACGACATAAATGGGGCGTATAATCTAGGGTGGATAAAGGATAAAAAAGTGAGAGACAATCTCTTAAAAGAAGCTAATTTTATAATCAAGTTTGAGAAAAAGAAAAATGGTAAGTATGAAAAAAAAGTAGACAAAGTTCTCTTGAAGTTGGTGCAAATAAATTTAGATATTTTGTTTAAGACAAAAAAGATAAATGCAGAAGCAAGAGATTTGTTAAAAAAGGATTTAATTTATATTATTAATAATAATTAGTTTATGAAAAGAAATATTTTGTTGTTTGCAGTAATTATAATAGTTTCCATTATTCTAATTTATCCTGTTGGAAATTTTTTTAATGAATACATTCTTAAAGAACAAGGAGGGGCGGGTTTTGATGTTGGCCCAGATCAGGCGATGATTAATCTTTTTGTGGGTGGTATGATTACATTACCTTTTTTATCTCCACTTTTTTTTGGTATTTGGGGTAGAAGTAAATTGAGATGGTTTTTTGCTATAATTTTATCATTACCTATTATTTTTATTTTTAAATGGGCGGGTACATATTTGTATATACCATTTATCTCTTTTATATCCGGAGCAATAATTGCCAATGTTGTAAACTTCTTCAGAAATAGAGCCTAGATATTTTTTTGTGATACAATACTCTTGTTATGCAAGGTAATTCAAATTTTTATCAAAATTCTATATTTTGGGTTGAGGTGGAAAAAATAAAACCAAACCCTTTTCAACCTAGACGCGAGTTTGACCCAGAGGCTCTCCGTGCACTCTCTGAATCTATAAAACAATATGGTGTTCTTCAAGCTCTTGTTGTAACTAGAAAAGAAGTAATAAAAGAAGATGGTTTGGCTGTCGAGTACGAGCTCATAGCAGGAGAGAGAAGACTTCGTGCATCAAAGCTTGCTGGACTTTCTCAGGTTCCAGTTCTGATACGTGTAGAAGATGGCGCTACTCCAGTCGAAGATGATTTGATGAAATTTGAACTCGCAATAATCGAGAACGTTCAAAGAGAAGATCTTAATCCAGTAGAGAGGGCAAGAGCTTTCAAAAAACTTGCCGATCAGTTTGGTTTTAAACATCAACAAATCGCTCAAAAAATAGGTAAGAGTAGAGTTTATGTGACAAACAGTATGCGTATACTCGATCTTCCTGAAGAAATGCTCCAAGCTCTCTCAGAAGGCAAAATAAACGAAGGACATACGAGACCTCTTCTTATGCTTATAGAAAGACCAGAGGAACAAAAAGTTTTGTTCCAAGATATTATTTTGCGCAATATGACTGTTCGTGACGCGGAACTTGCTGCTCGTAAGATAGCAATAGAAAGGGTAAGAAAAATAAATGCATCACTCGATCCAGAAATATCGGCTCTTGAAGAAAAGTTTACAGAATCTTTGGGTACTCGTGTGAGAATAGAAAAGAAAGAGAATGGTGGCAAATTGATGATCGAGTTTTTCTCAAACGATGATTTGGAAGATATACTCAAAATGCTCAACAACAAACAATCTCAAAGTGTCGTGCCTCAAAATGAAATAGTGGCAGAAGATAGGACAGAAGAACAAATAAAACTAGCAGAAGAAACACCGATACCTACTACAATAGAAGAAGTTGCCGAGGCAGAAGATTTGTACTCAATCAAGAATTTTTCTTTGTAAATAATATTTAAGAAACACTCCAAGGTGATTTATTTGACATAAAGTTAAATAAGTTGATTAATATAATTTACTGTGCTATCCTCCTTTTCAGAAAGTGAACTTTAATATTGTTGAATTCGTCATGGCAGAAAGGGGTTTACAATCTAAGCTATTTTCTGCTGTGACGAATAGTCCAGCGAAAACAACCGAGCATGCTGAGTAGTCAGCGAGCTCACACACAAGAAAGGAACATGCTATGAGTAGCGAGTTCATGTTAAGTCAGGGAGCGGGTCATAAGTTGGAGCTTGCCATTCGACGTAATGGCGGTACAATGGATGATATCGAATGGCTCTCCACCGGCCAAAACTCCAGTGCAGTATCACTGTTGCGTACAGGGAAAGCCAAACTCATCGATGTGTCTGAGACGGGAAGTGAAGGGGTTGTCATTCCGACTGCGCCGACACCCACCGAGTGGACCGTCGATGGTGAAGGCAATATTCACTTCACTCTCACCAGCAATGGCTTCACGCGAAAACAGTGGATACAGTGCTTCGAGCGTCGTGGATGCGAGTATACATATCAAGTACTGCGTCGTACAAGCGAAGCGCCGACCAACGGCGTCACCTACAATATCGTGGTACGACCGAGTAATAAGATCAGTAAAGTTAACCGCACCGCTAAGAAGATTTGTGTGGCGGCTAAACAGAAAGGCTGGAGCAAACCTCACTGGGAGGTCGCTTGCTTGATCCGTGACAAGTTTACGGATGAGCAGTTGGAAGAGATGGGTCTATGGAGCATTGTGACGATGCACGAGCCTGTCAGTGATGCGGAGGATACCCCTCGGTTGCTCGAATCGACCCGGGAAGGCAGTGGGCATCTATTAGGGACTATATGTCATAGACCGAACGAACGCCTTAGTCCTTTAGCTGGTTTCGCGTTCGTCGTCTCGCAACATTAATCCGACCCTTAGCCTCGTTTCGATTTGCTGTCAAGGTACATCGGAGCGGGGCTAAAATTTTTTATATAAAAAGTGTACAATATATTCATTGGTTTTCTACACAAAACCCTTTATTTGTTTTTTGGCAAAAGTTGTTTTTGCGTGTTCGAGCCACTTCCTATTTGGTTTTGAATTTTTGTTTGTCACTATCTCCACTATTTCTCCTCCTTTTAATATTGTGTCCATGGACTTCATTTGTCCGTTTACTTTTGCTCCCGACATTTTATTTCCAATATCTGAGTGAATAGCGTATGCAAAATCTATAACAGATGCATCGATTGGTAAATCTATTACATCTCCTTTTGGCGTAAATACAAATATTCTCTCGCTCAGGAAATCGTTTTTAATTTCTGTCACTGTTTCGTCGATCATAGCCGAGAGCCATGGAGCCAAGTGTTTTTTGTTTGTGCCTTTGTAAACCGCATGAGTAGCCACTCCGTATTCGGCTTCTTTATGCATGTCTTCTGTGCGTATTTGTATTTCGACCAAGTCTCCATTTCCTGTAAATACTGTTGTGTGTAGACTTTGATAGCCATTGTGTTTTGGAAATGCTATATAGTCTTTAATTCTTCCTGGGAGAGGCTTCCATGATGAATGTATTATGCCGAGCACTCGATAACAATCCTCTGTCTTTTTTACAGTGATACGCATAGCTAGGATGTCGTATATCTTTTCTATGTCTTTCTTGTTTCGGATATATTTTTTATAAAGACTGTAAAGTCCTTTGACTCGGTAATCTGATCTGAAATCGGTAAATTCAGCTTGAGCCAGTTCTTTTGTGACTGATTTTCTAAATTTTTCTAAGTTTTCTACACGCTCTTCGTATCCTTCTTTGAGCAGGGAAGATATCTCGTTGTATCCTGCTTCGTCTGTATATTTAAAAGAAAGATCTTCTAATTCTCTGGATAGTTTTCTAATACCAAGACGATAGGCGATAGGGGCATAAATCTCTAGAGTCTCTCTTGCTATGCGGTCTTGTTTTTCTCTTGGTACAAATTCAAGAGTTCTCATGTTGTGCAGTCTGTCGCAGAGTTTGACTATAAGGACTCTCAAATCTTTTGATGTTGCAAGTAGGAGCTTACGCAAGCTTTCGTTGTGCCTGTCAGTGCCGTTGTACCTGAGACTTCCGAGTTTGGTAACGCCTTCCACTATGAAGCAGACATCTTTGCCAAATTCTTTTGTGATTGTCTCTGCTTTGGTGTCTGTATCTTCGAGTGTGTCGTGCAGAAATCCAGCCACTACTGTGGTTGCATCCATATTGAGCTCGGCTATATTTTTTGCTGTAGCAAATAGGTGATTGAAATATGGCTCACCACTTTTTCTTTTTTGTTCTTTGTGAGCTTCTTTGGCAAAATCGTAAGCTTTTCTTACAAGACTTTTTTCTTCATCAGTTGATTTTGAAAGTTGTGAGATTATGATTTCTATATCGTTTTCCATATTTGCATTATGTAATATAAAATTATCTTTTGCAAATATATATTCTATTCACTCTTTTTCTTAAAACCTCCGCGACGGCCGAATTTCTTTGGTTCTTTAAATATCTCAAGAGCTCTTTCGAGTGTGATTGTGTAGACATTGTCGTCCTTCACAGATCGAAAATCTTTTTGATGCACAACATATGGCCCAAACCTGCCTATGTTTGCGCTTATCATTTCTCCAGTGTCAGGATGAACACCAAGTTCCCTTGGAAGACTCAAGTATTTCAAAGCTTCTTCAAGAGTCACTTCTAGCGGGTTTTTGTCTTTTGGTATACTTGCTCTTCTTGGTTTTTCTTTTTTTGCTTTCTTTTTCTTTGGTTTTTCCTCTTTCGGATTTGATGCTTCGGATTTAGTGCTTTCTGTATCATCGACTCCTCCAAGCTGTACATATGGTCCAAATCTTCCATCCATTACATACACAGGCAAGTTGCTCACTGGATCTATTCCTATTGGTTCTGCTTCTTTTACTTCTGTTCCATCTATATTTCTCATTCCCTTACAATCTGGGAAAGTTTCGCAAGAGAGGAATTTGCCACCACGTCCAAGTTTGATGACCATAGGTTTGCCACAAACAGGGCATTTGAGTTTTGGATCAGCACTCCCGAGGGTTGTTAATTTTGCTGTTTTTTCTTTTTCTTTTACTTCTTTTATAAATGGTTTATAAAATTCTCGTAGAGTTGGTTCGTATTCACGTTTCCCATCTGCAATATCGTCGAGCTTATCTTCCATCTGTGCTGTAAATGTGTCGCTTATATAATTTTCAAAATTGTCTTCCAAAAATGTAGACACGACATCTCCGGTGTCTGTAGGTTTCAAAGTCTTTCCGTCTTTTTCTACATAACCTCTCTCTATGATTGTATTTATTATAGATGCATATGTAGAAGGGCGACCTATGCCTCTTTTTTCTAGTTCTTTGACGAGTCCTGCTTCACTATATCTATTTGGTGGTTCTGTTTGTTTTTCTTGATTTTCTATCTCGAGCAAATTTAAAGAATCTTTAGCTTTTACTTCAGGAAGGAGAGTATCTTCACCTTTTGCTCCTGGATCAGCAAGAAGCCATCCTTGTTTTATAACTCTAGAACCATTTGAATGAAAATCTGGTATATCCTTTTGATTGACTGTACTTATTATTTTTGTACGCATCATTTCTGCATCTACCATTTGGCTAGACACAGCTCTTTGCCATATTAGTTTGTACAATCTTTTTTGATCATCTGTCATGCCTACGTTTTCTTTTTCAAAATGTGTAGGGCGTATTGCTTCGTGAGCTTCTTGTGCATTTTTGGATTTGGTTTTATACATCCTTGTTTCCACAAATTCGGCACCAAATTTTTTGCTTACTATTTTTGATATTTCACTTATTGCTCCTTTTGACATGTTTAAACTGTCTGTTCTCATGTACGTGATATGTCCTGCTTCGTAAAGTTTTTGAGCAGTCATCATTGTGCGTTTAGGGCTAAACCCAAGTCTTGTACTAGCTGATTGTTGGAGTGTAGATGTACTAAACGGCGGGCGAGGGGAGCGTTTGACTTCTGTCTCTGTTACTTCTTTTACTTCCCATTTTCCATTTTTTACTGAGTCGTGTATTTTTGTGGCTTCTTCTTTTGTCTTTGGTTCAATCTCGCAAACCGCTTCAAATTTCTCTTTATTTTTTGTTTCAAGAATTGTTTTTAGTACGAAAAAAGTTTCTGGCTTGAATGCCCTTATTTCCCGCTCTCTTTCCATGAGTATACGAAGGGCAGGAGACTGTACTCTGCCGGCAGATAGTCCGTATCTTACTTTTTTCCATATAAGTCCCGATAGGTCGTATCCCACGAGTCTGTCTAGTACACGCCTCGCTTCTTGTGCTTTACGAAGATTTTGGTCTATATGACGTGTGTGTTTGAGTGCCTCTTCTATCGCTTCTTTTGTTATCTCGTGATATGTGGCACGAGTAATTTTTAAATCTTTAATCTTTAATTTTTTAATTTCCTCCGATAAGTGCCAAGCAATAGCTTCTCCTTCACGGTCGGGGTCGGTTGCAAGTATCACCTCGTCCGCTTTCTTTGCAAGGCGACTTATCTCGTCTATTACTTTTTCTTTACCTTTTGATATTTCGTAATGAGGTATAAATCCTCCCTCAATGTCGATTGCTTTTTTGTTTGATTTTGGTAAATCTCTCACGTGTCCTATACTTGCAACAACGTTAAAATCACTACCTACGTATTTGCCTATCGTTTTTGCTTTTGCTGGAGATTCTACGATTAATAAACGCATTAGTTTGTTTTTTGAAAATTATAAGACTTGAAACTGTATAATATAGGATAAACTACCTCGTAGCAAACTGCCAATTTTAAGTTAGATTAATTTGTCCCATAAATTCTTTTGTAAGCCCCTTTATTTCAAGTAGTGAAAGAAGCATCTGAGCTTCTCCTGTGTCTATATTTTTTTCTTCTTTTAACTTTCTCAATATTTCATCTCTTTCTGTAGGATTTTTTAATATTTCTATAATCATCATTTCTTTTTCTCCGCAATCAAAATATTTATCAGAATCATCCTTATCGCTATTTGTTTCCATGTGTAATGCTTCCAATATGTCCTCACTTCTCCTTATTGGAGTTGCTCCTAGTCTGATAAGCATATGTGGGCCTTCGCTCGTGCTACTCCATATGCTCCCGGGGAGAGCCAAAACATCCCTATTGTATTCTGTAGCAAGTCTCGATGTAATAAGTGTTCCAGATTTTTGTTCGGCTTCTATTACGAAAGTTGCGTGCGACATTCCGGCCATTATTCTGTTTCTCTGCGGGAAGCTCCATTGTGTGGCTCTAAAATTTTCCTCATATTCACTTAAAAGCATTCCACCTTGCTCGATTATTTCTTCCGCTAGTTTTATGTGGGTGTGAGGATATAAAGCATCAGGAGATAATCCTGAACCGGGTACAGCGATTGTTTTTAATCCATTTTTAAGTGCAGCTCTGTGAGCTATCGAATCTATTCCAAGAGCAAGGCCAGAGACTATTATTATAGGATATCCTCGCAACCCTTCTATCAATTTCTCTACTGCTTCTTTACCGTATCCTGTATATTTTCTAGAACCTACTATACAGAGAAGTTTGTGATCCCAATTCTGAACTTCTCCTGCGAAAAATAATTTTTTTGGTGATCCTGGAATTTCTTTTAGTAGTGGAGGGAAGTTTTTTTCTTCAAGATTTTTTACTTTGTACTTCATTTCACTTTTATTATAACATTTGATAAACTCTATATATATGTTAGATATCAAATTTATAAGAGACAATGTTGATTTGGTCCAAAATGGTGCAAAGAAAAAGCATATAGATTTTGATGTGCAGGCTCTAGTCTCTCTAGACGACAGGCGCAAAAGTCTTACTCAACAGGTAGAAGAAAAACGTGCGAAACAAAACAAAGTAAGTGAAGATGTAGCACGCGCTATACAATCTGGACAAGCAGAAGAAAAAGAAAGATTGATAAAAGAGATGCAATCTTTAAAAGAAGAAATGCAAAGTGTCGAAGAAGAATTAAAATCCGTAATGACAGAGTGGCAAAGAATGATGGTTGCTGTACCAAATATTCCAGACATGTCTGTACCAGAAGGAGATAGTGATGAGCAAAACTTGGAAGTAAAAACCTGGGGAGAAATTCCAAAGTTTGATTTTGCTCCAAAAAGTCACATGGAACTCATGACCAATCTTAAAATGCTCGACATAGAAAGAGGTGTTAAGGTTGCTGGATTTAGAGGATACTTTCTGACGGGTGATGGTGCAAGACTTCAATTTGCTCTTTGGCGCTTCGTACAAGATTTTTTTGCAAAAAAAGATGGTTTTGTTCCTATGATAGTACCTTCTATGGTTAGAAGAGAAGCTTTCTTAGGTACTGGATATCTTCCACAAAGTGAAGAGGATTTGTATAAGACACAAGACGGAGAATATCTTTCTGGTACTGCAGAAGTAGCTACTATGGGTTATTACATGGATGAGGTTTTGGATAAAAAAGATTTACCTATAAAGATGTTGTCTTTCTCCGATGCTTTTAGGAGGGAAATAGGTACTCATGGTAAAGATACAAAAGGAATACTTCGTGTGCATGAATTTTATAAATTTGAACAAGTTGTTCTTTGTGAAGCTTCTCATGCTGAATCAGTTAAATATCATGAAGAAATACAGGCAAATAGTGAAGAGCTTACACAGGCACTCGGTCTTCCATATCATGTCGTTGTAAACTGTGGCGGTGATTTAGGGCTAGGTCAGGTCAAAAAATATGACATAGAAGTTTGGTTGCCTTCAGAAAATAAATACCGAGAGACTGGCTCAGCTTCTTATTTCCATGATTTTCAGACTCGTCGCCTAAATATAAGGTATCGAGATGATGATGGTAAATTAAAATTTGTGCACTCACTAAACAACACCGCTCTTTCTGGTAGACCACTTATAATGATTGTGGAGAATTATCAAAATGCAGATGGATCTATTACAATCCCAGAAGTTTTGAGACCTTACATGAACGGAGAAGAAAAAATTTCTATTAAATAATAATTGACCCTCTCACCATTATTTTATTTGTATATATCTGTTATAGATATATAATTCTTTGTGTATGAGAGGTAAAAAATATATTAAGGCGTCAGAAAGAATATCTGAGAGAAATAAATTTAGAAAAAAGATATTTCTATTCCTTAGATTAGGAATAGCTGTTTTTATATTGTTTATTGTTATTTTTGTTTTAAGATCATCTTTTTTGGATATAAAAGAAGTGTCTATATTTGGCGCACAAAGTATAGATTCTGTTGTTTTAAAATCTAAGATAGATGAACTTCTGTCACAAAAAAGATTTTTTGTTATATCTGGTCGCAATATGTTTTTCTACAATAAAGATTTGATTATTGAATCAATAAAAAAAGAATATCCTCAGATTAAGTCTATTTATATAGGTAGAAACATAAATAAAACTATAGATATTACTCTAAATGAATATGAACCAAAATATGTATGGTGTAACAAAAGCTCAGATTGTTTCTTTATGAATAATGATGGTCTTGTCTTCAAAAAAATAGACCCTTTCTTAATAGGTGATCGTGTTGTTTTTGTGTCTAATTTTTTGGATGACCCACTACTATCTTATGTGATTCCTAAATATCAAATGTCTCAATATGTTGAAATGATAGAAAAGTCGGCTTCTAGTAGTTTGCCTATACAGCGTATTTCTATACAAGAAGTAAATAAAGGCACTGCTCATACTACTTTAGGTAATATTATTTTTAATCCTGATAGTGGTGAGATAGTAAAACAATTACAAAACGCTCTTGTATTGATCTCCGATCTAAAAAAGAGTAAAGAAAATGTAAAATTTGAGTATATAGATGCAAGGTTTGGTAATAAGATATTCTACAAATAAAATAGAAATGAGTGGAAAATTCCAATAAAAATTTAAGCGTGCTATAATTTTTTTATGAGTGAAGGATACTATACTGAATCATTTATAATTGCTTATTTCAGATTTCACTACGGTAAAGGTTTTAGAGAACTTATAAATGTGTTCAATAATTTTTTGTGGTTTATATCACATTTTTTCTCTTTTAGATTATTATTTTCTACACTTTTTGCTCCTTGGCACAGACTGGGAGAGTCTTATGGAAATGTTTTTGATTTTGAAAATTTTATTTCCGCATTTGTTGTGAACGTTCTTATGAGAATCGTCGGCTTCATTACTAGACTTGTTGTTTTGGTGTCAGGATTTTTGACATACCTTGTTACTCTTATAGTTTTTATGGTTTCCGTTGTGGCATGGTTTCTTGCTCCTATAATATTATTATCCTTGCTTGTATTATCGGCTACATTTTTTGCCTTATAAAATATGACATTCAAAGCTTTAAAAGAGAGATCAAAACCACACTATTATAGTCTAGCAATAGATGGGTTCCTTTCGCCAAAATCAAGAATGTACCTTAGATCATTTTTTGTATTTTTAGCATCGATTTCTTTTGTGTCTTCTTTTAATTCCTTGCCACTCTACTTTGGATTTTCCGACGGTTTGTTTTTCTTGTTTATATTTTTGTATTTGGTACTCACTCTTATCGAATTTTTCTGCAGATCAAATAAAAACGAGGGCATTCAGTCTAGACTTAAGGAAAAGTCAGTTAGTAATTATAATTATATAGATTATTCTTTATCTACTATTTTATATAATACAGATGATATAGACATGACCCGTGCTATTTTTGAGACCGATATAGGTCTGCAAATACTAAGCCGTGCTGGTATACCAAGTGAAGAATGTGCAAAGTTTGTTCACTCCGATCGCATGCCAGTTCTGTCATCATCTCTGTCTTTTGATGTCGAAGACGTGGATCTGTTCGCTTATATTTCTACTTTGTATAACACAGACAAATCTTTGCAGATATTTTTATCGACACTGTCCGTTACAAAAGAAGAATTTCTTGGAAGTGTGGCTTGGGTGCAAAATATGCAAGAAAAGAAACGAAGAGAAAACAGGTTTTGGAGCAGAGAAAATCTTGGCACAATACCTTCTATCGGCACAAGTTGGGCTTATGGTGTTTCTAGTGATTTGGGTAAATTTGGGCGATCTTTTGTAGGTCTGCAAGATCCTATGAGAATAGATATAGAAAATGGTTTTAGACAAAAAGAAGTGTCTTTACTTGAAAATATTTTAGAAAGAAGATCAGAAGCAAATGCGATAATAATAGACGATGACGAAAACGTATCTCGCGACATTGTCTCTAGGCTTCTGAGAAAAATAAATCTAGGAACATCTCTTCCTTCTTTGGAACACAAACAAATAATAGAATTAGATACTCAAGCTATCATTGCTTCTTTTAAAGACAAATCAATGCTTGAAGCAGAATTTTTGAAAATATTTAATCAGTCTATTGCTGTTGGAAATGTCATACTTTATATAAATGATATGTCTGGAACTATATCCCGCCTCAAAAATGCTGGAGTCAATTTTGCTTCTCTCATTTCTCCTTATCTGGTATCTCCAAATATCCAAGTAATAACAAATGCTACTAATGTGGATTTTCACTTTTTTATCGAGACTAGTCCGACATTGCTCGAACGTTTTGAACGCATAGTTCCAGACACTGTTGGTATAGAAGCTACCACGGTGGCTCTGCTCGAGCAGACGCCAGCGATAGAGAGAGAGTACGGATGCTTTTTTACATACCCAAGTATACTTTCTATCGTTAAATATGCAGACAGGTTTGTGACATACGGTGAGATGCCAGGTAAAGCCCTCGACCTTATTTATGAGATGGCGCCATATTCTGTTGAGCACGGTGTAAGATATATTTTAGAATCACACGTTTCTTCTTTTGTCTCAGAAAAGACTGGAATAAAAACAGGCGTAATGGACGAAGATGAGCTTTCAAAAATAGAACATCTGAGTGAATCAATCCATAGACGAGTTGTCGGGCAAGATGAGGCGGTAGAGAGTATTACAAGTGCCATAAGACGTTCTCGTTCTGGTATTAATAATCCAAAAAGACCAATATCATCTTTTCTTTTTCTTGGTCCTACTGGAGTAGGGAAGACCGAAGTGTCAAAAGCTTTGGCTGAAAGTTTCTTTGGAGATGAAAACAAGATGATACGTTTTGATATGTCAGAGTACAATTCTGCCGATTCTCTAGGTAGACTCATTGGTGATTTTGCACAAAACAAGAGCGGAATACTTGCAAGTAAAATAAAAGATAGTCCGTACGGAGTCCTCCTCCTCGACGAGTTTGAAAAGGCTTCTCTTGATGTACACGACCTCTTCCTCCAAATATTGGACGAAGGCGTCTTTACCGACGCGTTTGGACGTCATGTGGGATGTAGGAATCTTATAATAATTGCCACATCAAACGCCGGTTCAGATTATATATGGGAGTATGCAAAGACAGGTAATTTGAAAGATAAGAAAGATGAAGTGATAGAGAAAATAATACAAGCCAAAACGTTTCGCCCTGAACTCATCAATCGTTTTGATGCTGTCGTACTATTTCATCCACTAAAAGAAACAGAACTCGAACATGTGGCTCGCATCGGACTAGAAAAACTTTCAAAACGATTGCAAGAACAAAATATAGAACTTGTTGTGAATGACGTCCTCTTACAATTTTTAGTACAGAAAGGTTCTGATCCTAAATTTGGTGGCAGATCTGTAAACAGGGCAATACAAGAAATAGTAGAAGATCTAGTCGCTCGCAAGATTGTAAGTGGAGAAGTAAAAGCTGGGATGAAACTCGAGATAACAAAAGAAGAACTTGAAGCAAGTGCGGGATAATCTGCTTATCCACAGATTTTGTTTGGACCACTTGACCAAAAATATATATTTGGTATCTTAAATATCAGAAGGGTCGGCACGAAGCTGACCCATAGTCAAAGGAGAAAGTCCAATGATTCGTAGTTCCACCGGTGCCGCTGGCACCACACCCGGCACTGTCAGTGCCATCGCTCTCACCAAAGATGCAACCATCGTTGCACCTGTTGGTGGTCGTCTCGAAACCGTGGAAACCCATATCGCCGGCGCTTCCACTGGTGCTCCGACCATCGTCTAAGAAGCTCAAAACTCGCAGTTAGACGATTGCCGCCCTAGTCATATGATGACGAAAGGCGGCTTTCCTTTTGTCTCAATTATCCACACTCTTTTGATAACCAGTTGACTTTGTCTGTTGTTTTGATATTGTTTAAGTGGTAGCTCCTGCCTTTGCGTTTCGAATCTTGACCTACTTATGCATTTCTGGACGCGGGTAGTGCTGTTGTTCAAAGATGCTGTTTAGGCTAGAAGGAACCATCATTCGCCAGAATGTCCGGTTCCTTTTTCATTTATCTATTTTTCATATTGACTCTTACTTTTTATTTTTGTATACTCTATTCAGTTAGTTATCTAACGAGATATGTGTACGCTGCGTTCGAGTTAGCCTATTCTTCCTTGAGTATGTTTGGTCCACCCCGCTGGCTTAATGTCAGCGGGGTATCTTTTTTATATTAATTATTAATATTTATACATTGTGCTAATTTGGTTTGACTTTTGTTTTGAATAGGAATATTATTTATACAGAACCAGTGAATAGAAACTTCATCGCTCTAAGCCCCGTGACTGCAGAAGTCACGGGGCTGCCTCTTTGTGTTATTATACCCTCATGAATTTTTGGCAAAAAATACAAAAACCAATACTTTGTTTGGCGCCCATGGCAGATGTTACTGACTCTGCTTTCAGATTTATCATATCAAAATATTCAAAGGATAAATCTGTCCCGCGAAGTCTTGGCGAAGTGGGATTTGTGACTTGGACAGAATTCGTCTCTGCCGACGGTCTTATCAAAGCTCCAGAAACTGGCAAGAAAAAGCTTCTCAAAGATTTGGAATATACAGAAATAGAAAGACCAATAGTTGCTCAACTTTTTACCGGTAATCCAGAAATAATGAAAAAAGCTGCCGAACTAGTTGCCGAACTTGGTTTTGATGGACTCGATATAAACATGGGGTGTCCTGATAAGAGTATAGAAAAACAAAATGCCGGTGCTGCACTTATGAAAAACCCGGCTCTTGCAAGATCAATCATTGCCTCTGCAAAGATGGGTATAAAAGAAGCGTCAGAGAGGCTTGGAAAAACTGAAATACCTGTTTCTGTAAAAACTCGTCTTGGATACAACGAAGATAAATTGGAAGAGTGGCTCCCTGAGCTTCTTGCGGAGAATCCCGCTGTCATTACTTTGCATGCACGTACAAGAAAAGAAATGTCCAAAGTCCCTGCTCGTTGGGAGAGAGTAAAGAGAGCTGTCGAAATACGAGATGAAATACAAAAAGAAAAAAGTACACTTATATTTGGGAATGGTGATGTGGTGGATGTCTCTCATGCAAAAGATTTGGCGAAAGAGACAGGTTGTGATGGTGTGATGCTTGGCAGGGCTATTTTTGGTAATCCATATCTATTTTCTTCACATACACCGGATTTAAAGGAGAAATTGATGGCTCTTTTAGAACATTGTGAATTGTTTGATAAAAATTTAGGAGATATAAAAAGTTTTGCGATAATGAAAAAACATTTCAAATCTTATGTAAAAGATTTTCCTAATACTCATGATTTAAAAAATGCACTTCTAAATACAAACAGTCTGGAAGAGGTGAGGGAGGTGATAAAAAACTTTTTGATGTATAATTAATTTATAAATATATGGATTTTGAATCTATAAAAAATATATCATTCTCTTTTCAATCTTTCGTCGACCTTGTCTTTGCTATTTTTTCTCTAGCCTTTCTTATTGTTTCCGGAATACTTGTTTTTCATTGGAGAAAATATGGCATGAAAGACAAGGTTCTTATCTCTATGGAAATATTATATATTTCTGTTTCTGTATTACTACTCTCCGCAGCATTTTTTAGTGTGCGTTAATAAATTTAAAATGATAATTTTTGAAGAAGGTGAAGAAATATTAAAAGTTTTAAGGAGACATTATTTTGTCATATTGCCACTTATTTTTGGTGTATTATTTTTATCTGTCGCACCTTTGCTTATATATGCTTTTCTATTGAGTGGCTTTATACCTTTTGATCAGGGCTTTATAGATTTTCTAGTACAATTTGCTACACATTACAAAGTTTTTGCATATTCTCTGTGGCTACTTACATTATGGATTTTCTTTTTTATAGAGTGGACTGATTATTATTTGGATTCTTGGGTTATCACAAATAAACATATATTAGATATCGAACAAAGAGGTTTTTTTCATCGCGAAGTTATTAGTTTTAGATACGAACAGATACAAGACATAACAGTAGAGACAAGAGGTTTCTTGGAAACCATGCTCAAGTTTGGAACTTTACATATTCAAACAGCAGGGGAGAGCAAGCAAATACTTATTCGCGATGCTCACGAACCAGAGGTTGCAAGAGCTTTGATTTTGAAATTGCAAGAGAAATCAAAAGCCATATAAGACCAACTGCATATCCTGCCATGACGTCAGATAGATAATGTACCCCGAGATAAAGTCTACTGAAACCTATAGAAAAAATAAGTAATGATAAAAATATTATCATCTTATTTTTTAAATGGTGTTTTTCGTGTTTCCATATCACGTAAAGCAAAAATCCATATAGCGCAATAGCGACTGTTGCGTGTCCGCTGGGAAAAGAATTCGTACTTTCTATATAAAGAGCTTCTTTTATTGGTCTCTGTCTATCGACTAGTTCTTTTAATATATAAGTTGTAATTAGAGAGCCACCTAGAGATATAAGTAGTGTTTGAATATGTAAAAAATGTCTTTTCGTATAAAAAGATATGCAAGATAAAGTGGTCACTAATCCGACTATCATATAACCGCCGGCATATGTGATTGTAAGTATCAGGAAAGATAACCATTCTATTCTGTTTACCGAAAAAAATTCTAATACGTATTGGTCGATCATAAATATTGTAATTTGATTATACAATATTTGTTTATAAAACCTCAATTACAAGGATGTTGCACAGAACACCATTTTTCTGTTAGAATGTCTTTGTCTGTTTTGATTATATAAAATTGTGATCAAAATGGATTATATAATCATTCCGGGGTAGCCCCGCCCGCCATGCAAGCCAAGGCTTGGCCTAGGCGTTGCGGGCGGGTCAGCGGTGGGAGTGAGAAGCGAATACTTGGAGCTTTGCAAGGCCGGAGTGTGACGACGCGAGGAAGGCGATTCAGTAGAATCGTGCCTTGGGCTTAGAAAGATTTTTTAGCAAAAAATACTTTTGACAAGATTGGTAAACAGATAAAAAGTTGTGACAAGACTGTTGATTAAATAATATGGTTGTGAAATTAATTTTGGTCATATAAAATTGTGATCAAAACAGATTATGTAATCATTCCGGGGTAGCTCAGCGGTAGAGCAAACGACTGTTAATCGTAAGGTCATAGGTTCGATCCCTATCCCCGGAGCCCTAGTGACGAAACCTCACAATTTGTGGGGTTTTGTCTTTTATTGCTTGATATTTTAGAGGTTCGAGCGCGCTCTAATTCGTCTTCAACTGCCTGACGACTTTTTATCAGCGTCTTGATGAAAGAATGGTAATTTACAAAGACCTTTTTGCCTTTTAGGGTGAGGTTCGAGCCAAGGCATGCGAGTATCGCTCTTTTGGCTTTATCGTCTCCTTTTTCAAACCAAATGTGGGCGTAGCAGGCAAAGTTAAAGGTCTGCTCACTTAGGTCCACCCATTCGAGCACTTCTCTGTTTTTAACGTTCAATTCTTCTTCGAGCAGTAACTTCTTTTTTACCATACCAACCTTGAGTGTTTGGTATTCTTCATCAGTGATTATCGCTCTCTCGCTGTTTGAGGGTGAGGTGAAGTTGAGTGTGAGTGACTGTAAATTCTTTGTTACTTCCTCAAGCTCTTTGTGTTTGCCTTTGAGGACCAGGGTGTCGCTGTCGACTTCTGTCTTTCGCAGTTCATGGAGATGTTTTATTGCCCAGTCTTTGAATCTTTCTGAAATGGTTATCTCGCTTAGTTTCTGTTTGATATCAAATTCTAAATTCTTAAGCTCGATCACTTTCTCAGGACACTTCACGTCTACCTTTTTCTTGGTGCAGTTGTAGTAGACGTAGTGGTGGACATTTCCGTTCTTACATCGTTTTACTTTGGCCTGTGCGGTAATGCTACAGCCACACGTGCCACACTTCATGAGTGAGGTAAATGCAAAGCTACGCTCTGGTCGTGGTCTTGGTTGCATTGTCCTTCCCATGATCTGTTGGACCTTGTTGAATTCTTCCTCGGTGATCATGGCCTCATGTGCGCCCTTATGCCATTCTCCGCTCTTGTATGGATACTCAAACCAGCCGTAATAAAATGGGTTGCTTAGAAGTGCGTAGATTCCGCTTTTTGATAAATGCTTGCCACCCATGTTTCGGCGCTGATATGTTTTCAGATTCAACTCCTTACGAGCCACATCCCATATTTGTATCGTGCTGTAGTTGCCGGTAAGCATGAGGTCAAAGAGTCTCTTAACAACTGGAAATCGTTCAGGGTCCTTCATAATGGTCTTGAATCCCTTTTCTCGATCAGGCGTGCTCATGTAACCGACGGGACACATGCTCGGTAGCCAACCTTCTCGGACCTTCTTTGCCAAACCTCTTTTTACATTCACTGATAAGTCTCGGATGTATTGGTTAGCCATTCCAAGTTCCACCTGCATCATGAGGACGTTATCGGTTGGATAGTAGGTTCTACCGAACGTTACGATCTGTGCGATTGCACTTTGCTGTAGCATCCAACTTATCTGTCCACCGTCTACAGGATTACGTGCGAGGCGGTCCAGCTTCCAGCAAATGATTCCATTTGCCTCGCCTTTATAAATCCGCTCAAGCATCTTGTTGAAGATTGGTCTTCCTGGTTTCTTGGCTGATTGTGATTCAGTAAGGACCTCAACCATCTCCAAGCCTTGCTCTTGGGCTATCTTTAAGAGTTCATCTTTCTGGGCATCGATTGATGCCGCTTGTCTGTCTTCCGCCTCGCTTGATTTACGGGCGTAGAGGAAGTATTTGATTGGTTGTGTTTTAGTATTCATATGCGCTTTTGATATTATCGTCCTCACGTTGTTTTTGCGTTGTATTATCAACGTGAGGAGTGTATGTCTCAGGGGTATCCGTTCCCGTTAATTTCCCGTTATTACGGGTATCTATCGTACTGGCACTAGTGCCAGTACGATGAGACTGTATTTCACCTGTTTTATCAGACATCTCGACTCCTATGTCTTCTGCTTTTTTGGCATTATCGACAGTATTGCTAGAAGGTTCAGGAATAGCAACTGCAGGTTGGCTTTCTGGTATTTTGAATCTCTCCCTTAAAATATCTCCAATATTTTGTATTTTATTATTATAGTTTTCTCTTAGGTTAGTTAGACTGGCAGTAGAGCCAGTACGATAGGTTGGTTTTCTGCCAGCGCTCTGGACCGAATTTTGCCACTGCGGTAAGGGATCGGTGAGCTTAATCTTTTTCATGTTCTTTGAGATTGGTCTCCAAGTTCGGACCGACCGAAAGAAATAGACGTTCACTGCTTTTATACCCCTCTGGGACCGACGAATATTTACTATCCCGTAGGCTTCAAGAATCTTGAGTGCACTTATAATACTTCGGATGTTTGTGCACCCTGTATGCCCTTTAATGGTTTCAATACTAGGAAAAGCATCCTGCCTGTCGGTGTTGCAGTGGACCAATAGAGCAGAAAGCACCAAAGTACAGAGTGGCGGAAACTTCGCCATGTAATGGTTTTTGACGTACTCATTATCAATAACAAACCTGTTCGGCTTTTTCTTGTTTCGAAGTGTATCGGGGTTTATTTCACTTCTGGCCTGGTCGAGGTGTGTCTTTTTGAATTCTCCGAACTTCGCCACTCGTTTTGGTGACTTTTGTTTTTGACTGAGAATTCGTATCCATTCCTCGTTCAGCTTTATGTTGTCGTCCATATTCTTTGAGCCACTCTTTTTTGATCGGTCGATAGACAAAATTAAAAAGAGTAAGCAAATTAATTGCCTCATTAGCGAGAACATCATCGGGAAGGACCGTGCCGGTTTCTTCTCGGTGTAGTTGTTTGTATTCTTCTAGTGCCTGTTTGGTAAGCATAGTGAGGGGTTTCGACCTTTGTTCGGGTCCAACTCTTCCCATAAACAGAAAGAGCTGAGTCCCCATTGCAAGTTGACTCAGCTCTTTCCGTGCAATGGGTATTTACATCTTAGATTCCAAAAAGAGCAAAAAATGGTGCATTACTTTTTGGACCAAGATGTCCTTATCCTATCGGCTAGAAAATTCCAAACTGTAGGAATTACTTTCCGAAGGACTCTTTAATCCTAATGTGCAAATCGGTAAAAACAGCGTGCATTGATTTTGATGTTTTTAGCGCTTAAAATAAGCACATTTAAGACTGTTAGAATTATGGCTCAGAAAAAACGTGGAAAATCGTGCGGAATCAATTTGCAAATTTTGGACCATAAATATCTGGCACGTGGTTCATTTTGGTGGGAGTTTTGGCACAAACGTAAAAAGCCCCGATATGGGGCTTGAAAAGCGTACACAGGGCTGTTTAGGGGATATTTAGGTTGAATTATAGGCTTCCGAACAGTATTAACATCTTCTTCGGAATCTTGTTTTTATGGATATTAAATTTTAGGTGATCAGCAATACGAAAATGGACATTTGGGGTTTGATAAGAATAAAGCTTGATATTTTTCAAAGGTATTTCAAAGTGAGTAGATATCTTCTTTTTCAAAAAAGGTGTGAGTAATTTCTTTCCTTTTTTTGATGGTCTGATCGCAAATGCAGCACCTTGATTAACATCTATTAATTCATCGATATCATAATGATTCTTATCACTTATGTGTATTGATAATATAGAATCTCTAAAAAGAAAATACTTCGTCAGCACCCTTACAGCAAGTGCACCGCTATCAATATAATCAACATTGCTAGGTATGGGATATTGAGCGGGATAAAAATCTGCTCTGGATCCTCTCTTGGCATGTGCCACATCGCCACCACTTCTTAATCTCCAAAGTTCCATTATTTTGTCCGCATCTTCTTTATCAATTCCTAATTCCTTTGTTGCATTTTTGAGTTGAGACGAAAATTTTTTACCATTCCACAGTCTTACCACTAGCTCGATGCTTTTCATAAAATCCAAGGTCATCTTTTCAGGTGCGGTATTATTTCGAAATCCTTTTTGGCCTGACTGAAGATACCCGAAAGATTTCCAAAAAATATCATCTCTACTTTTTAGCATTCTTTCCATAAGCTTCTCGTCTAAAACAGACATATCAGTTTCTGAAGGCAGATTTATATGTGACACACTTCCGCCTGCAAAAACTGGGACCTCAGCTTCTGATTCCTTATCATTTTCAAGTTCGTATATTCGAACTATTTGATATTCATAATTAGTGTAATTAAATTTCCTACTATGTTTCTGCTCAAATTGAATTAGAGCAGTAATACCCAAGGTTCCTGTAACTTTCTCAAATATTTTTATTGCGTGACCGAGTGCAGAGCCTACATTATGTGTTTCTATATCAGTTCGAATAATATGGTTAGTCTTTATAATACGTGGGTCAGCATCTCTACGATGGGTAACGTACGATTTATAAAAATCTTGCTCAGTTGGTTCAGGAGAATTTGCTTCGATTGGTTTAAATTTCCTCTTTTCCTGCTCTGAGATATCCATTGGTGAGATAATGCAATCCTCGTAAGTAGTTGCACTACCTGGAAGTATTGGACCAATTATTTTTGCATATATTCTGTATTTACCCATAATTACTTAATCAAATCCCAATTATTTAGGTAATAATTCATATCATGTTTACTACCAAGGAAGATTTGGTTATCACGAATTTTTATAAGTAACGCATATCCTGTATTATTGTTCACCGCATAAATTGCGCCTTCCTTGATTTTTCTTTCGACGTCGCTTGAAGAGAGTATGAGGAATTTATTTTCAGTCCCTCTTAATACGAAAATGTAAAAGATATTGCCTTGATTATGTCGATCAAAAGAAACTTTGCGAATGTGGAAATTGTAAACATCAAATTTATTAGCATTTGAGGTCTTAACCTGAATACCAAAAAATTTATTATCTTTTATCGCTGAAATATCAATACCAACATCAACACTCATAATACTTGCATTGTATCCACGAAAAAGAAGCTCGCTGGTCACCAAGTGTTCACCACCTTTACCTGTATATCCACCCTCAACAATTATTTTTTCATCCTCTACTTTTTCTTTTTCTACAATTTTACTGATTGTTTTCTCGGTTGGCTTTATAATCACCTTCTGATCATTGAGAGTAAACGTACCTTTTGATGTTTGTACGAAATCAGATGCCTTGCCCTTATTCTTGATATCCATGTACATTTGAGCGCCCATAGTCGCCTCTGGGACCGCGCTTTCAGTTACAAGAAAACCACTTTCAAGAGCCAATCTCGTTATTTCAGAAACATGCAAGGGTTTACCTGCTTTTTTGAGAACTTGTATTGCTGATGATTTGAAGGTGTTCATATATTTATTTGTTCATCTTCTTAACCACATACTCAAACACACGTTCTTGTACGAATTTCTTAAGCTCAGGACTCTGGTCCAATTTTTGATACAAACTAAAATGATTATCGAGCACTCCTACAAGTTCATCCTGAAATAGCTGATCAAATTTTAGCTTAGCCGCATCTTTGCTGTTATTTTTTACGGACCCAAGAAGTACTTCGCTCTCTAGAAGTCTCTTACTCAAATCATTAAGAATAACTTTGTCTGAATTATTGAAGCTGGTCCCGTATCTTTCATTAACTTCTTTTATGATTTTTGATAGTGCATCCTTTTCATCTTCTGAAATACCTTTTTCTCCACCACCGCCCATGGGGTCAATAATTCCCTCAGCATTTTCAAGACTTAGGTTTGTCTCAACTTTCTTTTCAATCCTGTATGTTTCCATGTCTATAGCTTCAAGCACTTCATATGGAAGTGGATTTTCTCGCTTAGGTAACTTTCGGATCAAATACTTCAAGAATATAAACAACTTCTCAAGCTGAGGATCCTCAAAGGTCACGATCTGTGAAATAAATGCGTACTTCTTTAGATAATCAAATACGGTAGTTTTGAAACTTTCCATCTCTTCTTCGGTCAAGTTTTCTTCACTTATTCTTGATACCACACCATCAATAATATGATTCAGTTTATCTGGAGTAGCTTTTGCGTATAATTCATCAACAAATCCATTGACTTCAAAATCAGTAAAGAATTTAAAGCCACGAACATCACGTTCTAGGTCATGAAGAATATTTGGATCAGTAGCTTCTGATAGGACCGTAGTTGTGTAGTAAGGTTGGAATGATTCTTTTATATCATCAGTTTCATTCACGAAGTCCAGCACGAATGTATCATCCTTGCCGTACGTGGTTCTGTTGAGGCGAGATAATGTTTGAACAGCACCAACACCGCCAAGTTTCTTGTCAACATACATCACCGAGAGTAATGGCTGATCGAATCCAGTCTGGAACTTCTCGGCAACAATTAAGAATTTATATTCATCATTCTTGAATTCTTCAGCTGTCTGACTTTCTGGGACCTTATTCATTTGACCTTCTGTATATTCAAGTTTGGTATCAATATCTTTAACGGTACCAGAAAAGGCTACGAGTGCTTTGTGAGCATATCCCTTTTCCTTTAAATACTTATCAAATGCAAGCTTGTATCGCACAGCATGCAGACGTGACTTGGTTACCACCATAGCCTTTGCTTTACCTGCGATGAGTGAAGCAATCTTCTCTTCAAAATGTTCCACCATTATCGCTGTCTTTTTATCGATAGCATGTTCGTGTCGCTCAACATATCCAACCATTAATCTTTGAGCTTTCTTTTTATCGAACTCTGGATCATCTTCTACTTTCTTCAAAAGTCCAAAGTATGTCTCGTATGTTGTGTAATTCTTTAGCACGTCGAGAATAAATTTCTCCTCTATAGCTTGCTTCATTGAGTAAAGAGAGAACGGACCGAATTTACCTGTAAGTGGATCTTCAGTTCCAAAGAGTTCAAGAGTCTTTTGTTTTGGCGTTGCGGTAAATGCAAAGAAGCTTAGATTCGGCGATGCAACCTTTCGAGCTTTCATACGTTCAATGATTTGGTCTTCTACGGTTTTGAAAGCTTTTTCTTCGTTCTCTGTTTCTTTTTCAGCTTCATCGAGTGTTAGGACCTGACGCAAATCAGCTGCCGATTCGCCAGATTGCGATGAGTGAGCCTCGTCAATAATTACAGCAAATTTTTTACCTTCCACTTTGTCTACAGCATCAACTATTACTGGGAACTTTTGCAGAGTGGTAGTAATAATCTTTATTCCTGATTCAAGGGATTCTTTAAGTTCCTTTCCACCATTTTCTATGTGCTTAACCAAGCCAGTGATCTGACTAAAGCTATCAACTGTATTTGAAAGCTGTCTATCAAGCACACGACGGTCGGTCACCACGATTACTCCATCAAATATATTCTTTCCTTCATCATTGTGTAATTCCGCAAGACGATGAGCGGTCCAAGCAATAGTATTACTCTTTCCGGACCCAGCACTGTGTTGGATAAGATAGTTTTTTCCTGAACCATTCTTTTGTGCATCAACTACAATATTCTTCACTGTTTCTAGTTGATGATATCGAGGAAAGATTAATTTTTCTTCCTTTCGTTTCTTTCCATTTTTATCTTCTTTTTCTTCAATAACTTCTTGTATAAAGTTTCCAAGCAAATCAAACACGCTATCTTTGGACCAGATCTCTTCCCATAGGTAATAAGTCTTATACTTTCCTGTTGGAGCATCTGGGTTGCCTGACGAGCCTTTATTGCCCTTATTAAACGGTAGGAAGTAGGTAGTGAGTCCTGTAAGTCGAGTAGCCATGTATGCTTGCTCGGTATCTACAGCAAAGTGAGTAAGGCATCGTTTGAATGATAGCAACTTTTCCTTCTGATCTCGGTCCGTCTTGTACTGTGATATGGCATTGATAACATTTTGACCAGTAAACTGATTTTTGAGTTCGGTTGTAAATAGGGGGAGACCATTTACAAAGATAACCATATCGATTGAATTTTCATTCTTGGCACTGTATTTCACCTGACGCATTACACTTAAAATATTCCCAGCATAGTCGGCAAGTGTTTCTGGATTCTTATCATTTTCAGGTTTCCAATATGCAAGATGAATATTTACCCCTCGATCTTTTACACCTTCACGTAGGACGCTTAATAGACCACGAGAAAGAAGCTCTTCATCCAGTCTAGCTAAGAATCTATTAGCAACATCGCCACCGTATTGTTCAACCAGTTTATTCCAACCATCTTTTTGTGTAGTTTGAATAAACTCGAGGACTAGCTCTGTGTCCATGCAAAGATCTTTGTTATATGAGGAACTTGGTCGTGATCTATATTTATGCAGACTCACCAGCTGTTGCTCGATGAATTCTTCAAATCCTGATTCTTTTGTATTTGTTTTTGTTGTCATATTATTAATTGTCTTTATTCTTATCCAAAATCTTCTTTACTTCCTTTTCAAAATCAGACTCTATTTTCTGAGTTTTATTGAATTCCTTATATTCACCAATTGCTTTTTCTTTTGCATCTTCAGCTGAGATACGACCTTTACCGTCGAGGACTTTGTATTCATTGAATGTTAGAAACTTGTCTACACTCTCGGCGAATTCATGCATTTTGAATGTTTCTTTACGCTCAATAATCCCTTCAACATAATCAAAGAAACCAGTCACTGTTCGTTCAAGTTTTCTAATCTCATCCTCTTTCAAATAATTTTTTGCAATAACCACATCGGATTGTAATATTCTACCTGGTGAATTCTTCCATGTAGTCAATCCCATATTTGTCTCTTTTGCATCTGCGTTGTTATAAATAATTTCAGCAGCTGTTTGACCGGTGATAGCGTAGTGGAATTTGTTTTGGACCATAGCATAAAAATCCATAGCTTCTTGTGAATCTTTTGTGTAATCAATACTGCACTCAGCAAAGATATCTGTAATCTGAAGCCAGATCCGACGCTCACTTGCACGGATTGAACGAACCCTCTCCAAGAGTTCTTTGAAATAATCCACACCAAACAGTCTCTTACCTTGTTTCAATCGCTCATCATCCAAGGCAAATCCTTTGATTATAAAGTCACGCAATACCTGTGTTGCCCAGATACGGAAATCTGTTGCTCGTTTAGAATTGACGCGATAGCCAACTGCAATAACAGCATCCAATGAATAGTGCTTTGTTTTATAGGTTTTGTTGTCATCTGCAGTTATTAAGAATTCCTTAATAACTGAATCTTCCTTCAATTCACCACTTTCAAATATACTCGTCAAGTGCATATTTATGTTTGGGATTGATGTATCAAATAATTCAGCCATAAGTTTTTGAGTTAGCCAAATCATTTCACCCTCAATACGAACTTCAATTTGTGGTGTTCCAGATTCTGCTGTAAAAATCAGGAATTGTGTTGTTGTATTTTTTTGTAGTTTATTTTCTTCCATATGTTTGTTGTTATTTTAATAATTTTTCTAAATTTGTTTTTGTTGTCATATCATTCTGAATAAATGTTATAAATTAAATGATGAACCTTTATAACATTTCCGCTGTCTTCTGGTAGGGTGTGGTCTGAGACAAAATGACTGTCGCTTATTTTTCTAAACCCAGAGATATATTGCGGATGTTTTTGAATGATATCTGGTATCTGTGCAAGTATTTTTGAAAAATCTTTATTTTTTGCAAACATAATCACGACCCCATAATTTTGTCGCCAAGTTACGTAACCTATTAATTGAGTAATAGTATCTATATAAATTTTCTCTCCGCCCCAATTTTTACATTCAAATATAAGAATCTCTCCTTTTTCAATTTTTAAGTGTATATCAGTTTTACCTTTTTTAACGAAAGTTTCTCCTGTAGCGTTTCCTTCAAAAATACCATTAAGGGAAGAGAGGATAATATCTCGAAGCTGTTCTTCTCCGAGTTGTTTATAAGCCCCTGGAGTTCTTTCAAAAGTCTGACATTGATTATCAACAAAACCTAGAATTTCTCCGAGTATTGATTCTTCAAGCGTGTATTCTTCCGGTAATTTTGGAGTAGGTTTTACCACCTTAACAAAATTTTTAGTATTAAGGTGTATCTTGGTGGCGCTGGGGTTATCTTTCTTTTTTAAAGGGATTTTAATTTTCTGTGTAAGAGAGTTTAACTTATCTTGATCTGCGAGTAATTTCTGCTTTCTTTTTTCAATAGCACTGTGTATTTCTCGTAAGAGAGTAGCGTTTCCAGACTCAATCGAAGAATTCTTATCTGTAAGAGTTTTAATTAGTCTTTCTGATTTATTATTAACCTCACGTGCAATGCCATCCTCATCCATATGTCCGCCATACCACTTTGTATCAAAAGAATACGATATTTCCTGATTAGAGTACTGAACTCGTTGATCAAATCCATCCAGGTAATGAGTTGGACCTGATAGTTCTTTAAAAATATTTAGATTTGGATTCGGTTGAATAGATAGAGACACTACTGCAAATTCATATTCATAATTTAAATCTCCACCATCTCGATAGAATTCATCACGTTGATGAGCAGGGACTCTTCGAACCTCTTTTTTCATCTCATAGGTAATGTCTGAAGGGTCAAACTCAAGTGGAACTAAAGCATATTTTTGGCAAAAGTAATTAGCAAGATCATTTACATCTGATCCTAGTATTTGAGTTTCGGATTCTCTCAAGATATCTTGATTAAATTTATCCGTAACTGTTCTATAATAATCGCTAAAAGTTGGTCCAAACATATATTTATACTTTAATTTTTCCAGTTACCACATTTGATATGATAGAAGTTTTTAATTCCTTGAGCTTTTCAATGGAAACGCTAACTTTATTTATTGCATCATCATATAACCTGGTTCTTGTATCAAGTTTGTCGATGATCTTTTTTTGCTCTATAAGAGTTGGATATATCAATATCTGATTACCAATAAACTGCCAACTTGCCCTCGGCATTTGACTACCGTAAGTTGAATCATTTACTTTTGTTATAAAATCTTTACTTATTAATTTATAAAATAAAAACTTAGAAATGATTTTTTCTTTTTTCGGCTTTAATATTAAAAACTCGCCAGAACAAATCCCGCTAAATTCCGAAGAGTATACCTTTGCTAGATAGGGTCTGAGTTTACCAAATAAGACATTATTTTTATAAAATACTTTTGAAACACTTTCGGGTGAAATATTCTCTACGGAAGGAATATATTTTCCAGTATTACTCTCAATATTTTCTAGTCCTATGTATATAGGATCTGATGAAGGCAATTCATTTTTTATATTCTCTTCACTAGCAATATACTTCAGCTTCTCTTTGCTGCCATCTATGTTATTAATAGCATCATTAATAAATGAAGTTTTTTTCTCCTTCAATAACTCAATTTGTTTTTCTTTTTTTTCAATAACTTGATCAATAAGAGCGTTTTTTTCATCAAGAAATTTAACAATTTCTAATTGTTTTTTTATTCCTGGAAATGGATAAAGTTCACTAAAGTATGATCTGATATCTAAGTTTTGTATTCCAGTATTCTGCTTTATTGATTTAAGATTAAGTTTTGAGTTATAACTTGCATAAAGTTGATACGCAAAAAACTTAGAATTTATTTCGTTTTTTACTCTAACGATATCTATAAAGTTTGCACACACCATTTCCTCTTCTGAATTGAATATGATAGCTCTGCCAACGGGTGTTTTTTCTCCACCGCCTGATTTTTCTAGCAAGATATCTCCTTTTCTTAAAATCTTTTTATGCTTTAAGCTTGGATTATTTCTAATTGTTTCAACATTGTTGAAAGTCAATCTATCAAAACTAAAATCTGCAACACGTAAACATTTTATGTCGTTATTATCTTGCTTAGGATCGTCACCCCAGATACCAGATTCTATTTGAGATATAAACTTACGTGCTTTTGAAATTTGCCAATCCTTAGGAATCTTACCCAACCACTCAACACCTGAATCTTTGTATCCAGGATATGTCTCGTATTTCTTTGTAAGTTTGAGTGTCTGCATATGTTTACAGTTGTTTTAGGAGAGCGAGTAATTCATTCTCAACCTTTTCAATATCAGTCTCTATCGCCTCAAGACTTCGGGGTGCTTCGTACTTGTAGAAATGTCGTGTGAACGGTATTTCATATCCGACTACGCCGACTTTGTTATCTTTATGATCTCGGACCGATTCATTTATCCAAGCATCTGAAACATACGGTTTTACCTCTTTATCAAAATATTCTTTGATATCCATTTCGTAAGGAACATTTTCAAAATCACGTAGTTCACCATCTGACTCTGGGTTACCATCCTTATCTGTGCAGATTTCAGCCTCTTCGTCACGAATACCAACTATCGATATAAGCTTTTTGTATTGTCCTGCTGTAAATTTCACAGCTAAGCGCTGATCTTTTCCTGCTTCAATTTTTTCATCCAGCACTTTCTTACTTGTGATGATTTGATTTTCAAAAGATTCAATAAAATCTTTCATACCGTTTTTATTGTCTGTAATATCAAAAGCTGTGAGAATTTCTTTTATCTTATCTGGAGTGAAATCAAACTTGAGGCGAAGTGGTCGCTCAATAGTTATTTGTCTATATGCAAAATCGGTAGTTTTGAAAATCTTTGAAAACTCATTCTCTTCAAACTTTTCATAAAGTTCTACAATTTTCTTTTTTGATTCAGTGTCTATTTCATGTCGCTTACTACCAAGACTCTTACGAGTTTTCTTGAAGAATGTACGCGCGTCTATAAGCTGAACTTTTCCTTTTCTTTCTTTTGACTTTTTGTTTGTGACAAACCAAAGATAGGTATTAATACCTGTGTTGTAGAACAACTGGTCCGGCAGTGCCACAATAGCTTCAAGTAAATCCTTTTCTAGAATCCATCTTCGTATTTCACTTTCTCCACTTCCTGCATCACCGGTAAATAATGGGGACCCGTTATGAACGATAGAGATTCGGGACCCACCATCCTTTTCAGGCTTCATCTTTGAGATCAAGTGTTGTAAAAACAAAAGTTGACCATCTGATATTCGGGGAGTGCCTGCACCAAATCTTCCAGCATATCCACGTGATGCTTCACGCTCTACCGCATCTTTATCTTTTTTCCAATCAACTCCGTAGGGTGGGTTACTTAGTCCGTAGTCGAATACTTCGCCAAAGAATTGATCGTTGGCGAGTGTACTAGCTTTTGAGTGATCCTTTTCTCCACCTCGAATAAGATCTGGATCATCTCCTTTGATCAACATGTCTGACTTTGCCATAGCGTATGTGATTGAGTTGAGCTCTTGTCCATATAGGAAGATGTCAGCTTCTTTGTTTATATTTTCGAGAATATAATCCTTTGCAACAGAAAGCATTCCGCCAGTACCACAGGCAGGGTCATATATTTTCTTGATCACGTGAGGCTTTTTCAAATCCTTTTCATCAGGAGAAAATAGCATCTCAGTCATAAGACCGATTACATCTCTTGGCGTATAGTGCTCTCCAGCTGTCTCATTAGACATTTCAGAAAACTTGCGGAGTAGCTCTTCGAATACATGTCCCATTTGATAGTTGTCTACTTGTGATGGATGTAGGTCTACTTTATTTAATTCTTGTATAACAAAGAATAGTAAATCTCCACCTTCGAGACGTTCTAGTTGTTTACTAAAATCAAACTTTTCAAAAATGTCTTGAATGTTTTTACTGTATCCATTGATGTATTGTTTGAAGTTCTTTGCGAGATGCTTTGGTTCACCAAGAATAGTTTTAAAATCATAATCAGAAATATTGTAAAAGGCTGTACCTGATGTTCTTTTTAGGATTGGATCGAGGTCATTTACTTTGCCTTTATATTCATTATATTTTTCTAGCACCTGAGGTTTTGTATCAGCAAGAATGGAATCAAGACGTTTCAATACAACCAAAGGTAATATCACGTCTTGGTATTCGTGTTGCTTCCAGCCACCGCGCAGTATATCGGCGATGTTCCAGATCATTGATGTTTTTTGGTTGAAATTTTCCATGTTGTTTTTTATTTGTTAAAAAGATTAATATATTCTGATAAATAAAAGATTCGATCCTTCTTAAGACCTGTCTTTTCTGAAAACAAACCTAACTTGTCAAAATCTTTTGCAATCGCTGATGCTGTTGGGAATGTCACATTGAGCATTGATTCTATGTCTCTAATGGTTACCACCGGCTGAGAAAACAAACATCGCAAAAGTTCCTTACCAAGCTTTTGGCGCTTTACCCCCATACCTTTTTCAATTGTTGTTTCGTATTTTTTACGTAAGTCAATAATCTTCTCTAGAGTCTCTCGAGAACTTTTTGCAGTCTCAAGAACACCAGTAAGGAAGAAACGTAGCCAATGCTCTAGATCATTCGTCTCGCGGACACGTGAAAGACCATCGTAATATTGAGGACGATGCTTTTCGAAGAAATCAGAAATATAAAGTGTTGGTTTCTGTAGAATTCCAAGGCTTACCAAGTGGAGAGTGATCATAAGTCTTCCGATACGTCCGTTACCATCAAGGAAGGGGTGAATGGTTTCAAATTGATAGTGAGAAATCGCAATCTTTATCAGATCAGGAATATCAACTTCTTTGTTATGCCAGAATCTCTCAAGATCACTGAGCAATTCAGCAACTTCTTCATGATGAGGCGGAATGAATACAGCATCTTTTAGTGTAGCGCCACCAATCCAGTTTTGACTGCGACGAACTTCGCCTGGTAATTTTGTGTATCCACGAACACTTGAAAGTAATACTTTGTGTGTATCTCTCATAAGTCGCATTGAAAGCGGAAGTTTCTCTAGTTCTGCAATTGAGTAATTAATTGCTTTGACATAGTTTTGAACTTCTTCCCAGTCATTTCTTTTTTCCGGATCAATTTCAATCTCAGGTAAAAGAGCTTCATCAAGATTTGTTTTTGTCCCTTCAATTTTACTTGAGCCAGTAGCTTCTTTTGCGATATGCATTTTTATAAAAAAATCGACATCAGGGACCAACTTTGAAAAAGCATTCAATTCGCCGAGATAGCGCATTGCATCAGCAAGAAGGACATCAATTCTCTTGTCTGTCCATTCAAAACTCTTATTTACTAGTGAGGGCTGAAAACTCTTGTAGCCGTCATTTTGTTTGTGTGTGCCTGCTTTATATTTATCTGCCATGCACTGAGTATAGCATATAATATAAACAATGCAAATTTAAAGTTAAAGACTTAATCTTTAATTTACTATAATCAAATTAAAGGTGGAAAAACTCTTAAAATACTCAAATTCATTGATAAATAAGGGTTTTATCTGCCAAATGGTATTTTATGTCTCATGAAAAAGTCTGAGACTTTGTCTGTATCTCCTTTGAAGCCAACATGCCAAACTTCTACGGCTCTGGCGTGATTTAGAGATTTATAGTCATAAATTGTTACTATTGTTGGCTTTTCTCCTGACAGTTTAAATGCCCATTCAACTTGGGTTTTCCAATCAAAAGATTTCCAAGGACCGTCTTTTAGGCGATCGTGTGGTTCGCCGAATTGTTCAACTAGGTCGTTGTAGGTACATATGGCGTAACCAATAAAACCTGATCCTTTTGTCTCTGCTGGTCGTGCATTTTTATAATCTTTTTTCATAACACACACGAACATACTGGGAAGGTTGGAAGAAGTCCAGTAATCTTATTTGTGGTTATTTTTTAGACTGAAATAATGTGTCTTTTCATTCTTTAGCTCACATCCTATTACTTCTTCAAAACTTGAGTCACAAATCCAAGGATATTCAGATTTCAATGACTCAAATGCTTCTTTCGGATTACACCCCTTAGCCCATCCAAGAATTTGGCAATTTTCTATATCAGGATGATCAGGATATTCTGCAGTTAAGAGCGGTTGAAAGGTAGTACCTTCGGTCGTATAAAATATATAACTTCTTTTTTTATTCATATTAATAATTAATAAAATTGTAATGATATGATCGTTGATCGAATCTGAATTGAAGTCAACACGATCCCGATCAATCTTTTTATATTTCTTCATACGAGTTAAAATACACCCATGGAAGATTTAAAGAATTTAATATTCGTAGATTGCGAAGCAAACGGTAAGTGTCCAAGCATGGGCAAACTTACTGAATTTGGTGCAGTCGCATACCCATCGAAGGCTACCTTCCATGGAGTCTTGGTTGAAAGAAAGCCTGATCCAGAAAATCCCGAATTTAAGATTGGGACCGGTGTTGTATTTGATGAAAAAGAGGTATTTGAAAAATTTGATGCTTGGTTAAAAGAAATATGTGGTGAAGAAAGACCTAAGTTTGTGAGTGACAATCCTGCTTTCGACTGGCAATGGATCAATGATGGTTTTCATCGGACCACTGGAAATAATCCTTTTGGATATTCTGCTCGTAGGATTGGTGATTTTTATGCTGGCTTAATCGGAGACTTTAGAGACGCATCGTCTTGGAAGAGATTGCGTATAACAAAACACGATCATCATCCTGTTCATGACGCTATGGGTAACCTTGAGGCTTTTGATAGATTGCTTAAGGGTGACAGGCCTAAAATCTAGTAACCTTTACTTTTTGCTCTCTCAGGAATAATATTCTGGTTATGAGTGACTTAATTATCACAATAATAGGAGGTCTGGTGGTTATAGTAATTGCTAGCTGGTTTGGGCTTGGTGGAAATACCAAAGTTACTGTCCATGGCGGAAGCAAGGTCAAAAAGACTGGTAAATGGATCATCCTTATCTCGATAGCAATGATTATCGGCGGACTCGCTTGGGCAGGTAGTAATTCTCCGGCACAGGGTGGTTTTGATTTCAGCCAACCAGGAACCATCTATGGTCTAACTCTTGCTGGATATGGAGTTCTCTTTTTTATAATCGGAAAGATTGTCGCTTGGTTTCAACGACTATAAAATTCTGCCATTTCTTTATCTGTAGGACGCACTATTCCAAAGAAACCCTGCTTGATATTCGGGATCCAAATGTGGGCTTTATTCGTCTTCCAGAAGGTTCCTATTTCTCGTGCAATGTCGAGCAGCGACAACAGAAAATCGTCTCGCGAGAGGCGATTTTCTGTTGTCGCTGCTCCGTGGGAAGAAAGTACTTTGAATAGCACTTTCGTTAGGGTGAAAAGCGAAAACTTGGAGCTTTGCAAGACTCATTGAGATTTTTTAATAAAAATCCAATGAGTGGACAGATTCTGTAAGAATCGAAGCCCGATTGAGTATTTTTTCTAGTTTGAAAAACGAAGAAAAAATCCAATCGGGGTACTGTTCATGTAATTAAAGATATCCCTATCGTGTCCCACCGAAGCTTTGTAAAAGCGAAGAGGGATCCCCGGAGCCACTAACAAAACAGCTTTGCTTTTTGCAAAGCTGTTTTGTTATGCATCTTTAATTTATCTATTTACTTTTAAAATACTTTAGTATATTATGCAATCTAATTGCATAATGAGGACAAATATATACAAAAAACAAATTTTAAATCTGCTTCAAAAGAAGCATCTTTTAACTATTTCTGAAATTCACAAGGCTATTCCGGAGGCTGATTACTCAACTATCTTTCGTAATGTTGAGCATCTTCTAGCTAATAAGGAAATAAAAAAAGTTATGATAGATAACAAATCCATTTCCTATGAATCTGCCAAAGAGAGTCACGACCACTTCATCTGTAATGATTGCGGTACTGTTGAAGCTATACATATCTCACATAAATCAATAGAAGGTCGAAAAGTGCACGATGTTACGGTTCGGGGTTGTTGTAATAAATGTATAAAATAAAATGAAAATTGCATTTTTAGGAAAAGGAGGATCGGGTAAATCAACAATGGCTACTGCTTTTGTAAATCAATTGCGTGATAAAGGTATGCGTGTATTTGCAATTGATGCAGACCATAATATGGATTTTTCATATAATTTAGGAATCGAACCGTCAGTTTTTCTTGGTACGAAACCGGAGCTGATAAAAGAATATGTAGGAACTGAACATAAAACAACGTATGCAGACACTCTGCGACTAGCTAAAGAGAAAAATATTTCATTTTCTGCATTTCCTCCAGATGAATACACAAAAAAAGTTTCTGTTGAAATAGGTCTAGATTTACGACTTATGACAGCAGGACCACACACAGACAGGGTAAGATCACAAGAAGCATGTAGTCACTCTCTCGCCGCTCCTTTAAAAGTTTATTTACCGTTACTTAAATTAAGTAACGAAGAATATGTTGTTATAGATGAGCGGGCAGGTACTGATCCTGTGGCAACTGGTATCTTAAATGGTGTAGATTTGGCAGTTATTGTCCGTGAAAAAACTGTTAATAGTACTCGTGTGGCAGATCAAATAAAAACTGAACTTGAACTATCAAATATCCCATATATTATTGTCGAAAATAAAATAGAAGGTCTAGAGAAAGATACAAATAAAGCATCGGAAGAAATTTTAAAGATATTATCAAAATAATATTGTCAGTAATAAATGCTTTTACCGAGAGCCTTTCTTACTGATCGTAATATTGAATTATTCGATTAGTAGAAAGAGAGATTGTTCATGAATTGTGTTGACGCACGTAGAGTGTGGAAACATCCTGAAGGATTCATCGCAGGTTTGAAGCAATACCTGCCAGGAGTGTTTGAGCGGATCGAAGAGACTGTTCAAAATGCTTACGATGGCAGGAGTAATCCATGCCTCGAAGCAATCAAGGTGAAGGTGGGCAACAGAATCAGAACTCCGTTCTTCGTGCATCATGCCGAGGATGGAGACTCGATTGCTGAGCAGGTACACGATGTCCTAGGTGATATCACCGCAAAGCTTTTACTGGATGAGTTCTTCAGTCAGGCTTATGGTACCTCAATACATCTGGGCAACATCTGTTGCAAGGGGTGTACTGTATCGTTCGGGAATCATCTTACTCTTGAAGAAGCTCTCGTGCTTCAGATAGCTGCAGTAACAACCGGTCCACAAGGAGAAGAACTCTCCTAATCACCGCTAACCTTGAAGACCGCCTCGTGTGACTCTCAAGCGAGGCGGTTTTCTTTTTATACAAAAAGCAGTTGTTCTGTTTCTTCCAAAGTCAAAGCAGGGAACTGAAACTCCTCACTCCACTTGATCACTCGGAAATCGTCGGATGGAGCGATCAGATAGTTGACAATATAACATAAATATATTATAAAATATTTAGGAGGACATTCTAAAATGTCTTGGCAGTCATTTGCCAGTAAAAATCTGATAGAGAGAAATAGAGAGGTTATCTTGAAAATCGGCAAAGACCGGTTTTCGAAGACAGATCTCGCGTTGATGGAATGCGTGAACATAAGGGCAGCACGTATCCTGAATGATCTTGTGGTCCAAGGGTTCAATCCGAAAAATGTCCATGATCTGTCGAAAAAGATGTCGATCGAAGATCTCGGCTCAATTCAGGGCATCGGGGAAGCCACCGCTGTTGTGTGGTGGATCGTGATGAATCATTGTGGCATCGATGCCGATCAATGGTTTGGAGATTTCAAAAGAGTACCGACCATCATTCGAAAGACCACTCGTAAGATGAAAAAAAAGACGAACCTGATACCGTTTGCCCATACTGCCTAGTGCAGTTCCGCTTCGCGTGTAATTTTACGCGAAGCGGTTTTCTTTTTGCTTGATTTATGTTGAATTTTTGTATATTTTGTCTTAAGGAGGTTATTTTGAAAGAAGTCTATCTTATGTCTGGCCCGCGCGGGTCTGGCAAGACTACCTATGCCAACTTTTTGGCATTAGGAAATCCTAGCTCACATCTTGTGAATCGGGACGATATTTGTGTCGAGTTGTTCGGCACCACTTCACTTAGTCCCTATACCGGAGGTCACAAAAATGTAATCGATAAGATGTTTGACAGGTTGTCGGGTATCTTATCTGAGGAGAGTGAGTGCACCATAATTCTTGATTGCTGGAACGGGTATCCGTCTGATAGGCGGTATCTGGTTCAAAGGCTTCAAAAAATCGGAGCAGACAGGGTGTTTTGTATTCAGATATATGTATCCTTAAAGACCTGCATAAAACAATGTGGTCTCAAAAAAGATATGGTTGGGTATTCTGAATCCGGCATTGTTAACGACTATCGTCTCTACTACAAGCAAGCGGAAAATATAGAGAATGATGGTTTTGATGGTGTGTTTGGAGTCGTGGGAGAGCAGATGTTTCTCCCGTTCGAATCTTGAGAGCTGTAATGTTGTAACAAACGTTCAGCTCTTTTTGATTAATTTAAAATTAATTACTAAACAAAAATTACTGACATTGTCAGTGATTTTTGTTTACATCGCTTTTTCTCAAACTAAATTAACTTGTAGTTTGGAATGTTGAAGGCCATGTGACGCTCACGTTTCCAGACTGATCTGTACTATAAATCAGATAGTAGTAAACTGTGTTGCTTTGTAGATTTTGTACACTAACACTTTGTGATGTGTGAAAGTTTGCATCTGACATTACAGAGTTGCCACTTATATCTGCTGAATTTGGATATTCATACATAGTAAGAGGGTTAGTACTATAATATATTACACCTTTTGCGTATTCATTTGTATTCCAACTAACTGTTGCATTGTTGTTGTTTCTGTTTACAGAAACATTTGTGATTATTGGAGCAGGGGATGCGTTACTCACGCTATTTGATGATAAACCATCATTTATCATTTGTTGGTTTATAAGTGCAAGTGTTGCAGGTCCTACTTGTCCAACTGCTGGCAAGCTGTTATTGCTTTGAAAATTTGATACCGCGGCTTTTGTAAGGAAACCAAAATATCCTGTCACAAGACCTTGTGGATATACACTACTGTCTTTTGCTAAGAATGTCTGAAGTGAAGATACATCTGACCCAGACATGCCTACACTCAGATGTCTTGTGAGTGTATCTGCGTAAGATAGGGTAGGTATGCTTACAATTGCGAAGGCTATTATTGCTAAAGAATATTTCGAAAATTTAGAAGAATGTATTTTATTACTCATAGTGTTTATTTAAAGATAAAAGTTTTGAATACCAATATTAGGTATTCATACATGATCACAAAAATGTTCCTATTGTATATACTACCCAAAATTCATTTCACTACAGATATGTTTAGAGATTCTGTAATCGACTCGTGCTAGACGAAGTCGGGTATATATTGATTGTTAGATATTTTTACTACTTTCTAAGTATATATTATCTTTTGACAAAAATCAAGTTAAATTGTACTTAAGACACACTTGTTTGTATTGTCCTAATATATTTTTAATTTATTTTCGAAACAAATTTACTCGAACGCTCGATGTGAGGGTGGTTTAAAATTGATTGACAAAATGTTTATAGTATGATACTATTGTATATAGGGAGTTAGGAGAAGCAAATGAAACTAGTGATAACTTTTCTTGTGTTCTCGGTCTTCGGACTGACTGCACAGGAAGCCACGGAAACGTGGGAACAGAAAAAAATAAATGAATGTCTAAAGTCTGGCGGCTCTGAGCAGTTTTGCTCGAGCCCCCTGAGTTTTGGGCAGTCGCACTCCGTTCCGGTTGTCGTCGCTGAAGAACGTCGAGGAATAATCCTCGAAAATCCGGCAGACGAAAAAGATGCCCTGCTTTTTTTAGCGGGCTCTCTTGCGCTTATTGCACTTTGCGGGTTAGTATTGTTTGGGATTCAACTTTTCTTTGGTTCAGCGGGATATGGTGTCGGTGGTTCGTCACCACGCCCTAGATCTTGAGCCAAGTTACTCCTTCTGATTTGATTTGGATACGGTAGAGGTGGTGGCACCTCAACTATGTTCAAGCTTATCAGACCAAAAAGGAGATTCCGGAGGCACTTTCACAAGTGCCTCCTTTTTGTATTAAAATTTTATATTGTTAAACATAAACACAGACGTGGTATAATTCATATGTTTATAATTAACGAAAGATTTTATGGGAATCGGATTTAATATATTTGGAAAATTTGTAGGTAGTCCTGAAATACCTGAAAGTAAGCCAGAAAAAAAACCAGAGAAGCATAAGGTTGAAACAACTTTGGCTGATGGAGATCCTAACACTGAAGAGGTTTTAAAAGAAAATGTAGATGTAAAAGAAAAAAATGGTGCAGTGGAATATTTCAATAATTTTTTTGGAAACTTTAAGAGATCTTTTACAGAAAGATTTTTAAATAAAGATAATAAAGAGGAGGGTATAGTAAAAGAAGATCAAGTAGAGCTAGCTAAAGAAATAATAGAAAACGAAACTATACAATCTCGCATTTTTAATAACCCGCTCATTCAAAAAGTAAAAAATGTAGATTGGAAAAGTTTTTTAAAAGATCAATCTTTAAATATGGCCATTGGTGCAATATCGGGGGCTTCTAAAGTCGCCCTTGGTGTGAGCGGTGGGTGGATGGCTACAGCAACTTATGGACTTGTCTCAGGTGGCGGGTCAGCGCTTATAAAAGACATTTGGAAGCAGAAAAAAGAAGATAGATTAAAAAAAGAAGCTTTGGTGTCCTCATCTGCTCAAAGACTTGAATATATGGGGACAAGAATAGAAGAAAAAGACAGAAATCTAAAAGGTTTGCGTAATTTTTTGAAACAAGAAATTGAAAAATCACAACAAAATCTTGCTCAAGAAATATCTCTTGGTGATGCAGAAAAAAGGGTATCTCTAGCCATATCTTTCTTGGACTTATTTAATAATGGTGTGGACGAAGAGGGTGGATTGATTTTGTTTGAAAAAGGAAAAGAATTTGGTCTTATTCGAGAAGATTTAGAATATATTGATTTAGAATATCTTGGACAAATTCTGAATGATGTAAAAGAAGAATCAATCACGGCACTTTCTTCAGCTGAAGAAAGATATGTAAAAAATAAGATTTTATTAGAGATTCAAGAAGAGTTAAAGAAAGGTAAGGTAGATATGAAAAGGCTGGCAAGATCTGTGGCTGTTGGGGCTGTGATGGGTGCAGTGAGTGCCGTTATGGCGGGTGAAATAATGGATAGATTTGATCTTCATGGGGTCTTGGAAGAGAAAGTAAGTACTGCATGGAAGTTTGCCAAAAACATGCTAGGTATGAATGTTGAGGCAGCTAACACTTTGATACCTGAAAATTTTATAAAAGTAGGATCTCTTACGCTGTTACCAAAAGATGTTGATAATATAAAAGATATGATACCTAACTATAATTTCGTAGGACACCATATAGATCCCGGTCAAAACATCTATGGTTATACAGGTATTGCTCGTAATGCTATAAAAGATTTTCTCAATGCTAATAAGGTTGTTGATGGTTTAATAAATATAGAAGCAACACCAGAACAAATGTTGTTTATGGAAGATACTTTAAGAAGAAAGCTTGAAGAAGGATCTAAAGAATTAACTGGGGAAACAATAAGTCAGGTTTATGAACTTTCAAAAGGTTTAACTGAAGATCAAATATCAAACCTACAACAATATGTAGATTCTTTACCGATGAGTGTGGTGGATGAAATGCAAGAAGAAGAGAGTAATTCAAATATTACAAGAAAATTAAGTGGTTTGTTTGCTACTGCAGTGGCAAATGCTCAATAATATAATATGGAACAATACGATAATATAATAAAAAAATTTGTAAAATCATTAGATTTGGATGGGTCTAAAGAAGATATGGATGCTGTGGTTTCGGAGATGAAGCAGAAAGTCCAACAAATAGTAGTACACACAATGATTCAAAACATGTCACCAGAACAAAGAATGGAGTTGCACGATGTATTAAGTGGCGAAGGAAATAATATAGAAGAGACAATATCTCAAATGGCAAGTAGCATACCTGGTCTTTGGATTAAAATAGAAGAAGCTATAGAGGCAGATTTGGAAAGTATTAGGGATATGTTTAAAAAAGATAATTAAAAAGAGATGAATGAGCATACACGTTCTTATGATAGATATCTAATAGGTGCAGTTGTACTAGTTGTTAGTGTGATATTTGGTTTTATTGCCGACAGATACATGGTTCTTGCGGATGGTCTCGTTAAGAATACTGAGACTTTAGAGCAAAAAATATTAGAATTAGAGGGTCAAAATGTTGCATTGAAAACAACTTTGTCAAAAGAACAAAAAAAGAATTCTGAATTTGAGGGCAAAATAGGTGAGATTGTTGGTACAGTCGGTACTCTAGATAAGCTTGCAAAAACAGATAAGGAGTTATTACAGAAATATTCAAAAGTATATTTTTTAAATGAACATTATAAACCCAGTAGTCTTGCTCCTATATCAGAGAAATATCTGTATGAAAAAGATGTTGTTAAATACATACATGGAAAGGTGGTTACTAAATTAAATAAAATGTTTGCTGATGCATACAAAGAAGGTATTGATATGAAAGTATTATCTGCTTATCGATCTTTTGATGAGCAGAATAAATTGAAAAATAGCTATACTGTCGTGTATGGTTCTGGTGCAAACAAATTCTCTGCAGATCAGGGTTATTCTGAACATCAATTAGGTACAACGATAGATATAACAACAGAAAAAATGGGGCCTAATTTTTCTAAATTTAAAGATACTGAAGCATATACTTGGTTGAGAAAAAATGCTCATAAATATGGATTTATATTGTCATATTCAGAAGATAATTTTTATTATGAATTTGAGCCTTGGCACTGGAGATTTGTTGGAGTGTCTTTGGCTACAAGATTATATGAAGACGGTCAATATTTTTATGATTTAGACCAGCGTACAATAGATCAATATCTTATAAGTTTATTCGACTAGCTTAGTATTTGGTTTGAGATTATAATTGTATGTACTGATTATCATTAATCATATTTATATGAAAATAAACACGAAAGCTACTAATATATCAATTACTCCAGAGATATCTGAATATATAGAAAAGAAAGTACAAATGCTGGAAAAGTTTTTTGCTAATATTGATGATGTACTTGTTAATGTAGAAGTGGGGAAGACAACAAAACATCATAAATCCGGAGATGTTTTTCGTGCGGAAATAAAAATAAATGCAAACGGAGAAGAATATTATACTTTTGTTGAATCAGATGATCTTTATGCTTCTATTGATAAAGTAAAAGATGAAATAGGATATAGTCTATCTTCAAACAAGAAGAAAAGTCTTCGCATGATAAGAAAAGGTGGTCAAATGATAAAAAATATGATGAAAGGTTTTGTTGATATGAGTAAAAAGAGTTTGAAAAGATTTAAAAGATAATCAGTTTTTGATACCCCTTAAAAAATCACTAAAGTCCATTTCTTTTTTCCCTTCCGGTAACACTCTCTCTATGATAAGAGTGTTGTCTTTGTATGATGCTTTCTTGATTATTATTCTTTTCTCGTTTAACACAAAATATGTAAGAGGCCATATTTCAAAAGCTTTTATTTTTAGTATATTTTCTTTTGCATTTATAGATAAATCTTTTATATCAATATCGAGCAGACCATCTTCTTTTTCTATTTTTGTACAGTATGTTGCTGAGGAATCATCTTGCTTTTGTGGGTTAAGGACACCATCGCACCAATCTTTGTAGATTTGAATAAAAAGCAAAGCCCCTTCTCTTGCAAGTATTTTTTCTATTTTTTCTCTTCCTTCCATTACAGATAAATTTTCTATTTCTTTTTGTATCAAGACCGGTCCTGTATCCATGGTTTCTTCTATTTGCATTATACTTACACCTATTTCCTGTTCGTTATTTAATATTGCGCTTTGGATAGGAGACGCCCCTCTGTATTTTGGCAAAAGCGAAGGGTGTATGTTTAGTGTCTTTGCTTTTGGTATATCAAATATCGATTTTGGTATTATTTTTCCATAAGAAGCGACAAGAAATAATTCGAATGATTCAGATTCAAGTTCTAAGATTAAATCCTGATTATCTTTTAGACTATTGGGAGTTATGACTCTCAAATTATTTTCCTCAGCCCAAACTTTTACAATGTTTGGAGTTAGTACCAATTTCCTTCCTTTTGGCTTGTCTCTTGTTGTAATAATAAGAGATGGTATAAACCCATGTTCTTTTAAGGTTTCTAATACATAGACAGAAAATTCTGAGCTACCAAAAAATGCAAATTTATGTGTCATATTTTTTTATTTTGTCCCTTCTGGAGGTAGATCTCTTAGGTCTTTTGCTTTATCAATAAATAATATACCATCTAGATGATCTATTTCATGTTGGAATACTTGGGACAATATTCCAGATCCCCCGAGAGAAAATATTTTTCCATTCTCGTCATAAGCCCTTACTAGTGTTTTTTCACTTCTTTTTACTTTACCGTATAACCATCTTACAGATAGGCATCCTTCCTCTAAATCTATTTTATTTTTAGACATCTTAACTATTTCTGGATTTATAAAAATCATGTCTTTATATTCTGGTTTTGGTGTGTCGAACTCGTTTAGAGTTTCTCTTTTTGATTTTGGTCTTTTAGACTTTTCTTCGTCTTCCATTATTTCAAATAGTTTTTTTGACACTATAAATATACGCACATTTTCTCCTATTTGAGGCGCCGCTATAGCAACTCCGTCGTCCTCTTTGTTTAAGGCTTTTATCATCCTTCTTATGATTGTTTCTATCCTTCTACTCTTTATTTCCTCCACAGAAACGGGTTCGGATGTTTTTCTTAGTATTGGGTTTTCTTTTTGTATTATCTCGTTCATCGTGTGTAATACTTTATCATATTATAAGACGTCTATCTATTATAATATATTATCTGGATCGACTTTTATCTCATAATCAATCTCCAAATTCTTTAATAGATCAACTATTTCTATATCAGGCCAAGAAGTTTTGTTTATTTTGACTATCGTATTTATCGCCACATTTTCTCCCTTTTTTTCGTGCATAGAAGGAAAGAATGTTGTCTTGTAATTTTTCTTATTTGTTATTGGATCTAGTAAATCTTTTAACTTTGACGCTTGCTTCTCTACAAATATTTTAGTTCCTCTCATTGTGATTTTTATAAATACACTAAAAGGCGGATAGTCGAGTATCTTTCTGTCACTAATTTCTTTTTTGTAAAACTCGGCCATGTTTCCGTCCACTCCATTTATCAGAGTCTCTTCATCTTTATTACGAGTTTGTATCAATAAAGTATTTTTTGTGATAGAGCTAATAGTGCATATTATCTTAAATATTTTTTCGTGTATTTTAAAATCAGGTATAAAAAACAGGGAATCAAAAGAGGCTATTGCAGAATATTCTATTTTTTTTGTTATAAAAGGTAAGGCTAGCTCGGTACAGACAAGCACAGATCCCTTTGTCTTGTAAAATTCTTCAATTGTCTGCCTTACTCTCGTTGTTGTTTTTGTTGCCTCGCTATTTATTTCGAAAATCTTTATATCATTATTTTCTTTTATTTCTTCTACTATTCTATCTATTCCTGATCCGAAAGAGCCTAGTTTCCAACTATTACATTTTTTACAATATTCATGAGCATCTCTTCTTTCTCCACATTGGTGACATCTAAAAACCCCGCCTTCTTTAGTCTTGTATAAAACGACAGGGGATTCACAATTGTTACAAAGTACATTTGTACCACAATCTCTACATATGGTTGTAGAAGAAAAACCTTTTCTAGCTACAAAAATTAGCATATGTGAGTTTTCTTTTTGCGATTTTTCTATAAGGTTTTTTAACTCTCTCGTGATAGTTAAATATTTTTTTTCTGTTTTTATTGATTCTCCTATGTCTATTATATTTGTTTCTATATCATTCTGTATTCTCCATCTTACGTTTTCATATTCTATAATTTCGTTATTCTTGTACCTATAAAGAGTATCTGTGCTTAATATTTTATCTCCCAAAATACATCTTATTTGTTTATTTTTGGCATATGATTCTATAAAAAAACGTGCATCTGCAAATGGTCTACTCTGCATCTTCCATCCATCATCATTCTCTTTTTCTATTATTATCGTGGAGATATTATTTTTCGGTATAGATATCCATTTGGTTGTCGATATTAAGACTATAGGATGTTTTTCTCTACAAACTTTTTGCCAAGTCTCTTTTATTGTCTTTTCGCTTTGATCGTTTGATATTGTAAACACAAAAGATTCTATTCCTTTGTCTAATATATTTTTTAAGTTACTAATATAAGAGTTTTGCGGGACGCATATCATGATTGATTTATTTTTTGCAAACTCTTCTCTTATGAGAGATTTATAATACATATATCTTTCTTCGTCATTTGTCTGCAATATTTGTGTAAATATTTTTGTATTTGTGCTTATTGTTTTTTCTTGTTTTTGATTTGATATAAGGAGAGATGGATTTTCTGTTATTAATTTTGGTATGTAGTGTTCTAGTATACTTCCTGGAGCACAGGCAAAATATTCTGAAGTTTCCTTTACTGCTTTTAGAAAAGCATTATTTAAAAATGGCTTACTGCTTATATTTTTAATTTTCTTCATTTGAAAATCAGCAGATTTGATTTCTGATTTCATGTCCTCGACTCTTGTGCAGGATATTGTGAGAGCGGGAATAATTTTATTACGAAGAGGTACATTTATAAGAGAACCCACTTCTATTTCCACAGCCGAAAAGTACGACAAAGAATCTTTTTTTAATCCTTTTGAAAATAGTAAGCATTCAAGTATAAACATATTAACTTAAGTAAAATCTAAAATATCATAACTTTCAAGTTGGTTTGTCGAGTTGAAAGAAAGAGAATACAAGTATATTATTGCATTTTATGAAGCTTTTTTCTAAAAGACTTGGTATAGATTTAGGTACTGCAAATACTTTGGTTTTTTTGCCAGGTAAAGGCATAGTTCTCAATGAACCATCAGTTGTTGCTATATCACTCGAAGACAATAGGATACTTGCGGTTGGTAGTGAGGCCAAGACGATGATAGGCCGTACTCCAGAAGCTATAGTAGCCTATAGGCCAATGAAAGACGGTGTTATTGCAAATTACAAAGTTACCGAAGCGATGCTTAGGTATTATATTTCTAAAGCACTCGGTGGGTGGAGTTTTATAAAACCAGAAGTTTTAATTTCTGTGCCTGCTGGCATAACTGGTACGGAAAGAAGGGCTGTTATAGAAGCAGCGATAAAAGCTGGCGCCAAGAATGCCTTTGTGGTTAAAGAGCCAATACTCGCAGCTCTCGGTGCCGGAATACCTATTTATGAAGCAAAAGGTCATATGATAGTCGATATTGGTGGAGGAACCACTGATGTGGCCGTCATATCTTTAGGTGGGATAGTTTCTTCTACTTCCGTAAAGTGTGCAGGAAATAGAATAGATGAGAGTATAATTGATTATATAAAAAAGACTTTTAATCTTGCGATTGGAGATAAGACCGCAGAGGATATAAAAATAAATATTGGTTCAGCACTTCCTTTGGAAGACGAATTTTCTATGACAGTTAAGGGAAGAGATTTGGTATCTGGTTTGCCGAGATCTGTGGAGGTAAAAACGAATGAAATAGTAAAAGCTATCTCAAAAGAATTAAGAGAGATGGTAAAAGCTATAAAAGATGCTCTTCAAGACACACCACCAGAGCTCGCTTCTGATATTATAGACACTGGGATAATAATGACAGGAGGAACTTCATCTTTGCGTAATCTAGCAGAGCTTATCTTTAGAAGAGTCGGAGTTAAAGCTGTGCTCGCAGAAGATCCTCTTTATTGTGTTGTTAAGGGTACCGGAATCGCACTCGATAGATTGCCTATTTATAAAAGAGTAGTCGTATCAAAAAGATAAAATGCATCACGCTCATCTTATTGTTGGGAATAATGGTATCGATTATGTTAGAAAAATCTGTATTAGTGAATTTGATTTTAATATAGATTCAAATCCAGATTTCTATTTTGTAGAAGCCGAATCTTTTGGAATAGACAACGCAAGAGATTTTTCTATCTGGATGATTGGCAAGCCTTTTGTTTCAGAAATAAAAGTTGCTTTTGTGTCTACTCAAAATATAACAGTAGAAGCACAAAATGCATTACTAAAGGTTATAGAAGAACCAAAAGACAATACTTATGTCTTTATAAATACTCCTCAAGTTGGAAGCATGCTCGGCACGTTACTTTCTAGAATAAATTTAATTTATCTGGATAAAGAAGATGAAAAATCAGAAAATAATAATGCTGATAAATTTGTAAAATCAGATCTATCAACAAGACTAGCACTCATAAAATCTATGTCCAAAAAAGATCAGAAAGAAGATATGAAAAAAATGTTAGGGGATTTGGAAGTTGCTTACCGCAACATATACTATGGAAAGGAAAATATAAAAGCTGACCATATTAAAAACTCTAAGCATATTTTGAAGGCAAAAATACTTGCCTCTGCGAGGGGGTCTTCGCCTAAGATGCTTCTTGAATGGCTTGCTTGTGTGTTATAATGATTCGGTGACTTTTGGAGGTCAGATTATTTCGTAAAGGTCGTGCTCCAATGGACGTATTAAGTTGTTTGATTCTAAAGGAATCAAAAACAACAATGATTCTTCGTCCTCCAAAGGACGTATCGGACGAAGTAATTTCGCTAAATTAGCTAAATCGCATGTTTAATTTTTCAGAACTAAAAACAAAAATAATAGAAATAGAAGAATGGCTACGCAAAGAGCTGTCTTTGATACGTACAGGCAAGGCTACGCCTGTAATACTCGACTTCGTTCAAGTTGATGCTTATGGATCCAAGATGTCGATTAAAGAACTTGCCAACGTTATAGTGGAAGATGCTCGCACAGTAAAAGTAGAACCTTGGGATATGACTCTGGGTAAAGCTATAGAGAAGGGAATAGAAAATTCCAATTTAGGACTCTCTCTTGCTTCATATGACAAAGGTGTAAGAATTATCTTTCCAGAACTTACTTCAGAAAGAAGAGAGCAATTTATAAAAGTAGTAAAAAGTAAATTAGAAGAAGCAAGAGTTTCTCTTCGGGGTGCCAGAGACAAGACTTCAAAATCGATAGATGAAAAAGAAAAAGAAGGAGGAATGGGTGAAGACGACAAATTTAGACTCAAAGAAGAAATGCAAAAATATATAAACGAATCAAGCGGTAAACTAGAAGAACTCGCTCTAAAAAAAGAGACAGAAATAAGAGGTTAATATAAAAAACAATGACCATAATAATTTTTATCATCATGCTTGGTGTGCTTGTACTTGTGCACGAGCTCGGACATTTTTTGTTTGCAAAAAAAGCACAGGTAGATGTAGAAGAATTTGGACTTGGTTATCCTCCACGTGCTTATGTTTTGGGCAGAAGGTGGGGCACTTTGTTTAGTCTAAATTGGATACCTTTTGGAGGGTTTGTAAAAATATTTGGCGAGAATTATGAAGAAGAAGATAGACAAAATTCAGAAATTAAAGGCAAAAAGATTTTTTCCGATGTTTCTAAATTTTGGCAAGTAGCCATACTTTTTGGTGGTGTTTTATTTAATATAATATTTGCCTTCATTCTCTTTTCTACTTCTTTCATGATAGGAGTGCCTGCACCACAGGACAATTCTTTGAATGAAGAAGTCTCAAACCCAAAACTAACAGTTATGTCAGTGCTTAAAGATTCGCCAGCTTTCAAATCTGACTTAAAAGTGGGGGATGTGATAAATAGAGTATCGATAGATAATAAAGAAGTTGATCTTGAACTAGAAAACGTCATTAGTTCTATCAAAAAATCTGAAGGTGCAATATCTCTTTCAATAAATAGAGGAAAAGAACAAATAGAAAAAAATATTAAACCAGAAAATGTAGGCGAAAATGGAAAAATAATCGGTGTGCAGTTGGGTGTCGCAGGGACAGTTAGATTGCCATTTCATAAAGCAATTATGGAGGGGGCAAATACCACGTTTCAAATGGTGAAATTGACTGTATTGGGAATAATAAATTTGATAGGAGGCATATTTGTTGGTAAGGCGGACATTTCTCAAGTCACTGGCCCTGTTGGTATAGTGGGTCTTGTAGGTAATGCTACTTTGTTTGGTTTTGCATATCTCCTTACTTTTGCTGCGCAGATATCTATAAGTCTTGCTGTTATTAATATGGTGCCTTTCCCTGCGCTCGATGGAGGAAGAATACTTTTTGTACTTATAGAAGCTGTGAAGGGAAGTCCTTTAAATAAAAAATTTGCACTCTATACAAATACGGTGGGATTTTTCTTGCTCATTACTCTCATGATTGTTGTTACATATAGAGATATAGCTAAATTGTTTTAATTGACATTTATATTTTTTAATTTAATCTAATATTGGATGTTCTTTGCTCTTAGTTGAATCTCCTTTTAGGAGGTGATTGACCAAGACTCGAGTATCCCTGTGTTTGGCGAAAAATATATGAATCAAAAGTTGAGCGGTAAGATCCGCTGATAAGGAAAGGGTCGGACATCCCCTAGATGTCCCTCAACTCGATTCTCTGGGCCCGAGCTACCTAGAGAATTCCAAGACAAGCAAACGGCTTTTTGTTGATCGGATTAGCTCCCCGATCAACAGGATAGTTTATTCGTAGCAACGCGACCTAGGACCTTCCTTATCATAAAGCCATGAGCTTTTGATTGGAGGGTCCTTTCTATTATATTTTAATAATATTTTTGACCATAAAGATTAAACGAGCTATGATAGTGAAATGAGACAAAGTAAACTTTTTACAAAAACACGAAAGGAGGCCCCAGCTGACGAAGTGTCAAAAAATGCACAGCTTTTGATACGTGCTGGGTTTATACATAAAGTATTAGCCGGTGTCTATGCATATACACCACTTGGCTTAAGAGTTCTTGAAAATATTAAAAAAATTGTTCGTGAAGAGATGAATGTTATAGGAGGTCAAGAACTTATTATGACAAGCTTGCAACCGGCCGAAGTATGGAAGGGGACCGGTAGATGGAGTGATGATGTTGTAGATGTTTGGTTTAAAACTACTCTTAAAGATGGTAAAGAACTTGGACTAGCATGGTCTCATGAAGAAGCAATAGTTTCTATGATATCGCAGTATGTAAGTAGCTATAAAGATTTACCTATTAGTGTGTATCAATTTCAGACTAAACTTAGAAATGAACTCCGTGCAAAGAGTGGTATTATGCGTGGTAGAGAATTTGTAATGAAGGATATGTATTCTGTACATTCTTCTAAAGAAGATATGGATGCATACTACGATATTGTAATTGATGCTTATAAAAAAATATTCAATCGTCTTGGCCTTGGTGGTGATACTTTTGTTACATTTGCAAGTGGTGGTGCGTTTACTAAATTTAGTCATGAGTTTCAGACTATATGCGACGCAGGTGAAGATATCTTGTATATAAATAAAGAAAAAAATATTGCGGTAAATGAAGAGGTGTTAAATGACGCAATAAATGAAGTCGGTGTGTCTAAAGACGACTTGCATCCTGTAAAGAGTGCGGAAGTTGGAAATATTTTTAAATTTGGTACTGAAAAAGGAGAACAAATGGAAGTTGTGTATAAAGATATAGATGGTGAAAATAAACCAATTTACCTCGCATCTTATGGAATAGGTATAACTAGAGCAATGGGTGTTATTGTTGAAAAATTTTCAGATGAGAGGGGTATTGTGTGGCCAGAAGCGGTGGCGCCATTTAGAGTACACCTTATATCTTTGGGTAACAGTGGGGAAGTACAGGTCCAAGCAGAAGCACTTTATGAAAAACTAAAAACTCTCGGTGTTGAAACTCTTTTTGATGACCGTGATTTGCGTCCTGGTGAAAAATTTGCAGACAGTGACCTTATTGGTATTCCACTTCGTGTTGTTATTTCAGAAAAAACTCTTGCGGCCCATTCGACAGGCTCAGGGCAAGCAGGAAAAATAGAAATTAAAAAACGAACGGAAGAAAAAGCTGAGCTTATGGATGAGGGTGATTTTCTAAAAAGTCTCTAGGTTTATAAAAAAAGAAAAAACCGCACGGCACCCAGAGGTGACGTGCGGTCGATCGACAGTTTTTTGTCCTGATGTCAGCAGGATTTCGGCAGGGTTATTGGCTGCCGCCTAGCCGATGGAATATTTTTTAGTGGCATATTACCCATTCAACATATCTTCCCCTAATCTAAAACTGCTGGGAATCAGATTTCCATTGGGGTCAAGTTCGACGTATAGGTTCAATAGCTTGGCACCACTCGATGGAATATCATCAAGAATATGTCATACACAAACAACAAGAATATGCCTCGAATAAGGAGAGAAGCCACAAGGCTAGTCCACAAAGGTTGGAGTG